>Ga0075026_100000054_pt1 | contig 34228 bp, 27 predicted proteins | sample Str012_2_FD_71392 | JGI IMG/M metagenome (GOLD analysis project Ga0075026, IMG submission 71392) | Freshwater sediment microbial communities in response to fracking from Pennsylvania, USA - Straight Creek_MetaG_SC_2012 | ecosystem: Environmental > Aquatic > Freshwater > Creek > Sediment... | reverse complement strand
CGGTCGATCTTGATCGTGTCGAGCGGCAGGTGCTTCAGGTACGCCAGCGACGAATAGCCGGTCCCGAAATCGTCGAGGACGAGCTGGACGCCGAGGTCGCGCAGCCGACGCAGAGCCCGGATGCCGATCTCCGACTGGTCCATCACGACACTCTCGGTGATCTCCAGCTCCAGGGATCCGGGATCCAGGTGCGACGCGTCAAGGATCCCGGCGATGCTCTCGACGAGGTCCGCCTGGGCGAACTGTCGGGCGGACAAATTCACGGACATGACCAGGGGCGCACCACCCGGCCCGGCCGTCCGCCACGCGTAGGCCTGGCGACAGGCCGTCTCGAGGACCCACCGTCCGATCGAGCCGATCAGGCCGGTCTCCTCGGCGAGCGGGATGAAGGCGAGCGGCGGGACCAGGCCCCGGGTTGGGTGCTGCCAGCGGACGAGAGCTTCGAAGCCCACGATCGAGCTGCTCGCGAGGTCCACCAGCGGCTGGTAGTGGAGCCGGAACTCGTCGCGTTCCACGGCCCGCCGCAGGTCGTTCTCCAGGTCGATCCGCTCGATCGTCTGCTCGCTCATGGATGGCTCGAACAGGGCCTGTCCGCCGGTCGGATCCGCCTTCGCGCGGACCATCGCGATCTCCGCCTCGCGCAGGAGCTCACCCGGTGTCGTGCGACCTGGTCGTCCGATGGCGATCCCGATGGACGCGCTGATGAACCATTCGCGACCATTCAGGGGGAATGGGGTGCGCAGCTCGTGATCGAGGCGGTCGGCGATGCGCCGCGCTTCGTCCACGTCGTCCACGTGATCCAGGATGATCCCGAACTCGTCGCCGCCGAAGCGGGCGACCGTGTCGCCGGGACGCAGGCAACCGGCCAGGCGTTGGCCGACGGCCATCAACAGGCGGTCGCCGACGGCGTGGCCGACGCTCTCGTTGATGACCTTGAACCGGTCCAGGTCCAGCATGATGACGGCGATCGGGTCCGCCTCCTCGGGCGATGCCCAGGCGAGGGCATGGGCGATCCGGTCCGTCAGCAGCTCGCGATTGGGCAGGCCGGTGGCAGGGTCGTACAGGGCGCCGCGTTGTGCGTCGTCCACCAGCCGGGCGTTGTCGAGCACGATGGACGCGAGCTGCGCGAACCGCGACAGGGCGTCGATCTCCCGAGCACGGAACGGGCGCCCGCTCGTGCCCGACGCCAGACCGATGACCCCCACGACATCGTCGCCGGCATTCAGCGGCACACCCACCACGGCTCCAAGCACACCCACCGGGACACCGCGGGCGCGCGTCTCGAATGCGTCGTAGTCGTCGATTGCGAAGGGCAGGCCGGTGCCGAGGACGCGACCGCCCACGCCCTCATCGAGCTCCAGGTGATCGCCGACATACTCGGCGAACTGGCCCGAGCCGTGTCGGACCAGGAGGCCCGTCCCGTCCGGCTCCACGATGTGGATGTAGCCGTGCGGGGTGCCCAGCAGTGCGCACGCCCGGGTCAGGATCGTCTCCAGCAGGACTGCCGAGTCGCGCCGGTCCAGGAGGGCCAGGGTCGTCTCGTCCAGTGCGCGTAGGTAGGGGTCGTCCGTGCCGGGGGCCACCTCGGCCGCGCGCGCGGCCGTCTTGGCCAGGTACATCGCCCGGTCCGCCACGCCCACGAGGGCGTCCTTCGTCCGGCCGTCGTCCGGATGGCAGGCGACGCCGGCGCTGATCGTCACGTGGAGGCCCGAGACATCCATGGACACGGCCGCCACGGCCGCCCGGATCCGCTCCGCCACCTCGTGGGCGGCCAGTCGATCCGCCCCGGGCAGGATCGCCGCGAATTCGTCGCCGCCGTACCGGTACAGCCGATCCCCTTGGCGCGTCGCCGACGACATCGCGCGCGAGATCTTGACCAGGAGCGCGTCCCCGGCGGGGTGTCCGCGCGAGTCGTTGAAGGCCTTGAACGCGTCCAGATCCATCATCAGCACGGCGAACGGCGCATCCGGCGCAGCGGCGAGGGTCTCGCCCAGCTCGCGTTGGAACGCGCCGTGGTTGCGCAGATCGGTCAGCGAGTCCTGGTCCGCGCGCAACTGGACGGCGCCATGGGCCTCGGCGTTCTGCATCGCGATGGAGGCCTGGCCGGCGAACAGCTGGGTGAGCTCGAACTCGTTGGCGGTGAAGTACGCCTCCTCCTCGCCCATCCGACCGATGTTCAGCGTGCCGATCGCCTCGCCGTTGACCAGCAACGGGACCACGATCATGGACTCCGGCTCGAAGGGCGTGCCGGGCACCTGGACGGACCGCGGATCCAGGTGGGCCTGGTTGGCCAGGACGGACTCGCTGTGGTCGACGGCCCAACCATTGAGGCCGGTGCCAAGTGGGCTCTCGTGGGCAAGGATGAGATCCGCGAATCGATCGCGGGCGATGACCGCGCGGCGGACGTTCCTGACCCGGTCCACGCGGTAGATCGTCAACGAGTCGTACGGCACGATGGACTTGAGTGAATCCGCGATGAGGTCGAGGACGCCGCTCGGGTCCAGGGTGGACAGCAGACGCTCGTTGACCTCCAGGAGGCGCCGCTGACTGGTGAGCTGATGCTCCAGTTCGGTCTGCTGCCGCTGCAGCCTGCCCAGGTTGGCGGCGTTGACGAGGGCCTGGGCCGCGTAGCCGGCGAAGATCGCCAGCGTCGTCTCGTCGTCGTCGTCGAACCGGTCCGCCCCGGACTTCGAGACGACCAGCACGCCCTGCACGACGTCCTCGTAGATCATCGGCACCAGCAGCATGGACTCCGGCCCACTCGAGGGGCCGACGACCAGGCTGCGTGGATCGTCTGCGGCATCGGCCAGGCGGACGACCCGACCGTGCTCGGCGACCCAGCCCGTCAGGCCCTGTCCGATCCGGACCCGCAGGTTGTCCGCATCCGGGTGATCGATCCCGGCGAATGTGCCCTGGAAGGCGATCGGTTCGCACGTGCCCGTTTCGTGGTCCACCTGGTAGACGCGGACCGTGTCGTGGTCGATCAGGCCGCGCGCCTCGGACACGATGGCCTGCCCGATGCCCACCACGTCGTGGATCCGGTTCAGCCGGATGGCGAGGTCCGAGATGGAGCGAAGGCGATCCGCCAGCGTCCGGGTCGAATCGGCGAGGCGGGCGTTCCCGATCGCCGTGGCCATGTGGTCGGCGAATGCCCGGACCAGGTCCATCTCGCCCTGGGTCCAGGCGTACGGCTGGTGGTGATACAGCACGAGCAGCCCGAGCGGTTCGCCACCGAACACGACCGGTACGAAACAGATCGTCTTGATCCCGGCTCGCTGGTAGATGTCCCGCAGGGCCGGTAGCGTGGACGACAGGTCGCCGTCCATGACCTGGACGCGCTGTTCCCGGATGGCCGTCATGCCCGCCGTCGAGGCCTCGCGGGTCAGCGTGGCGACCAAGGCCAGGATCTCGCTCGAGAGGCCGCGGTGCGCAGCGATCGTCAGTGGCTGGGGCTGGTCCCGGTAGCTCCAGAGACCGGCTTGGTCCACGCTGAACAGCGAGAACGACTCGTCGATGACATCCTCGAACAACCGCTCCAGGTCGTGCTGACCGCTGACCACCGCCGCGATCCGAAGCAGGGCTGTGTTGCGGTCGCGCGGGATCGGCTGGACGGACTGGCTGGGCCGCGCGAGCAGGTCTGGATCGTCGGCGAGGACCATCAGGCGGGTGGGCCGCTCCATGGGCAGGTTGGTGTCCCGGTCACGAAGCCGGGGCTGTCACGCAACGGTACCGGGGTGGGCACGCTTGAGCGATAGGCCATCGGTACCACGCCGAGCGTCGCGGAAGGCTGCCCGAGCATGCGATCGACGACGCGCGACAGATATCGACATGGCATGCTGCCCGGGCGTGGAGCATGTCGAACGGCGACAGGTCCACGGCCACCGGAGGACCTGCCCAAATGGCTGACGAAGCCGCTGCTCCCCGTAGTCGTCGAGCGCTCCTCACCGCCGCCGCCGGCGCGGCCGGTGCCCTTGCCGCTTCCGCCGCCCTCCCCCTGGTCGCCACGGCCCACGATGCGGACGACGTCCAGTTGGGCGGCCCCAACGCGGCAACCACCACCACCTCTATCACGAACAATGCCCTCGCCGGCACCGCGTTCGCCGGAGCCGCCACGGGCGACGTCTCTGGCACCGACGTCGGCTATGGCGTCCGGGGCACGAGCCTGAATGGCGCCGGCGTCTTCGGCTGGAGCGTGTCCGCCCCGGATCCGAGCATCATCCATCCGACAGATACGAAGCTCACAGGCGTATTCGGGTCTGCCCCCCCGTCCGGCAACGACACCAGCTTCGGGACCGGCGTCTGGGGCGACAGCGCCGACGTCGGCGTCCTGGGAACTGGCGACACTGGCGTTTCGGGATCCGGCGTCACGACAGGCCTGTATGGGTTCGGCACATACGGTGTCGTCGGCGAGAGCGCCAGCACGTCTGCCGGCGTCCTGGCCCTGGGGTCGACGGCCAACGATCTCGCGCTGGAGGTCCGGGGCAAGGTCAAGTTCAGCCGATCGGGGCGATCGACCATCGCCACCGGCAAGTCGAGCATCAAGGTCACGCTGGCCGGGGTCAATTCCGGCTGCCGGATCTTCGCGCTCCTGCATTCGAACCGGACCGGACGCTGGGTCCAGTCCGTCGTCCCCGTCACCGGGTCGTTCACGATCTACCTGAACGGGACGGTCACATCGGCGACGTACGTCGCCTGGTTCATCCTGAACTGAGATGGCAGACAGGGTAGGCGCTCGACAACATCGGGCCATCCATCAAGGGCAGGTCGATCTCGACGCAGTCCGTCACTTGGTGAAGATCCGTAGCAAGCATCGGCCGGCGCACGCAACGGCATCGTCGCGCGCCGCGCAGGCGCATGCCGATGCCATCGGAGCCGGCAAGCCGACGGTCTCGCCGTTCCCGAAGCGGATCATCGACCGGAAGGGCTGAGCCAGCCCCAGCTAGCGGGTTCGGAGCTGCTCGACCGATCCGATGACGCGATCGGCAAGTGGCTCCAGGTCCGCCTGACCGCCCACACCGGTCAGCACGCCGACCACCAGGCCGGCTCCCGCCGCCCGGCCCATCAGCAGGTCCGCCGGGGAATCCCCCACGACGGCGACGCGGGCTGGTTCCACGCCACAGGTCGCACAGAGTCGCAGGATCATGTCCGGCGCGGGCTTGACCGGCACCCCGTCGTCCGCGCACACGGTCGCATCGATGAGGTCCGTGAGGCCCAGCGCCGCCAGCGTCCGTTCCGTGGGTTCGCGATCGTCGCTCGTGGCGATGGCGACCTGTCGTCCGTCCGCCCGAAGGCCTTCGAGCAGCGAGTGCAGATCCGCCAACGGCTGGATGAGCGTCTCCGGATCCGGCGCATGCCAGGCGGTCGCCACGGCCCCGGCCGCGTCAGCCGGGGGCACGCCGTCCGCGATGAGCACGGCCAGGGTCATCTCGCGCAGGCGCGCCATCGGAGTGGCGGCCAATCCGCCGTGCGGCGTGACGTCGCGGGTCGTCGGATCGAATCCCAGCATCTCGTACAGCGGCGGACGCACATCCCGTCCGACCGCGAGCGACAGCCGGCGACCAAGCTCCTCCGCCCAGTCGCTCCACATGGTGCCGAACCCGATGAGCGTGCCGTCCTTGTCGAAGACGACGAGATCGATCCCATCGAGCGGATCGGTCAAACCTCCGCGCCGACCCCTTCGGCTGCCACGACGGGAGCGCCCGCCGACCCGGCCAGGACGAAGCACGCCTCGGGCGGGAACGAGACCATCACCGTCCCGCCGATCGGTGGTAGCGCGAGATGCGGCTCGTTGAACGTGTCGAGCGAGATCTCCTTGACGGCACCCTCGAGGCCGGGCAGGGACATGCGCAGGCGCACGATGGACCCGAGGAAGCTGATGTTGTCGATGACGCCGGTCAGACGGTTCGAGCCCTCGGCGCCAGAGCCCAGCTCGATCCCCTCCGGCCGCAGCGCCAGCGTGATCCGATCCCCGGAGTGCGCCTCCGAGATGGCCTTGGCGGTCCGGACCTCCTGGCCACCCACCGAGACGCGGCCGCTGGCAGCATCCACGACGCCGGCCTCCACCAGGTTGAGCGTCCCCACGAACGAGGCGACGAAGGCCGTGGACGGGAAGTTGTAGATCTCGGACGGGGTGCCGACCTGTTCCATCCGGCCGTCGCTCATGACGACCACCCGATCGGACAGGGAGAGGGCCTCCTCCTGGTCGTGCGTGACATAGACCGTCGTGATCCCGAGCTGGCGCTGGATCGTTCGGATCTCCTTGCGCAGGACGATCCGGATCTTGGCGTCCAGCGCGGACAGCGGCTCGTCCAGAAGCAGGACCTGCGGCTCGATGGCGAGCGCCCGGGCGAGCGCCACTCGCTGCTGCTGGCCGCCCGACATCTGGTAGGGATAGCGGCCGGCGCGACCCTCCAGGTGCATCATCGCGATGAGTTCCTCGACCCGCCTCGAGATCTCCGCCTTCGGCTTCTTGCGCACCTTCAGGCCGAAGGCGATGTTGTCCGCGACGGTCATGTTCGGGAACAGCGCATAGGACTGGAAGACCATCCCGATGTTGCGCTGGTTCGGCGACTTGTTGGTGATGTCGCGACCGTCCACCACGATGCTCCCGGCGGTCGGGATCTCGAAGCCGGCGATCATCCGCAGGGTCGTCGTCTTGCCGCACCCGGATGGGCCCAGGAACGAGACGAACTCGCCGCGCTCCACGGACAGGTTGAAGTCCAGGACGGCAGCGACCTCGCCGAACCGCTTCTGGACACCGGTCAACACCAGGAACGTCATGCGCGTACTGCCTCCACGGGTCTAGCGGGCCCCGCCGATGGTGATCTTGCTGCGCGAGCCGCGGCCGACAAGGGCGATGGCGATCATCGCCAGCCAAGTGATGCCAAAGCTGATGAGCGTGACGGCGGCCGGCTCGTAGGCCTTGTTCGCGCCGAGCAGCGACAGGTACGGGCCGAACGCCGGTCGGACCAGATAGGCCGCGATCGTGAATTCGCCGATGACGATGGCGAGGCTCAGGAACGCCCCCGACAGGAGCGCGACCCTGAGGTTCGGCAGGATGATCCGAACAAGGATCGTGAACCAGCCGGCGCCCATGCTCTGGGCCGCCTCCGTAAGGCTCCGGATGTCGATCGTGCGCATCCCCGAGTCGACGGACCGATACATGTACGGCAACGACAGGACGACGTAGGCGAAGACGAGCAGTGCCGTGCTCCCGATCTCCGAGTTCGTGAACGGCAGCGGTGGACCCTTGTACGTCTTGATGAGGCCGAACACCAGCACGACCGGCGGGATGACGAACGGCAGCAGTGTCACGAACTCGACCAGCGGGCGGAACGCCGGCGTGCGCAGGCGCACCCAGTACGCCGTCGGCACGATCAGGGCGATGCTCAAGACGACCGTGATGACACCGACCACGAAGGAATACGTGAGGCTGGACAGGAAGCGCGGATCCGAGATCGCATTCGCATAGGCGGCGAACAACGGCCTGGCCTTCATGGACACCTGGAACGTCGCGATCAGGGGGATCACGAAGTACAGCACGCCGATGATGAACACCATCCATGCCCATGGCGCCCCGAAGCGTCGCCGGCGGCGGTCCCCGCCGCGGGCTGGGGTCGTGGCCGGGCGCGGCGCCTGCGGGATCTCGTCATGGAGGACGTCCAGGACATCCAGGTCTTCGACGCCTTCGGGATCGTCGGTCATCGCAGCCAGCGCTCCGCTCGACGTTGCAGGACGGTGTAGATCGCGATGGAGCCACCCATGATCACGACCATGCCCATGGCCATCGCGTAGCCCAGCCCGACGTTGTGCAGGACGTCGCCGCTGATCTGGTTGCCGATCGCGAGCGGGACGAGCTGGACCTGGCCGGCCGTCAGTTGGTAGGCCGTCGCCTGCGCACCGAACGAGTTGCCGAACAGCAGGATCATGCTGCCGAGCAGGGTCGGGGTGAGGATGGGCAGCGCGACTCGGCGCCAGTACTGGCTGCCGCTGGCGCCCATGTTCTCGGACGCTTCACGCCACTCCGGCTTGAGGCCGTCGATGGCGGGGGCGATGATCAGGACCATGAGCGGGAACTGGAAGTACAGGTAGACGATCTCGATCCCCAGCTTCGAGAAGATCGTGAAGTCGCCGGCGTAGATGTCGATGCCGAGGTCCTTGAGGATCACCGTCAGGAGCCCCGTGGTACTCAGCGTGTAGGTGAACGCCAATGCCAGGGGGATGCCGGCGAAGTTGGACGCGACGCCGGAGAAGGTCATCAGCGAGTCGCGCAAGATCCGGGGCATGCCGCCGAGGATCACCGCACAGGCCAGCAGGAAGCCGAACACGCCGCCGACGACGGCCGTGATCAGGCTGATCTCGATGCTGTTCCGGAACGCGGCCACGACCGACGGCGTGGACAGCGCGCGGTAGTTGTCCAGGGTCAGGTCGCCGGTCTTGTTGTCGGCCAGGCTGCCGAAGAACAGGAGGGCCAGCGGAGCCCCCAGGAACATCGCGGCGAAGATGAAGAACGGGACGAGGCCCAGCCAGTTCCACGAAAAACGGCGACGAGCGGAGCGCGCCGGTGGCGCGCTCCGCTCGTTCGTGACAGCGGACGACTGGGTCACAGTCGTTGGGTCAGGTGGTGGACGCTACTTGACGTCCGCCCCCACGACGGCGTCCCACTGCGTGGTGATGAGGGTCTTCGCGGCAGCGGCCTGGGCCTTGCTCGGGTACACAGCACCCTTGATGTCCGGCAGTGCAGCGATGAGATCCTGGTACATGTTCCGGGTCTGCAGGTCTGCCAGACGGGTCGTGTGGCAGTAGCCCTTCAGCCAGCCGGCCTGGCCCTCGTCGGAGTACAGGTACTCCATCCAGAGCTTGGCCGCGTTGACGTGCGGGGCGTAGGCGCTGATCGCCTGCGCGTAGACGCCCAGGAACCGGCCGGTGGCCGGGACCACGACGTCGATCGCCGGGTTGCCCGCGGCCGCCACCTTGTGAGCCAGCGCGTTGTAGGCCCAACGGATCGTGATCGGGGTGGCGCCGGTGTCGATGGTGCCCGGCTTGGCGATGGTCGGGACGAAGTTGTGGTTCGTGTTGAGGGTCTTGAAGAACTGCAGGCCGGGCTCGGCATTATCGAGCGAACCACCGTTGGCCAGCGCGGATGCGTAGACCGCGTTATAGGCCTGGCTGGACTGGCGCGGATCGCCGGCCAGCGCGATCTGGTTCTTGTATTCCGGCTTGAGCAGGTCGGACCAGTCGGCCGGCGTATTGGCGACCGCAGCCTTGTTGACCTCGAAGGTCAGGATGCTGAAGTAGTCGCCGTACCAGAAGCCGGCCGGATCCTTGAGGTTGGCGTCGATGGTGTCCCACGTGGAGACCTTGTAGGCCTGGAGGAGCCCGGCGGCCTTGGCCTGGTCGCCGAAGGTGATGCCGACGTCGATGACGTCAGGCGCCTGCGGTCCGGGATTGTCCTTGTTGTTCGTGATCGCGTTCAGCTCGTCGCCCGAACCGGCGTCCGGCGTGATCTCGTTGACGGTCAGGCCGTACTTGGCCTTGAACCCGTCGATGATCGCGCCGTAGTTGCACCAATCGTGGGGCAGGGCGATGACCGAGAGCTGGCCCTCAGCCTTGGCTGCGGTGACCAGTGCGGCCATCGGGTCTGCAGATGCGGCAGCTTCTGACGCCGATGCGGCGGCCGAAGCGGGGACGCTGGCGGCGGCGGTCGCCGCGGCCGACGGGGCTGCGGAGCTCCCGCCGCTGGAACAAGCGGCGAAGACGAATGTCCCCACCACCAGAAGACCCGCCAGGCGGGTCACGGAACCATGTGTCGACAAGGTCGATCCTCCACTATGTCCGATTCGTTCGGTCTCGCTCGTGCGAGAGCGCGGTGGTCCCTCCACGGCCCGACCGCGCAGGCGCAACCATACGCCTGTCCATCGCGGGATGGAACCCGACTGGCGCAAGGTCACACGCCCCTGTTTCCGCGAGATGAACGGGCGGGCATCGGTCCATGCGGGGTCGCGCAGGAACAGGTGTTTCGGCCACCTACCGGTGCGTATACTCCCCGGACCGCGCCGGATTCGATCGGCGCAGCCTCGCTGGACGGAGGGTCCCGGTCGGTGGCGGATGGTGGTGATGTCCAGGCGCAAGGGCCGACCCTCGAGGACCCCCTCGCGGAGGCCCTGCGGATCGTTGACGCGGCGGACGGTCGCGGCCTGCTCGTCCGCCTGATGGGCGGCATGGCGATCCGCGCACACGCTCCGGACTGGCCCGCCCGGACGAGGAGGGTCGAGGTGGATCTCGACTTCGCCACCCGCTCCAAGGACCGCGCTGCGTTCTACCAGCTCCTCGAGGCGGAGGGCTACACGGGCGACAAGCGCCATAACGCGCTCTTTGGCGGCAAGCAGGCCTACTTCGTGGATGTGCCCCGTCGCAGGCCCGTGGACGTCCTCGTGGACAGCCTGGAGATGTGCCACAAGTTCGAGTTCGGCGACCGGCTGAAGGCGTCGAGCCCCACCTTGCCGCTCGCCGAACTGCTGCTATCCAAGCTGCAGGTGGTCAAGATCAACCGCAAGGATGTCCTCGATGCCCTGGTCCTCCTCGCCGAGCATCCGCTCGGCCCGGATGACGGCGCTCCGGACTCCCGCGCCGGCCTTGGCACGATCAACGTGCCGCGGATCCTGTCGTTCACGTCCAACGATTGGGGGTGGTGGCGGACCGTCACCGGCAACCTGGACACGCTGGATCAGTTCCTTGCGACCGACCTGACCCCGGAGGACCTGGACCTGGCCAACGGGCGAGAGATCCTGTTCGAGCCGGGCGCCCAGATCGCGGGCCTGCGCAAGGCGATCGACGATGCGCCGAAGTCGACTCGCTGGCGCCTGCGCGCCAAGGTCGGCGAACGCTCGAGCTGGTACCAGGATCCCGAGGAGATGGGCCACAACTGATGCGGATCTTCTTTGCCACTGACATCCACGGTTCCGATATCTGCTGGCGCAAGTTCCTCAATGCGGGCAAGTTCCACAAGGCAGACGTCCTGATCATGGGCGGCGACATGACCGGCAAGGCCATGGTGCCCATCGTCGCGACGGACGGAGGCTGGGAGGTGACCCTTCAGGGCCAGATGCATCGCCTGGCGACCGACGGTGAACTGGTCGCGATGGAGAAACGCATCAGTGGCCGGGGTTACTACCCCGTGCGGGTGTCCCGCGACGAACTGGCCGCCTGGTCCGCCGACCAGACCCTCGTCGATACCCGGTTCAAGGCGGAGATGCTCGGGTCCGTGGAACGCTGGATGTCCCTTGCCGATGAACGTCTCGCCGGTTCCGGTATCCGCTGCGTCGTGTCGCCGGCGAACGACGACATGTTCGAGATCGATCCGATCATCGACCGGGCCGAGCACGTCGAATTGGGCGAGGCGAACACGATCGAGCTGGACGGCTTCACGCTCGTGTCGACTGGTTGGGCGAACCCGACTCCGTGGAACACGTTCCGCGAGCTGCCGGAACCGGAGTTGCGCGAACGAATCGACGGGCTGGTCGCGCAGGTTTCCGATCCGCACCGCGCGATCTTCAACTTTCACGCACCACCCTATGGCTCGAATCTTGACAATGCCCCGAAACTCGACCCTGACATGAACTACGTGTCCGGAGGGCAGGCGCTGATCCCGGTCGGTTCACGGGCGGTCCGTGAATCGATCCTTGCCTACGGCCCCCCGTTGTCCCTGCACGGCCACATCCACGAGGGCAAGGGGGCAGTCAAGCTCGGGTCGACGTTGGCCGTCAATCCCGGCAGCTCGTACGAGGACGGCGTTCTCCAGGCGGCGATCGTGGACCTCGATGCGAAGAAGGGAACGGTGAAGCGCTATCTGCTGATCAACGGCTGACAGCGAATCATCGGTTTCGAGGGAGAGGAGGTACCCCATGGCGTCTGACACAAACGCAGCCCCGACGCTGTTCCTGCGGAATGCGACCGGCCTCGTCAAGGGCTGGTCCGGCTTCGACGCATTCACGTACTCGTTCATGTCCGTCAATCTCGTGACACTCGGGATGTTCTACAGCCTTGCGGTCTTCGCGTACGTCCCGGCGGCATCGCCCGTGCTGTCGATCGTGCTGGCGGCCCTGGCGGTCACGTTCCTGGCGATCGCCTATGCAGGTCTCATCGCGGCGATGCCGCGAGCCGGCGGCGACTACGTGTGGCAGAGCCGTGTCCTGGACGGCGTGCCCGGCATCGTCGTGGGCGCCGTCGTCGGCGGCGTGGCCGGGTTCCTGGTGTCGCAGGCGGCTGGCTTCGAGAGCACCTTCGCGCTCGGCGCAGGTGCGATCGGCGTCATCCTCGGCGGTTTGCTCGGCCGCCTCAAGGGCGGCATCGGGTTCGTCCTGGCCGCCAGCGGGTGGTGGTTCATCCTCGCGATGTGGGCGCCGATCTACGGCGCGATCCTCAACATCGAGTTCTTCCAGCCACTGGCCGCCCTCTTCGGGTCGTCGGACGGCCTGACCTTCCTCTCGTCGAACAACGGGATCTTGTTCGTCTCGCTCGTGACGATCGTGCTCACCTCCCTCCTGGTCGCGCTCGGCATGGCCGGCTACGCCCGGATCCAGCGCTGGTGCCTCTGGGCGGGCCTTCTGGGGCTCGCCATCATCCTGGTCCTGATGGCGGTCTCGTCCCAGGCTGACTTCAAGGCCGCCTTCGACCGCGCGAACCTGTCGCTGTTCGGCGTCTCGGGTGCCTACGACACCACCATTGCCAACGCGGCGGCCAATGACGGGTTCACCGGATCCCTCGATCCGTTCGCGTTCGGCGACGACTTCGGGGCGACCCTGAAGGCCACGCTGGCCATGATCCCGTTCATGCTGTTCTGGATCCTGTACCCGAACTGGGGCTCGACCCTGTACGGCGAGGTCCGTGGGTCGGGCGACTTCCGCAAGGTCCTGCGCGGCATGCTCGGTGGGATCTGGGTCACCACCGCCCTGGCCGTCCTGTTCATCGCGCTGGCCGCCAAGACGTTCGGCTGGCTGTTCTTCAACGCCACCAACGTCAACTTCATCAACTACTTCTACGGCTACACCACGACGGCGCCGACGGTGCCGATCTGGAGCTACCCGCCGCTGATCGCCTCGTACCTGGTCGACAACTCGATCTTCCAGATCGGCATCGTCGTCCTGTTCGGTGCTTGGTTCCTGGGCTGGTCCGGTACGTTGTTCCTGTCGTCAACCCGGATGATCTTCGCAGCGGCATTCGACCGGGTCCTGCCCGAGCACGCGGCGCGCGTGTCCGAGCGGCGGGCGGTGCCGATCATGGCCTTGCTCTACATCATGATCCCGTCGGTCGTGGTCAGCATCATCTATGCGTATTCGACGGACTTCCGCGCGTTGACGCTGGATGCGACCCTCGTGATCGCGGTGACCTTCCTGGGCAGTTGCGTCGTCGCAGCCATCCTGCCCTGGTACAAGCCGGATATCTTCAACAATTCACCGGTCGCGCACCTCAAGCTGGTCGTCAGCGGTGCCGGCTTCATCACCTCGGTCATCCTGGCCTGGGTGATCTATCTCTGGTTCTCCGATCCGCTCTACGGGATCGGGGTGGGCAACGCCAACTCGATCAAATTCCTGGGCTTCATCTACGGAGCTGCCGCGGTGCTCTATGTCGTGGCTCGACTCTGGCGGCGCAGGCAAGGCATCGACCTCGATGCGATCCACTCGGCCATCCCAGCCGAATAGGCCGCGCTCTCCCGACCAATCTCTCGAAGGCGCTCCGGTTCCCGGGGCGCCTTCCCGATTCCCGGGCCGAACCTCAGCTGCCGAACCAGCCGGACGGTCCTGGTGACGTGTTCTGCCAGATGTGCTTGGCCTCGCGATATTCGTCGAGGCCGCCCTGGCCCAGCTCGCGCCCGATGCCGGACTGCTTGAAGCCTCCCCACTCGGCCTGCGGCAGGTACGTGTTGTAGTCGTTGATCCAGACCGTGCCGTGGCGGAGACGCCCCGCGACGCGCTGGGCACGGCTGGCGTCCGTCGTCCAGACGGCCCCGGCGAGGCCGTAGTCCGTGTCGTTGCCGAGGGTGATGGCCTCCTCCTCGGTCGTGAACCGCTCGATCGTCAGGACGGGTCCGAAGACCTCCTCCTGGACGATCCGCATCGTCGTGACGCAGTCGGCGAAGACCGTCGGGCGGTAGTAGAACCCGGCCTGGAGTTGCGGTTCGTCGGGTCGCCGGCCGCCGGCGACCAGTCGGGCGCCCTCCGCGAGGGCCATCGCGACGTTGGCCTCAACCTTGGCCCGATGCTCCCCCGTGATGAGGGCGCCGGTCTCGGTGGTGTCGTCCGAGCCCGGGCCGAGGCGGATGAGATCCGCCCGGCGAGCGATCTCCGTGACGAATCGGTCGTAGATCTCGTCCTGGACGATCGCTCGGCAGCCGGCCGAGCAGACCTGGCCGGAGTGGGTGAATGCCGCGGTCAGGGCGTTGTCCACGGCGGTCTCGAAGTCGCTGTCGGCGAAGATGATGTTGGGGCTCTTGCCGCCGAGCTCCAGCGCGACTCGCTTGACGTTGACGGCCGCCCCGCGCATCAGCGAGCGGCCCGCGGTCAGCCCGCCGGTCAGCGAGACCATGTCGACGTCGCGGCTGTCCGCCAGCGCCTGGCCGACTCGCTCACCCGGGCCGAGGATCAGGTTGACGACACCGGGTGGGGTGCCCGCCTCCTCGAGGAGTCGGGTGAGATGGATGGCCGTCAACGGCGTCACCTGGGCCGGCTTCATGACCGCGGTATTGCCCGCAGCGAGGGCCGGCGCGATCTTCCAGCTCAACTGCAGCAGCGGATAGTTCCACGGCGCGATGAGGCCGCACACGCCGATGGGCTCGTGGACGACCCGCGACAGCGCGGTGGGCGTGCTGGTGTCGACGAGGCGGCCCATGTCCTTGTCGGCGAGCTGTGCGTAGTAGCGGAACACGCGGGCGACGTCAGCCATGTCCCAGCGGCTCTCGCGCATGGCCTTGCCCGTGTTCTGCGTCTCGAGCACCGCCATCACTTCCAGGTCGCGATCGATCAAGGCGGCGACCCGGTCCAGCAGGGCGGCGCGATCGCCGGTCGGCGTGCGCGGCCACTCGGTGGTATCGAAGGCTTGCCGCGCGGCGGCGATGGCGGCCTGGACCTGGTCGTCCGTGGCGACATCCACCTCGGTGATGAGCGTGGCGTCGGACGGATTGACGACGCGACTCGTGGTGCCGTCGGCGGACGCGATCCACTGACCGTCGATGTACAGGCTGGGCACGGTGACCTCGTGAGGAGTCGGGTGGTGGAGGATGGCTGGGCCGACGTTCGTGGTCAACGGCACGTCCCGGGCGACGCGCCCACCAGCCACGCCCGTCCCGAGTGGGCCGCGCGCCTGTCGGGCGCGATCCCGCGACGACCGAGCGTGGACCTGTCCCCAAACCGCCCATTCGTGCCGTCTGGTCATCGGTCCACTCAGGGGTTCATCGCTAGACCGCGCCCGTCAGGCGCACCGCTGTCGGGGTCAGGCGATGCGTGGCGGCCTGCAACTCGTCGACGAGGTCGCGGACGCGATCGTCGGTCAGCCTAGACAGCGGGATGTTCAGGCCCAGCGCCGCGACGCACCTCCCGGACGCGTCGAGGACGGGCACGGCCAACGCGCCCGCCTCGGCGTGCAGCTCGCCGCGGTTGATCGCCCAGCCTCGGCGACGCGTCTCCTCCACGATCCGCGCCAGCTCGTCCCCATTTGTGATCGTGGCCGGCGTGTGAGCCTGGAGCGGTCGGGCGAGGTAGCCCGCCAGCTCGCCGGACGGCATGGCCGCGAGGAAGACCTTGCCGGCCGCGGCCGTGTGGAGTCGCGCGCGCTGGCCGGTGCGAGTGAAAGCGCGCACCTCACCGGTGCCGTCGATCTTGTCGATGAAGACCACGGAGTCCCCGTCGCGGATCGCGAGGTCCACGCTCTCGCCGGTCCGCGCGACGAGATCCGTCATGACCCGCCGCGCCTCGTCGCGCACGTCGACGGTGTCCAGTACGTGGGTCCCGAGCTCGAACAGGGGCAGCCCCAACCGATAGCGTCCTGTCGGTTCGTCGCGGTGCAGCCAGCCGACCCGCTCGAGCGAGCGCGCGAGGCGCCATCCGGTGCTGCGATCCACGCCCATCGCGCTTGCCAGTTCGGAGGCACTGACCCAGCCGCGGTCTGCCACGATGTCCAGGGCGGCGGCGATCCGCTCGACCCCGGCGCGTGCGCCCGTGCCGGCGTCCGCGTCGCTGGTTGCCGGGTCGTCTCGCTGGTGTACCATCGCCTCCAGTGTCGCAGATGCGGCAACACGATTGCAATATCTGCAACATGACCGGAGACGGGTCAGCTCTGGTCGGCGTGTCGATAGTTCGAGGAAGGGCGGCAGATGAGCGAGTTCCCGGCAAGCGCGAAGGTCGTGATCATCGGCGGCGGCATCGTCGGGAATAGCGTCGCCTACCACCTGGCCCGGCTGGGCTGGACGGAGATCGTCCAGATCGACAAGGGCCCGTTCCCGAACACGGGCGGCTCGACCGGTCACGCGTCGAACTTCCTGTTCCTCGTGGATCACAACAAGGAGATGGCGGAGCTGACCCTGGAGAGCGCCCGCCAGTACCGCGAGTGGGGCGTCTACACGGAGTGCGGCGGCATCGAGGTCGCCCGGTCCGAGACCCGCATGGCGGAGCTGCGGCGGCGGATGGATTCCTCCAAGAACTGGGGCATCGAATCCAGCCTGATCACGCCTGCCGAGATCAAGGCGCTCGTCCCGTTCATCGACGAGTCGATCCTCATCGGTGGCTTCTACACGCCGGGCGTCGGTGTCTGCGACTCCCTCCAGTTCGGGACGCTCTGCCGCGAGAAGGCCCAGGCGATGGGCGCGCTGACCTCGTTCGCGAGCACCGCAGTGACCGCGCTGGGCGTCGCGGGCGGCCGGATCCGTCGGGTCGAGACCACGAAGGGCACCATCGAAGCCGAGTACGTCGTCATCGCCTGCGGCGTCTGGTCCCCGCTCGTCGCCGAGATGGCCGGCGCGTATATCCCGCTGACGCCGGCCGTCCATCAGATGATCGACGTCGGTCCCGTCCCGCGCTTCGCGACCACCACCAGTGCGATCGGGTTCCCGATCGTCCGGGACATGGACGTGCTCATGTACGAGCGCCAGGACGGGATCGGCCTGGAGATCGGCTCGTACGCCCACCGCTCGATCCTCCACGACCCCGAGGAGATCCCGTCCCTGGAGGATGCCGCCCTCTCGCCGACGGAGTTCCCGTTCACCCAGGACGACTTCGATCCCCAGATGGAGGACGCGCTCACGCTCATGCCGGAGATCGTCGGTGACGAGTCGGTCGGCGTGAAGTACGCGATCAACGGCCTCATCGCATTGACCCCGGACGGGATGCCGCTTCTGGGCGAGACGCCGGAGGTCAAGGGTCTCTGGTCCGCGGCGGCCGTCTGGGTCAAGGAAGGCCCTGCGGTCGGCAAGTCCATCGCGGAATGGATGGTCCACGGCGAGCCCGAGATCGACTGCAACCAGTCCGACATCAGCCGATTCCATTCGCACCAGAAGACCCGCCAGCACACGAAGGCTCGCGCCTTCGAGGCGTTCCCCAAGACGTACGGCATCGTCCACCCGGCCGAGCAGTACCTCTCGGATCGCCCGCTGCGCACGTCGCCGATGCACGAATGGCATGCGGAGCACGGCGCCGAGTTCTTCGAAGTCGCCGGCTGGGAACGGCCGCAGTGGTTCGGGGCCAACGCCGGGCTCGTGGAGCACTACGGCGTGCAGACCCGCCCCAACGAGTGGGATGCCCGCTGGTGGTCGCCGATCATCAACGCGGAGCACCTGGCCATGCGCGAGTCGGCCGGCCTCTTCGACCTCTCGTCGTTCGCCATCTTCGACATCGTCGGGCCGGGCGCGCTCGCAGGCGTGCAGTCCGTCGCGATGCGCCAGATGGACGTCCCGCTGGGTCGCGTCGTCTACACGCCCATCCTGTCCGAGGCGGGCGGCTTCAAGAGCGACCTGACGATCATGCGACTGGCGGACGAGGTCTTCCGCGTCGTCACCGGCGCCGCCCACGGCATGAGCGATCTCAAATGGTTCAGGGACCACATGCCCGCGGATGCGGCGATCGTGGACCTGACCACGGCCTACACCACGATCGGCATCTGGGGTCCGCGCGCTCGCGACATCGTCTCGTCGGTGACTCGCGCGGACCTGTCGAACGAGGCGTTCAAGTTCGGCACCTGCCGGACGATCGAGATCGGCTCCCAACTCGCCCTCGCGTCGCGCATCTCGTATGTCGGCGACCTGGGCTGGGAGCTGTACGTCCCGATGGAGCAGGGCCGACGCCTGTGGGACGTGCTCTGGGCCGCCGGCCAGGCCCACGGCATCACCGCCTGCGGCATGGGCGTCTACGGCACGACCGGCCGGATCGAGAAGGGCTATCGAGCGTACGGCGCCGAGCTGGACGCCGACTACGACGTCGTCGAGGCTGACATGGCGCCGGCCAAGGTCAAGGCCGAGGACTACGTCGGCAAGGCGGCCGTCCTGCGCCAGCTGGCCGAGGCACCCACCGCGAAGCTCTGCACGCTCGTGGTGGACGACCACGCCTCGGCGTCCGGCGAGAAGCGCTACATGCTGGGCCGTCAGCCGATCGTCCTTCAGGATGGTGCGCCGATCGTGGATGCCAAGAGCCGACGGTCCTATGCGACCTCCGCGGGCGCGAGCCCATCGACCGGCAAGCACGTTCTGCTGGCCTACCTGCCGCCGGAACACGCGGTGGAAGGCGGGACGCTGTTCGTCGATTACTTCGCCGAGCGCTATCCGGTGACCGTGGCGGTCGTCGGCGCGCGGCCGCTGTTCGACCCGGACAACCTGCGCATCCGGGCCTGAGCGATGAAGGTCCTCGTCTGCATCAAGCGCGTCCCGGCAGTCGCCGGCCGGATCAGCCTCACCGACGACGGGCGGGCGATCGACAGCAAGTACCTGGGCTATGCCATCGGGCCGCACGAGGAGTGCGCCGTCGAGGAGGCGGTGCGCATCGTCGAGGCGACGGGTGGCGAGTCCGTCGTCCTCACCCTGGGTCCGGCGGAGTCCGTCGAGCAGCTCCGCGACGCCATGGCGATCGGCATGTCACGGGCGATCCACCTCGTCACGAACGGGGAGGAGTGGGACCCGGAGTCCACCGCCGCGGCGATCGTCGAGGCCGCTCGGGCGGACGAAGCCGAGAGCGGACCGTTCGATCTGGTCCTGCTCGGGAACGAGTCCGGCGACACCGGCGGGTACCAGGTGGCCGCTCGCGTCGGACGCGCTCTCGGGAGGCCGGTACTGACCGGTCTCAAGGGCCTCAGCGTCACGAACGGGATCCTGCACGGTGAGCAGGTCGTCCCCGGCGGACGGGACGTCTACGAGGTGTCGTTGCCGGCCGTCGCCAGCGTCCTGGAGGGCCTCAATCTCCCACGGTACCCGTCGGTCCCTGGACGCATCCGGGCCAAGAGCAAGCCCGTGGCGGCATCTAGACCGGCGCGGCCGGAACAGCGGTTGGAGATGCTCCGCCTGGTCGTGCCCGAGGGCGCGGCGAAACAGGTGGAGATCCTCGGGAACGGCGCCGCTGCGGCGGCCGCCACTGTCGACATGTTCGACCGGATCGGGATCCTCTAGATGCGGACCGTGCTCGTCCTCGCGACGACCGACGACACCGGCGTCGACCGCGTCTCGCTTCAGGCGCTGACCTTGGGAGTCACGGTCGCGGTCGGTGGCCCCGTCCATGCCGTGCTCATCGGTGGTGGGTCCGAGGCCGCCCGGGCGGCAGCGTCGCTTGGCGAATGGGGCGCGACGGCTGTCCACGTGGCCGAGGTTTCCGCGGGTTCGCCGGTCCTCACCGGGTTCGCGCCGGATGCCATGGCCCGGATCGTGGACGATCTGGCCACGAGCCTCGGGGCTGACGTCGTCATCGGTGCAGGGACGGAAGCCGGCAACACGGTCATGGCTCGGGTCGCCGCCCGGGCCGGGCTGCCGTTCGCCGCGAACTGCATCGCCGCCGGGTCAGGTGACCCGTCGAGGGACACGCTGACCGTCACGCGTCAACGTTGGGGCGGGAGCCTGCTCGAGGAGTCGGCGATCCGTACCGACCGAGCCGTGCTGACCGTCGCGCCGCACGCACTGACCGCAGCCCGGACCGGCGGGACAGCGACCATCGAGACCTTCACGCCGCAGCTCGATGACGCCGATCTCACCGTGCGGGTCGTCGACCGGATCCCGGCGGCGGTGGCCGGCGTCTCGCTGGCCGAAGCCAAGGTCGTCGTCACCGGTGGACGCGGCGCGGGCTCCGCCCAGGGTTTCGCGCCCGTCGTGGAACTGGCGGATCTCCTCGGGGCGGCGGTCGGTTGCTCCAGGGCCGTGACGATCTCGGGCTGGCGCCCGCACACGGACCAGGTGGGCCAGACCGGGACCAAGATCGCACCAGACCTGTACATCCTCGCCGGCGTCAGCGGCGCGACCCAGCACATGGCGGGCTGCAAGGGCGCGAAGCTGATTCTCGCGATCAACAAGGACGTGGACGCGCCGGTCATGGCCGCCGCCGACTACGCCGTGATCGGGGACCTCCACGAGGTGCTCCCCGCGATCAGCGAGGAGATCCGTCGGAGGCGCGGGGCCTGAACTTGGACACGTCGGAGGCCCACCTCGAGGATCGCCGCTCGCTGGTCACGACGTTGACGGCGCTGGTCGTCCTGGCTCTCGTCCTGCGTCCGCAGATCATCGCCATCGGGCCGTTGCAGCCGGCCATCCAGTCGGATCTGGACATCTCGCACAGCCTCATCGGGGCGCTCAGCGCGATCCCGATCCTGTGCATGGGGCTGTTCGCCCCGCTCGGCGCGCGCGTGGCTCGTCGGCTTGGTGCCCGGAACGCATTGGCGCTGTGTGCCGCGCTGGTCATCGGGTTCGGCCTGCTGCGCAGCGTCGCGCCGTCGCCGGTGCTGATCCTGGGGCTGACCTTCGGGATCGGACTCGGGATGGGCCTGGCGGGGCCGATCATGCCGCGGGTCGTCCGGCGCAGCCTGCCGGCGCATCCAGCCCTCGGGACGGGCGCCTATGCCACGGGTCTCGTCGTCGGCTCGCTGGTGGCGGCCGCCTTGGCCGTGGAGCTGGCCGGACCGGATGGCGACTGGCGCCGGTCGCTCGCGATCATGTCGCTGGCCGGACTGGTCTCCCTGGTCGTGTGGCTCGCCCTCGCCCCGCGCGACGCGAGCACGGGCGATGAGGTCGCGCCGGCCCACATCGCGTGGTCGCACCCGGCCGGGTGGGTGCTGGGCCTCATCTTCGGGCTCCAGTCGATCGTCTTCTACGGCGTCGCGGCGTGGCTGGCGGCGATCTACGTGGATCGCGGCTGGACGGAAGCCGCGGCCGCCCAGCTGGTCGCGATCTTCATCGCGTTCAGCCTCCTGGCCACGATCACGTTGCCGCTGCTGGCCGATCGGATCGGCACGCGCCGCGGTCAATTGGTCGGTGCGGCGATGACGACGCTGATCGGGCTGACAGGTCTGGCCCTGGTGCCGGACCCGGCCTTCCTGTGGGCGATGATCCTTGGGCTGGGTACCGGGGCGATCTTCCCGGTCGTCCTGACGCTGCCGGTGGACGCGGGCGGCACGGCCGGCGACGTCGCCGCGACCGCCGCCCGGATGCTGTTGATCGGCTACGTCCTCTCGGCCATCGGGCCGTTCGTACTGGGCTTTGCGCGCGACGTCACGGGGGACTTCGTCACGAGCTTGTGGCTGCTCGTGGGCCTGTCCGTGCTGCTCGTGGCGCTATCCGCGATCATCACCCCGGAGCGGCTCAACCGGATCGGGACGACCCGGCACGCCTGACGCCCCGGCCGGGCGCATCCCAGCCTCGAGCTGGTGGGTCAGGCGCAGCAACGTCGCACGATCCGCGGGCGAGAGCGTCTCGAACAGCTGCCCGATGGCCACGTGGTGCTCCATCGAGCGATCCACGGCGTCGCGGGCGGAGTCGGTCAGTTCGATCATCGTGGCGCGTCGGTCCGTGGGATGGGGTTGTCGCCGGACCAGCCCCTCGCCTTCGAGTCCATCGACGAGCGCCGTGACGCTCCGCGGTGTCACGTCCAGCGCCGAAGCGAGATCGCCCATCCGTTGCGGGCCGTCGCAGTGCAGCTCGTAGAGGAGTCGCATCCGCGGATAGCTGGGCGCATCCGGTCCGATCAGTGAGCGGGTGAAGCGCTCGAAGCCTCCGAGGAACTGGCCCATCGCCTGGGCAAGGACCATCCCATCCGGGGCTGGGTTGGCCGAGGTCGCGTCCGCGCCGGGAGGCGATGGTTTCCTGTCAGATAGTGTAGACATACAGTATCTCGTATGTGATGATGTATCTCACAGCACATCTTACCAAGAGGAACCACGAATGGATACCGCGCTCTTCATCCTCCAGGTCGTCCTGGGCCTGGCCTTCGTCGGCCTCGGGCTGATGCATGCCCGTGCCGCCGGTCGCCCGGTGACCAACCCGAAGATGGCCTGGATGGAAGCGGTCCCGACGCCGTATCTGCGCACGATCGGCACCCTTGAGGTCCTGGGTGGCCTGGGCCTCATCCTGCCGTGGATCACCGGGATCGCGCCGTGGCTGACGGTTCTTGCAGCCGGGTGCCTGGCGCTCTTGATGGTGGCTGCAGCGATCTTCCACTCGCGTCGGATCGGCGAGCGCCCGAACATCGTGGTCGACGCGATCCTCGGCTTGCTGGCCCTGATCGTGTTCATCGGCCGGGTTTGGGTGGCGCCCTTCTGAGGGTGGATTTCAGCCGCGGCCGCCGCCGTGCTCGCATCGCCCGCCAGCCCGCCGCCCGCTGAGCCCGGCACCACGTAGCCGAGCGCACCATGCCGGGTCCGGCACCTGGCCCAGCCCGCGCGCCAGCCCGGGCCAGGTTCTCATCCAGTCGCCTGGTGCTTGTGACGCGAAGCCCGGCCCTTGGATCCGCCCCGCCCCCGCCGCCCCGACGCGCGCCGCTTCAGCCGGCGTGGCGCAGGCTGCCAGCGATCCGGGCCGCGGCCGCGACGACGTCCTCCGCGATCGCCCGTTCCGTGCCCGCCACGGGGAACCGGTAAGACGGCCCGTGGACATGGACGGCCGCGACGACCTCGCCGTTGGCATCCGCGATGGGTGCCGCCACGGAGCTGATCCCCTCGTCGAACTCCTCGCGCGCCCAGGTGTAGCCGTCGCGTCGGATCGCCCGCAAGCGCTCCAGCAGCGCATCGCCGGTCACGATGGTCCGGTCCGTGAACCGCTCCAACGGCTTGCCGAGGTAGCGCTGCAGCGACGTTGCCGGTCGGAACGCCAGCAGGACCTGCCCGGACGGCACGGCGTGGAGCGGGATCCGCGAGCCCGTCCAGTCGCGGATCGAGACCGGGTTGGGCGTGTCCACCTGCTCGATGTAGTGGACGACGTCGCCATCCGGGATGGCCAACCCCGCCGCCTCGCCGACGGATGCCGCAAGCGCCTCGAGCGACGGCCGAGCCAGCATCGCGAGCGAGCGGTTGGGCATGACCCCCGATGCGAGGGTCGCCAGCCTGGGACCCAGCCGGTACGCCGTGTCGCCCGGGACCTGCTCCACGACGCCCTCGCGCGCGAGTGACGCGAGCAACCGGGCCGCCGTGGACTTGGGCAGATCCGCCCGTTCCGCCACTTCGGTGACGCCGATCGGACCGTTCGCGAGCGTGCCCAGGACGGCAAAGGCGCGCTCGATGGACTGGACTCTGGACATCGGACCCTCGCTGGGCTAGATTCGCGGACAGGCGGAGTTCCATCATACGGCACGGTTCCACATCGTGGAACTCAAGCGCACGACGACCACCACTGAAGGCAGGTACAAGGGCATGACCGACGACTACGCGGAGATCGACCTCGCGGCGTTGTCCGACGCCGAGCTGACGGAGCAGATGCACAACGATCTCTACGACGGCATGGCCGCGGAGATCACCGAAGGCACCAACATCCTGCTCGGCCGCGGCTGGACGCCCACGAAGGTGCTGGACGACGCCCTCGTCGCCGGCATGAAGATCGTCGGGATCGACTTCCGCGACGGCATCCTGTTCGTCCCGGAAGTGCTCCTCGCCGCCAACGCGATGAAGGCCGGCATGGCCATCCTTCGCCCGCTCCTCGCCGAGACCGGCGCGGAGCCCGTCGGCAAGGTCGTCATCGGCACGGTCAAGGGCGACATCCACGACATCGGCAAGAACCTGGTCGGGATGATGCTCGAAGGCGCCGGCTTCGAGGTCGTGGACCTCGGCATCAATACGGATGCGGACAAGTTCATCGCCGCGCTCGAACTCCACAAGCCGGACATCCTGGGCATGTCCGCCCTGCTGACCACCACGATGCCGTACATGAAGGTCGTCATCCAGACACTCAAGGACCGCGGCATCCGGGACGACTACATCGTGCTCGTCGGCGGCGCGCCGCTGAACGAGGAGTTCGGAGCCGCCGTGGGTGCCGACGCCTATTGCCGCGATGCCGGCGTGGCCGCCGAGACCGCTCGACGGCTCATCGACGAGCGCCGCGCCAGTGCGGCCTGACAAGGCCATCGAGGCACCACCGGTCGGATCCACCGGAGCGCCGGTGTCCACCGACGCCCCACGCGTCCTCGTCATCGGGTGCGGCGCCCTCGCCCGTGAGCTGCTGGCACTGACCCGCGACCTGCCGGGCGTCAAGGTCACCTGCGTGGACGCCCGCCTGCACATGCGCCCCGAGCGCATCGCCGATGCCGTCGCCGCGCGGATCCGCAAGGCCCGCCGCGAGTACGGCCCGGACACGCGGATCTTCGTCGCCTACGCCGACTGCGGCACGCGCGGGGCGCTGGACGAGGTCCTCGCCGAGGCCGGTGTCGAGCGCATCGAGGGGGCCCACTGCTTCGAGTTCTACGCGGGCGCATCGACCTATGCCGCGCTCCAGGACGCCGAGCCCGGGACCTTCTACCTGACAGACTTTCTGGCCCGCCAGTTCGACACGTTGATCCTGGCCGGCCTCGGTCTCGATCGGCATCCGGAGCTGCGCGACGCCTACTTCGGCAATTACAGCCGACTCATCTACCTGGCCCAGTCGGACGACCCGGCGCTGTCCGCAAAGGCGGAGGCCGCCGCAGTGACGCTGGGCCTTGCCTTCGAACGCCGCGCGACCGGGTTCGGCGACCTCGCCACATCCATCCGATACGCCGCAGGAGCTGCCTGACATGGCCATGCTTTCCGTCATCTGGTGGCGCGACATCCCCGCCCAGGTCACCGCCCGGGAGGGTCGGAGTTCCAGCAAGACCGTCCTCCACCAGCGCTTCCAGGTCGCCATCGACAAGGCCGCCAACCGGGCTGGGCTGCGGGCCTACAACGACTACATCGGGCAGTGGCACAAGACGCAGCGCGAATGCGGCCCTGACATCGAGGCGGAAGTGCGCGCGGAGACGGAACGCCTCGAGACTGAGTACACGAAGCACCACCTCGCCGAACTGATCCAGTCGGGAGGTCTCGCCGGCGGACCGGCACTGCCCCCCGCGACCACATCGGAGACCTCAGCGTCATGACCGACACCGTCCTCAGTTCCGCGACGCGCGAAGTCGTGCTCGGCTTCGATCGCCCATTCGTCATCATCGGCGAGCGCATCAACCCGACCGGCCGCAAGCTCCTGGCCGAGGAGATGAAGGCCGGCGACTATAGCCGCGTGGAGCGCGACGTCATCGCCCAGGTGGAAGCCGGGGCCCACATGCTGGACGTCAACGCCGGGATCCCGCTGGCCGACGAGCCGGCGATCCTCGCCCACACGATCCGCCTCGTGCAGAGCATCACGGACCTGCCGCTCTCGATCGATTCGTCGATCGTCGAAGCGCTCGAAGCCGGCCTCGCGGCCTATGTGGGCAAGGCCCTGGTCAACTCGGTGACCGGCGAGGAGGAGCGCCTGGAGCGTGTCCTGCCGCTCATCAAGAAGTACGGCGCCGCGGTCGTGGCCATCAGCAACGACGACACCGGGATCAGCGAGGATCCGGACGTCCGGTTCGCGGTCGCCAAGAAGATCGTGCAGCGCGCCGCGGACTACGGCATCCCGGCGTCCGACATCATCGTGGACCCCCTGGTCATGCCCATCGGCGCCATGTCGACGGCCGGACGCCAGGTCTTCGCCCTGGTCAATCGGCTGCGCGACGAACTGAAGGTCAACTCGACGTGCGGGGCGTCCAACGTCAGCTTCGGCCTGCCGAACCGCGAGGGCATCAACGCCGCGTTCCTACCGATGGCCATCGCGTCCGGCATGACCTCGGCCATCACCAACCCGATGCAGCCGGACCTCAAGCGGGCCGTCATGGCCGCCGACGTCCTGATGGGCAACGACCCGGACTGCGGCCGCTGGATCGCGGTCAACCGCCCGCCCGTGCCCGAGGGCGAGGTCAGCCGGCGCCGAGTGAACGCGCGCGCCATCGCCTCCGCCGTCTAGGCCACCCCTCCGTGGCGACCGACCCGCAGATCATCTTCACGCCTTCCGGGCGACGTGGCACCGTGCCCGTCGGCACGACCGTCCTGGACGCCGCGCGAACGCTGGGCGTGGATATCGATTCGGTCTGCGGCGGGCGCGGGATCTGCGGCCGCTGCCAGGTGACGCCCGCCATCGGCCAGTTCGCCAAGCACGGGATCACCTCCTCGCCGGACCATCTGTCCGCCTTCGCCGAGCTGGAGACGACCTACCGAGCCGAGAAGGGGCTGGCGGCCGACCGCCGCCTCTCGTGCACGGCCACGGTCTGCGGCGACCTGCTCATCGACGTCCCGCCCGAGAGCCAGGTCCACCGCCAGGTCGTCCGCAAGGACCTCGCCGTGCGCGACTTCACCGTGGATCCGGTCATCCGTCTCCACTACGTCGAGGTCGTCCCGCCGGACCTGGCCTCGCCGACCGGTGACCTGGCACGCCTGTTCGAGGCCCTCGAGCGCGAGTGGCAGCTGACCGATCTCCAGGCGGACCTGCAGGTCGTCCGGGCGCTCCAGCCGGCCCTGGAGTCCGGCAAGAACCGGGTCACGGTCGCCGTCCACAGCGGCCGCGACGTCATCGCGATCTGGCCCGGTTTCCACGAGTCCATCTACGGGGTGGCGATCGACATCGGCTCCACGACCATCGCCGGCCATCTCGCGAACCTGGCCGACGGCTCGGTCCTGGCCAGTGCGGGCGTGATGAACCCGCAGATCCGGTTCGGCGAGGACCTGATGAGCCGGGTCTCGTACGCGATGATGCATCCCGAAGGCGCCGAAGAGATGACCAAGGCGGTTCGCAAGGCGCTCGACGGACTGCTGGCCAGCCTCGCCAACAAGGCCGGGATCAAACGTGCCGAGATCCTGGAGCTGGTCCTGGTCGGCAATCCGATCATGCACCACCTCCTGCTCGGCATCGACCCGACGCCGCTGGGCGGCGCGCCGTTCGCCCTGGCCACGGACCGGGCCGTCCACACATCCACAGCGGAGCTCGGGATCCGGGCGCATCCGGGCACACGGGTCTATGTCCTGCCGTGCATCGCGGGCCACGTCGGCGCGGACACGGCCGGGGTCATCCTGGCCGAGGAGCCACAGCTGGCCGAACGCATGACCCTGCTCGTCGACGTCGGCACGAACGCGGAGATCGTCCTGGGCGACAAGCGCCGGCTGCTGGCCGCGTCCAGCCCCACCGGCCCCGCCTTCGAGGGTGCCCAGATCAGCGGCGGGCAGCGTGCGGCGCCGGGTGCCATCGAGCGCGTCCGGATCGACCGCAGGACGCTGGAACCGCGCTTCCGGGTGATCGGCGTGGACCCGTGGTCCGACGCACCGGACTTCGCCGAGGCCGTCAAGGAGACCGGCGTGACCGGCATCTGCGGCTCGGGCATCATCGAGGTCATCGCCGAGCTGTACCTCGCCGGCATCGTCACGGAAGACGGCGTGATCGACGGGTCCATGGCGGCGCGATCGCCCCGGATCGTTCCCAACGACCGGACGTTCAGCTACGTGCTGAGCGACGGGACCGAGGGCAGTCCGCGCATCGCCGTCACCCAGAACGACGTCCGGGCCATCCAGCTCGGTAAGGCCGCCCTGTACGCAGGTGTCCGCCTGTTGATGGACCAGCTGGGGATCGACGCGGTGGACGAGATCCGGTTGGCCGGCGCATTCGGCAGCCAGATCGACACGACCCACGCCATGGTCCTTGGGCTCATCCCGGACTGCGACCTGGACCACGTCCGGTCCGCCGGGAACGCCGCCGGCACGGGCGCGCTCATCGCTCTGCTGTCGCGCGCCGCGCGCACGGAGATCGAGACAGTCGTCCGCCAGGTCGAGAAGATCGAGACCGCCGTCGAGTCGCGCTTCCAGGCGCACTTCGTGGAGGCCATGGCGTTCCCCCACAAGACCGCCGAATTTCCGCACCTCGCCACGGTCGTGCCGCTGCCGCCGCGATCGCGGGACGCTGCCGGCGTGGATGGGACCGGTCCCGACCAACGGACCCAACGACGACGACGGCCGGTCGCGGCCGGCACGAGGGAGGACGCCTAGATGCACGAGATCGCACCGCGACGCAGCGGCGGTCGGGCGGCCCGGCAGGCGCTCCGACTCGCCAGTCACGCCGAGCACATCCCGTTCCTGACTCGCAAGCTGGCGCCGTTCGAAGTGCTCGGCGAGGAGGGCCTCTCGCTGATCGAGCACAACGCCGACACGATCCTCCAGGAGGTGGGACTGGAGTTCCGCGGCGACCCGGAGGCGCTACAGATGTTCCGCGAGGCCGGTGCCACCGTCACCGGCGAGCGGGTCCGGTTCCCGCGCGGGATGTGCCGTTCCATCGTCCAGGCCAGCGCCCCCCGGCAATTCACCCAGGACGCCCGGAACCCGGAGCGGAACGTGGAGATCGGCGGGATGCACACGGTCTTCGCGCCGAACTACGGTTCGCCCTTCGTGCGGGACCTGGACAACGGCCGGCGCTACGGAACCATCGAGGACTTCCGGAACCTGGTCAAGCTGACCTACGTCTCCCCGCATCTCCATCACTCGGGCGGGACCGTGTGCGAGCCCGTTGACGTGCCGGTCAACAAGCGCCATCTGGACATGGTCTATGCGCACATGAAGTACAGCGACAAGCCGTTCATGGGCTCGGTCACCGCGCCGCAGCGGGCGCGCGATACGGTCGAGATGGCGCGGCTGCTCTTCGGCACGGCCTACCTCGAGGACCACACGGTCATCCTGAGCCTGATCAACGCGAACTCGCCGCTGGTCTGGGACTCGATCATGCTGGGCGCAGCGCGCGCCTACGCCGAGGCCAACCAGGCGACCCTGCTGACCCCGTTCATCCTGGCGGGCGCGATGGCGCCGGTCACCGCGGCCGGCGTCTGTGCCCAGACCCTGGCCGAGGCGTTGGGCGGCATGACGTTCGTCCAGCTGGTCCGGCCGGGTGCGCCGGTCGTCATGGGGTCCTTCGCGAGTTCCATGTCGATGCAGTCGGGAGCGCCGACGTTCGGGACGCCGGAGCCGGCGCTCGTGCTGTATGTGATGGCCTCGCTGGCTCGGCGGCTGGGCGTGCCGTTCCGCTCCGGCGGCTCGCTGTGCGGTTCCAAGATCGCCGACGCCCAGGCGGCCTACGAATCCGCCGCGACGCTCCAGCCCACCGTGCTGGCGGGGGTCAATTTCGTCCTGCATGCCGCCGGCTGGCTGGAGGGCGGGCTGTCCGTCGGCTACGAGAAATTCATCATGGACGCGGACCAGTGCGGGATGATGGCCATCTTCGCCAACGGCGTGGACCTGTCGGAGAACGGCCAGGCACTGGACGCGATCCTGACCAACGAGCCGGGCACGCACTACCTCGGGACGGCCCATACACTGGCCAACTTCGAGAGCGCGTTCTACCGAAGCGAGATCGCCGACAACAACAGCTACGAGCAATGGCAGGAGGACGGCTCCCTCGACGCCGCCCAGCGTGCCAACGCGATCTGGAAGAAGCAATTGGCCGAGTACGAAGGTCCGCCCCTCGATGTCGCGCTCGACGAGGCGCTGCTGGACTTCATCGCCCGGACGAAGGCGTCGATGCCGGACTCGGAGGTCTGATGGCCGTTCTATCGCGGCGACGCGGGCTGGAGGCCTCGGCGCAGACGGCGCTCGTCGAGGCGCTCGCGGATCCCATCTTCGAGCTCCTCCCGCTCAAGAACCTGCCGGACCAGGTCCCGTTCCTGCCGGCCGGGGCGCGCGTGTCCGTGACCGCATCCCCGGCCAAGGGTATCGATGCGACCGTGGACTGGGCCGCCCGCCTGCAGTCGGACGGGTTCCGCGCGATCCCGCATCTGTCGGCGCGGATGATCCCCGACCGGGCCAAGCTGGCCGAACTGCTCGCCCGCGCCCGTGACGCCGGTCTGACCAACGCCTTCGTCGTCGGCGGCGATGCCGACGAGCCCGGGGAGTACCTCGACGGCCTGTCGCTGCTTCGGGCGATGACGGACCTCGGCCATCCCTTCGAGTGCATCGGCTGCCCGGCCTATCCGCAGGGCCACCCGGACATCCCGGACGCGGCGCTGGCGTCCGCGCTCGTCGACAAGGCGCCGTTCGTGGCGCACGTCACGACCCAGATGGACTTCGACTCGAAGGCGGTGGCGTCCTGGGTCCGCGCTCGACGGGTGGAGGGCTTCGCGCCCGGCGTCATCGTCGGCGTGCCCGGCGTTGCGGATCCGCAGAAGCTCATGTCGATCGCGGCCCGTATCGGGGTCAAGGATGCCAAGCGGTTCCTGGTCAAGAACCTGCGCTTCGTGACCGGCCTCGCCAAGTCCGGCGGCTTCTACAAGCCGACCGGATTCGTCGAGGGGATCGCGCCGCTGCTCGCGGATCCGTCCGCGAAGGTGACCGGCTTTCACCTCTACACGTTCAACGCCGTCGAAGCCACCGAGGTCTGGCGCCGGGCGCTGGCCGAGGACCTGGCTGCGGGCTCGTGACACTCGGTCCGAGTCGTGCGGCGCGGCTTCCTGCCGATCGTCCACGACCTGACGCTTCGGTCGTGGACTTGGACCTCTCCGGCCGATCCGGGGGCCGCACCCACGCTCAGATCCGCGTCCGGCACGCTCGGATCACGGTCCAGGCCATGGAAGATCCCTCCTAGGGAGCACCACATGGACGAATGGCAGGATGCTCAGGGGCGCGACGAGCTGGTGGAGACTTTCGCCAGCTTCCCGGCCCGCTTCGCCGCGGTCGCCGTCGTCGCCGCGGACCTGCCGGTACCGCCAGGGGAGTGGGGTCCGTTCGAGGTCGGGCGACATCTGGTGGCCGTGGAGCTCGTCATCTGGCACGTCCGGTTCGACGAGGTCGCGACCCGGGACGACCCGCAGTGGGACTGGACCGAGCCCGGGCCCAGCCCGGCTCTGGAGACCGCGTCGCTCGACACGATCCTCGCGATGTTCGCCCAGGTCCGTGGCCGGACGGTCGCGACGATCCGCGCGTTCGATGACGCCGGATGGGACCGCTCGGGGACCCACGCAACGTACGGCATCCTGGATGTCGCCGCGCTCGTGCGCCTGGCCATCGACCACGACGAGGAGCACCTCCGGGGCATCGCCCGACCGGCCTGATCCCTGCCCGGATCTCGGCTCGCTACCCGGCCGGGCTCGCTCCTGGCCCGATCCTCGTGCGTCCGCGCACCGCTTCCGTCGATCGCGTGGTAGGGACCGGTTGGGTCCGGTGGGGTCCGGTGGGCTCCGGTGCGGTCCTCTGGCATCGCCTGACCGAACGAAAGTACTTGTCGCCACCAGGACCCCCGGGCATGCTGCGAAGACGCGACACGAGGGCTCCAGCACACCGAGCGACACCGCTTCCACCACCGAGCGCGACGTCGATCGTCCGGCCGTCACGGGCCGGGCGACTCGACTTCCGCCCGGGTTCGCTGCCTCCCCATTCCTGACGCCGCCCCCCCGAGCGGCGTTACGACCGGGGCGCTCCATGCAAGTGGGGTGCCTCGGTCGTTTCCGTTTCGCGAGCGACCGAAGCGCGGGCCGTCGTCTGCCGCGCGGCGTGGCGACATCGCGAGCCAACGCCAGCGCCTCGTCCATGGTCATCGCGCGACCCTCCGCCATCAACGCCCCGGCCCCGTCCCCGAGCGACTGCGCCAGGCGGGTCGAGCCTTCGACATCGCTGAACAGGAAGGTCACCGGGCCGGTCGGGAGGGTCGCGTGGCTATCTTGCGGTCGACCGTCCCGGGCCGTCGTGTGTTCCTGCCACCGTCTCGACCAGGAGCACGATCGCGAACGTGCCCAGGGTAACGACCAGCACGAGCACGGCCAGCTCGCCGAGACCGGCCGAGGCATCGGTCGCGCCGACGATCCACCAGAGCGAGCCCCTGAACGCGAGCGCGATCGGGCCTGCCGCGGCCGCCAGCACACACGCGTCGGCGAAGCGGCGGCGTGTGCCGACGAGTGGCCGCTCGGCGCGGACGACGCCGAGGTACGACCCGCTCGTGCCGAGGAACGCGAACATGCCGCACGTCGCGATCGCGAACACCAGCCCCAGGACGGGCGCGACGCCCTCCGCTCGCGCCTCGGCCAGACAGAGGGTGGCCCCGAAAGCGATGGAGCAGGCGGCTGCCGCCGCAAGTGGATGACGTCGGACGACCGGCGCCCCGTCGGTCTCGAGCCATCCCAGGACCACGTCCGCCGGTCGCGCCAGCGGTCCGAGTCGAAGACTCCATCGCCGACCAAGCGTCAACGTGTCGGCGAGCACGTCCGGTCCGGCCGTCGCCCCCAGGCCCGGCGGCGTGGCCGCTGCGACGCGGTATGCCAGGAAGGCCGCAGGCGCCGCGACGAGCGTGGCGAGTCCCAAGGCGACGATCAGTACCATCGTCGTCGCGTCCCAGGTCGCCCGGTCCGCGCGCAGGAACACGCTCAGCCAATCGGCCGCAAGAGTCGCCGACACGGCCACGACGACGACACGCGACGCGCGACCCACGCCGACGAAGCGGGCCACCGGCAACGGTTCGTCTCGCCGGCACAGGAGTGCACGGATCAGCAGCAGGCCGGCCGTCAACGGGACGAAGAACAACGTGAACGAGACGACGGCATCGTATGGGTCGTTCTGCCACGGCGCGTGACCCGACAATCCTCGGATCTCCTTGCTCATCCAGGCGAAGGCCAGGAAGACCGCCGCACTCAGGAGAGTCGCCACCACGGCCCGTCCGGCGGCCGGACGCCGCGGGTCGCCCACGGCCAACATCAGGTCGCCGTCGCTGGCTCGTCGCCGCATTCCACGATGTCAGAGTCCGCCTGAGCGGACCCGAAGTCAATGCGGCACCGGCGCGCCTTGACGAAGATGGACCATATCGGCGGCTCTCACGCCCATAGTGAGTGACGGCGTGAGGATCCATCCGAACGCCGGCGCGGAGCCCGGCTCAGAGCCCGAACGGCGACATGATTCGTTGTCAAACGGGTCGCATCGTCTGCGCAGAGCCGCCATCCCGAGCGGATGGCGGCGAAACCGGTCAGACGCCGCCGGATACTCGCCGGAGCTTTCGTGACACTGGAAGGATCGAAGTCCATGGGCACCGCTGACCGTCCCGCCGTCCCGAAGTTGGGCATCATCCTGCCGGAAGGCGAGAACGACATGGGCGGGCGCACGGCGCGCTGGGCGGACTACGTGGAGATGGCGCAGACAGCCGAGGCGATGGGGTTCGACTCACTCTGGTTCGTGGATCATCTGCTGTACGGCGATGGTCAATCCAGCGAGCCACCACAGGGCGTGTGGGAATGCTGGTCCGTGCTGGCCGGGCTCGCTGCCGCGACCCAGCGTGTCGAACTGGCCCCGCTGGTCACGTCCACCGGGTATCGGAACCCGGCGCTCCTTGCCAAGATCGCCGATACGGTCGACATGATCAGTGGCGGACGGCTGATCCTCGCGCTGGGGTCCGGCTACGACGACCCCGAGTACCGAGCCTTCGGCTTTCCGATGGACCAGAAGTACGCGCGCTTCGAAGAGGCCCTGACGATCATCCACACCCTGCTGCGCGAGGGCGCGATCGACTTCGAAGGAACGTACTGCTCGGCTCGGGACTGCGAACTGCGGCCGCGCGGGCCGAGGGGCAAGGACATCCCGATCATGATCGGTGCGAACGGCCCCAAGATGCTCCGTCTGGCCGCCCGCCACGCGGACCAGTGGAACACGTGGCTGGCGATGTCGGACAGCGCAGCCGGCGCCTTCCCGGCCGACAACGCCCTGGTGGACGCGGCCTGTCTCGAGGTCGGGCGGGATCCTG
>Ga0075026_100000053_pt1 | contig 34509 bp, 23 predicted proteins | sample Str012_2_FD_71392 | JGI IMG/M metagenome (GOLD analysis project Ga0075026, IMG submission 71392) | Freshwater sediment microbial communities in response to fracking from Pennsylvania, USA - Straight Creek_MetaG_SC_2012 | ecosystem: Environmental > Aquatic > Freshwater > Creek > Sediment... | reverse complement strand
GGCGAAGGCAGATGCTCGAGCACGTGGAACATGGTGATCACGTCGATGTCTCGCCCGAGTTCAAAACGCTCGAAGTCGGCTGTGAAGAACTCTGCGTTCGCCTTGCCGCGCGCGGCAAGGGCCCGATCGATCGAGGGCTGATCGATGTCGACCCCGATCCGCCGGACAGTGTCCGGGAGCTTCAGGACGAACCCGCCATCGGAGCAGCCGACGTCCATGAGCGTGGTGCCGCCTTCAAGCAACCCACGCTCGCTCATCCAGCGGATCTGCTCGTCGAATCGCCCCGGCGACGAACCATAGGATTGCCCCGCTTCCTCGAACAGGATCTGGAAGCCGAATGGCGTGAAGGCGGGGTTCGTGAAGAGCGCGAGGCACTCGCTGCACTGGCAGACGTCGAAACCGTGCCGCTTCGGTGCGACCTTCGAATCAGAATAGAATTGGAAATCGCGGAACGGAAGCACGGTTTGCCAGCGGACGCTCGCGCACACCGGGCAGGGTCGATATGCAGCGAGGGTCGGCGAGCCGGTGTTGCCACGAAACGCGTCCACTGTTCCCCAGGTCAGCAAGATCGGCACCACCCTTCGCTTCGGTCCTCATCGCGTTCGTCGGGGATTCTCTCATGGACCTTCGGTCGAGCGCCTGCCCTTCACACTTGGGAGTGTCAACGTGCGGGTACTTCATCCGGCTGAGCGCCTCGTCCGCCGGCCACAACCCCTAGCCACGTTCCGGGGAGGGACCGAGTCCGCGATTCTGCACATAGGCCAGGGCGTTCTCTCCCTTTGCCGCGCTTCCAGGGGATTCGGTGGGCGATAGGGCTGCCCTCGTCACCGGCTCCAGCCGAGGCATCGGCCGGAGCATCGCACTCGAGCTCGCGCGTGGCGGGGCGAACGTCGTCGTGACGTACCTCGATCGCGAGCGTGCTGCGTCCGGGGTGGTCGCCGAGGTGCGGGCGCTCGGCGTGCGAGCTCTGGCGGTGCCATTGGACATCTCATCGCGGGAGAGCGTGCGCGGGGCGATCGCAGCCGCGCGGACCGAGTTCGGGCGCGTGGACATCCTCGTGAACAACGCGGGCATCCTCGAACAGAAACCGTTCGCGACCATCACCGACGATGATTGGGACCGGATGATGGCCGTGAACCTTCGCGGGGCCTTCGCTTGTTCGCAGGAACTCCTTCCGGAGATGAAGGAGCGCGGGTTCGGCCGCATCGTGAACCTGGCCTCCTCGGGCGGGCAGGTCGGCGGCACGCTTGCCGTTCACTATGCGACGAGCAAGGCCGGCATCATCGGCCTGACCCGGTCACTGGCGAGACTCGGAGCACCCGAGGTACTCGTCAACTGCGTGGCGCCCGGCCTGATCGATAGCGAGATGACCGCCGCCGAGATCGCCACGGAGGCGGGGCGTGCGAAGATCCGGGCCATTCCCATCGGCCGTCCCGGCCTGGTCGAGGAAGTGGCGCGCGCCGTGGCATACCTTGCCTCAGACGCGGCAGGGTACGTGACAGGACACACCCTCAATGTCAACGGCGGGCAATACCTTGGTTAGCGTACGAACGCCCACGATCGGAGCCGACGTCATTGCCGACGCCATCGCGGCCCGCGGATTGAAGCGGGTCTTCGTCTTTCCCGGTGGCACGATCGCGCCGATCCTCGACAAGCTACAGACGCTCGGCATCGAGCTCTTTGTCCCGCGCCATGAGCAGGGTGCTGGTTACGCCGCACTGGGCGTGGCTCGGCTGCTTGGCGAACCCCAGGTCGTGATGGTCACATCCGGTCCTGGCGTCACGAACCTCGTGACACCCGTCGCCGACGCCTACTTCGATTCGACGCCACTGGTCGTCCTTACGGGTCAGGTCGGCACCGGGGACATGCGTCTCGCCATGCCGATCCGTCAACGAGGCTTTCAGGAAGTCGACACCATCGCGCTCATGACGCCGATCACCAAGGCTCGCTTCCTGCCGATGAGTGCGTCCGAGCTGCCGCAGGTCATAGAGGATGCGTTCCATCTCGCTGCCGAGGGCCGGCCCGGTCCGGTCCTCGTCGATCTGCCGATGAACGTCCAACGCGCGGAGATACCGGCCGGCCCGGCGCTGACCGAGAGGCCGTCGCTTGCCAGGCCGCCCGTGGATCCGGCTGCGATCTCGCGACTTGCCGAGTGGCTCGCTGTCGCTGAGCGGCCCGTCATCGTCGCCGGCCAGGGCGTGCTCATCGCACGGGCCACGACCGAACTTCGGTCGCTGGTCGAGGGCGCGGGCATCCCGACATCGCAGAGCCTGCTCGGCCTCGGGGCGTTCCCGACAGCCTCCCCGCTGGCGTTGGGCTTTCACGGTCACACGGGCAACCAATACGCAGGCCTGGCTATCCACAACGCCGACCTGCTCATCGCGGTCGGCTCGCGCCTCGACGTGAGGCAGACCGGCTCGATGGTCCGCGAGTTCGTCCCGCACGGCCGGGTCGTTCGCATCGACCTGGATCCAGCCGAGCTCACACATTCGCGTGTGCGCGTTGACCTCGGCATCAACGCCGATGCCCGTGAAGCGCTCGTTGCCCTGAACCAGGAGCTTTCCGGTGTTGCGCTGCCCGACTGGTCCGCGTGGCGTGCCCGGATCGACGGGTGGAGGCGGGAGCATCCGTTGTCGTACTCGGTCGACGGGCCCCTCAAACCCCAATACGTGATCGCGATGGCGAACCGTCTGACGACCGGTCGCCCCCTCACCATCGTGTCGGGCGTGGGCTCACACCAGCAGTGGACAGCCCGGCATTTCGATTTCGATTCGCCCGAGCGTGCCTGGCTGACATCGGGCGGGCATGGTGCCATGGGCTACGACTTGCCAAGCGCCATCGGGGCCGCGCTTGCACGACCTGACGTTCCGGTGCTGTGCTTTGTCGGCGACGGATCATTTCAGATGAACATCCAGGAGCTGGCAACCATCGTCGAGCACCAACTCCCGATCAAGATGTTCGTCCTCGATAACCATCGGCTCGGCATCGTCTCCCATTTCCAGCAGCTGAACTGGGGCAGCGACCCAACGTGCGGCGACAAATGGAATCCCGACTTCGCGGCCGTGGCAGCGTCCTATGGCATTCCAAGTGCGACGGTGATGACGGCTGACCAGGTCGAGGTTCCCCTGCGGCAGGCTCTTGCGGCGCCTGGTCCATTCCTCGTGCACTTCCTCGTCGATCCCGCCGAGGACGTTTCGCCGATGCTCCTCGCCAATCAGACCATGGACGCGATGTGGTCCGATAGGTGACGAGGACACTCCTCGTCGTCAGTGGCGGCGCCGAAGCCGTCCCAGGCATCCGGCTCGCGAAGCGGATGGGTCTCCACGTCGTCGTGAGCGACGGCTCAGCCGACGCCCCGGGACTCACCGAAGCCGATGATGCCCTCATCGCGAGCACGTACGACGTCGCCGCGACGGTCGCAGCCGCAGTCGAGTATTCCCGCACGGTGCGGCGGCTCGACGGCGTCATGTGCATCGCGGCGGACGTGCCGCTGACCGTGGCGAGCGTCGCCGCTGCGATCGGTCTTCCCGGGATCCCCCTCGAGGCCGCTCGCCTGGCGGCCGACAAGATCGCCATGAAAGAGAGACTCACGGAGCAGGGCATCCCCGTGCCGTGGTTCTCAGCTGTCGCCAGCGCCAAGGCCGTGCGAGACGTCGTGGAAGAGCGAGGGCTTCCACTGGTGATCAAGCCCGTGGACAGCCGGGGTGCCAGAGGCGTGCTCCGCCTCATCGACGGTGTGAACCCGGATTGGGCTTTCGAGCATGCCAGGAGCTGGTCGCCGACCGGACGCGTCATGGTGGAGGAGTACTTGACGGGCGCGCAGCTGTCGACCGAGTCCCTGCTCCTCGATGGCGTCGGTCACACGCCTGGTTTCTGCGACCGTAATTATGAGTTCCTCGCCCGGTTCTCCCCATGGATCATCGAAAACGGCGGCGAACAGCCGTCCGCCCTTTCGGCTGCGGATCAGCGGGCCGTCGCCAGCCTCGCCGAGCGCGCCGGTGCGGCGATCGGGATATCGACCGGGGTCGTCAAAGGCGACATGGTCCTGACCCCGAGCGGTCCGAAGGTCATCGAGGTAGCCGCACGTCTGTCGGGCGGCTGGTTCTCGACTGACCAGATACCGCTCGCGACCGGCGTGGACCTGGTCGGTGCCGCGATCCGCGTGGCCGTCGGGGACCCGGTCCACGGGGAGGATCTTGCGCCAGCATCCCACCGCGGCGTTGCCATCCGCTACTTCTTTCCTGAACCGGGGCGGATCACCGAGATCTCCGGGGCCGACCGCTTTCAGCAGGTCCCGTGGGTCCACCGCCTGGGCTTCGCTGTCGGCGTCGGCCAGGTCGTCAAGGCCCCGACCGATCACACCCTCCGCGCCGGTTTTGTCATCACCTCGGGCGAGACACGGGACGAGGCGGTGGCGCGCGCGTACGAGGTGGTCAGCGCTGTGCGCATCGTGACGATCCCGACATGACGCTCAGGCTCTATACGGTCTTCCATCTGAACCTCGCCTATTCATCGATCGACGAGGACCGGCGGGCCGAGGTCATCGATCGCTGCTATCGGCCGCTTCTCGACCTGGCTCGCGACATGGACCTGCCGTTCGGCATCGAGGCGTCGGCATACACCCTCGAATCCGCCGAGGCGACCGATCCGCGATGGTTCGAGGAGCTCCGCGCGCTGCTGTCCGAAGGCCGCTGCGAGTTCATCGGCAGCGGCTACGCACAACTGATCGGCCCGCTCGTGCCGGCCGAGGTAAACGCGGCCAACCTCCGACTCGGGAACTCGGCGTACGAGCGCATGCTCGGGGCGCGTCCCGGGATCGCACTCGTCAACGAACAGGCATATTCGGCCGGGATGGTCGCCCACTACCTCGATGCCGGCTATCGCGCCATCGTGATGGAGTGGGACAACCCCGCGTCGATGCATCCCGAGTGGCCGGCCGACTTGCGCTACCTGCCGCAGGTGGCGTGCGGACACCGTGGCGAAGAGATCCCGCTGCTGTGGAACAAGTCCCTCGCCTTCCAGAAGTTCCAGCGTTACGCCCACGGCGAGATCGACCTCGACGAGTATCTCGGATACCTGGGCTCTCACGCGTCGTCGATGCCCCGCGCCTTCCCGCTGTATGGCGGCGACATCGAGGTCTTCGACTTCCGACCGGGCCGCTATCGGACCGAACCCGAACTGACGGACGGAATCGAGTGGGGCAGGTTGAGGCGGTTGTTCGAGACCCTGGCCGCCGACGATCGATTCGAGTTCGTGACGCCCTCTGGGGCGCTCGAGATGTCGCACCTGCCTGGCGCCGGCACCCGCCTGCACCTGGAGTCAGCCGAGCAGCCGATACCGGTGAAGAAGCAGGGCAAGTACAACCTCACCCGTTGGGCGGTGACCGGGCGCGACGATCTCGGCGTGAACACGGCCTGTTGGCGCGCGTATGAGCGCCTCCGGGCCGACCCGGCCGCGGACGATGACAGCTGGCGCGAGCTTTGCTACCTGTGGAGCAGCGACTTCCGCACCCACATCACGGACAGGCGCTGGGCGGCATACCGCGAGCGCCTCGCCGCGTTCGGACGGGTGGTCCCGACCGCCCCGTCGACGGCGAAGCCCCGTTCGACCGGCTCGGGCCGGCATCACGGACAAGGCCGATCGGTGACGCGGACGGAGGGTCGCTTCCTCACCATCGAAACCGACGCTGTCACGCTCGTCCTGAATACTCGGCGGGGTCTGGCGATCGAGTCGCTCGCCTTCCCCGGCGTGTCCGATCGTCCCCTCGTCGGCACGCTGTCGCATGGTTACTACGACGACATCTCTCTGGGGGCCGACTTCTACACGGGCCATCTCATCGTGGAACCACCGGGTGCGCAGAAAGTCACCGACCTCGAGCCCGTCGAACCCGATGTGCACACGACATTTGGTGCCGTCGAAGTCTCTGGAGTCCTGTCGACACCCTTCGGATCCGTTCGGAAGTCGTATCGGCTCGTCGAGGGCGAGCCTGTCGTGGAGCTCGAGTACGAGCTCGACTGGACCGCGCTGCCGGCGGCCTCGTGTCGCCTTGGCCACGTGACGCTGCTGCCCGAGGCCTTCGATCGCGACACGTTGTACTACTCGTGCCACAACGGCGGTTCGACCGCTGAGCGTTTCGCTCTGTCCGGCTCCTCGATCGACCACGGTCGACCGGTTTCGTCGCTCGTCTCGGCCATGGGAGGGCTCGGGGTGACAGGCGGCGTGATCGAGGTCGGCGACGCTCGTCACGCGGTCCGGGTCGAGGTCGACAAGTCTTGTTCGGCCCTGATCGGACTGTTGACCTACCGTGAGGTTCGGGGTTCCTACTTCTGTCGCCTGGCGTTCTCCGCGCGCGAACTGGACGAGACGAGCCGACCGGGCGAGCAGAGCGAACGGCCGCTCCTGGCGCGGCTGGCGATCCGCGGCCTGCCATCGGGTCGCCGGAGATCGGAACCGGCGTGATCCCGCGCGCGGCACCGTGCTCGCACGACCTTGACGTGTCCCGGCGATCTCCGGGTCAAAGCCGGAACGCGATCCACACGAACCCGTACGACACGAAGGCGACGCTCATGACGATCAGCAATCGCTCCAATGCGCCGAACTGCCGCCGGGCGGCCATGGCGGTGAGCGCCAGAAGGAACGGCGTCGCGTCGAGGAAGTAGCGGTAGCCGTAGGTCACCCGGCCGCCGCCGCCGTAGTACAGCAGCAGGAGCACCGTGATAAGGCCGACCGAGGCCCACAGGGCGGCGGCCGTCCTCGATCGGATCCCAGCTCCGACGGCGGCCAGGAGCGCCGGGCTTGTCAGCAGGATCGAGTGTCCATCCGAGTCGGGCACGAGGTACGGGAAACGGCCCCGGAAGCCGAAGCCGTTGAACAGCATATGCTGCAGGTTGTCGGGCACGTGCCGGATGGAGAAGACGCCCATCGACCGGCTCTTCTCGAGCGCAGCGTTGGTGAGGACGGAGATGCCGTAGCCCGTTTCCAGCGGCGACCCGAAGCGCGCCGCATCGTACAGGGCTGCCACCACGATCGCCAGCCCGATCGGCGATGCGAACGCCACGATGCGGCGCATGGCACGCGGTTCGGCCCAGATCAGGGCCAGACCGAACGGGACGACCGCGAACAGGACGGGCGGGCGGGCAAGCCCCGCGAGTCCGAAGGCGAGGCCGATGACCCAGGCTCGTCGACGGCCCTGCCATTCGACGAGCGCGATGACGGTGAAGAGCATCGCCTCGGCGTGGGTCAGGTAGTAGTCGTTGCCGCGGAGTGCCTGATTGAACAGGAGTGTCCCGAATGCGCCGAGGACCGCGAGCCACCAGGTCGCCCGCCCGCCCGGGCCGTAGCGCCGAGCCAGCGGCAGCATCATCCACGCTGCCGCGATCCCGAACGCGGCGGGAACGATCCATCGCGCCGCCTCCCAAAGCCCCTCGAACGGCACGTACGGGAGGAACGGCAGGAAGGTCATCGGACCGACGACCCAGTACGTGGAGCCGTTGATGGTCAGGGTGTCCGTGGCGCCGATCGGGCCGCCCAGGTCAAGACGCCCAGCGCTGAAGTGGATCGCGAGCGTCATCGCCCGGCTCACCGCCGGAGCCTCGGTGAGCGAGACCCCGGCGGTCACCGCGCCGTAGACCAGGACGATGAGCGCACCCCAGACAAGCTCCGCCCGATGGGTGCGTACCCGGTCGCCGATCGTGACTCGTTTCATGGTCATCTCCCGGCCCACACCGGGTGAGACGCTCGGCGGCGCACCAGGAGCGCCCACGCGATCGCACATGCCAGGGCGATCGCCGCCAGGCTGAACCCGGCATATGTGAAGACCGGTACGTACCTGAACACGACCTGCCTGGTCGTGCGGTCGACGCCCACGCCGCGGAACGTGACATCGACGGTCGCGATCGGCACCGGGGTGCCGTCACGCTCGGCGACCCATCCAGGAGCCATCACGTCGGTGAGGACGAGAACGCCGGCGCGGTCGGCCCGGACGTCCACCACGACGCGATCCGGGGTGTAGCTCGCGATGGTCGCCGATCCGGCTGGTTCAACGGTCGCGTTCGCCGGGAGCCCGCCAGCAAGTCGGTCGGCATCGGCGCCTGCGGCCACGAACGCCTTGCTGCGCAGCGAGACCAGGTCGGCGGCCGACAAGCCGGCAACGACAGCCGCCGGGTCGCGACGAACGTCGAGACCCCCGGCGATGAAGGCACGAGGCAGGACCTGAGGCACCTCATAGACGGTCGCCGCACGATCGTGCAGTCTGACCACGATGCCGGGAATCGTCGGGATGTCCTTGCCGAGGACGTACAGCCAGCGCGCCCCGGACAAGGCGACGAGCTCCGGGTCGACATCCGGGCCGAATGTCACGGCCCGATTGCCCCACGCTCCGTAGTAGGTGGTCAGGAACGGCGACTGCGCCAGCTGTGGGGCGATCAGCGCGCCGAAGAATGCGTGATAGGTCAGCGGATAGATCGACTGATACCCGTCGACCTGGAGCATGCCCGCAGCCGCGAGCTGGTTCGGACGCCCGCCGAAACTCAGGACACGGTCGACATCGATCCCCGGCTGCTGCAGCAGGAACGTCTTGGCCGCGGTCGTCCCGAGCGTCTCCGCCCATGTCCCCAGGGTTGCCGCCTTGTCGGTCAGGCGCTCGCCCCAGGCGTACAGGGCTCGCTCACCGGAGAGCCCGACGAGCAGACCCACAAGGAGAATGGTCCCGCCGCGCCGTGGGGTCCCTCCGCGCGCGCGGACGATGGTGACCGAAACGATCGCCACGCACGCGAGTCCCACCATGAGGGCGATGGCGAGCAGCGCCCACCCGAGCGCCGGCGTGTCGAGCACGATCACATCACGTCGCCGGCGGATCACTTCGCGCAACGTCACGACCACGGCGATCGCGAGCGGGACGAGACAGGCCGCGACGGCCATCCAGGCCCGGCGACGGAGCTGAAGTGGTTCGCCGGCGAAGAGATATCTGGCCAGGAAGTCGACGCCGATCGCTACGTTCGCGACGATGGCGAACGGGTAGAGGTGCGCCATGCGGCCGAGCTGGAACGACTTGAGGATGCCGAGTTGTTGCTGGACCGGGGCGATGATGACGGCCGTCAGATCCCACAGGGGGATGGCGACGAGCAGGAGCAGCAGGAACCAGCCCCGGCGGTCGCGACGCCGGTCGAGGATCCCGAGGACGAGGACCGGCAGCCCGATGGCACCGACGAAGAACGTCCCGAGCGCGCCCGGCGAGGCGCCGACCCCACCGCCGATCGGCACGCCGACGATCGCCTGGCTGTACCGGAGCAGCGTGTCGACCACGGCCTGCCCGGCGCTCGGATCGGACAGTGCCTGCAGATCCCAGATCGTCCGGTTCGAGATCGGCAGCATGACGAGCTGGGTCACCAGGACAGGCCCATACATGCACAGGGCCAGGATCCACAGACCGGCCCAGAGTCGCACTCGGGTCCAGCGTTCTCGGGCGTTGACCGATGTCGCGAGGATGTAGGCCAGCTGGACGACGGCGACAAGGAGGACGACCTGGGTGAGTCCGTGGTAGAGCACAACGGCACTGATCACGCTCCCGCCAAGGATGTAGCGCCAACGCCTCGGGCCGCCTGCGACGGCCTTGTCCATCAGCCAGAGCAGAAGGGGCGCGGCCGGGGCGGCGATGCCGTAGCCGTAATCCCAGAAGGCGAAGGTGTAGATGATCGCGCCGGCCAGCACGGCGACGGTCGAGAGGTGGAGCGAATCGCGGAGGAACAGGTGCATCGACAGGCCGGCAATGGCAGCGAGCAGGAACACCGTCGCCACGTACGCGCCGAACGGACCGATAAGGAACCCCAGCGCGACATCGACCGCCAACGGCGTGTCCCACTGTTGTGCGAACAGCGCGTTGCCGCCGGTCAGGTGCGTATTCCAGAACGTGAACCCGTTTGCCAGCCAGTCCTGGCTCACCCCGGTCCGCGGCAACTCGAACACGTCGAGCGCGTAGGCGACACCATGTTCCCCGGCCACGAGGTGCCCGAAGGTCGGGAAGGACAGGAGCGCGAGCAAGCCATAGACAAGGAACGGCCATGCCCCGTGGCGAAGGCGCTCCAGGCGGATCACCTCAGTCGGTGCCGTATGCCCGTGTCACCTTGTCGAGTGCGGCCACGACGTCACCGACGTCCGCGCTCGTCATCCCCGCGAAGAGAGGTAGCGTGAGGAGGCGATCGTAGGCGGCATCGACCACCGGGAATGCCGATCCCGGATATCGCTCGCGGTAGAACGGATGCTGATGGACCGGGATGTAATGGACGTTCACCCCGATCCCCTCGGCGCGGAGTGCCCTGTAGACCCCGCCGCGGTCGACCGTGAGCCGATCAAGGCGGAGCTGGACGAAGAGGAAGTGCCAGGCAGGGTTCGTGCCCGCCTCCACCGTCGGGAGATCGAGGTATCGATGACCGGCCAGGTTCGCGGCGTAGGAGACGGCGAGGTCTCGCCGGCGCGCGAGGAATTCATCCAGTCGGGCCAGCTGTGAACTGCCGAGAGCCGCGCCGATGTCGGTCAGCCGATAGTTGTACCCGAGTTCCACCATCGCGTAGGTCCAGTCCATTCGCGCTGCGAGCTCGGTCGCGATGCCATGGTTCCGGAAACGCCGGAGACACGCCGCGAGGTCATCCTGATCGGTCAGGACGGCACCACCTTCGCCTGTCGTCAGGAGCTTCGCCGGATGGAAGCTCAGGGTGGTCATGTCGGCCATGGTGCCGACGTGTCGGCCGTCGCGGACGGCCCCCAACGAGTGTGAAGCGTCCGCGATGATCGTCAGCGGGCCACCGGGTGCCCTGCCCGCCGCGCGGCGGAGTGATTCGTAGTCGGCTGGATGGCCGGCATAGTCGACCGCGACGATGGCGCGCGTCCGTGGGGTCAGGGCAGCGACGACCTTTGCTGGGTCGATCAGCAGGTTTCCCGCATCGACGTCGGCGAAGCGCACTTCGGCGCCGGCGTAGAGGACGGCGTTCGCGGTCGCGACGAACGTCAGCGGCGTCGTGATGGCCTCGTCACCCGGGCCGAGGCCGGCCGCGACCATGGCGCCGTGGAGCGCGGCGGTGCCGGACGAGAACGCGACCGCGTGTCGCGCGCCGGTGGCCGCCGCCAGACTCGCCTCGAAGCGAGGCACGCCCGGCCCGGTCGTCAGCCAATCCGAACGCAGCGCGGCGGCGACCGCGGCGACGTCCTCGTCGGAGATCTGCTGCCGCGCATACGGAAGAAGCGTCGCGCGCACGGGTCGGCCGCCGTCGAGAGCGAGCCTCGCATGCCTGCGGGTCGTCATCTCATCCTCGCACTCATGCGACCGGGAGACCCAGGGCCAGCCGCTCAGCCATCCAGTCGCGGGTGTGGGCAAGTCCTTCGGACAGCGATGTCTCCGGCTGCCAGCCGAGTACCCGACGCGCCTTGCGTGCGTCGCACCGAAGGACGGCGATCTCGCTCTGGGGGTGGATGTGTTCGACATGCAGCGTGCGAGCGAGATTCGGCTCGATCGCGGCGGCCAGGTCGTTGACCGAGATGTCGATGCCGGTCCCGGCATTGAGGACCTGGCCTGCGACGCCGTCCGACAGCAGCGCGTCGACGACGAATCGTGCGCAGTCGGTGACATACAGGAGGTCTCGGGTCTGCGTTCCGTCGCCATAGATGCGCAGCGGCTCCCCGAGGAGCGAACGCCGGGTGAAGATCGCGACGACACCGCCCTCGCCGACAGAGCGCTGGAATGGGCCGTAGGTGTTGAACGGGCGGACGACCGTCGTCGGCAAACCGTAGGCATCGTGATAGGACAGTGTCAGGGCTTCGCCCGCCAGCTTGGACGCCGCGTACGGCGATGCCGGTTTCGTCGGGTGGAGTTCGTCGATCCCGGATGAAGACGCCGAGCGGTCGTAGACCATGCAGGTGCTCATGAACAGGAACCGGACATCGGCCGCTCTCGCCGCTTCGAGGAGGTTGAATGTGCCGACGACGTCGTTCTCGAATGTGCTTGCCGGATCGTCGATCGAGTCTTGGACGGAGATGGATGCGGCCAGGTGGGCGATGGCGTCGACCTCGTCCGCCCAGCGTCGAGCCGCGGCGCCGTCGCGGATATCGCCGGCGTCGAGTGGTCTCAGGTTCGGGTGATCTGTGAACGCTGCGAGGTTCAGGCGGTCGCCGGCGACGAGGTTGTCCACTGGCAGCACCTGATGGCCCCGCCCAAGAAGGTCCGCGACCACCCAACGGCCGATGAACCCCGCTGCTCCGGTGACCAGGACCCTCATGCTGTCGAGAGGCCGTCGGCCTGCGTTCGGGCGAGCGCCTCGGCGACCAACCGATGGACGGCATCCGGCGACATCGGCGGCACGCCGTCCGATCGATACGCGCCGACCGGCGCCGATGGCGCATTGCCGTATGCCGTCGAGGTCTCCGGATGGAGGTCGATCGACGGGAGGACCGCGTACATCTCACCGACGTCGTACGCCCGGGTCGATTCGTCCTGGGTCATCAACTCCTCGTAGCCCTTCTCACCAGCCCTCGCGGCCATCATCGCGGTCGAGATCGTCGCCGGGTCGAGGCCGGCGTTCGGCGCCGCATAGGCGATGGTGGCCGACACGAGGTCGGCGAGGCGGGCCACCGGCATCTTGAAGACGAAGACCTCACCGCCCTTTGCGACCTCGGCGGCACGGATGGCAAGTTGGACCGCCCGGTCGGTGGTCATCACGAAGCGCGTCATCGACGGATCCGTCACGGTCACCGGGCCACCTGCCGCGACCTGTCTGGCGAAGAGCTCGACGGCCGAGCCACGAGACCCCAGCACGTTTCCGAACCGCACGCTGGCGAACGTCGTTCGATGCGGTCCCCGATAGTTCGTCGCCGCGCTGACGAGCTTCTCGGCGAGGAGCTTCGTGGCGCCCATGACCGAGGTCGGGTTGGCAGCTTTGTCGGAGGAGGTCAGGATCATCGTCCGCACGTTGGCGGCCAGGCACGCGTCGATGACGTTCTGTGTGCCAACGACGTTCGTCTGCGTCGCCTCGAACGGGTTGTACTCGCCGGATTCGACGTGTTTCAACGCGGCGCAGTGGAACACGATGTCGATCCCCTCTATCGCGCGCGTCAGACGGTCGCGATCCCGGACGTCGCCCAGGAGGAAGCGCAGATCGGTGCGTCCCGGATGACGCATCTGCTGGTAGAACTGCTTGGTCTCGTCACGGCCGAACACCCGCACGACCTCCGTGTCGAGGTCCAACAGTCGCTCGACCAGTCGAGCGCCGATGGTGCCGGAGCCGCCAGTGACAAGGATTCGATGACCGCCCAGCGTCTCGAGGGCGTCGATGGTCTCTCCTCCTGTTTGTTCATGCCTGATGGCGCCGACCGGCCCCTGGACGCACGCTGCGTAGGGTACATCCGGCCCGAGACCCGAGCCGGATCCGCCTGTGTTTCCTCAGCGCGACCGTTCCCACAGACGGACCGCGAACGCGGCGCTCCGGGTGGCTGCGCGCCGGGCGATCCGCGGCGGCAGCACCCGCGCGCCCCACGGATCCGCCCGAAGGGCTTGGCGCAACATCCGCCGGTACGGCCCCCGCGCCGATGGCGGGAGCGTTCGCCAGTATCTGACCGGCGGCCACAGGACCGACGTCACGAGGTGATCCGACTGGGCCAGGATCGACGGCGGGACGACTGCGAGGAAGGTCGTCATCGCGTCGAAGAATCGGCCGGTATCCGGATCCCGTCGCTCGATCGCCTTCCGGACGAGGCCTCCGAGGTCCGACACGATCAGCCGTTCCAGATACGCTCGCAGCACATCGTCGCGCGTCGACGCATCATCGATCCGGAGGTTCGCCTCCCGGGAGACCTCGACGAACACCGTGCGCGCCACGGTGGCCATCTCGGCCGCTCCCGCCGCCGAGGCGCGAGTGCGCGAGGTGATCGTCTCGACGGTCGCCGCCGGATGGGGTCGTGAGTATTCGAAGACCGTGTCGCCGATGACCTCGATGCTGGAGCCCGCCCTGAGGAGCGCACGAATCGTCCACGACTGGTCGCCGAGCACTCTGCCCTCGAACCACAGGCCGTCGAGGATGGACCGATGGTAGACCTTGCCTGTCGCGGTCACGTAGTAGAGGAGGCCCGGGTGGGTCGCGATGGACTTACGACCCGGCTCGCGGATGTCGGGGATGTCGTAGAGCGGTGACAGCCACGTGCGTTCCCCGTCGGTCCAGACACGCTGGCCGATGACTGCGAGCACGTCAGGCAGGCGGGCCGGGCGCATCAGTGCGGCGAGCCCGCCCGGCATGAAACGGTCGTCGGCATCATGGAAGCAGATCCACTCACCGCGCGCGATCCTCAACCCCTCGTTCCGGGCGTTCGAGACCCCGCCGTTGGTGGGCAGTCTGAGCAGGACGACCCGCGAGTCGCGTTCGACCAGCGCAGCGACCAGGTCACTCGTCCCATCGGTGGATCCGTCGTCGATGACGATGCACTCGAGTGAGACGTCCCGCTCGACGAGGATGGATGCCAGCGCCACCTCGATCGTGGAAGCCGCGTTCCAGCACGGCACGAGCACCGTGAGTCGCGGGGCGTCAGTCGTGGACCCGAGCCTGGCTTCGACTCCTTCGGACATCGCCGCCGATCGTATCAGCGGCGATGGGAGTCCGCAGCCTCAGCCCATGGAGGCGTCGATCGACTGCTCGATCTCATCGTCATAGGAGGTCTGGCGCACCCGGCCCTTGTATTCGCCGAGCACGCCGACGATCGGCCCGGGATCGCCGTCCTTGACCTGGAGGAACAATGCGGACCCTCCGGGCGGCAGGTCTTGTCCGACTTCCTTGACGAAGCCCCCATCGATGCCGGGTGCCGCCGCCCGTCCGACGAGACCGCCGGCGATCGCGCCACCGACGATCGCCCCGACCGGGAAGACGACGAACAGGAGGCCGCCGAGCGCCGCGCCGATGGCGGCCCCGGTCTCGGTGCCGCTCGACATCTCATTGTGGAAGGTCACCTTGCCGTCGGCGTCCTTACGCACGACAGCGCTGTCTTCGAGCCCGATCTTGCCGGCATGTTCGACCGAGCGGATCGCGCGGAGCGCGGCCTCGGCATCGTCCGCACCATCGAACGTGACCGCAAGGAACTGTCCCATGGCCGACCTCCTTGTCGTGTGTGCGCTGCTTCGTCGAAGGCCCCGAACGATACGTCACGGGGCTCGGGCCGGTTGAGTGCCACGGTTCTCAGGCCCGGCCGGGTACGCGGAGACGGTCAGTCGGAGGCCGAGGTCGGCGACGCGGTGAGGACTATGGGATCCGGCGAGGCCGGGGCCGGGACGCCCATATCGATGTCGCCGGCGGCGGAGAGGCGATCGAGGAATGGCCGTGCCCCGAGACGCTCCATGACCTCGCGGGAACGGCGGATCGCGGCCCCGACGTCCGGCTGGCTGCCATCGAGGACCGTGGCCATCTCCAATCCGGTGATCGCCTCATCCCATTCGAGGCCAAGTTCTCGCCAACCATCGAGCGCGTCGCGATACCCGGCATGCGCGTCCGTCGCCCGCCCTTCGAGGGCTGCGAGCCCGGCCCGCATGGCGACTCGCTCCACGGAGATCGCCTGACCGTGGACACGCAGACCCTCGTGCTGATCGATCAGACGCGCGAGGGCCGAAGGATCCCGGCGCCAGACGGCGACTCGGCCCGCCAGCAGGAGGTGCGCCGTCCCACCCAGCCGGTCGAACGACACGAGCTCGAGGCAGCGCTGTTCGATGTCGTCCCATCGCCCGGCGGCGGCGTCGGCGTAGACCCGTGGGAGACGCTTGCCGACGCCTAGCTGACGGTCGGAATTCCCCTCGAGCGCACCCTCATGGGCGCTCAGATCCGCCTCCGTGGCTTCACCGCGGAGGGCGCGGATCGTCAGCAGCACGGCCCCCAACGAGGAACGGTCTTCGAGCTCGAGATCGGTGGTCAGGAGCGGTTCGATGATCCCGATCGCCCAGTCCCATTCGCCGACCCGGATCGCCGAGTCGCCGGCGTTCTGATGGAGGGTTGACTGGAGGGATCTGATGCCGATCCGCTGAGCTTCCTCAAATCCGGCCTTCGCGATCGCCACCGCCTGGCGCGGATCTCGCAGAGCGAGGATGTAGGTCAGGTTGACACGTCCCCGGAGTGTGGTCGCGGGCCAGCCTGATCGTTCCGCGATCTCCACTCCCGCCTGGATGGTGCCTCGGCCCTCGAGCACTCGGCCGATCTCGGCAAGGGATGTGCCCTTGGTGATCAACGTATCTGCGGTCAGGGCGACGAGGTCTTCCCGCTCGGAGCTTGAAAGTACCTGGTCGGCGATCCTGATCGCCGCCACCGAATCGCCGTGGAAGAAGTATGCCCGTGCCAGCTGTGCACGCATTGCGATGCCGGCTGGCGACTCGACGAGATCCTCGAATTCGGCGACTGCGGGCTCGAGCAAGGCAAGCGCTTCATCGCTTCGGTAGGACTCGAGGAAGGCGCGCGCCAGAACTGCCGTCGCCGCGGCGGTTCCAGGCCGATCCCCCGCCGCGCGCTTGCGTTCGATGGCATCGCGGAGCAGTTCCTGTGCGCGCGTGTGCCGACCCGCTGCCGACGCCGCTTCCCCCGTCCGGATCAGCAGGTCGGCTTGCTCCCCCGGGTCCGTCGTGACCTGCAGCGCCTGGTCGAGGAAGGTGACCGCCTGTTCGTGGGAGCCGAGCGCGGCCGCGCGTTCCGCGGCGGCGCGGAGGGCGATGCGAGCCTGTCCGCCGACGGCGTCCGCCTCCGGGCCGGGCGTGGACGCCTCGAACGCGGCCAGGTAGTGGGCGGCCAGGGCACCGACGAGCTCATCCTCGCCGAGTGATTCGAAATGCCGCGCCGCGGCGAGGTGCCGGTCGCGCCGATCGCGCTTGGCCAGGGTCGAATAGGCGACCTCGCGGACGAGCGCCTGGACGAAGCTGTACTGGCCCCGTTCTGGCGATCGGGGATCGACCTGCTGCACGAGGATCTCGCGCCGTACCAGCCCGCGCAGCCGTGGCTCGAGGTCGGCGGGATCGGTGGCTGTGACCGCCGCCAGACCGGTCGGGGTGAAGCTCTGGCCAAGGACCGCGGCGTTCTGCAGGAGGGCCCGATCGGACGGGTCGAGCGCGTCGAGCCGCGCCGCGATGAGTGCATGCAGCGTCTCCGGAACGGCAAGCTCGGTCAGGTCGCCGACGGGGACGTACGCTCCGTCCCGTTCGGCCAGCCGGTCGTCGGCGACGAGCATGCGCACCGTTTCGACCGCGTACAGGGGGATGCCGTCCGCGCGTCGGACGATCGTCTCCGCGGCCTGGAACGGGAGTCCCGTCACGAGCCCGCCGAGCATCTCTCGCACGGCCTCGTCCGACAACCGGTCGAGGTGGAGCGCGACGAAGTTCCGCCGACCGGCACCCCATGCAGGTCGTCGCTCGAGGAGCTCCGGTCGGGCGAGCGTGACGACGAGCATCGGCACACCGGTGGACCATTCGAGCAGGTGGTCGATGAAGTCGAGGAGCCCGGGGTCCGCCCAGTGGAGGTCCTCGAACACGAGCACGACTGCCGTGCCCCCGCTGCTGATGCGCTCGAAGTACGTCCGCCATGCGGCGAAAAGGCTGTCCCGTCCGCCCGGCGGCGCCGGCTCGACAGCGAGCAACGCCAGCAGCGCCGTCTCCACCCAGCGGCGCTCACCCTCGTCGGGCACCCACTCCGCGACCGAATCGCCGATCTTGCGGCGCGTCGTCGCCTCGTCGTCGGTCGCGAGCAGCCCGGCGCGCCCGCGGACCATCTCGCCGAGGGCCCAGAAGGTGATGCCGTCGCCGTAGGCCGGCGAACGCCCGACGTTCCAGCGAACGCTGTCGACAAGACCGTCGAGGTATTTCTCGAACTCCCACGCGACGCGGCTCTTGCCGACGCCGGCCTGGCCGGTCAGCGAGACGAGACCGATCCGCCGTTCGCGCGCGGTGGAGGCGTAGAGGTCTTTGAGCAGCCGGAGTTCCGTGTCGCGACCTGTGAACGGTGCCTCGAGCGTCTCCCTCCGGTTACGACCACCCCGTTCGGCAACGACGCGCATCGCTCGGTAGGCCGGGACCGGGCTCGCCTTGCCCTTGAGGACCTGTTCGCCGGCAGGCTCGAATGCGATCGCCTTCGATGCGGTGCGCTCGGTGGCCTCATCGACGAGCACGGTCCCGGGCGGGGCGACGGATTGGAGCCGACTCGCGGTATTGACCAGATCGCCGGCGACGATGCCCTGGTCGGTGGCCCGCAGGTCCACGGCGGCCTCGCCGGTCAGGACGCCGGCACGCGCCCGCAGCGAGGGCTCCAGGCCAGGCACGCGGTCGACGAGTTCCAACGCGGCGCGCACGGCTCGCTCTGCGTCGTCCTCGTGCGCGGTCGGCGCGCCCCAGACCGCCATGACGGCGTCGCCGATGAACTTCTCGATGGTGCCCCCGTACCGCGCGACGATGTCCCGCGCGGTCTCGAAATAGCGGGTCAGGAGGTCGCGTGCCTGCTCCGGATCCCAGCCATCGGCCAGCGTCGTATAGCCGACGAGGTCGACGAAGAGCACCGACACGAGCCGACGCTCGGCCTGGGTCAGGTTCGACTCGATGGGTGACGGACGCGGCGCGATCGCCCCGGAAGCGACCCCGCCATCGACCGCCGTGCCGCAATCGCCGCAGAACCGGGCCGACGGGCGATTGGACGACCCGCAGACGCGGCAGACGACGGTCAGCGGCGCTCCACAGGTGTCGCAGAACCGCCGCCCGGCATCGTTGTCGGTGCCGCAGGCCGAACAGAGCATCCGAACCTCACGAAGGAGTGGTCGCGAGCGTACCCGATACGCGTCGGTCAGAACACGGTGTCCGTGGTCAGTGCCGGAAGTGCCGCACGCCGGTGATGAGCATCGTGGCGCCGATGGCGTCGACCGCGGCGACTGCGTCGGCATCGTGGATCGAGCCACCGGGCTGGACGAACGCCGTGACGCCAGCCTCGAGGCAGACCTCCACCGCGTCGGGGAACGGGTAGAACGCATCCGAGGCGCAGGAGGCCCCGGTCGTGGCGGCGGGGCCCAGCATCGCATGTGCCTTGGCGACCGCCTGGCGCGCCGCATCAACGCGCGAGGTCTGGCCGCTCCCCATGCCCACGAGTCGGCGGTCGCCGACGAGGACGATCGCGTTCGACGTCACCCCGCGGACCAGGCGCCAGGCGAGATCGAGGTCGAGCAGTTCCGCGTCTGTCGGCGTCCGTTGCGTGGCGCAGGTCCAGGTCGCCGGGTCGTCTGCCGCAAGGTCCGGTGTCGTGACGAGAACGGCTCCACCGGCGGTCCGGATCGAACCGATCGGGTCGAGAGGGCGGACGTGTGGCACGTCGTCAGCGAGCGCCTCGTCGAGCAGGACCCGGAGGTTCGGCTTGGTGGCGAGGACCTCGAGCGCGCCATCATCGAACGCAGGAGCGATGACGATCTCAAGGAAGATCGAGACGAGTCGCTCGGCCAGAACACGGTCCACGGGACGGGTCAGCGCGACGACCCCACCGAACGCGCTGATCGGATCGGCCTCGAGTGCTGCCGCCCAGGCGTCCACGAGTGAGGCGCGCTCGGCGGCGCCGCATGGGTTCGTGTGCTTGATGATGACCACCCCCGGCCCGCGCAACGCGCGACCGAGGGCGGATGCCGCGGCCGCGTCGAGGACGTTGTTGTAAGACAACGCCTTGCCCTGGAGCGGCGCACGGTCGACCCCGAACGGTCCGTCAGCGAGCGTGGCACCCGGCCGGCGGTAGCGTGCCGCGGCCTGATGGGGATTCTCGCCGTAGCGGAGCGTCCGCACCTTCTCCAGACCGAGCGAGAGCGTCGGCGGATACGGATCGTCCGGGGCGTCGAGCAGGCCGGCCGCGACCATCCGCTTCGGCAATTCGGAGGCGATCCGGGCGTCGTACGCCGCGGTGTGGGCGAACGCCTCGATGGCCAGGGCACGCCGGCGGCGGTCGTCGAGGCCGGTCTCCGTGTCGAAAGCCGCCAGGACCTCGTCGTAGCGCGCCGGCGAGGTCACAACCGCCACGTTCGCATGGTTCTTGGCTGCGGCCCGGACCAGCGACGGTCCGCCGATGTCGATCTCCTCGATCAACTCGTCGACAGTGATGCCAGGGCGCTCCGACGCGGCCGCGAAGGGGTAGAGGTTGACGACGACCAGCTCGAACGGCGCGATCGCCGCGACGACGAGCTGACGGCGATGGTCGGCCAGGCGACGGTCGGCCAGGATCCCGCCGTGCACCCGCGGATGGAGCGTCTTGACCCGGCCGTCGAGCATCTCGGGAAACCCGGTCACCGCGGCCACATCGGTCACCAGCAGCCCGGCATCGCGTAGTGCCCGGGCTGTGCCGCCGGTCGACACGAGCTCGAACCCGCGGGCGATCAGGCCGCGACCCAGTTCGGCCAGCCCGGTCTTGTCCGACACGGACAGCAGCGCGCGTCGAGGGACGGGGACGCGCGCATCCGCGCGGGCGAGATCCACGCTCACGCGCCGGCCATCGACCGCCAGCGCGTCGGCCAGGACCAGCGCGACGGCGCGCGGCAGCAACCGGTGCTCGACCGACCGGATCCGATCGTGGAGGCTTGTCGCGTCATCGTCGGGCAGGACCGCGACGGCCTCCTGCGCGACGATCGGGCCGCCATCGAGCGTGGCGTCCACGAGATGGACGGTGCAGCCGCTGACGGCGACCCCGTGGGCCAGCGCATCAGCCACGGCTTGGCCGCCCCGGAACGCGGGCAGCAGTGAGGGGTGCGTGTTGAGGATCCGCCCACCGAATGCGGCGAGGACCGCAGGACCGACGATCCGCATGTAGCCCGCGAGGGCCACCGCGTCGACGCCAACGGCGCGCAATGTGTCAGCGAGCGTCGCGTCGTCGCCGCCCGGTACGAGAGCGGTCTCGATCCCCTGCTCCGCTGCCCAGTCGAGCGCGGGGCAGGCGCGGTCGGCGAACACCAGGACGATGGCTCCGCCGAGCTCGCCTCGACCGGCCGCGGCGGCGAGCGCCCGCAGGTTCGACCCGGCACCCGACACCCCGACGGCGATCCTGCCGCTCAACCAAAGCCCTCGAGCCCGCCCTCGACGTAGCCGGCCCCGCCGACCGCGTCGGTCGTCACGACCTCGCCGACGACGATGGCCTCGACCCCGAATGCCGCGAACGCCCCGCTCGCGGCCGCGACCGCCTCGACGGGCAGGACGATCACCATCCCGAGCCCGCCGTTGAACGTGGCGCGCAGTTCCGTGTCATCAAGACCGCCAAGCGCCCCGAACAGCTGCATGACCGACGGCATGGCCCAGCGCCCCGGGTCGAGTCGCGCCGCCAGTCCCTGCGCAAGCGCCCGTGGCACGTTGCCCGCGAGTCCGCCACCGGTGATGTGCGCGACACCGTGGAGGTCCGCGCCGGTCGCCCGGACCGCAGCACGGGCCGCCAGCACCGCTTTCGCGTAGATGCGGGTCGGCGTCAGGAGGACCTCGCCGAGGGTGGCCATCGTCTCGTGCGGGGCGGCGGCGAGGATCGCGTCAGTTGCCATGTCGCCCAGCGAGCGACGCAGCCGAGCCTGGTACGGCTCGCCGAGGTCGAGATCCCATTGCGCCAGGAGCGCCCTGACCAGCGAGAAGCCATTGGCGTGGAGTCCGGACGCGGCCAACCCCACGATCGCGTCGCCCGGTCGGACCGAGGATCCGTCGATGACTTCGGCCCGCTCGACCACGCCGATGCAACAACCCGACAGGTCGAAGGCGTCGGTCGACATCAGGTCCGGGTGCTCGGCGGTCTCGCCGCCGACCAGCGCGCAACCCGCGTCGCGACAGCCGACCGCCATCGACCCGACGAGTTCGGCGACGGCCTCGGGGATGACGTGCCCCACGGCCACGTAGTCGAGGAAGGCGACCGGCTCGGCGCCGCAGCAGACGACGTCGTCGGCGCACATGGCGACGAGGTCGATGCCGATCGTATCGAACCGCCGCAGCGATGCCGCGAGCGCGGCCTTGGTCCCGACACCATCCGTCGAGGCGACCATCAATGGCTCGCGATAGCCAGCCGGGATCGTGAACGCCCCCCCGAACCCGCCAAGACCGCCGACGACCTCCGGGCGGCGGGTGGACTCGACGCTCGCGCGCATGAGTTCGACCGCCCGCTCACCCGCCACGACGTCGACGCCGGCGGCACGATACGCGTCGCGACCGGCCGAGCCCTTCGCGCCGGCGCCCGTCATCGACCTGCCACCGCCTCCTCGAGCATGAACTTGCGGCTCTTGGCGTCATACGGGACCGGGTCCGGGTAGTGGCCGTCGAAGCAGGCGAAGCAGAACCGCTCGTACGGCAGGTCGAGCGCGGCGAGGACCCCGCGGATCGACAGGTAGCCGAGCGAATCCGCGCCGATGAACTCCTGGATCTGGGGTTCCGTGTGGGTCGACGCGATGAGCTCGGTCTCGATCTGGGTGTCGATGCCATAGAAGCATGGGTGGTAGATGGGCGGGGCGCTGATCCGGACGTGGACCTCGGTCGCACCGGCCTTGCGCAGCAGGTCGACGATGCGCTTGGTCGTCGTTCCGCGGACGATCGAATCGTCGACGACGACGAGCCGCTTGCCGTTGACGACCTCGCGCAGCGGGTTGAGCTTGATCGTCACCCCCCGATGACGAAGCCCGGCCGATGGCTGGATGAACGTCCGCCCGGCGTACCGATTCCGATACATCCCCTCGCGGTATGGCAGCCCGGATTCCTCGGCGAAACCTGCCGCGGCGGGCGCGCCCGTGTCGGGGACCGGCATCACCAGGTCGGCGTCGATCGGGTGCTCCATCGCCAGCTGCATCCCCATCTTGCGCCGGGCCTCGTACAGGTTACGTCCCTCCATGTACGAGTCCGGACGGGCGAAATAGATGAGCTCGAAGACGCACAGGGCGGGTGTCGCCTCGGCGAAGCGGACCGACCTCGGAGCGACTCCGGGCTCGAGGATGACCATCTCACCGGGCTGGACATCGCGGACGTATTCCGCTCCGACGATGTCGAGCGCCGCGGTCTCGGACGACAGGCACCAGCCCGACGATGCGTCGTCGGCGGGCCACAACCCGTCGTCATCGACCGTGCCCGCCGCCGGCAGCCGCCCGAGCACGAGCGGCCGAAACCCGAACGGATCGCGCACCCCGATGACCCGGCGCTCGTCGAGAACGACCAGGCTGTAGGCACCGCGGACGCGCGGCAGGACCTGGCGGAGAGCCTCGACGGTATCGGCCGCCGGCTCATCGGCGAGCAGTGCGGTCAGCAGTTCCGTGTCGGTCGACGCGGGCAGGCGGGCGCGTCCCCCGCGGAGCAACTTGAGCAGGTCGCGCGTATTGACGAGGTTGCCGTTGTGGCCGATCGCGAGCGCCCGGCGCGGGCCGAGCCGATAGGTCGGCTGGGCGTTCTCCCAGATGGTCGACCCTGTCGTCGAGTAGCGGCAGTGCGCGATCGCGAGCTGACCGCGCAGGCTGGGCAAGCGCCGCTCGTCGAGCACCGAACTGATCATCCCGAGATCCTTGTAGAGCATCAGCTGCTCGCCATCGCTGACCGCGAGACCGGCCGACTCCTGGCCGCGGTGCTGGAGCCCGAACAGGCCCAGCGCCGCGATCGACGCGGCATCGGTCGGCTCACCGCCGGGCAGGACGACCCCGAATACGCCGCACATCGATCAGCCCTCCCAGCCGAGCGCGCGTGAGAGCCCATGCTCCCAGGCGTGGCAGAGGTCACGGACTGACACGTCGAGGGCATCGGCGACGCGTCCGCCGCGATCCTCCACGTCTCCCGTGGCGGCGCCGACGGCGAGTTCGATGACGAGCCGGTCGCCCCCGACCGACCCGATCGTCTCGACCGTCTGGCCGTGCTGGCGCGCGAGGAGCTCGAGCGCCGCCGCGTATCGCGCTCGACAGGTGACGACCAGCCGTGACGGACTCTCTCCGAACAGTTCCACGGCCGGCGAGTGGCTGACCCCGATCCGGACGGTCGCCCCGTGGCCGCCCCACATCGCGCCCTCGGCAAGCGCAACGGCGAGCCCGCCCCCCGAGATGTCCTGGGCGGAGGCCACGAGACCTCGCGCGATCGCCTCTCGGATGAACCGCTGGAGTGCTGCCTCGCGGGCGAGATCGAGCGCGGGCGGGTCGTCCTCGGTGGCGCCGCCGGCGAGTCCCGCGTAGGCGGAGCCCGCGAGGCCCGGGACCGTCACGCCGACGAGCAGGATCGCGTCGTTGATCCGCCCGAATGCCGGACCGACCAGCGTCTCCATATCGTCGAGCAGGCCGACGACGCCGATCTCCGGTGTCGGAGCGATGGCACCCGTCGGGGATTCGTTGTAGAGCGAGACATTGCCGCCCGTCACGGGCAGACCAAGCGCGAGGCAGGCGTCGGCGAGACCGCGGACGCCTTCGCTCAGCTGCCAGAACGCCTCGGGTCGGGTCGGGTCGCCGTAGTTCAGGCAGTTGGTGACACCGAGCGGGCGCGCGCCCGTGATCGAGACGTTGCGCGTCGCCTCCGCGACCGACAGCGCCGCCCCGAGCCACGGATCGAACGCGCCGACAGCCTGGTTGCCGTCGGTCGTCGCGACAAGCGCCTTGGTCGTGCCCCTGACGCGAAGGACGGCGGCGCCGCGACCGGGTCCCGCGACCGTGTCGGCGCCGACGGTCGAGTCGTATTGGTGGAACACTCCGCGACGCGAAGACAGGTTCGCCGAGCCGAGCAGGGCCAGCAGGACGGCGCCGGGGTCCATCCCGCGTTCGGGCAGCCGGTCGCTGACGGTCGCAGGTGCGCCTGGTGCCGGAGCCCCTCGCCGATGGGTCGGCGCGGCTGCGACGCGGTCGTGGACGATGGCCTCGCTGGTGAGCGCGCTGGCCGGGACGCGGGCGATCTCGCGAGCGCCGGGGTTCGGTCGTCCGTCCGGGTCCAGCCCGCCCTCGACGATCGCGATGTCGCCGTCGTCGGTGACCCGGCCGATGATCGCGACGGGCAGCCCCCAGCGCTGGCAGACCTCGCGGACCTCCGGCCAGCGATCCGGCAGGACGGCCGCGCACATCCGCTCCTGCGATTCGGAGATCATCACCTCGAACGGGACCAGCCCGGGCTCGCGCCGCGGGATCGCGTCGAGGTCGACGAGGATCCCGGTGCCGGCCCGGTCGGCCGTCTCCGATGTCGCGCAGGTGATCCCGCCGGCGCCGAGGTCCTGGAGTCCCTCGACAAGGCCGCGTCCGATGAGCTCCAGGCTCGCCTCGATGAGCAGCTTCTCGGCGAATGGGTCGCCGACCTGGACCGACGGGCGCTTGGACGGATCATCGTCCGTGAACGTCGCGCTCGCCAACACCGAGGCGCCGCCGATCCCATCCCGCCCGGTCGCCGAGCCGTAGAGCACCACGAGGTTCCCTGGACCGGGCGCGGCCGCCAACGTCAGGAGCCGTTCCTCGAGAAGGCCGATGGCCATCACGTTGACCAGCGGGTTGCCGCCGTAGCTCGGGTCGAACACGAGCTCGCCGCCGACCGTCGGCACGCCGACGCAGTTGCCGTAGCCCCCGACGCCGCGAACGACCCCATCGACCAAATGGCGCGTCCGCGCATCGGCCGGATCGCCGAAGCGCAGCGCGTCGAGGACCGCGACCGGGCGCGCACCCATCGTGAAGATGTCGCGCAGGATCCCACCGACGCCGGTCGCGGCGCCCTGGTACGGCTCGACCGCGGACGGGTGGTTGTGCGACTCGATCTTGAATGCGACTGCAAGGCCGTCGCCGATCGAGATGACCCCGGCGTTCTCGCCCGGACCTGCGACGACGCCTTCGCCCGCGATCGGAAGCGTGCGCAGGAGCGGTTTCGAGCTCTTGTACGAGCAGTGCTCGCTCCACATCACGCTGAACATCGCGAGCTCGAGCTCGTTCGGATCGCGGCCGCCAAGGCGGTCCCGGATCGCGACGAGCTCGTCGTCGGTCACACCCAGACGTCGGTGGAGTGGCTCGACGGGACGCTCGGCCACGGTCATCGGGATCCCACGACTGAGGCAGCGGGCTCGCTGGCGGCGCGGCCGGCGCTCTCGACCAACGAGCGGATGATCCCGAACCCATCGGCCGAGCCAAGGATCGCCTCGGACGCCCGTTCCGGGTGCGGCATGAGCCCGGCCACGTTGCCTGCCGCGTTCATCACGCCGGCGATGCCTCGCAGGGAGCCGTTGGGGTTCGCCGCGTCGTCGGGTCCGGCGCGCTCCCCCGCCCCGTCGACGTAGCGGAAGATGACCTGCCCGTCGCGCTCGAGCAGGTCGAGGGTCGCGTCGTCGGCGTAGAACCGGCCCTCGCCGTGCGCGACCGGCATGCGCAGCGGCCCATGGCCAGCCAGCGCGTGGGTGAACCGGGTGTCGAGCCGCTCTGCCGCGATGGCGATCTCCTGGCCGGCGAACCGGAGCGAGGAGTTGCGCAGGAGCGCGCCCGGCACAAGGCCCGCCTCGGCCAGGACCTGGAAGCCGTTGCAGATGCCGAGCACCAGGCCGCCGTCCCGGGCGAACGCCTCGACCGCGCGCATCACCGGGCTGAACCGGGCGATGACGCCGGCACGGACGTAGTCGCCGTAGGCGAAGCCGCCCGGCAGGACGACCGCCGCGACGCCCTCGAGCGATGCCAGCTCGTGCCACAGGACGACCGGCTCGGCACCGGCCAGGTCGAGCGCATGGACGGTGTCGCGGTCGCAGTTGCTGCCCGGGAAGACGACGACCCCGATCCGCACCGGCACGGTCAGCCCTCCCCCACGCCGTCGCTCACGGCCGATGAGGCCGCGGCCAGCGGTTCGACCGCGTAGACCTCGATCAAGGGGTTCGACAGCAGTTCCGCGGCGAGCCGCTCGACGACGGCGCGCGCCGCTGCCTGGTCCGGGGCGTCGACGGTCAGCTCGGCACGCCGGCCGATCCGGACGTCGTGGACCCCGTCGATGCCGAGATGCCCGAGGCTGCCCTCCACCGCGCGACCACCGGGGTCGAGGATGCCCGGCTTGGGCGTGACATTGACCGCGAACCGGAAACGTGTCATGGGGCGATCACGTCCTCCTGCAGGTAGCGCGCGAAGCTTCCGCCGGTTATGCGCTCGTACGCTTCGACATACCGGTCGCGCGTGCCGGCTACGACATCGGGCGGCAACGCCGGACCGGGCGCCGTCTTGTCCCATCGCTGGGCCTCGAGCCAGTCGCGGACGAACTGCTTGTCGAAGCTCGCCTGGCTCCGGCCAGGCTGATACCCGGCGGCATCCCAGAAACGCGATGAATCCGGTGTCAGCGCCTCGTCGATCAGCAGGATGCTGCCGGTCAGTGGGTCCAGTCCGAACTCGAACTTCGTGTCCGCCAGCAGGATCCCCACGCCCTCGGTCGCCGCGGCAGCGTGTCGATACAGGGCGAGCGCGAGATCGCGGACCTGCTCGGCGACGTCGCCGCCGACCCTCTGGACCATCGTCTCGAAGTCGATGTTCTCGTCGTGCTCGCCCGCCTCGGCCTTCGTCGCCGGGGTGAAGACCGGGCCGGGCAGTCGGTCGCTCTCGACCAGTCCCGCCGGCAGTGCGACACCGCACACGCGACCGTTCGCCCGGTATGCCGTCCAGCCCGAGCCGGCGAGGTAGCCCCGGACGACGGCTTCGATCGGGATGACCGTCGTCGGGCGGCAGACCATGATCCGGCCGCGCAGATCTGGATCGTCCGTGTCGGTGGAGACGAGATGGTTCGGCACCAGTCCGGCGGTGGTCGCGAACCAGTGACGAGACAGGCCGGTCAGCACCCGTCCCTTGTCGGGGATCCCGGTCGGCAGCACCACATCGAAGGCGGACATCCGGTCCGACGCGACGAGCACGAGCCGGCCATCCGCGCGGGCGTACAGGTCGCGGACCTTGCCGGATCGGAGATAGGCGTCAGCGAGCATCGGGCACCGGGACTGCCGGACCGGTCGCGCGGCCGGCGGCGGAGCGTTCGGCCAGTCCGCCGGCAAGCCGGTCGAGCCGGCCGACGACCTCCGGGACATGGCGGACGTACGCCGCGTCGTCGAAGCATTCGTCGAGCCGGGCCAGGGACAGCCGCTGGGCGACCGCCGGATCGACCGCCAGGAGGTCGCGCAATGGCAGGCGCTCATCGGCCGCCCGAAGCGACGCCCGCTGCACGATCCCGTATGCCTCCTCGCGCGACATGCCCGCGCCCTCGACCAGGGCGACCAGGACGTGCGACGACGCGTGGAGGCCGAGGCCACGCGCGATGTTCTCGCTCATCCGCTCCGAGCGGACGAGGAGCCCGTCAACGAGCCCGGTCATCCGGACCAGCATGTAGTCGAGCAGAATCGTCGCGTCGGGCAGGATGACCCGTTCGGCGCTCGAGTGGCTGATGTCGCGTTCGTGCCACAACGGCTGGTCCTCGAGCGCAGTGTGTGCATATCCACGCAACAGACGAGCGAGGCCCGCGATCCGCTCGGACAGGATGGGATTGCGCTTGTGGGGCATCGCCGACGAGCCTTTCTGGCCCGCCCGGAACGGTTCCTGGAGCTCGCCGATCTCCGTGTGCTGGAGATTGCGGACCTCGGTCGCGAAGCGTTCGAGCGAGCCGCCGGCGATGGCGATCGCGGTCAACAGACCCGCGTGACGGTCGCGCTGGACGATCTGGGTGCTGACCGGATCCGCGTGCAGGCCGAGCGTCGCAAGGACCTCCGCCTCGACATCCGGCGGGAGATGGCTGTACGTCCCGACCGGCCCGGAGATCTTCCCCGTCGCGATCTCGTCCACGGCCGCCGCGAGACGGACCCGCCCGCGCTCGAGCTCGAACGCCCAGCCGGCGAGCTTGAGGCCGAGTGTCGTCGGCTCGGCATGGACCGAATGGGTCCGACCCATCATCACCGTGCCGGCCTCGGCGCGGGCGCGCGCGATGAGCACCGCCAGCAGGCGGTCGACGTCGAGCAGGAGGCGCTCGCCGGCCGCTCGGAGCTGGAGCGCAAGCCCCGTGTCGACCACGTCGCTGCTGGTCAGCCCGAGGTGGAGATACCGCCCTTCCGGGCCGACCGACTCGGCGACCTGACTGACGAAGGCGATGACGTCGTGGTCGGTCGTCCGCTCGATCTCGAGGATCCGGTCGAGATCGATTCGGGCGCGCGCCTCGACGACTGCGAGTGCGTCTGGCGGGATCTGGCCACGAGCCGACTGGGCGCGCGCGACGGCCAGCTCGACCCGGAGCATCGCCTCGAACCGCGCTTCATCAGACCAGATGGCGCCCATCTCGGGCAGCGTGTAGCGTGGGATCATCGGGCCAGGGCCTCCGCGCGGACCAGGCCGATGTCGCGTCGTCGCTGGAGGCCCGCGAAGACGATGGCATCGGCCGCTCGTTCGGCGACGGCCCGTGCACCCGCGAGGTCCGCCCCACGGCCCACGACGGTCAGGATCCGGCCGCCGTTCGTCGTCCAGCCGTCGCCCGTCAGGGCCGTGCCGGCATGGAAGACGAGCGCATCGAGCCGCCGCGCTGCCTCGATGCCGACGATCTCGTCCCCGATACTGGGTCTCCACGGATATGTCCCGCCGGCCAGGACCACCCCGGCGGCAGCACCCGGCAGCACGGGAAGGCGTGTCGCGAGGTCGCCCGGCAACGCTCCGTGGGCCGCCGCGAGGAGAACCGGACCGAGCGCTCCGCCGAGCATCGGCAGCGTGACCTGCGCCTCCGGGTCGCCGAGCCGGGCGTTGCACTCGAGCAGGACGGGGCCGTCATCGGTGAGGATCAGTCCCGCGTACAGGAAGCCACGGAACGGGGTGCCCCGTCGGGCGAGTTCGGCCAGGATCGGCCGATGGACGCCGGCCAGGATCCGGTCGACGTCCGCGGCGGTCAGGTCTGGGAGCGGGGAGTAGGCGCCCATCCCGCCCGTATTCGGCCCGGCGTCGTCGTCCTCGAGGCGCTTGTGGTCGCGCGCCGCGGGAAGGGCGATCGCGCGCTCACCGTCGCACACGGCGATGACGCTGGCTTCGGGCCCGTACAGCCGTTCCTCGACGACGATCCGGACATCCGTGGAGCCCGTGGCGTACAGGCTGTCGAGCAGCGACGTGGCGTCGGCGCCCGGATCGAGCACGGTGACGCCCTTGCCGGCGGCCAATCCATCCTCCTTGATCACGACGCCGAGCCCGGCCGCGGCGAACCGCGCGACCGCGCGCTCGGCGTGGGTTCGCGTGTTGCATGTCTCGGAACCCGCCATCCGGACGCCGGCTGCGGCTGCCACCTCGTGGCAGAACGCCTTCGACCACTCGATCTCGGCGGCGGCACGGGTCGCCCCGAAGACGGCGATGCGCGCCTCGATGAGGACGTCGGCCAGCCCATCCGCGAGTGGCGCCTCGGGCCCGACGACGACGAGTTCGGTCGCGCTAGAGCGGGCCAGGTCGACGATCGCGCCGATCGCTGACGCCGCGACCTCGACGACCCGCACCCGCGGCAGCTCGGCGATGCCGGCGCTCCCCGGTGCGACGACGACCTGATTGACACCCGGTTCGGCTGCCAGCTTCCAGGCGAGCGCGTGTTCGCGCCCGCCGCCACCGACGATGAGGATGCGGGTCGGCATGACGAGGCTCACGCCGGCAAGCCCGGTCGGTGGCGCATCGGTCGCCAGGCGCGTTCGATCGTCTGCGTCCGCTCGGGCCCCACCGACACGAGCACGATCGGGACCCCGGCGTGCTCCTCGATCGCCGAGACGTAGCGGCGCGCGTTCTCCGGCAGGTCCGCGAGCGAACGGATGTCGTGGATCGGCTCGGTCCAGCCCGGGAAGTCCTCGTAGATCGGGATCGCCCGGGCGAGTGCGGCGCCGCTCGACGGCCAAACCTCGACCCGCTTGCCGTCGAGGTCGTAGGCGACGCACAGCCGGATGGTCTCGATGCCCGAGAGGATGTCGAGCTTGTTGAGCATGATGCTGCTCACGCTGTTGACCGCGACCGCGTATCGCAGCGGGACGGCGTCGAACCAGCCGATCCGGCGCGGCCGGCCGGTCACAGTGCCGAACTCATGACCGCGTTGCGCGATGCCGGCCCCGACGGCGTCCTCGAGCTCGGTCGGATACGGCCCGGATCCGACACGCGTCGAATAGGCCTTCATCACCCCGATGACCTCGTCCACCTGGAGCGGGCCGATGCCACCCCCGGTACACGCCCCCCCGGCGACCGGGTTGGACGAGGTCACGTACGGATAGCTCCCGTGGTCGAGGTCCAGAAGCGTGCCCTGTGCACCCTCGAGCAGGACGTGCTCGCCGCGACCGAGGGCCGCCTGGACGAGCCACGTCGTGTCGTCGAGGTGGTCCCGAAGGCGTTCGCCCCAGGCCAGGCCGTCGGCCACGAGCGGGTCTACCTCGAACGCCGGGCCGCCCATCCCCGCAAGGAGCAGGTTCTTGTCGGGCAGCGCACGCTCGATCCGCTCGCGGAGAACGACCGGGTCGAGTAGGTCCTCCATCCGCAGGCCAAGCCGCCACGCGCGATCGCCATATGTCGGCCCGATACCACGACCGGTCGTGCCCACCCTGGCCCCGCCAAGCCTGGCCTCGTTCGCGACGTCGAGCGCCACGTGGTACGGCATGATCACGTGCGCGCTGCGACTGACGCGCACGCGAGCCACGTCGATGCCACGCGACGTGAGCATGTCGAGCTCACCGATGAGCGTCAGTGGGTTGACCACGACGCCGTTGCCGATGACCGAGGTGATGTGCGGATAGAGGACGCCTGACGGCGTGAGGCGAAGCTTGAAGACCTCGTCGCCGCTGACCACCGTATGCCCGGCGTTGTCGCCGCCCTGGTAGCGCACGACCATCGCCACCTGCTCCGCCAGGAAGTCGGTCGTCTTGCCCTTTCCCTCGTCGCCCCACTGCAGCCCGACGATCACCGTCGCCGGCATCAGTCCGGGATCCCGTACTGAGAATCGGCGGCGTGGGCGGTCGAGGCGAAGGCCGGCGCTGCGCAAAGGAGCGTGCGCATCTGAAGGTGCGTGAACGACTGGCGGAGCCGACCAACGCACGCATCGCCCGTCCACGCCGCCGCCTGAATCAAGAACCCCAACCGCTGCGAGGTTGGGGACTGCTGGATAGACTGCTCCCGCGTGGTCTTCTTTCGGTCGCTCGGTCGGCTCACGGGACGACCGATGCGCCATGAAAGCGCGATCGCTGACCTCCTGATTCGCGGCGGAACCCCGCTCGTTTCGAGGATTGGCGGAGTATAGCAGGGCGCCTCCGCGGCCGGCCGGGGTCCTCGGCAGTCCCAGCCGGACGTACTTCCTGCCTCGAGCGGTTGGTACGTCCGGTCGGTCCGCCTTCCACGAAGCGCCCCGTAGCCTGTCGTGTGTGATGCGCCTGCTGGGGATCCTGGCGATCGCGGCTACTGCCGTGGTCGCGATCCTGCTCCTGACGGACCCGACGCTGATGGCGTCGTGGGTCGACGACGGTGCGCGCTCGACGATCGCGACAGCGGCCGCCGTGGCGGTCGGTGTCGCCGCGACCGCGAGCCTGTCGTGGGCCCTGGTACGGCTCCGGTTCGGGCGCCTCGTCGGTGCCGCCGAGCGGATCGCCGCCGGGAACTACACGGTCGAGGTTCCGGCCGGTGGCGGCGGGCTCGATGGCCGCCTGGCCACCGCGATCAACGGCATCTCCGCTTCGCTGGCCGACACGTATGACCGCGCCACCATCGATCGATTGACCAGCGTTGCCAACCGACAGGCGCTCCTGGCCGCCCTGTTCGCGGAAGTCGAGCGGGCATCGCGCTACGAACGACCACTGTGCGTCGCGTTCGTCGACATCGATCACTTCAAGACCGTCAACGACACATACGGGCACGCCGCCGGCGATATCGTCCTCCGCGAGGTCGCCCAGACCATCGCCGAGAACCTGCGAGCGAGCGATCTCATCGGCCGATACGGCGGCGAGGAGTTCATGCTCATCCTGACCGAGACCAGCGTCGACGAAGGGGCCGCCCTCAGCGAGAAGTTGCGGGTGCTCGTCGAGCGGCTCAAGTTCAGTGTCGAAGGCAACCCGGCGTTGTCGGTGACGATATCGATCGGCATCGTCGGCGGCTCCGGACAGCAACTCCGGATGGAGAACCTGGTCCGCGACGCGGACGCCGCGATGTACTCGGCCAAGTCGCTCGGCCGCAACCAGACATATATCTTCGAGGAGCCTGATGAGGACGCCCGTGTCCCACGCGCTCCCATCTCGGACATCGGCCGGGCCCGTGCGATGGACATCGGTCGTCGGGCGCGCGACGCCGCGACCGACACGCTAACCGCGTTCATCGCGCCGCTCCCCCACTATCGCGGCCAACCATCCGCGCTCATCGCCTCGATCGTCGTGGAGATGGCGACGCAGCTCGAGCTGCCGGATGCCGAGATCGACCGCATCCGGGTCGCGGCGCTGCTCCACGATGTCGGAAAGATCGCGGTCCCTGAAGAGATCCTGGACAAGCCCGCCCCATTGACATCGGCCGAGTGGCGGACCGTCGTCCAACACCCACGGATCGGCCAGGTCATCCTCGAGCACGCGGCCGCTCTGCGCGATGCAGTGCCGATCATCCTCCACCACCACGAACGCTTCGCCGGTCATGGCTACCCATACGGCCTGCGTGCCAACGAGATCCCCCTCGGTGCGCGCATCGTCGCGATCGCCGATGCCTACGACGCGATGACCCACGACCGGCCGTACAAGCGCGCGATCTCCCATGACGCCGCGATCACGGAGCTCAAGCAGCATGCCGGGACCCAGTTCGACCCGGAACTCGTCGCACTCTTCTGCGACCTCTACACCGCCACGGCGCCTGTCCCTGATTCGACGGTCCTGGCCATTACGAACCCGACGGGTGGCGGACCCGTCCGGCGCGAACGGCGGGTGCGCGCCGTCGAGGTCGAGTCGGACGTCATCGCCTTCGATGACGCGAGTGAGCCATCGACCCAAGCGGCGGACGCGACCGCGACCGTGATACGCCGGTCCAAGGGCTCGGACGGCTGGCCCGACCCCCAGGCGACGGCTTCGGGCTGAGCTCGTTCCCCCACCAAACTTGAGGGTATCGACAGACCCGCGCCGGTGGACCGACGACTGCCAAGGCCGCGTCGCCCGCCGGGCACGACCGGCCTACCGACCGACCGACCCGTCCAGCACAGCGCTCTGACGCCGGAGCCGGCACGCCGTGGGCCACATCGGACAGGATGGTCGGTAGACCATGATCGGCGGTCGCCTTCCACGTGATGGGTCAGGATGTCACGGATCGCCGCGATCGTGATGCGACTCCCGCGGCACCGCACGCGCGTCGCCGCCCGACCTTCCTTCCCGCCCTGGATAAGCGGCCGTGCATCGCCCGATAGGTGGCAGCCAAGGACCGCTGGCTAGCGTTGTCGTCGTCATCCCGCCGGAGACGCAGGGTCGAGATCGGCGCAGCCGACCGACCGGGAAGGAGATCGGACCGTGAACAAGGTCCTGCTCACGGGGCGCCTCACGCGCGACCCGGAGATGCGCAGCCTGGCATCCGGAAAGAACGTCACGACGTTCA
>Ga0075026_100000052_pt1 | contig 35038 bp, 30 predicted proteins | sample Str012_2_FD_71392 | JGI IMG/M metagenome (GOLD analysis project Ga0075026, IMG submission 71392) | Freshwater sediment microbial communities in response to fracking from Pennsylvania, USA - Straight Creek_MetaG_SC_2012 | ecosystem: Environmental > Aquatic > Freshwater > Creek > Sediment... | reverse complement strand
AGTCCGGCGCGCCGGTGCTGTTTGGCGGCGCGCCCGCCACCTTTCATATGAAGGCGGCCAGCTCGCCAATGGCGGCCATCGAGGCCCAGCATCTGAACGTGGGCTACGTGGCGATCGCCAAGTCGCTGGGAGTCCCCACCCAGGCCTACATGGCGCTCAGCGACACCAAGCTGCTCGACGCCCAGGCCGGCGCCGAGACCATGACCAGCGCAATGCTGGCGGCGCTGGCCGGCGTCAATTCCGTCTCCGGTCCCGGCATGCTCGACTACGTGCTGACCTTCAGCCTGGCCAAGCTGGTGTTCGACAACGAGATCTGCGGGCAATGCCTGCACTTCGTGCGCGACATCCGCGTGCTCGAGGATCTGCCGGCCGCGGACCTGGTCAGCTATCTGCGTCAGAACGATCATCTGATCACTTCGCCCCAGACACTGAAATACTGGCCGAAGGAGCTGTATCTCACTGATCCCGTGTTCGACCGCGAGAACCGCGAGAACTGGGTCAAGGGCGGCTCCAAGGATGCCTACCAGCGGGCCTGCGAACAGGTAGATCGCCGTCTGGCAGCCTACGTGCCCATCGAGACCGATGCGCGGATCGATGCCGAGCTGCGCCGCCTGGTCCGCTCCGGCCTCGAACAGCAGACCGAACTGCCGGTGCTGCCGCCGCCACCGGCGCCGGCAGCTGCGGGCGCGGCTCCCCGGCGGGGAACAGGGCGACGCACGCGGGTATAACCCGGCCGACGCCGCGCTCATGCAATTCTCCGCACTGCGCTATTTTCTCGAGACTGCTCGCCTCGGCTCCATACGCCAGGCCGCCGAGCGGCTCTACGTCGCCCCCTCGGCGGTCAGCAGACAGATTGCGCTGCTGGAACAGCGCTATGGCATGCCGCTGTTCGAGCGCCATGCGGCGGGCATGCGCCTGACACTGGCCGGCGAGGTCTTCGCGCGCCAGGCTCATGCGACGGTCCGGGATTTCGAGCGGCTACACTCCGAGATCGATGACCTGCAGCAATTGCGACGCGGCACGGTGCGCATCATCAGCGTCGAGGCGACGGTGAACAGCGTGGTTTATCGCACGATGACCGAGTTCGCGCGCGCGTTCCCGGGCATCACCTACGAGGTGCAGGTGACCGGCGGCATCAGGGCGATCGCGGCACTGGCCAACGAGGAATGCGACATCGCCATCAGCTTCGAGCCGCCGCCGCATCGCGATGTCGAGGAAGTGCAGTCGCTGCGCGATCCGATTGTCGCGATCATGCATCCCGCCCATCCACTGGCCGCGCGCCCCCGGTTGTCGCTACGCGAACTCACCGCGCACCCGGTAGCGCTGCTGGATGACTCGCACGCCACGCGCACGCTGCTGGACCGGGCCCTGGCACTGGAGGGCCTCACGCTGCAGACGCTACTCACGGTCAATACTATTGCCCTGGCGACCACCTTCGCGCGCTCCGGGCAGGCGCTGACTTTTGTACCGGGTCTCGTCGTGCGAGCCGACGTCAAGGCCGGCCTGCTCAAGACGGTGCCGATCGACTACCCGACGCTGGCGGCGACCCGATTTGTGCTGTGCCGTCATAAATCGCGGCCGCCGACCCTGCCGGCACAGGCCTTCCTGATCGCGCTACGACGGCAGTTCGCGGCGCTCGATATCGAGATCCATAGCAAGCGCCGGAATAAGCGCCGCTGATGCGTTGCGTTTTCGGCAACATATCAGTCTAAAATCTCTGCTATTCAGAACACGGGCCTCGCCCTATCCTCCCGCCACGTGCCTGCACCGGCACGTGCAAGCGGGGGGCGCCGATGGCCATCAGACTGCAACTCAACGCCGGCGCGCCCGCGGACCGCCACGGCGCGGTCGGGCGAAAAATCCGCCGCCACCTGCTGCCATTCCTGTTCGTGCTGTACGTCATCGCTTACCTCGATCGCATCAACGTCGGCTTCGCCGCGCTGACCATGAATCACGAACTGGGGCTGAGCAGCCAGCAGTATGGCCTGCTGTCGGGCATCTTCTTCTGGGGGTATTTCCTGTTCGAGGTACCGAGCAACCTGATACTCGAACGGCTCGGCGCGCGCGTATGGATCGCGCGCATCCTGGTGAGTTGGGGCATTGTCTCGCTGGCGACCGCCTTCGCGCACAGCGCAGCGCAACTGTACGTCGCCCGCTTCCTGCTGGGGGTGGCCGAGGCCGGGTTCTTCCCGGGCATCCTGCTGTACCTGACGTACTGGTTCAGGCAGCGGGAAATGGCCCAGGCGATCGGCATCTTCATGACGGCACTGCCTGCGGCCAGCATCCTTGGCGGCCCGCTGTCGGGCTGGATACTCGATCACGTGCACGCCTTCGCCTTGAGCAGCTGGCGCTGGGTGCTGATCCTCGAGGCGCTGCCGGCCGTCGTCGGCGGCGTGGTCTGCTATCTGACGCTGCCGAACGGTCCTCAGGAAGCGCGCTTCCTGACTGCGGCCGAACAGGACCAGCGGGTCGCGGTGCTGCGGGCCGCGGCCGACGCCAAAGCCGGTGCGGCCGGTCACTCGGTGCTGAGCACCATCAGGGATCCGCGCGTGCTGTACCTGGCTAGCATCGCCTTCCTGTTCATGATCGGCAACTACGTGGCCGGATTCTGGATGCCACAGTCCATCAAGGCGGTGGGTCACGGGCTTGATCACCTCGCCATTGGCTTGCTGGTGATGGTCCCCAATCTCATCGGCCTTGGCACGATGGTCGTCGTGTCGCGCAGTGCATCGCGCCACGGAGAACGGCATTGGCACGCAGCCCTCTCGCTGCTGACCGCCGCCACCGCCTTCGCGTTGCTCGGCACGGCTGGCAGCCTGCCCGCGTGCATCCTGCTGTGGTCAGTCGCGACCTCCGGCCTGTACGGATTCATCGGCCCGTTCTGGTCGCTACCCAGTGAGTTCCTGAGCGGACGGGCCGCGGCCACCGCTCTGGCCACGATCTGCTCGATCGGCAATCTGGCCGGCTTTGTTGGCCTGACCGTATTTGGCGCGCTGGCCAGTCACACTGGGGGACCGGCGGCAGGATTCCGCCTGATTGCAATTGCGCTGATGCTCGGGGCGCTGCTGCTCGTGGCACAGCGTCTGCGCGATACGGCCTGGATTGCCGCTGAAGCACTCAACCACTAGGATTTTTTTCGGAGTACACCCCATGAACACCGCGCGGGCACACAGCGACTATGTACTGGGCAACAGCGCCGCTGAATATCAGCGCCTGACCCGGCAGGCCGACACCCTGGCCCACTGCACCGCGCGGCTGTTCCGCGACGCCGGCGTAGCGAACGGTCAGCGGGCACTGGATGTCGGCTCGGGTGTCGGCGACGTGGCGCTGCTGACCGCCGCGCTGGTCGGGAAAACTGGCAGTGTACTGGGTTTGGACCGCGACCCGCAGGCCCTGAGCAAGGCGCGCGCCCGCGCCGCCACGGCCGGCGCGAGCAACGTGGAGTTTCTCGAGACCGAATTATCGACGCTGCGACTCGCCGGCAGTTTCGATGCCATCGTGGGGCGATTCGTGCTGATGTTTCTGCCCGATCCGCTGGCAACGCTGCGCACACTGAGCGCGCTGCTGCGCCCCGGTGGAGTGATCGTGTTTCAGGAGCCGAGCTGGGCCAGCTTTTATGCGCAGGTCGGCCATCTGCCACTGCGCACCGCGTGTGCCGACCTGTTGTGCAACACCTTGCGTCGTGGCGGCGCCCGGCCCGACATGGCCCTGACCTTGTACCAGGGTCTGCTCGACAGCGGCTTCCAGGCACCCATGCTGCGCGTCGAGGTGCCCATGGCGCACGATGCCGCCGCTCAAGCCTGGCTGGCTGACCTGGTCGCGACCCTGCGCCCGCGGTTCACGGAACTGGGCGTTGCCACCGACGCGGTCGGGGATCTGGACACCCTGGCAACGCGCCTGCAGGCGGAGCTGGTGACGGCACGCTCCTATGGCCCGCTGGTCGGGCTGGTGGGCGCCTGGGCACGCAAAGCGGCGTAGCAGATACTGCCGGCGCCGCGGCTCAGTGACTTCTCGAGGCCGCGCGCTGTGGAAACAGCACGATGCACAGCCCCATGAACACCAACAGCGCCACCGAGGCCGTGTAGCGGCTCCAGGCCAGGCCGCCGGCGGCCACCGGCTTGTCGAGGAAATCGCCGACCACCGCGCCGAGCGGCCGTGTCAGAATGAATGCCGACCAGAACAGCGCGGTGTGTGAAATGCGGGTCCAGAAATACGCCGCCGCCACCAGCGCCAGCAGCGCACCGAAGATCAGCGCACCGCCACCATAACCTAAGCCCGCGGTATCGGCCGTCCAGTCACCCAGCGCGGTGCCCAGTGTCTGCGAGAACATGATCGTCACCCAGTAGAACACCTCGGCGCGCGGCGAACTCACAGAGTCGACCGCTATCGTGCCGAGCGCGCGATACCAGACGAACAGCGAGGCCAGCAGCAGTGCCAGCAGGATGCTCGTGCCGCCGGCATAGCCCACCCCGAGCGAACGATCGGCAAAATCGGCGAGCGTCGTGCCCACCGTGGTGGTGGCCACGATGGTCAGCCAGTAGAGCCAGGGCAGGAAGCGCCGTGCGGCAATCTGGGCACTGACGGCTATCGCGAACAGCACCGCGAAGATGGCTGTGCCCACCAGGTAGCCTAAGTGCATGGACATCGAGACCGCGTCGCCGCCAGTCTCGCCGAGCGTGGTCGCTGCAATCTTGATGATCCAGAACAGCAGCGTGACCTGCGGGACCTTGCTTAAGCGATTTCCGGATGCGGTATTCACGGGCTACTCCCCCAGTCGTCAGCGGCGCACCAGGTCGATGAAGGTCATGGGCCAGGCATGGCGCTCATCGGCAGGGTGTTCGAGGCGCCCAAGCTCGCGCCAGTCGCGCGCATCGATCGCCGGTAACCATACCTCACCCTCGGGCGCGGCGTGCACGCGCGTCAGGTGCAGGTCGGTGGCCCGCGGCAGCATGTCGCGGAACACTTCGGCGCCGCCGATGACACACAGCTCCTCGCTGCCGGCACAGCGTTGCAGCGCGTCGGCAATGCTGGCCACGCCTTCGAGCGTAGTGCCCGGCGGCAACGGGCCGGCGCCGCGTGTAAGCGCGCCGCGGCTCAGCACCAGATTGCACCGGCCCGGCAGCGCCCTGCCGATCGATTCAAAAGTGCGCCGGCCCATCAGCAGCGCCTTGCCCATGGTCAGCCCCTTGAAGCGCCTGAGATCGTCGGGCAGGTGCCAGGGGAGCTGTTGCGCGCGGCCGATGACGCCGTTGTCCGCCACCGCGACAATGAGTGAGATACGCATGGCGCACGCGGCGCCGACACGGCGCTAGAGTTCTACCTGCGTCGCCAGCACGATCACGCGCTTGTCGGGCATGCGAAAGAACTCCGCCGCCTGCGTGCTGCGCCGCTGCATCCAGGCAAACAGCCGCCGCCGCGCGCCCTCGTAGCCGGCCCGCGGCCGTGGCCGCACCAGGTGCCAGCCCAAGAAGAACGAGCAGTCGAGACCAAAGAGCGTCAGGCCGCGGACGCGGCACTGCTTGAGCGCCTCATTGACGTCCGGTGTTTCCATGAAGCCGAAGCGCGCGGTCACCAGGTAGACGTTCTCCTGCAGCGTTTCGATGCGCAGGCGATCGGCAGGATCCTGGCGTGGCGAGCGGGAAAACTCCATGTTCAGGAATACCAGGCGCTCGTGCACGACATGATTGTGTTCCAGGTTGCGCAGCAGTGCGGTCGGCACGTAGCGCGGCTCGCTGACCAGGAACACCGCCGTGCCGGGCACGCGCGTCGCCCCGGCTATCACCCGCGGCAGATCGGACAGTGGCATGGCCATTTCACGCAGCGCATTGCGCAGCAGCCGGCGCCCCGAGCGCCAGGTCATGAAGACGCCGAACAGCATCGTGGCCAGCAGCAGCGGCACCCAGGCCCCTTGCGCGAATTTGGCCAGATTGCTGAGCAGGTAAACCAGGTCGATGATCAGCAGCACACCGAAACTGAGCGCCACCTGCCAGCGCGACCAGCGCCAGCGCGAAGTGGCCAGCACCATGCCCAGGATGGTCGTGATGCCCATGGTGCCCGCGACCGCGGCACCATAGGCGCCGCCCAGCGCATCGGAGGAACCAAAGCCAATCACCAGCAGGCAGACGGCCACCAGCACGATCGCATTGACGATAGGTACGAAGATCTGGCTGTGTTCGCGGGCCGAGGTCTGCAGGATGCGCAGGCGCGGCAGCAGATCGAGCTGCACCGCCTGGCGCGTCACCGAAAAGGCCCCGGTGATGGTCGCCTGCGAGGCGATGATGGCTGCCAGCGTCGCCAGCACCACCATCCATGGCAGCAGCGGCGCCGGCACCAGCGCGAACAGCGGTTTGTGAGCCGCACTGGCATCGGTGAGTATCAACGCGCCCTGGCCGAAATAGCTCAGCAGCAGTGCCGGCCAGACCAGCGCGAACCAGGCCAGGCGCACCGGTCCCTTGCCAAAATGTCCCATGTCGGCGTACAGCGCTTCACCGCCGGTTACCGTCAGGAACACCGCGCCGAGCACCGCCACGGTGACCGCCGGACGCGCCAGCAGCATCGCCAGCCCATAGGCGGGATTGAGGGCCGCCAGCACCGCCGGATGACGCGCGATGGCACTGGCCCCGGTGATCGCGATCACCAGGAACCACAGCAGCATGATGGGCCCGAACATGCGCCCGACACGCTCGGTGCCGCGGCGCTGGATCGCAAACAGCACCATGATGATGATCAGCGAAACGGGCACGACGGCGCTGGCGGCCTTGGCGTCCAGCAGCTCCAGTCCCTCGACCGCACCGAGCACCGAAATGGCTGGCGTGATCAGCGCGTCACAGTAGAACAGCGCCGCGCCCATGACTGCCAGCGCGATGATCGCCCGCCCCCAGCGGTGCATTTCCTCCAGGCGCCGCTGCACCAGCGCGAACAGCGAGAGAATGCCGCCCTCGCCCTCGTTGTCGGCACGCATGATCAGCACCACGTACTTGAGCGTGACGACGATCAGCAGGCTCCAGAACATCAGCGACAGGATCCCCAGGATCGCCGCCGGCGACGGCGGCGACTGGCCGGTCGCGCTCAGCGACTGTTCCAGCGCATACAGCGGACTGGTGCCAATGTCGCCATACACCACACCCACGGCACCGAGTGTGGCGCCGAGCGAGAGCCGGGTGGCGCTCATTTGCGCACCCTGACCCTGCGCTTAGGCAGCGCTGGCCGGCGCGGCTGTGGCCGCTTGGCCGGCCACAGCATCGTGCCCCGGCATTTTTCGGCACCGCAGCTGCAGGCGAACACCTCATCAACATCGGGGGGATCGTCGCGCGCCCGGCCGATGGAGTAGTCGTACTTCAGTTCCTCACCCGGCTGGATGGTGCGGATCGCCTCGACAAACACGCGCCGATTCTCGGTCACCGATTCGCAATTCGGGTCGCAGCCGTGATTGATGAAGCGCGCCTCATTGCCGTCCACGCCGGCATCGATGACGGTGCCGCGATCGACGATGAACAGGAAGGTATGATTGTCATGCGACTGCTTGAGTTCGTAGCGCCGGTCGGCCTCCTGGTGCGAGACGCGCTCGCCCAGGTACTCGACGATGCGCGTCCCCTTGCGGATGCGCCGCACGGCGAACACGCCGCGGCCATGCACTTTCGAGCGGCGCACGCGGAACATCGCTGGCCGGCTGCTGCGGGCGGAACTCATACGGCAATCGGCGCCTTGATCGCCGGATGAAACTGGTAATTCACGAAGTCGAAGTCCTCATATTGATAGTCGAAAAGGCTGGTCGGGCGGCGGCGCAGCACCAGGCGCGGGGACTGCAGCGGAATGCGCGCCAGCTGCGCATCGGCCTGCTCGAAATGATTGGCATACAGGTGGCAATCGCCACCGCTCCAGATGAACTCGCCGGGCTCCAGGTCGCATTGCTGCGCGCACATGTGCGTCAGCAGTGCGTAGGAGGCGATGTTGAAGGGCACGCCCAGGAATACATCGGCGCTGCGCTGGTAGAGCTGGCAGGACAGCCGGCCGTCGGCCACGAAGAACTGGAACAGCGCATGGCAGGGTTGCAGGGCCATCGCCTCCAGCTCGCCGACGTTCCAGGCGCTGACGATGATGCGCCGCGAATCAGGATCGGTGCGGATCAGCCGCAGCGCTGCGCTCATCTGGTCGATCAGGCGGCCGTCGGCAGCCTGCCAGCGGCGCCACTGCTTGCCGTAGACCGGCCCCAGCTCGCCGTTGGCGTCTGCCCACTCGTCCCAGATGCGCACGCCGTGCTGGGCGAGGTAGCGCGTGTTGGTCTCGCCGCTCAGGAACCACAGCAGTTCGTGCACCAGCGCGGGCAGGTGGATCTTCTTGGTGGTGACCAGCGGAAAGCCGGCCGCCAGGTCAAAGCGCATCTGGTAGCCGAACAGCGCCCGCGTGCCGGTGCCGGTGCGATCGTTCTTGGGCACGCCGTGTTCGCGCACGCGGCGCAGCAGCTCGAGGTAGGTCTTCATGCCGCGGCTTGATAGTTGCCGGAAGCCTCGCGGCGCGCGTGCGCCAGCAGCCACAGCAGCACGCCGGCGAGCAGCATGGGGAGCGAGAGCAGCTGGCCCATCGTCAGCCAGCCGCCCGCCAGGTAGCCGAGCTGCGCGTCCGGTACGCGCACGAACTCCACGCTGATGCGGGCAATCGAGTAGCAGAGCAGAAACAGTGCCGAGGGCGCGTAGCGCCAGCGCGGCCGGCGCGTGTAGAGCCACAGTATGGTGAACAGCAGCAGCCCCTCGAGTCCGGCCTCGTAGAGCTGCGAGGCGTGGCGTCCCACGGGCGTCGCACCGGGGCCGTCGCTGACCCACATGCCATACCAGGCGCTGGTCGGGCGCCCCCACAGCTCGCCATTGATGAAATTGCCGATACGCACCGCAATGATGCCGATGCCCGGGAGCGGCGCCGTGAAATCGAAGACGTCGAAGGTCCGCCGCCCCTGCGAACGGGCGAACAGTGCCACCGCGGTGAGCACGCCGAGAAAGCCGCCGTGAAAGGACATGCCGCCTTCCCAGACCTTGAGCGGATACCAGGGATCGGCGCGCCACATGGCCTCACCATAGAACAGCACGTAGCCGACGCGCCCGCCAATGATCGTGCCGAGCATCGCGTAGAAGATGAAATCATCGACCGCGCGCGCATTCCAGGTGGAGCCCGGCTGCGCCGCGCGGCGCCGCGCCAGCCACCAGGCGGCGGCGAAGGCCACCAGGTACATGACGCCGTACCAGTGCACGCGCAGTGGCCCGAGCCTGAGCGCGATCGGATTGATATGCGGATAGGTCAGCATGCAGGCGCAATTCTACCCGCAACTCACTCGCGCGTGACGCGGCAGAAAAAAGCCTTTAAATACCGCGTTTCCGGTATTGCCGGGTGCACCGGATGGTCGGGTGACTGGCCGCCGGCCGCCAGTACCTGCACGAAGCGGCTGCTGTGCCGGCCCGCCGACTGGATCAGCCTGACCAGTTCCTCCGGCGGCAGGTGCCATGAGCAGGAGCAGCTCACCAGCAGCGCGTCGCGTGCCAGCAGGCGCATCGCCAGCTGGTTGAGCTTGCGATAGGCGGCCGCGCCGCGTGCCAGGTCCTTGCGCCGCTTGATGAAGGCCGGCGGATCCAGCACCACGACATCGAAGCGCTCGCCAGCACGCTGCAGTTCATCCAGCACGTCGAAGGCGTCGCCACGCCGGGTGGACACCTGCACGCCGTTGGCAGCCGCGTTGCGCTCCGCCAGCGCCAACGCCGCCGCGGAGGAATCGACACACAGGGCTTCGCGCGCGCCGCAGCGCAGCGCGGTGACCGACCAGGCCCCGACATAGCTGCACAGGTCGAGTACGCGTACGCCCGGCCACAAGAGGCGCCGAAACAGTTCGCGGTTGGCGCTCTGATCATAGAACCAACCGGTCTTCTGACCCAGAGCGAGCGGCGCCTGGAACTGCAGCACCCCTTCGACGACCGAGACTTCCTCGGGTGCCTTGCCCAGGCCCGTGATGATCTGCCGCGGCAGCTGCTCGAGATCGCGCGAGCCGCCATCGTTCTTCCACACCAGTGCCTGGGGCCCGAGCACCTTGATCGCGGCGGCTTCGATGTCCTCGCGCAGCGCCTCCATACCGGCGGTGGCGATCTGACCCACCAGCACGTCGCCGTAGCGGTCCAGCACCAGGCCCGGCAGTCCATCGGCCTCGCCGAACACCAGTCGATAGTAGGGCGCGGCGTAGTGCCGTTCGCGCAAGGCAAGGGCCACCTTGAGCCGGTGCACCAGCAGTGAGCGGTCGGGCGGATGCACCGGGCTGCGGGCCAGGATCCGCGCGCAGATCAGCGCGTGCGGGTTCACATAGGCATAGCCCAGGAACTGGCCGCGATCGCTCAGCACCCGGGCCTGCGCCCCCGCGGCAAAGCCGGTCAGCGGCGTGGCCGCGATGTCGACTTCATTGGAGAACACCCATAGGTGACCGGCACGCAGGCGGCGATCCTCACCGCCCTTGAGCTGCAACGCGGGCAGCGCCAGTGCCGCTGGCGGCGTCGCCGCCGACGCCGTCGCGTCATCGTCCGGGAGGGTCATGTCAGGGAGGGTCTCGCGTATAGTGGCGCGCCATTCTACTCAATGTGACGGACACACCCCATGGCCAATGTAGCGGGCGGTCACGGCAACCGTCTGGCGAGCGAGACCAGCCCGTATCTGCGCCAGCACGCGCACAACCCGGTGGACTGGTATCCCTGGGGCGATGCGGCGCTGGCGCTGGCGCGTCGCGAGCACAAGCCCATTCTGCTCTCGATCGGCTATGCCGCCTGCCACTGGTGCCACGTGATGGCGCACGAGTCCTTCGAGGATCCGGCCACTGCGGCGCTGATGAACGAGCGCTTCGTCAATATCAAGGTCGATCGCGAGGAACGTCCCGACCTCGATCGCCTGTACCAGCTCGCGCAGCAGATGCTCAGCGGCCGCGGCGGCGGCTGGCCGCTGACGGTATTCCTGATGCATGACGATCAACGGCCGTTTTTTGCGGGCACCTATTTCCCACCCGTGCGCCGTCATGGCATGCCGGGCTTCAGCGAGCTGCTCACGCATGTCGCCGACTACTATCGCGATCACCAGGCCGAGCTGCTCCGCAGCGCCGGCGCGGTGGTTGCGGCGCTCGCTGACATGAATCCGGCGCCGGTGGCCGCTGACCAGACACTCGACGCGCAGCCCCTGCACAAGTGCCGTGCGCAGCTCGAAGCCAGTCTGGATAGCCACTGGGGCGGCTTCGGAGGTGCGCCGAAATTTCCGCACGCGCCGCTGCTGCAGCGCTTGCTGCGCGACTGGCACGCCAGCGCCGCAGCGCCGGTGCCCGACCTGCAGGCGCTGTACATGGCGACGCTGACGCTGACGCGCATGGCCGAGGGCGGTCTGTTCGACCAGCTGGGCGGCGGCTTTTACCGCTACAGCGTCGACGCTGAATGGGCTATCCCGCACTTTGAAAAAATGCTGTACGACAACGCCGCGTTGCTGAGCGTCTATGCCGAGGCGGCCTGTGCCACCAGCGAGCCGCTGTACGCGGAGGTGGCGGCACGCACCGCCGACTGGCTGCTGGCCGAGATGCGCGCGCCGGGCGGCGCGTTCTACTCCAGCCTCGATGCCGACGCGGCCGGCGAGGAAGGCAGCTACTACGTGTGGCAGGCGCCACAGGTGCGCGCCACGCTCGGCGCGGAGCCATTCGCGCTGTTCTCGGCTCGCTACGGACTCGAACGGGCGGCAAACTTCGAAGGCCACGCCCACCACCTGATCGTCACGGCGGGTATCGAGGCCCTCGCGGCAGAGCGCGGCCTGAGTCCGGACGCAGTGCGACAGCAGCTGGGCTCGGCGCGCGAACAACTGCTGCAGCTGCGCGCGCAGCGTGTGCGCCCGGCGCGTGATGACAAGCTACTGACCAGCTGGAATGCGCTGACCATCCGGGCCCTGGCCACCGCGGCGCGCACGCTGGCGCGCGCCGATCTGGGCGCGGCCGCAGCCGCAGCGCTGCAGTTCCTGCGTGAGCATCACTGGCGGGACGGCCGGCTGCTGGCCACCAGCGCCGAGGGCGCCGCGCGCCTCAACGCCTATCTCGACGACTACGTGTTCCTGGCCGAGGCGATACTGGAGCTGGCCAGCGTGCGCTTCGACGCCGGCGAACTGCGCTTCGCCGCCGAGCTGATGGATGTGGTGCTGGCGCATTTCGAGGATGGCGCCCATGGCGGCTTCTTCTTTACGGCCGACGATCACGAGGTCCTGATTGGCCGCCCGAAATCATTTGGCGACGACGCCCTGCCGGCCGGCAACGGCACCGCCGCGGTGGTGTTGCAGCGGCTGGGATACCTGCTGGGCGAGGAGCGCTACCTGGTGGCGGCCGAACGCACCTTGCGTGCCGCCTGGCCCGCGATGCTCCAGTACCCCCACGGTCACGCGACGCTGCTGCAGGCGCTCGAGGAGTTCCTGCAGCCGCCGCAGATCGTGATTCTGCGGGCCACGCCCGCGGTGCTGGCCGACTGGCAGCGGCAACTCGCCGCCGTCTATGCCCCGCGCCGCATGATCATCGGTATCGCCGACGACGTCCCGCAGCTGCCTGCGGCGCTGCAAGCCAAGGCATCGCTCCCGGGCGGCGCGGCGTACCTGTGCCAGGGCAGCAGCTGCTCGGCGCCGCTGCGCACACTCGAGGAACTGGTCAGGAGTTTGGCCCCTTAGCGCCGGCCCGCCGGCTGGGATCGGCGGGCATGCCCAGGTCGATCTGCAGGCTGGCGGCCAGGCGCTGCAGCTGCGCCAGCAGGTCGGCCAGCTCCTTTTCGGCCTGCGCGCGCCGGTGTGGCGGCCAGTGACCGCGGCTGGCGAAGTAGGTGTCGAGCGCCGCGCGAATCGCGGCGAGACCCGGCGCTGCATTCTGGTTCGATTCGTTCATGATGTGCGGCCTGCCCTGCTGGAACGGTCGTCCGTCTATTCGAGTCGTCCGGCGGGCTATCGGCGTCAGCGAACCGCGAATGTAGCATCTGGCATCAAGAGTGCGTAAATGCTGCTCAGTGTTGCGACCGGGGTCTCAACTGGGCTGGCGCCGCTCGGCCGGCGGGAGGTGAATCGTGCGCGTTGTCACCCGGATTGCCATCGATCAGGTTGCACCGCAGCGTTGGCGCAACGGCGGCGGCTGGACCCGCGAGCTGCTGACCTGGCCGGTCGAGGCCGGCCCGTGGCAGCTGCGCATCAGCCTGGCCACCATCGATGCCCCGGGACCTTTTTCGGTGTTCGCCGGCGTCAGCCGGGTACTCGCACTGGTGAGCGGTGACGGCCTGCTGCTGACAGTGGACGGTCATCGGCACCGCCTGACCCCGGACGCCGAGCCGCTGCACTTCGATGGCGCGGCCACCGTGCACGCCGAGCCGCTCGGCGGGAGCAGCACGGACCTGAACCTGATGAGCTCGTCAGGACACGCCACGATGCTGCGCGCCGGTCCTGGCGTCCCCTGGATCAGCCCCTGCGCCCAGCGCGGCCTCTACAGCCGTGTCGCCGGAACCCTGCACATGCCGGCCGGCGCGCCGCTCGCGGTGGCGTCGGACAGCCTGACCTGGCTGGCCGACGCCGCCGGGCTGCCACTGTATTTTGCCAGCACGGCCGCGGGGCCGGCCTGGTGGCTGGGCTACGCGCCGCCATCCTGATTGCGCCGCACGGGGCCAGGCTGTAGATTATCGATAATCGATTGACCGCACTGCCAGGCCCCCCATGTGGATCGTCCAGCTGGCGCTCCGGCGTCCGTATACCTTCATCGTCTTTGCGCTGCTGCTGCCGTTGTTCGGGGCGCTGGCACTGCTGGGCTCACCGGGACGCGCAGGCATGGCCACCGACATCTTCCCGGACATCGGCATTCCGGTGGTCGGCATCGCCTACAACTATGCCGGCATCGCACCCGATGAGATGGCCGGGCGCATCACCTCGAATATCGAGCGTTACCTGACGACCATCGTCAACGATGTCGAGCATGTCGAATCGCAGAGCTACCCGGGTGTGTCGGTCATCAAGATCTACTTCCAGCCCGGCACTAACGTCAACCTGGCGATGGCCCAAGTCACCGCCATAGCGCAGACCGGCCTGCGCCAGCTGCCTGCCGGCACCACCCCGCCGCTGATTCTCAAGTACAACGCCTCGAGCGTGCCAATCATCCAGCTGGCGCTCTCGAGCGAGAAGCTCCCGGAGTCGCAGCTGTTCGACTTCGCCAATCAGTTCGCGCGCGCGCAAATTGCTACGATCGCCGGCGCCTCGGTGCCCTACCCTTACGGTGGCGCCACGCGCCAGGTACAGGTAGACCTGCGGCCCGATGCACTGCGCGCGCACGGGCTGTCGGCCAGCGATGTCAATACCGCGATCGGCAACCAGAACCTGGTGCTGCCCGCCGGCACCGAGAAGATCGGCGACTACGAATACAGCGTTAAGCTCAATGCCAGCCCGCGGAAGGTCGCGGAACTCAACGATCTGCCGATCGGCAGCGACCATGGCGTGGTCACCTACGTGCGCGACGTCGCCTTTGTCCATGACGGGCATCCGCCGCAGACCAATATCGTGCGTGTCAACGGCCGGCACGCAGTGCTGATGACGATTCAGAAGACCGGTTCGGCATCGACACTGCAGATCGTCAACGAAATCAAGGCGCGGCTGCCCATCATCCGCGATCTGCTGCCTGAGGGCGCCGCGATCGCCGCCACCGGCGACCAGTCGGTGTTCGTCAAGGCCGCGGTGCGCGGCGTGGTTGCCGAGGCGCTTATTGCCGCGGCGCTGACCGCGCTGATGATCCTGCTGTTCCTCGGCAGCTGGCGCAGCACGCTGATGATCACGATCTCGATCCCGCTGTCGATACTCGCCTCGGTCATCCTGCTCGATGCGCTCGGTGAGACCCTCAATCTCATGACGCTGGGCGGCCTGGCGCTGGCGGTGGGCATCCTGGTGGACGATGCCACCGTCACGATCGAGAATATCAATCGCTTCCTCGAGCAGGGCAGCGGCGTCGAGCAGGCGATACTCGAGGGCTCAGAGCAGATCCTGACGCCGGCGCTGGTGTCCACGCTGGCTATCTGCATCGTGTTCCTGCCGATGTTCCTGCTCTCGGGCGTGGCGCGCTTCCTGTTCGTGCCGATGGCCGAGGCCGTGGTGTTCGCCATGCTGGCCTCGTACCTGCTCTCGCGCACCCTGATCCCGACGCTCGCCAAATACTGGCTGCGCACCGCCGAGCAGGAGCACGCGGCGGCGGACCGGCACAACCGCTGGCACCGGTTCCAGCAGCGCTTCGAGCGCCGCTTCACGGCGCTGCGCGCGCGCTACCACGCGCTGCTGGCGGTGCTGCTGGGCAAGAGCCGCGCGGTGATTGGCGTGTTCCTCGGCGCCGTGGCGCTATCGCTGCTGCTGTTCCCGCTGCTCGGAGAGAATTTCTTTCCGGAGGTCGATTCCGGCCAGATCAAGCTGCACCTGCGGGCCCCGAGCGGCCTGCGGGTCGAGCAGACCGCGGCGCTCACTGATCGGGTCGAGGCCGCGCTGCGCGAGACGATTCCGGCCACCGAGCTCGCCGACATCGTCGACAACATCGGCCTGCCGGTGTCGGGCATCAATCTGACCTACGGCAACTCCGGTACCATCGGCAGCAGCGATGCCGACATCCTGATTTCACTGACCCCGAATCACGCCGCCAGCGCTGGGTACGTGCGCCGCCTGCGCGCACGGCTGCCGCAGCAATTCCCGGGCGTCAGCTTTGCCTTCCTGCCAGCCGATATCGTCAGCCAGATCCTGAACTTCGGGCTGCCGGCTCCCATCGATGTGCAGATCGTCGGCGCCAGCCCGAAGAACCGCGAGATCGCCAACCGGCTGCTCGAATCGCTCCGCCAGGTTCCTGGCCTGGTGGATCTGCGCATGCAGCAGACCTTCAACCAGCCCGAACTGCGGATCACGGCCGATCGCAGCCGGGCCGCGCAGCTGGGTATCGCCCAGCGGGATATCGCCAACAATCTGCTACTGACGCTCTCGGGCAGCGGCCAGGTGTCACCGGCGTTCTGGCTGAACCCGGAGACCGGCGTGCAATATCCGATCGTGGCCCAGGCGCCGCAATACCGCATGGCATCGATCGATGATCTGCAGAATGTGCCGATCAGCGTCGCGGGGCAGTCGCAGATCCTGGGCGGCCTGGCCACCATCGCGCGCAGCACCGGCCTCGGCGTGGTCTCGCACTACGATGCACAGGCCGTCATCGATCTGTTCGGCGCCGCGCAGGGCCGCGATCTCGGCGCGGTGGCCGCAGATATCAAGCGGAGCGTCGCGGCGTTGCATGACACGCTGCCCAAGGGGACGCGCATCGTCGCCCGCGGCCAGATCCAGACCATGTCGGCATCCTATACCGGGCTGCTGGTGGGACTGGTGGGCGCGATCGTGCTCATTTACCTGTTGATCGTGGTCAATTTTCAATCCTGGCTCGACCCGTTCATCATTATTTCAGCGCTGCCGGCGGCCGTCGCCGGCATTGCCTGGATGCTGCTGCTGACCGGCACCACGCTCAGCGTCCCGGCCCTTACCGGCGCGATCATGTGCATGGGCGTGGCCACCGCCAACAGCATCCTGATGGTGAGTTTCGCGCGCCAGCGCATGGACGAGGGCGCCAGCGCGCTGCAGGCGGCGCTCGATGCCGGCTTTACGCGCTTCCGGCCCGTGCTGATGACCGCGCTGGCGATGATCATCGGCATGGTGCCCATGGCCTTAAGCCTCGGCGAAGGCGGCGAACAGAACGCGCCGCTCGGCCGCGCCGTGATCGGCGGCCTGCTGTGCGCCACGGTCGCCACGCTGCTGTTCGTGCCCACGCTGTTTGCTGCCATCCATGGCCGCACCACCCGAATGACCCCCACACACGGAATCCGCCCATGAAGCTGCCCTGGAATACTGCTCGCGCGCGCACCGCGCATGGCATGGCGCCAGTTGCGACCCTGCTGCTGGTGCTGCTGCTGGTCGCGCTCGGCTGGGTGGTGCTCTCGCGGGTGCGCGCGCATGCCGCGCTGCGCGAGACCACTTTGGCGCAGGGGCGGATCACGGTGGCGACGACGCGACCGCGGCCACCGAGCGATGCGACGCTGCTGACGCTGCCAGCCACGGTGCAGGCGAATCTCGAGGCGCCGATCTATGCGCGCACCAGCGGCTACCTGAAGCGCTGGCTGGTGGACATCGGCGCGCCGGTGCAACGCGGTCAGCTGCTGGCCGAGATCGATGCGCCGGAAGTCGATCAGCAGCTGCGCCAGGCCGAAGCCGACCTGGCGACCGCGCAGGCGAACCGCAATATCGCCAACGTCACGGCCGAGCGCTGGCGCGGTTTACGCGACAACGGCTCGGTAGCCCGGCAGGATGCCGACGAGAAGATCAGCCTGGCCGCCAGCGCCGACGCCCAGCTGCACTCCGCCGAGGCGAACCTGCAACGCCTGCACGAACTGTCGGGCTTCAAGCGGATCGTGGCGCCGTTCACCGGCATTGTTACCGCACGCAACGCCGATGTTGGCCAGCTCATCACTGCCGGCAGCGGTTCCGGCCCCGAACTGTTCCGAGTCGCCGACCTGCAGCGGCTGCGGGTGTACGTGCACGTGCCACAGAGCTACGCCGCGCTGCTGCAGCCTGACCAGGCCGCCGCGGTGCGCTTTCCGGACCGGCCCGGCGTCAGCTATCCGGCGCGACTCGAGAGCACTTCGAAGTCGCTCGACCCCGGCTCGCGCACCATGCTGGCGCAGCTGATCATCGACAATTCCCGGCGCGAACTGCTGCCCGGCGCCTATGCGGAGGTTGATTTCAGGCTGCCACCCTCCACGGCGGGCCACCGCCTGTTGGTGCCGGGCAATACACTGGTGTTTCGCGGCGCGGGCGCGCAGGTCGCCCTGGTCGATGCCCATGAGCAGGTGGAAATGCGCTCGGTCACGGTCGGACGCGACTACGGCTCCGAAGTGGAAGTCGTCGACGGCCTGCAGCCTGGCGACAATGTGATCCTCAATCCCCAGGATGCGCTGACCGATCATATTGCGGTGCGCGTCGCCAGGCCGGCGGGCGACCGGGCGGCGCCGCGATGATGAGCGCTGCCGGCCCCGCATTGGCCACACCACTGCGCGTGTGCATGCGCGATCGTATCCGCGAGACGCTGGTGACGCGCATTCTGGACGGCACCTACCCGACCGGCACCAAGCTGAAGGAACTGCCGCTGGCGCGTGAGTTCAATGTCAGCCAGGCGCCAATCCGCGAGGCACTGCGCGAGCTGGAGGGTTCGGGCCTGGTCAGCTGCGAGCGCTATCGCGGCACGCGGGTGCGCGGCGCCGATATCGAGGAACTGCTGGAATCCTACGAGCTGCGCGCCATCATGGAGATACGCTCGGTGGAACTTTCGGTGCCCTACGCCGCGACGGCGCTCGAGGAGTTCGGCCGCTGCCTGCGCGAGATGGCCACGGCGGTGGCACGCGGCGATCGCGAACGCTACATCGATGAGGCACTGCGCTTCCACCGCGGCCTGGTGCAGGGCAGCGGCAACCGCACCTTCCTCAGGCTGTGGGACTCGCTGCACTGGGAGGTGCGCGGCCGCATCGCGTTGCGGCGCATCGCCTCGCAACGCCACGGCCTGAAGCCGCTGCTGAACTTGCACAAGTCGCTGCTCGCGAGGCTCCGGACGCGCGATGTGGCCGGCGCGACGCGCCGGCTCCGGGAGTTGTTCGCCACGGTAGCCGCACCAACGCGGCCGCCGGCGTAGCCGCAGCCGGCGCGCCGCTATTCGACTCCGCCGGCGTCGCCCGCATGGCGATTCACCGCGACCACGGTCGCCTTGGGGAAGAAATTGAACTCTGAGGCGCTGGCCACGGTGTAGGCGCCCATCGCGCGGCCGACGATCAGGTCGCCGGCGCGCAGCTCGGGCAGCATCAGGTTCTCGGCGATCACATCGATGCTGTCGCAGGTGGGACCGGCGAGCACTGCTGGCAGCAGCGGCCCGCTGCGCAGCGCCTCGACCGGATAGCGGGCGTGATCGTAGAGCTGGCCGCTGTAGGATCCATACAGCCCGTCGTCCAGGTAGTACCACCAGTGCCCCTCGCGGCGCGCCCGCCCCATCACGGTGGCGACGTTGATCGCCGCGGGGCCGGCGATGTAGCGGCCGGGTTCGGCGATCACCCGTACGCGTGCTGGGAGCCGCGCGAGCGCCTTGCGGATCGGCGCGCAGAAGCGGCCGATATCCGGCGCCCGCTGTGCGTAGTCGATCGGAAAACCGCCGCCTATATCCAGCGTGTCGAAAGCCCCGAGCCTTTCGCGGCGCGCCCCGGCCAGCAGCCGCACGCAGGCCTCGATGGCCTCGACATGCTTGAGTGCGTCGGCCGCCTGCGAGCCGACGTGGAAGGAAAAGCCGCGCACACCGATGCCCAGTCCGGCAGCCTGCCGCGCCAGCACCAGCGCGTCCTCGGGGTCGCAGCCGAACTTGCGCGACAGGTCGCAGACCGCACCCGGCGAACGGAACGACACGCGCAGCAGCAGCTCGGCCTTGCCGGCGTAGGCGCTGAACTTGCGCACTTCGTCGGGATTGTCGGCGACAAAAGTGCCTACGCCGAAGGCCAGGGCATTGCGGATGTCGCTGTCGCGCTTGATCGGGTGCGTATGGATGCAGCGCTCTGGATCGAGCTGCAGCGCCGCGACCAGCTGCACCTCGCCGCTGGTGGCCAGGTCCAGCCAGCCGCCTTCGGCGCTGATCGTGCGCACGATCGCCGGATGCGGCAGGGGCTTGAGCGCGTAGTGCAGATCGACGCCCGGCAGCGCCTTGCGGAGCTTGCGGTACTGCGCGCGCACCCGGGCGCAGTCCAGGATCAACAGCGGCGAGCCAAATTCCGCTACCAGGCGCCGTATGTGCGCGCTCTGGAACGGATCAATCGGTGGGTGCGCCATCAGGGCATTTCTCCGTCGGTGGCGTGCGCCGCGGCCGCGGCGCGTGCCAGGCGGTCGCGCACCGCGTCCCAGCGCTCGTCGGCGGGCACTTCCTGCACCAGCAGGCAGCTGGCGCCGGCGTGGTCCAGGGTGCGCAGATGCGTGTACAGGTCGTGGCCGTAGGCGTCGGGACGGGTGCCGGCGTTGATCCAGGTGACGTGCCGGTAGCTGCCCAGCGGCGGGCGCTGCGCCAGCACGCCGATGCGCTGGCCACTGGCGGCCAGCTCGGCGGCTTGGCGCTCGATCAGCCCGCCCGCCACCAGGCGCAGCGGCGTAAGCGGCGCGTAGTGGGCGCGCGCCGACCCGGGCGTGCGCGGCGCATCCGCGGCCGGTCCGGCTTGCACCTCGCCCACCGCGCTACGCAGCTGCGAGAGCGTGATCAGCCCCGGCCGCAGCAGCCGCACGCTGCCGCCCAGGCAAGCCACGATCGTGGATTCGAGTCCGAGCCGACACTCGCCCCCATCGAGTACCACGCGCACTGCCTCGCCGAATTCCTCGCGCACATGCTCGGCGCGCGTCGGACTGACATGGCCATAGCGGTTGGCGGAGGGCGCCGCGACCCCTCCGCCGAAGGCAGTGAGCAATTGTTGCGCCATCGGATGCGCGGGCACGCGCACCGCGACGCTGTCCTGGCCGCCGGTCACCAGGTCCAGCACCCTGTCGGCCTTCGGCAGCACCAGCGTCAGCGGCCCCGGCCAGAAACGCTCGGCCAGGCGCTGCGCAGCGGGCGGCACCTCGCGCGCCCAGCGGTGCAGGAAGCGGCGATTGTCCAGATGCACGATCAGCGGATGCGTGGTCGGGCGGCCCTTGAGTGTAAAGATCTTTTGCAGTGCGGGCGCATGCTGGGCGTTGGCGCCCAAGCCATAGACGGTCTCAGTGGGAAACGCCACCACGTCGCCGTCGCGCAGCGCCTGCACCGCGGTATCCAGTTCGAGCTGAGTGGCGCGGGTTGCCTTGACCATGCGCGCAAATGTCGCGAGCCCGCCGCTACTCGAGCGGCAGGCGCACCCATCCGGCGGACGTACGCCGCAGCTCGTAGGCCGGCCAGTAATGACGATCGAGCTTCAGCGTGATCATCTCGGCGGCGCCATTCCATGCCAGGGTCTTGATGCGCAGCGAGGAACGATCGGGGTGGCCACCGGCCTGCTTCAGGAAGGCGTCGAGATCCGGTGTCGGCTGTCCGTCCACCTCGACGATGCGCCTGCCAGGCAGCAGCCCGAAGCGGCTGGCCGGCGAACCGTAGGCGAACCAGGCCACGTACACGCCACTCGGCTCGATGCCGCGCTGCGCGCTGATCGCACGATGCGGTGCCTGCAGCGTGGCGCCCGCCCACTGCACCACGCGGTCAATGTCGTTGCCGGTCAGCGCCGCGGTCCTGACGTTGAGCGTATGCTCACCATCGTTGCGCCACACAGTGACCGCAACCGTGTCGCGATCCTGCGTGGCGCGTTCGACATCGCGAAACTGCGTGACCGCGCGGCCATCGATCGCCAGCACGATATCGCCGGTCTGCAGCACACGGGCCGCGTCCGAGCCGCCAATCAGCCGTGCCACGCTCAATACCTGGCGCAGCGCCGGCGTGCTGCGCTGGATGCGTGCCACCCAGGCGTCGCTGAGACCCAGGCCGCGCGCGCTGGCCAGCGTCTGCGTGACCAGTTCGACCTCGAGTGAATGGAGCGGTGCCTGGCGGCGCACGATATCGAGCGTCTCGGCCACCAGCTCGGCCGGCACGCCGCGGCTCTCCTGCACCAGCTCGCGGCCATTGTCAGTGGCGAAGCTGGCCCACAGGCCGCGCACCCGTCCGCCCTTGTCGGCCAGCACGCCCACTACGTCTTCCGGCGGATTCAGCACCGTCGCCACCTCGATATTGCTGTCGCGAAACGCCACCGAGCGTGACAGCGGCAGCAGCAGCGGATCGACCTCGGCGATCGAGGTCGCACGCTCCTTCACATCGCCGCTGGCGTCGAGCCCGACCACGCTGACTGCCTCACCGGCCTGCAGCGGCGCGGTCGCCAGCGTCGCGGCGCGCACCGGCGTGGCATCGATCAGCGCCGGGTCGTAGCGAATGACTGCCAGGTTGTGCAACGGGTGCACGTAGACCACCTGGGCCGGAATCTCCAGAGTGCCGGCAAAGGTCAGGCGCACGTCGCCGATCGACACCGGCACCGTGTTGCGATCGGTGATCACCAGGCCACGGGCCGTGTCGAGGATCAGGCCGGTGCCATGATAGTTGCGCTCGGTGACACCGGAAACCGAATAGGGCATGTCGAAAGTGATACCGACCAGCGCCGGCATCAATTGGTCGAGGATGCGATCGCGCCCCTGCGGATAGCGCGCCGAGCCGCCCTGCGGCGCGGCCACTCCCGCCACCGCCGGCAGATCCTGGCAATCCCAGAGGCCCGCGGCATCATTGCGTCGGCAGTGGCGCGACGGGAACCAGCGCCGATCCAGGTGCACCGAGCGCAACTCGCTGCGGTTCGGATCGTCGATCGTCACGTAGCGCACGCTGAAGCGCGCGCCGTCGCCCAGCTCGGCAATGCCGGCCTCGAAATTGGCCAGTGTGTTCACGACATGCGAATTCAGTTCGGTGATCACCGCGCCGCGCGGCACCCCGGCGGCATCGAAACTGTAGCCGGGCGCGGCCACGAACACGCCGCGGATCGGCAGGTGGAAGTGGCGCGCCTCCTGGTAGGAGAGCGTGTGCAGCACCGCGTCGCCGGTCTCGAGGAAGCTCGCCGGGGTAATGGCATGCAGGTCCTCCACTGTGAGGTGCGCGCTGTAGGGCTGGCCGCCGCGTTCGAGCTCGAGCGTCACGTTCTTGCCCACCGACTCGTCGAGCACCGTTTCGAGCGGCTCGAATCCGGTCAGCGCCACGCCATTGAGCCGCACCAGCACGTCGCCGGGCGACAGCTGCGCATCGCTCGCCGAGCCTGGCTGCACGTTCTCCACCACCAGCATCCCGGTGTTGTCGGGCTTGGCCGCGCGCGCCGCCGCCTCGGTTGCCGGGCGCAGGCCCAGGCGCCGCAGTTCATCGTAGGGGCGATAGCGGAACTCGGTCTCGAGCGTGCCGCGCGCCACCGGCTGGCCCTGCTGGATAAGGCGCAGCGCACGCTGCACGCGGCCCAGCGGCAGGTAGAAACTCGAGGCGGCACCGTTGGCGCCGCCCGCATTCAGTGCCACGACCCGGCCCTGCACGTCGATCACCGGCGAGCCCGAGGAGCCGCCGGAAGTGCCCGAGGCCGCCTGGATATAGAAGGTGTTGAAATCGTTGTAGCGACCCACACCGTATTCGGGCGCCTCGCGATCCAGGCGCGCCAGCGTGCCGGCGAGGATCGACAGCTGCTCGCCGGCGTTGTTGCCGACCACGCGGATCTCGCGCCCCACCTGCGCCGCCTCGGGCGCCAGCGGCAGTGCCGCCGGCGCAATGAAGCGCAGCTTCGCCGGATCGTAGTGATAGATGCCAAAGTCATGCACCGGATCGCGATACACGGGATAGAGCTGCACCTCCTCGCGATTGAGGAAGGTGGCCTCGGCCGTTACCGGACCGGGCGTCACCACGTGACGATTGGTGAGTATCAGGCCGCGCTGTGCATCGACCACGAAACCCGTGGCCTGCGCGCTGGTGTTGCGCTCGGTGTCGAAGGAGCGCGTCTGGTCAATCTGAATCGTGACCACGCTGGTTGCGATGCGCTCCAGCGTGCGTGCCCAGTCGGCCGGCGGCGCCGCATCGCCTGGCGGCGTGGCGAACACCAACGTCGCCGGCGACGCCTTGCTGCTCGCGGCACCGCTGGCGCCGGTGGCGGCAGCCAGGCCGGCCGCAGCCCACAGCGCGGCAGGAACCAGCGCCCAGGCTGGGGGTAAGCGATCAGCAATCATGGTGCGTATCCGAAGTTGTCGCGAAAGCGCGCCGCAAAGGTAGCCCAATCGTAGCCATGTTGCTGCGTGCCGTGATGTTCGATCTTGATGGCGCCGGCCAGCGAAGCGATGCGCCCGGTGTTCGGCCAGTCGAGCCCGCGCTGCAATCCAAACAGCAGCCCGGCGCGGTAGGCGTCGCCGCAACCGGTGGGATCGGCGACCCGCGCCGGCCGGGCGGGAGGAATCTCGTGCCGCATGCCCTGCGCGTAAATCCATGAGCCGTCGCCGCCGCGCGTGACAATCAGCGCCTCCACACGCCCGGCGATCTCCTCGGGCGTCCAGCCGGTGCGCTCACCCAGCAGGCTGGCCTCGTAGTCATTGACCGCGACCCAGGTCGCCTGCCCGATGAAGGCGCGCAGCGCCTCGCCGTCGAACATCGGCAGTCCCTGGCCGGGATCAAACAGAAACGGGATGCCCGCCGCGGCGAACTGCGCCGCATGCTCGATCATGCCCTGGCGGCCGTCGGGTGCGACCACGCCGAGCCTGATGCCGGTGGCATCGGCAACGCGATTGAGATGCGCGTGATTCATGGCTCCCGGATGGAACGCCGTGATCTGGTTATCGTCGAGATCGGTAGTGATATAGGCCTGCGCCGTGAACTCGGCGTCGATCCAGCGCACTCGCTGCAGCGCAATGCCGCGCTCGCGCAGCCAGCTCTCGTAGGGCGCGAAATCATGGCCCACGGTGGCCATGATCAGGCCTTCGCCACCCAGCAGCTTCAGGTTGTAGGCGATGTTGCCCGCACAGCCGCCGAAATTGCGGCGCATCTGCGGGGCCAGAAACGACACATTCAGCATATGCAGGCGGTCGGCCAGAATGTGCTCGCGAAAGCGCCCCTCGAACACCATCACCGTGTCATAGGCCAGCGAACCGCAGATCAGTGCCGTCATAGCAGGTCTCTTTAGCGTTGCAGCAGCACCAGCGCCCAGACGCTGGCCAGCAGTACGAATGACATCAGCACCGCGGCCGAACCGATATCCTTGGCGAGCCCGGCCAGCGCGTGGCGCTCCAGGCCGATACGATCGACCGTCGCTTCGATGGCGCTGTTGAGCAATTCGACGATCAGTACTACGAATACCGGCCCGATCAGCAGCGCGCGCTCGACGCCACTGTGCCCCAGCCACAATCCCAGTGGTACCGCCAGCACTGCAAAACCGAGCTCCTGGCGAAACGCTGCCTCTTCGCGAAAGGCGCCCGTCAGGCCCTGCCAGCTGGCGCCAAAGGCCCGGAACAGGCGCGTAAAGCCGCGCGGCTTGGCACGATCGATGATCATAGGTTTCCTTCAGGACGCGGGGCGATGCGCCAGGTCCAACTCACGGGCGGCGCGCACATCGTCCAGGCGTCGCACCGGCATGCGGTGCGGTGCGGTGCGCAGTGTTTCCGGCGTAGTGGCCGCCTCGCGCAACACTTCGCTCATGGCGGCAACGAAGGCATCAAGCGTCTCTTTGCTCTCGGTCTCGGTGGGTTCGATCAACAGGCATTCTGGCACCAGCTGCGGAAAATAAGTAGTTGGCGCATGAAAACCGAAATCGAGCAGGCGCTTGGCGACGTCCATGGCGCTCACCCCCTGCTCCTGCAGCTGCGGCTTGAGCGTAATGATGAACTCATGACTGGCGCGGCGCTGGGGATAGGCGGCCGTGAAGCCCGCCTGCTGCAGGCGCTTGAGCAGGTAGTTGGAATTGAGCGTGGCGAATTCGCCCACGCGGCTCATGCCGGCGCGGCCCAGCATGCGCATATAGACATAAGCGCGCAGCAGCACACCAGCATTGCCCATGAAGCCCGCCAGCCGGCCGATCGACTGCGGCAGCTCCTGGGTCCCGAGCCAATGAAAATGCGCCGCGCCCTCTTCGATGCTGCGCCCTACCACCGGTTGCGGCATGAATGGCAGCAGCCGCGGCCCCACGCCCACGGCGCCGGCACCCGGTCCGCCGCCGCCGTGCGGCGTGGAGAAGGTCTTGTGCAGGTTCATGTGTATGACGTCGAAGCCCATGTCCCCGGGGCGCACCTTGCCGAGGATCGCGTTGAGATTGGCGCCGTCGTAGTACAGCAGTCCGCCGGCCTCGTGCACCAGCCGCGCGACCTCCTCGATGCGGCGCTCGAATACGCCGAGCGTCGAGGGATTGGTCAGCATGATGCCGGCGGTCTGCGGACCGAGCGCGGTGCGCAGCGCCTCCAGATCGACATCGCCGTCGGCGCCCACGGCCACTTCGCGCGCCACGCAGCCACACATGGTGGCGGTGGCCGGATTGGTGCCGTGCGCCGCCGCCGGCACGATGATTTCGTTGCGCGCCAAGTCGCCGCGCGAGCGGTGGTAGGCGCGGATCATCGCCACGCCGGCGAATTCACCGTGGGCACCAGCCATCGGCGTGAGCGCTACGCCCTGCATGCCGGTTACTTCCTTGAGCAGCTCCTGCAACTCGTACATGCAGGTCAGGAACCCCTGGCTGTGGCGCGCGCTGGCGAGCGGATGCCGGCCGAGGAACTCGGGCAGCAATGCCGCGGCATTGCAGGCGCGCGGGTTGTATTTCATCGTGCAGGAGCCGAGCGGGTAGAAATGTGTATCGATGGAAAAATTCAGCTGCGAGAGGCGCGTGTAGTGACGCACGGCGTCGAGCTCACTCACTTCCGGAAGGCAGGGCGGCTGCGCGCGGCGCAGTGCTGCCGGGATGGCGGGCGGCGCAGCCTCGGCGGCCGGCCATTGGCTCTGCGCGCCACGCCCCGGGCGGCCGTAGTCGTAGATCAGCGGTTCACAGGGGGCCGGCTTGGCACTCATGCCGCGCGCACTCCGGCCAGCGCCTTGCCCAGGGCGGCGGCGTAGGTAGCAATGTCGGCGCTACTGCGCATTTCGGTGGCACACACCAGCAGCGCCGGGCCGAGTTCCGGATACCAGGGCGCCAGATCCAGCCCGCCTTCGATGCCCGCGGCCGACAGCGTTTCGAGTATCGGCGCGACCGGCCGCTCCAGCAGCAGCACCGCCTCGTGAAAGCGCGCACTGCTGAATCCTGGACGTACGCCGGGCAGGCGCGTCAGTGCCGCCACCAGCTCGGCGGTGCGCGCCATGCAGGCGGTGGCCACGCGCTCGAGTCCGCCAGCGCCCATCAGGCCTAAGTAGATCGTGCCTGCCATCATCAGCAGACCCTGGTTGGTGCAGATATTGGAAGTGGCCTTGCCACGGCGTATGTGCTGCTCGCGCGCCTGCAGCGTGAGCGTGAAACCGGGCCGGCCGTCGAGATCGACGGTGCGGCCGACGATGCGCCCCGGCATCTGCCGCACATACTCCTGGCGCGTAGCCATGAAGCCGAAATACGGACCGCCCGAGGACAGCGGACAGCCGAGTGGTTGGCCCTCGCCGACCACGATATCGGCGCCGCGCTGGCCCCACTGCCCCGGGGGCTTCAGCAGCGCCAGCGAGGTCGGATTCACCACCGCGATCACCACGGCCCCTTGCGCATGCGCCCAGTCGCACAGTGCATCGACATCCTCGAGCACGCCGAAGAAATTCGGCTGCTGAATCACCAGTGCGGTGAGATCCTGGCCCGCCAGGGGTGCGAGTGCGGTCAGGCTGGTCTGGCCGCGTTCACGCACGTACGCCTGTTCCTCGAGCTTCAGGCCCTGGTTACCGGTCATGGCCTGCGTCACAGCGCGATAGTTGGGGTGCACGCTGCGCGGCATCAGGATGCGCGCCGATTGCGAGCGACGATTGGCGCGCACCGCCATCAGGCAGGCCTCGGCTACCGCGGTGGCGCCGTCGTACATCGAGGCGTTGGCCACCTCCATGCCGGTGAGCGCCGTGATCATCGACTGGAATTCATAGATCGACTGCAGCGTGCCCTGGCTGGCCTCGGCCTGGTAAGGCGTATAGGCGCTGTAAAACTCGCCGCGTGTGATGATCGCCCAGACCGCTGCCGGAATGTGATGTTCATAGGCGCCGGCGCCGATGAAATTGAGCGGCCGCCCGTCCTGGCTCGCACGCTGCTGCATCAGCTGCAGCACCTGCTGCTCGTTCATGCCTTCCGGTATGCGCTCGAGTGAACGCACGCGCAGCGCCGCCGGAATCTCATCGAATAACGCCTCGACCTCGCTGACACCGATGGCCGCCAGCATCTCCTGCACATCGGCCGCGGTATGTGGAATAAAGGGCATGGTGCGCTCCTGTCGCGCCGGCGTCAGCCGGCAGCTGCGACTGCCGCGTAAGTACTGGCGTCCAGCAGTCCGGCACCGGCCAGCGCCGCGGCCGGACGCAGCCGCCAGATCCAGCCGGCGCCGTAGGGATCCTGGTTGATCAGCTCGGGGGCCTTGACCAGCGCCTCATTGATCGCCAGCACCACGCCGCCGACCGGGCTGTAGACATCGGAGGCCGCCTTGACCGACTCGACCACGGCGCAGGCTTCGCCGGGCTCAAGCGTGCGGCCGACGGCCGGGGCCTCGACAAACACCAGATCGCCAAGCGCGTGCTGGGCGTGATCGCTGATGCCGATCTCCACGCTGCCATCGGGCAGCTCCCGCACCCACTCATGGCTACGTGCATAGTGCAGATCGCCGGGAACATTACTCATCGCCACTGTCTCCTAAGGTTGTGCACGCTCATACCAGCACCTTGCCGTGGCGCACGAACGGTGGGCGCACCACCCGCGCCGGCAGTAGTTTGCCACGCACTTCGACCTGCACGGCAGTGCCCGCCACCGCAGCCGCAGCCGGCAGGCGCGCCAGCGCCACGGAACGTCCCAGTGTCGGCGCGAAGCTGCCGCTGGTGATCTCGCCGTCACCGGCGGCCGTGATGACGCGCTGGTGCGAGCGCATGATGGCGCGGTCCTCGAGCAGCAGACCGGTCAGTGCGCGAGCGCTGCCCCGTTCACGCACCGCCTCGAGTGCCGCGCGGCCGGTGAACGCGCGCTCGCGCGGCTCGAAGGCCACGGTCCAGGCCAGACCCGACTCGAGCGGCTGCCGGCTCTCATCCATGTCGCCGCCGTAGAGATTCATTCCGGCCTCGAGCCTGAGCGTATCGCGGGCACCGAGGCCGCAGGACTGCACGCCGCGCTCGTTCAGGCGCGTCCACAGCGGCGCGGCGGCCGCGGCGGGCAGCATGATTTCGAAGCCGTCCTCGCCCGTGTAGCCGGTGCGCGCGACGAACAGCTCGCCGATCGCGGCGCCGACAAAGACATCCAGACCCAGTGCGGCCGCCGACCCAGCCGACGGCAGCAGCGCGGCCAGCCGCGCGCGCGCCTCGGGTCCCTGTACCGCCAGCATCGCCAGATCATCGCGCGCGCTCACGCTGACTTCAAAGACCTGCGCCTGCTGACGTATCCAGGCCAGGTCGCGCGTGCGCGTGCCGGCGTTGACCACCACGCGGAACCACTGCGGGTCCAGGAAATACACGATCAGGTCGTCCAGTATGCCGCCGTCCTCACGCAGCATGCAGCTGTACAGGGCCTTGCCCGGCGTCGTCAGCCGCGCTACGTCGTTGGCCAGCAGCTGGCGCAGGAAATCGCGCACCCGGGCACCACGCAGGTCGATGACACCCATGTGCGAGACATCGAACAGGCCCGCGCTGCGGCGCACGGCATGGTGCTCCTCGAGCTGCGAACCGTAGTGCACCGGCAGGTCCCAGCCGCCAAAATCGACCATCTGCCCGCCGAGCGCGACATGCAGATCAAACAATGGCGTATGCAATCCCAATTCAGTACTCCAGCTGCGCACAACGGACCAAAAAAAGGGCGGCCGCTGCCCTGACGCGCAAGGCACCGGCCGCCCCTCTGTCCTTCGTACCTGAGAGATCGGGCAATCCGGCTTGGCGCCGGCTGCCGCACCCCTTCGGTGGGCGGCCCTGAACTTTAAGGCCACCGCTCTCCAGAGCTCGTCTGCATCTGCCGTTTCGGGTGCCTGAGCGTTTCCGGGCGGAATTGCGCCTTCGGCGTCCGCCGCCAGGGTTCAGGCCTGGCAGCGAAACTCTTCGGACAGATCTTTCAACGAGGCGCGAATCATAGCAGCAAGGCTTCCCACCCCACTACAATTACCCGTCATGACCGCCCCTGACCCCAGCTCGCATCGCAGCACCACCGTGCCGGTGGATATCGCGGGAATTGTGCTCGGCGGCGGCGCGCCGATCGCCGTGCAGTCGATGACCAACACCGATACTGCGGACATCGCCGCCACGGTGCGCCAGGTACTGCTGCTCGCCGAGGCGGGCTCGGAGCTGGTGCGCATCACCGTCAACAGCGATGCCGCGGCCGCCGCCGTGGCACCGATCCGCGATGCGCTGCACGCCGCCGGTTGCACCGTGCCGTTGATCGGCGATTTTCATTACAACGGCCACAAGCTGCTGGCCGATCATCCGGCCTGCGCCGAAGCGTTGGCCAAGTACCGCATCAATCCCGGCAATGTCGGCCGCGGCAGCAAGCGCGATCCGCAGTTCGCGGCGCTGATCGAGTTCGCCTGCCGCTATGGCAAGCCGGTGCGCATCGGCGTGAACTGGGGGAGCCTGGACCAGGAACTGCTGGCGCGCCTGATGGATGCGAACAGCCTGCTGCCCGAACCGCGCTCGGCGCAGGAGGTGATGCGCGAGGCGCTGGTGCGCTCCTGCGTCGACAGCACCGCGCGCGCCATCGAACTCGGGCTGCCCGCGCAGCGAATCGTGCTCTCGGCCAAGGTCTCAGGTGTTCAGGATCTGATCAGCGTGTACCGCGAACTCGCGCGACGCACCCGCCAGCCGCTGCACCTGGGACTCACCGAGGCCGGCATGGGTTCGAAGGGCATCGTCGCCTCCAGCGCCGCACTGGCCATCCTGCTGCAGGAAGGCATCGGTGACACGATCCGCATCTCGCTGACGCCGGAACCCGATGGCGACCGGCGCCGCGAGGTCTACGTCGCGCAGGAACTGCTGCAGACCATGCGGCTGCGCTCTTTCACGCCGCTGGTCACGGCCTGCCCCGGCTGCGGGCGCACCACCAGCACCTTCTTCCAGACCCTGGCGCAGAGCATCCAGGAGCACCTGCGCCGGCGCATGCCCGAGTGGCGCCGCAGCCATGTGGGCGTCGAGGACCTGTCGGTGGCGGTCATGGGCTGCGTCGTGAACGGTCCGGGCGAGAGCAAGCACGCGAACATCGGCATCAGCCTGCCTGGCACCGGCGAGCGGCCGGTGGCACCGGTTTATGAGGACGGCGCCAAGACCGTGACGCTCAAGGGCAAGCGCATTGCCGAGGAATTCCAGCAGCTGGTCGAGCACTATGTCGCGCGGCGCTATCCCAGGCGTGCCGCCAGTACCCCTACCGTCACGGAGGTTGCCCCATGAACGATCTGGCTTCCAAACGCTGTGTGCCCTGCGAGGGCGGCATTCCCGCACTGACGGCGGCCGAGGCGCGCACGCAGATGGCGGCGCTGAGCGCGGAATGGACGCTCGCCAGCGATGCACGCAGCATCAGGCGCGAGTTCAAATTCCTAGATTTTTACCGCACCATGAGTTTCGTCAATGCGCTGGCGCATATTGCCAACGTCGAGGACCACCATCCGGACCTGGAAGTCGGCTACAACTATTGCCGCGTGCGCTACAACACCCATGCGGTAGGCGGGCTGTCGCAGAACGATTTCATCTGCGCCGCCAGGATCGATCAGCTGCTGCTCAAATGAGCGCGCCCGGCCGGCAGGCGTGCCAGCTGCCGCAGCAGCAGGGTCCCGATCAGCAGCGCCTGCAGCGTCACTGAAACGATCGAGACGATCCACACCCGGGTGATGGCAAAACCGGGCTGCGCCGACAGCCACAGCACCGGCAGCATGAAGGTGATGATGCGCGAGGCGGAACTCCACAGCGAGGGCCAAGTGTTGCCCAGGCCCTGCAGCGTGCCCGAACAGGTAAAGACAAAACCGCTGCAGATGAAGTTCCAGGCGATGTAGCGCAGGTAGTCGGCGCCGACCTGCACCGCGGCGGTGTCGCTGGTGAAGAAACCGATCAGTGCCGGCGCGCGCCACAGGCACAGCAGCATGGCCAACAGCATCAGCACGGCGCTCATCCAGGTGGCGCTGGCGAAAGTACCGCGTACGCGTGCGTAGTGCTGGGCGCCGAAGTTCTGCCCGACTACCGGCGCCACCGCGAACGCCACGGCCATCGCCGGCAGAAAGATGGCCTGCATCACGCGCGAACCTACGCCGAATCCCGCCTGGGCCGGGGCTCCGAAGGGCTTGATGACCCAGAACAGGAACGACAGGATCACGAACATCATCACGAACTCGCCGCCCGCCGGCAGGCCGATGGCCAGTATCTGCCGCCAGCTCGACCAGCGCGGCGGGATCAGCCGGCGATCGACCGCGACGTAGTGCTCGAGCCGGTAGAAATACACCGCCATCAGGGCCACGCCCGCGAACACGGCGATGGAGCTCGCCAGCCCGGCGCCGGCCACGCCCAATGGGTGGCCGGTGAACCAGCCGCCGATCAACACCGGCGCCAGCACGATATTGAGCAGCACCGAAAGCATCTGCACCAGCATCGTGGGTTTGACGATGCCGGTACCGCGCAGCGCCGAACCCATGGCCACCAGCACAAATTGCAGGGCCAGCGCCGGCAGGTACCAGTGCAGGTAGGTGATGCCAGCGACCCGTGTGGCCTCATCAGAACCAATCGTGGCGGCAAAGCCGCGCACGCCCGCGTAACCCAGGATCAGGCAGGCCAGGGCGCAGCCCAGCCCGATGCCCAGCGCCTGATTGAAAGCCAGCGTCGCGCCCGGCTGGTCCTTGCGCCCCACGGCCTGGGCGATCAGCGATACCGTGCCCACACCCAGCACCTGGGTGCAGGCCAGCACCAGAAAGCTTAAGTTGCCCACCGAGGCCACGCCGGCAATGGCGGCATTGCCAAGGCGCGCGACAAAATACAGGTCAATGAGCAGATAGAGCGTCTGGAACAGCATGCCCACCGCAATCGGTACGGCCATGGTGACCAGATGTCCGCGTATCGGACCCTGCGTGAGATCTTTCATCGGTGGATGCTAGCGCAACACCAGATCCAGAGCACGGCGCCAGGCTTCAGGGTCGAACAGCGCCACGAAGCCTAAGCCCGCCAGCGCGCCGCTGAAGTGGGCATCGTGGTTGATGCGCCCACGTTGCTGACGCGAGGCGTACCAGGTGTAGGCCAGGTACCCGACCGCGAACAGCGGTCCGGGGATCGGCACCGGCAGGAACATCATGTACAGCGAGCGGGTCGGAAAATAGACGATTGAGGCGAACAGCACGCCGAGGATCGCGCCCGAGGCGCCGAGCGATGCGTAGTTCGGATCATTGCGATGCTTGATCCAGGTGCCCCAGTCGCTGACGAACAGCGACACCAGGTACAGGGCGACGAACTGTGCCGTGCCCATGGCATCCTCGAGCGACCCGCCGAACGACCAGAGCGTCAATGCGTTGAACAGCAGGTGCGGGATGTTGGCGTGCACGAAGCCACTGCTCAGCAGCGTCGAGTACTGGCGGCGCGGCAGCAGCCAGTAGGGCCGGAACAGGCTGCGTTCGATCAGCGCCGGATTGCCATACAGGCCGATCAGGCTGGCGAGCGCCATCAGCGCCAGGATCAGGTTGGTGGCGCTCATCAGAACCAGCTGTAGTTGAAGCTGACGCTGACTCGCTCGTCGTTCACAGGATTGGGCGGCACCTCGTGGCGCAGCCAGCTTTCGAACAGCACCAGCGATCCGGCCAGCGCCGGGTAGCTCACCCAGGCCTGGCTGCGCGCGCGGGCGCCGGCCCGGCGCGGCGGTGCGGCCATGAAGCGCTCGAGCCGCGGGTCCTCGAACTTGAGCCCGGCGCAGCCACGCGGCGTGCGCACGTAGTAGGTGCCGCTGATGCTGCTGAGCGGATGCAGGTGCAGGCCGTGCACCACTCCGCGGCGCATGATGTTCGCCCAGCAGTCGGTCATGACCAGCGTCCGGCAGCGCAGGTCGAAGTCAAGTGCGCGCGCAAAGCGCTGCACGTGGCGGCCCAACAGCGCTTCCAGCCGCGCGAAGGTCGGCGAGACACTCTGCAGGCGACAGCGGGTCTGGTACGAGGTGTAGCCACCGGGGTAATGGCGGCGTGACCACAGGCGGCCGGCGCGATCGTCGTGGCGCAGCTGTACGCACTCGCGCAGCAGCTGGCGGTTCAGCGCCGCAGCGCCGCGCGGCTGCAAACGGCTCGCATAGATCAACGTCGGAAACAGCGCTCGCGTAGGCATCGGCGGCAGTATAAAGCCCGGGCCCGCCGCCGCTCAGGCGATCCGCCGTCCGCCCTCACCCTGTTCGAAGACCTGTAGCCGGTGCCACTCGAGATAGCTGCACTGGCCGGTCTGGAAAGCCCCGACCTGGCGCGGCAACGTGATGCCCCAGGCCTGCAGCACGGCCGGATTCAGCTGCCGTGCCACCAGCAGTTCGCCGGCGTCGCTAAAGGAAATCAGGCCACGCTCGAACAGCTGGTCGATGTGCGGCGAGAGCAGCAGGCCATTGGCACCATCGAGCTTTTCACGATCGTTGCAGTCGCGCCAGGGCTTGATGTGCCGGGCACGCAGGTGACGGCGATCGAGCAGACCGGTGAGACGGCACGACTGTTCATGGCGTTCGACATGTTCGCGATAGACGCCGAGTCCGCGCCGCGCGCTGAGCAGGCGCTTGCGGGTCCCAGCGTCGAGATCGGCCCGCGCCAGCAGCGCCTGTTCGGCCACCTCATCGGCGCGCTCCGAATTTTCCAGCGCCGGTGCGGCACGTTGCAGCTCCTCGACCTGGCCGCCGAGCAGCTCGCACAGCTGCGCGGCCAGCCCATCGCTCACGGCGCAGAAATAGACGGCTGGATTGGCATCCCCGGCGGCCCGCAGCGGTGACAGGCGCGCGGGCAGCACCTTCTTGAGGGCCGCGAGGCTCTTCTTCGGCTGCAGCGGCTGCAGCAGTTCCTCGAAATGTACCGGCAGGCGCAGCCCCTCGGTGCTGCGGCGCACGCCGCGGCGACCGGCCGTGGCGCTGCGCCGTGCCGCGAACGGCCTCCCGGTCACCAGGCCCAGCTGCGCCACCTGGCCGGCAGCGTGCACGAACACGATGTCGCCCGAGCGCGCCCGGCGCATGGCGGGCGCCGTCGACCACAGGTATCCGGCGTCGAGTTCGTGGCGTCGTGCCTGCGAAAGATTGACCCACCAGTACACTTGTGCCCCCTGTGCCCCCTGTAC
>Ga0075026_100000051_pt1 | contig 35104 bp, 34 predicted proteins | sample Str012_2_FD_71392 | JGI IMG/M metagenome (GOLD analysis project Ga0075026, IMG submission 71392) | Freshwater sediment microbial communities in response to fracking from Pennsylvania, USA - Straight Creek_MetaG_SC_2012 | ecosystem: Environmental > Aquatic > Freshwater > Creek > Sediment... | reverse complement strand
AACGGGTTTCCCATCGGGGCCGTTATGATCTGTCCAGCGCAGCAGGGCCAGCACCCTTGGCAAAAACCCGCTCAGAAAAAATATAAACAATGGGTTTTTACCAAAGACATCAAAAAATTTCATGAAGGCGGCTTTGCGTTCTTTTAGTTCAACCAGGTAAATAAGGATGGCTAAAATAAAAGTAGCCAGCCCGGTGGTATAGAGTACAAATGAACTCGTCCATATTTTTTTATTGATCGGAAAAACCATATGCCAGCAGAAGCCCGCAAAAATTAGTACGCCAGCCGTTACAAAAAGACCGGTACACATTTCAAAGGTTTTCCCTTTTTGAATGATATAACTGCCCACCAGGTAACCAAAAATAACCTGGGTAATGGCGGCCATGGTGCTCATGATGCCTTCGGGGTCAAAAGCAATGCCTTCGCCTTTGTACATATGTGCCACACCCAGTATTTTTTTGTCGGTGTTTGTGCCAAACCATCCGTTGATGCTGTAGGGATCAGCAGGATTGCCCAGCAGGCACAACAGCCAGTAGCCAAGTAATAAAACAGCAGCAGCCACAAAAGCACCGCGGGGTTTTAAAAAATAGATAAGCAGTGATGCAAACAAATAACAGAGGGCAATGCGTTGCAGCACGCCTAAAATCCGGATGCCCAGTTCCGGGTTATCGGGGTTTACCCAATGGCGGAAGGCGAGATGGTCGCCGTTCCAACTAACAAAAGGCGCCCAGTTCAGAAAGAGGCCGATGGCAAAAATGAGCAAAGCCCTTTTCAGTACCTTTTGCAGGAAAACCGCGGGGCCGGCGGCTTCCATGCGGGGCATTACAAAAGCCATGGCATTCCCCACGGCAAAAAGAAAAAATGGAAAAACCAGGTCGGTAGGCGTGCAACCATGCCAGGCCGCATGTTCCAGCGGGGTATAGATATGCTGCCAGTTGCCGGGGTTGTTTACCAGTATCATTAGTGCCACGGTAGCACCGCGAAAAACATCAAGGGAATAGAAACGCTGGTTCATGGTATTAAGATAAGGTTTTATTGCACTTGTTCAGCATTCATTAACCAGTTGCCGAACCTGCGGCCTATATTTTTAAGTACAGGTTAGCGTTTCAAAATAATTTATATTTGGCGGCTTTTAACCCAATGGTACTAAACCTTTGTCAGCAGCTATGTAAACCAGGTAATTTATCATTTATCAAACGATTTCTGTAAATGCTTTTCAATTCCTTTGAATTTCTTGTTTTCTTTATAATAACTACAGTTCTGTATTTTTTAACGCCGCACAGGTACAGGTGGTTGTTGCTGCTGCTGGCCAGCTGCATATTTTACATGTATTTTATACCTGTCTATATCCTGATACTATTTTTTACCATCATTATTGATTATTTCGCAGGCATCCTGCTGGAAAACAGCAAAAGGAAAAACAAAAAATTGTACCTGGTGATGAGCCTGGTTGCCAATATTGGGGTGCTGGCTTTTTTTAAATACTACAATTTTTTTACAGACAACATCAATGGGCTGGCTGATACGTTTTCTTTTTTCAAGCCAAAGATTGCTCATCTCTCCATCATACTGCCCATTGGTCTTTCATTTCATACTTTCCAGGCCATGAGTTATACCATTGAAGTATACCGGGGTAACCAAAAAGCCGAAAGGCATTTTGGAATTTATGCTCTGTACGTAATGTTTTACCCGCAACTGGTGGCCGGGCCTATTGAGCGGCCACAGAATGTTCTTCCACAGTTACATGAAAAAAAATATTTTCAGTATGACAACCTTTTTTCTGGTCTGCGGCTGATACTTTGGGGACTGTTCAAGAAATGTGTCATTGCAGATCGGCTGGCCATTGCCGTGGATGCGGTTTATAATAACCCGGCCGGTTACAGCGGTATGCCTGTGGTGCTGGCCACCCTGTTCTTTGCCATTCAGATTTATTGCGATTTCTCGGGCTATTCAGACATTGCACTCGGTACTGCAAGGGTAATGGGCTTTAAATTAATGGTGAACTTCAGGCAGCCCTATTTCTCTAAAAATATTGCCGAATTCTGGACCCGCTGGCATATCTCTTTGTCTACCTGGTTCAGGGATTATTTATACATTCCACTGGGTGGTAACAGGGCGTCATTGCCCAGGGTTTGTTTTAACCTGATGTTTGTTTTTATTGTAAGCGGGTTTTGGCATGGTGCAAACTGGACGTTTGTAGTTTGGGGCATCATTCATGGTTTGATGCTGATAATAACTATGCTGATCAACCGTAAATTACCAGCACTTCGGATTCCAACGCTTGCCAGCACTGCCATTACATTTATTTTTGTGTGTATCGCCTGGGTTTTTTTCAGGGCCAATTCTATTCATGATGCCTGGCAAATCTTATCCGGTATTTTTACCTATTCACCTAATTATTTCAGCATTGGCAAAGGAGACTTGCACGGTCTGCCCGATACCTATCTTGGTCTGCCATTGTGGAAATTCCTTTATACGCTGCTGCTGGTTCCATTGTTTCTTTGTCTTGACTATCTTGTCTACAGCAAAAAACACCTGCAACTGGATAGCCGTCCTTACTATGTGCGCTGGTCGGTTTACTATGTTTTAATTTTTTCGATTCTTATTTTGGGTGTGTTTACCAGCAAGCAGTTTATTTATTTTCAATTTTGATTATGAAAGGTGCACCAAGACTGATAGTATTATTTACCGCAGGCGCTGCCTTGCTTTATTTATTGTTTAATGCAATGGTTATATCAGGCGTCTCAAAGTCTGCAAAAGGACAGTTGGGTAAAGTGAACCGGATTTGCAATCATGAAAACACACCGGCGATTGCCATTTTTGGTTCTTCTGTAGGAGAAGTTGGTATCAATGCACCACTGCTGCAGGCGCAAACAGGTTTATCGGTTTTTAACTTCTCAATAGATGGTACCCGGTTTCAGCAATACAAAGGGCTCATTGATGAGTTTGCCAGCAATAACAACACAACAAAATTTGTGGTGTTAACGGAAACCTATTTCTCATTCGCCAAAGTAGATGCGCTTACTGAACCCGAAAGATATCTTGCCAATATTTCAAATAACAACGTATACAAATCGCTTTATTCCATTCAGCCGGATATGATATGGAAATCGCGGTATGTTCCTTTTTACAAATACACGCTGGTTTCTCATACATTTTATATGGCGGCCATGGATGGTTGGAAAAGGCGATTTAAAAATACAGGAACGGATAGTTTGGCGGGGTATACTCCCGTTTACCGCAATTGGGAGGCTGACCAGGACAGCATCATGAAAAAGCTAAAACCTTTCAGCATTGAGACAGATGCTTCAGTGATTGCAGCGTACAAAGATTGCATATCGCGGTTAAGGGCAAAGGGCATCCAGGTTTTGATTGTGTTACCACCGGTGTACATGACTGTGTTAAAGACAAAAACAGATTTTACGCCCCTGCGGACTACTTTGCGCTCTGTTGCCAAAGAATCCAATTGTGTTTTCTGGGATTTTAGCGAAAGCCGCATGTGTGATGACAAATCTTTTTTTTATAACTCCAATCATTTGAACAGTAAGGGTGCCGGAAATTTTGGGCTTGTGCTGGCCGATAGTATTAAACAGTTGGCACAAAATATTAAAAAGGAAGCGGCAAGGTAATTGTTCAGAATTTTTTTGCCAACCTTTGGTAACTAAAAGCCGTAAAAGACAAATTAAAAAAGCTGAAAAATCAGGTAGAAAAAGCAGGGTTTTATATTCTGCTACAGCTGCCAACCGTCGAACTTGGATGGCAAAAACACCTATATTTGCAGCAATTGTGAAACCAGGGTTTGTGAGCAAAAATCAGTTGCCATGAACAGCAGCTGCAGGCCCCATTAAACAACGTAGAAATACCTGTGAAGAAGTCAACGTTCCTGCTTTGCATAATAAATTTTTTGGAAAGGGTATAAGTGGTAAGTAAATTACCCCTTGTACCCTTTGCACTTATAGGAACTATTCGGGAAAAGTACATAAAATATTAATTATCAGTAGGTTACAAATATTTTTTGTGACTGAGGTGGCGGAGCTATGCACGGTTGAGTAAGCACTATGAAAAAGAGAAGATGGTTAGCGGTGTATACCAAACCCCGCTGGGAAAAGAGAATCTACGAGCTTCTTACGGATAAGAGTATTGAAAGTTATTGCCCGCTGAACAAAGTGCACCGCAAATGGAGCGACCGGATGAAGCTGGTGGAAGAGCCATTGTTTAAATCGTATGTCTTCGTTTTTGTAAATGAGGAAGAAGAAAAAGATGTTCGCTGGGTAAACGGGGTCCTCAACTTTGTTTACTGGCTGGGCAAACCCGCTGTCATTAAAATGGCAGATATTGAAAGAATCAAGCGCTTCCTGAAAGAGTATACCGAAGTAGAAGCTGTGGCGATGAGTCTTCCGCCCAATAGCCAGGTGATCATCCTTTCTGGTTTATTGATGGACAAGGAAGCAAGGGTCATTAAAGCGGGTAAGAAAAGGGTGGAAGTGGAAATCAACAGTATGGGCTATAAGCTGGTGGCTTATGTAGACAAAGCCAATGTGAGACCGGTAAATACGCTTACTAAAAAATAAAACACACCGCCCACTTTTTAGGAAAATAAAAGATTGGCATACAAGATGATTTTTTCTGCACATGAAACGGCCGTTATTGATGCCGGTGCCCAAATAGGAGAAGGCACCCGGATCTGGCATTTTTCTCATGTAATGCCAGGAGCTGTTGTTGGCAAATCCTGCAATATTGGCCAGAACGTGTACATTGATAACAATGTGCACATCGGAAACGGAGTTAAGATTCAAAACAATGTTTCTGTTTACAATGGTGTTGTGGTAGAAGACGATGTGTTCCTGGGGCCTTCCATGGTATTTACAAATGTTATCAACCCGCGTAGTTTTATTGAAAGAAAACAAGAGTTTAAAGCAACGGTTGTTCGCAAAGGGGCAACCATCGGCGCCAATGCCACTATTGTTTGTGGTGTTGAAATCGGTTTTTTTGCACTGGTGGGTGCGGGTGCTGTAGTCACCAAAGCAGTTCCTCCATTTGCATTGGTGGTGGGAAACCCCGCCCGTCAGATTGGGTGGGTAAGCGAACAGGGTTACCGGCTCCGGTTTTCAAACGGCGTGGCTTATTGTGCAGAAGAACAACAATCATACACACTCAGCAATAACCAGGTTCAAAAATCTTAATAGACTGCTCATGGCAAATAGCAACAAATGTATTTTTATAGGCGTCCTGGTATTGGCTTTTTTTAGTAGTTGCCAGCCCAGTAAAAAAACGCACCAGGACCGCCTGTATTTGCAGGGAATTGACAGTTCGCTGTACAAAACCCTGGCCACGCAGGCCGAGCCATTGATACAAAAAGGAGAAATGCTTGCCATCATCGTATACAGCGATAATCCGGAAGCAACGGCCCCTTTTAACCAGTTACAGAATGGGGCAGTGGCGTCAAAATCTGGATCTGCTGAAGGTGGTGGTGCTGCAGGATCGGGTGGTTACCTGGTAGATGCAACTGGAAATATACTTTTTCATGCCCTTGGGCCCATACACGCGGAAGGCCTTAGCAAGCCTGAGTTGAAGCAGGTATTACAGGAGAAACTGGTATTGTATTTGAAAAATCCTTATGTAGAAATAAGGTACTTGAATAAAAGAATTACCGTGTTAGGTGAAGTGGCAAAACCAGGCATCATCAATATGCCCGAGGAAAAAATTTCCATACTGGATGCCATTGCCTTGTCGGGAGATATTACCACTTTTGGCCGCAAGGATAATATCCTGGTAGTTCGGGAAGAAAATGGCAAGCGCACATCCGGCCGGCTGAATATTAAAGACCCGGCAGTATACCATTCCGATTATTTTTACCTGCACAAAGATGATTTGGTGTACATAGAGCCGGATCGAAAAAAACCAGCAGGAACAGACCAGATACTGATCAGGAATATTTCGTTAACAGCCACCCTTATTTCAACCCTCGCCATTCTTTACACACTGTTTAAGAAGTAATTCAACATGCAAGAAAAAACAGAACCGAAGCCATTCCTGCAAAGCTCACTCAGCCCCAAGGAAATACTGCAGAAATACATCCGCTACCTGCCCTGGGTTATTATTTCTGTGGCGCTTGCACTTACGCTTGCATGGGTAAAACTGCGTTATTCCACGCCGGTATACGGTGTTAGTGGCAAATTGCTGGTAAAAGACAAAAATCCTTACGGCAACGGTGGAGAAAAGTTCAGCAATATTTTTATGCTGCCCGATGACAACAGCAACCTGAACAATGAAATTGAGATCATTAAATCGCGCAATATGGCGGCCCGTGTGGTGCGGAGCCTCGGCCTGCAGCATCAGTATTACATGAAGGGGAAAGTGCGTACATCGGTGGCGCATGCAACAGACATGCCTTTTGAATGGGTAACCGAAACCAATATAGATTCTACCCTGGGTTATTCCGCAGCCATTACCATTACAGACAATGGTCATTTTAAAATAAATGAAAACCCGAAACTGTACAGTTTTGGCGAACAGATTAAAGTAGTTGGTGGTGTTTTTCGTTTAATTCCAAGAGAAGGCATCAATCCTGAACCTTCAGCCATTCAATACATACTTTCTTTCATTCATACAGATGATATGGCAGCAGGTATCGCTGGCAACCTTGGCGTATCGAGGGTAGAAGGGGCCAGTGTTTTAAACCTTAGCTATCCTTCAGAAAATACAAAAATTGGCGCAGACATTGTGAACCAGTACATGCGCGAATACCAGCTGGCCAGCCTGGAAGACAAACAACTGATTGCGCAAACAACAGCCACTTTTATCAGGAAACAGCTGGACACTCTGCAGGAAGATTTAGGCAATGCCGAATCAAAACTGCAGCGGTTTAAAGAAGAAAACAGGTTATATGCGCCCAAAGAACAGGCCGATCTCCTGCTCACAGAGTTAAGTGGTAACAACAAGGATTTTGCCGAGCAGTCTGTAAAACTGAAGGTGCTAGATTACATGATTAACTATGTAAACAACCCGGCAAATACACAAAAGCTGGTGCCTTCAGTCTTAGGCATCACCGAGCCCAGTCTTACCCAGCAGATTGCTGAATTCAACCAGCTGCAGCTTCAGCGTGAAACTTTGCTCAAAAGCACCACGGCGGCCAACCAGCTTGTAGTTAATATTGAAGCCGCCATCGCCCATTTGCGGCAGGACATGCAGCAGAATTTGCAGAATGTACGAAACGCTTATGTATTGGCGCTAAATGAACTGGAAAGCAAAAACAGGAAGGCAGACGTTAATATCAGCAGCATGCCGGGCAAGGAAAAGCAATTGCTCGAGAAAACAAGACAGCAGGCCATCCTGCAGGAACTCTACCAGTTTCTGCTGCAGAAAAAACTTGAAACCGCCATTTCTTCAGCCTCCACCATTTCTGATATAAAAATACTAGAGCCCGCCATCGTGGGAGGCCTTATCAGTCCCAACAGAACTGGCTTGTATACGATTGCGCTTTTTTTTGGCCTGGCCATACCAGCAATGATTATATTCCTGTTGCAATACCTGAACGATAAGGTAAAAACTAAAAACGATGTTTCCAGAATAACCAATACGCCCATTTTGGGAGAAGTGGGGCATGCAAAAGATTCGGAAACGCTGGTGGTAAAACAAAACAACCGCAGTTATATTTCAGAACAGTTCCGTATCATCCGGTCCAGCCTGCAATATGTATTGCCCAAAAATCAAAACCCGGTGATATTGGTTACTTCTTCTTTTAGCGGAGAAGGCAAATCTTTTATCAGTACCAACCTGGGTGCCGTGCAGGCATTGAGCGGAAAGAAAACAGTGATCATGGAAATGGATATCCGCAAACCAAAAATATTGCAGGGACTGGGCATGCAGGAGCGCAAAGGCATTACCAATTATATTGTCAGCAGCCTGGTTATCGACGATATCATTTACCCGGTACCCGGCGTTGAAAACCTTTTTGTGATTCCCTGCGGACCAGTGCCACCCAACCCCGCCGAAATGTTGCTCGATGAAAAAGTGGAATCGTTGTTTGATGCACTGAGAAAAAAATTTGATACCATCATTATAGATTCTGCGCCGGTAGGACTGGTAAGCGATGCCATCACCCTGGGCAGGCATGCCAATGCAGCAGTATACATTGTAAGGCACAACTATACACTTAAAAAGCAAATCGGCTTTGTAAACGATTTATATGTCAATAAGAAATTGCCCAATTTAAGCATCGTTATCAACGATATCAGTGCGGAAGGCGTGCAGGGCTACGGCTATGGATACGGTTACGGTTATGGCTATGGTTACGGATCCGATTATTTTGATCAGAACGGGAAAACCGGCTGGATAAAGAAATTGTTGAGGGGAAAGCCGGTACGCAAATCTTAACAGAGTAACAGTTACTGCATGCTGCCTGCAGTTTGATTTAACAAAGGCTATAAATAAAAATGAACCACGAAGAGGCTATCAAGGAATGGGATTTGGTCATCGAACCCCAGTCATCGCTTTTTAAACTGCACCTGCGCGATGTGTGGCGCTACCGCGATTTGCTGGGCTTACTGGTAAAACGCGATTTTGTTTCTTTTTACAAACAAACTATTCTTGGGCCGCTTTGGTTTTTTATTCAGCCACTGTTTACCACTTTTACCTACATCCTTGTTTTTTATAAACTTGCAAACTTAAAAGTGGACGATCTTCCGCCAGTACTTTTTTATATGACGGGCATTGTGGCATGGAATTATTTTTCAGAATGCCTGACCAAAACCAGTTCGGTTTTTAAAGACAATGCCAACATCTTTGGCAAAGTCTATTTTCCAAGGCTTATAATGCCGTTGAGCATTGTTGCCAGCAACCTGGTGCGCCTTGGCGTACAATTATTACTATTGGTATTTATGTTATTTTATTATATCATCTTCAAAGACTTTAACCCGCACACCAGTGCTTACCTGCTGCTTTTGCCTTACACGGTATTACTGATGGCTGCCCTTGGGCTGGGCATGGGTATGATTATTACTGCGCTTACTACCAAATACCGCGACCTGGCTTTCCTGGTAGTGTTTGGAGTGCAACTGGCCATGTACGCCACGCCGGTTATTTATCCTTTAAGCAATGCGCCGGCAAAATACAGAACGCTGATAGAAATCAACCCAATGACCAGTATTATTGAAAGCATGCGGTTTAGTTTACTCGGTAAGGGTTCCTTTTCCTGGTCTTCTCTTGGCTATAGCAGCGCAGTAACTTTTACTTTGCTGGTTATTGGCATTTTAATATTTAATAAGGTTGAAAAAACTTTTGTGGACACTGTTTAAAAGAAGGGAAGTATTTATTTATGAGTGTTGCAATAAGCGTTGAAAATCTTTCAAAAATATACAGGCTTGGAGAAATTGGTACTGGTACCATCAGTCATGATCTGCACCGCTGGGTAGCCAGGTTGCGCGGAAAAGAAGATCCATTTTTAAAGATTGGCGAAACCAATGACCGCACTACCAAAGGCGGTGATGTGGTGTATAGTTTGAAGGGGATGGATTTTGAAATTCAACAGGGCGACGCTGTTGGCATCATAGGGCGAAACGGTGCTGGCAAAAGCACCTTACTGAAAATACTTTCACGGGTCACTTCTCCCACTACCGGCCGGGTAAATGTAAAAGGCAGGATTGCCAGTCTGCTGGAAGTAGGTACGGGTTTTCACCCGGAGCTGACAGGCAAGGAAAACATCTATCTGAATGGCGCCATTCTGGGCATGCGTAAAAAAGAAATTGACCGGAAACTTGATGAGATTATTGATTTTAGCGGCGTTGAACGTTATATTGATACGCCTGTAAAGCGCTACAGCAGCGGCATGTATGTACGACTGGCTTTTGCGGTAGCGGCACACCTGGAAAGTGAAATACTGATTGTAGACGAAGTGCTGGCGGTGGGTGATGCAGAATTTCAGAAAAAATGCCTCGGTAAAATGGGCGAAGTGAGCAAGGGAGATGGCCGCACTGTTTTGTTTGTAAGCCACAATATTGCTTCTGTGCTTGAATTGTGCACACAGGGAATCTTTTTAATAAACGGAACTATTGGATTGAAGGGTGACATCGAATCGGTTGTAAAAAAATATGTTGAAAAAGGCCAGAACAACAGGGCCGTTTTCAATAAACACCTGGAATATGCAGAGGTTAACCAGGTTAATGATTCCATTGTTATTGAGGCCAGGTACAATACGGATATTGATGTTGATATACCGGTTTTGGGGTTTCTCATAAAAAATAATTTTGGTGTGCCCATTGTTGCGTCCAACCCTTTGATTGACCTTATCACTTATCCGCGCGAAAAGAAAAATAACAGCGGTGTAGTAAGGGTAACTTTAAAAGAACCGCGTTTGCTGGATGGCAATTATCTTGTTTCTATCTGGTTTGGCAATTCTGAAGAAAACGTAGTTACAGAACACGACTGTATGAGCGTCAGCATCCAGGGTATGAGCAATCAGAAGCAATACAACCCGCGTGATGTGGGACATGTTTTACCCAATTGTGAATGGGAATTCATTGATTAAAACATTCACAAATACTGATGGTGAGGTTTATCTATTCTAAGCTAAGGCTCCTGTACGGAAGGGCGGCTGACAGTGGTAAAAAAGCAATTTGGAATATCAGGGCAAACAGGCTGTATTTTACAACCCTGTTATTGAAACGCTGTTATTACGGGCCGTTTACCGGAGAGTTTGGACACCTGCTGGGCCACAATCTCCCTTTTATTGCCCATTTGCATTCAAAAGGAGTAAAAGTTGATTTTTGTGGAATGGAAATCCACCGCCCTTTTTTTGCAGATGAGAACGGAAATGAAATTGTCTCCTCTTATTTGCCCTTAAGGGATTTTTTCGGGGAATCCGCACCGGACTGCAACAAAGCCGATGAACCCGAAGACATCAACACGGTAACAGCAAGGTTTGTAAACAAAGCAAAAAAATCCTTTCTGCCCTATTGGAACAACGAGGACCATCATTACTATTTTTACTTTTTCAGGTGGTGGGTTTTAAAACATCACTATACCAAAGTATACAACCTGTCGCGCATTTACAAAACGGAAGAAATAAATTCCGTTGTTATCTTTCCCAGAAAGCTCAATGAAAAATATGATATTCCTTCGCAACTTAAAAACAACGGATTGGAGTGGGATTATCATGAAGTGGCGCGGATTGCCTCCCGGCATTTTGAAAAAGTATATGTTATCGGGCACCCTGTTTTCAGCAGTGTTGATTTTGGGTCTTTTGACAATGTAGAAGTTTGTCTTACCAACGACAACCGGGTGATTCTTGAAAAATGCTGTAACAGCAAATTAATTGTATCGCAGCATTCGGGCAGCGTTTATCTTGGCGATTATACTGATTGCCCGACACTGATTATTTACAATGGAGGAAAGGAAATAGGCGATATCGAAACCACAAAAAAATTCAAAGACGGCCTGGGCAAAAAGTACGATTTTAACTATGCCTTCAGCTATCCGGAAATAGAAGTTTTTTTTAAAAAAATGAATCATGAAAAGATTAGAAATTAGTTATACGCTGGGTGCCATGGATGCGCTGGTAAGCCTGGCCAGGTATAATTTTGTAAACAGAACTGTTAATAACAAAAAATTAAAAGCACTTGACTTTGGCTGCGGCTCAGGTTATGGAACCAAAGTGCTGAAAGAACATTTTGAGAAGGTGGTTTCTTTTGATGTTTACCCGGATGGGTACCTTCCCGAGGGCGTTGAGGTATGTCAGGATATTAAAAAAATAAAGGAAACGCAGTATGACGTTATCACTTGTTTTGAAGTAATTGAACACATGGATGCAGCCGCACAGCAAAGTTTAATGGATGATCTGCATTCACTCAGCAGCAGCAACGGCACGCTTTTTATTTCTACCGTTCGGAAAATGGATCCGCCGCCCACGGAAAACCGCAGAAAGGAGCACATAAAAGAACTTTCGTTTGAAGAGTTACTGGCGTATTGTACAGGTAAATTTAATAATGTATATACGTTTGGCCAGATCGATCAAACAATCAGCACGTTCTATAAAGAAAACCACTATCATTTTGTTTTTATTTGTACCAATAAAAAATAACTCCAGTAATGTTGCCTCAAATAGTAGAAGCGTTTATTGAAAAAGCAAAAGACCAGACAGTGGCAGTTGTGGGCGAGACCATTACTGATGAGTTTATTTACGTAAGCTATGAAGGCCAGTCAATGAAATCCATTTGCCCGGCTTTTAAGTTGTCGGGCAAAAGCAGTGTGCAACAGGGCGGCGCGGCAGCAATCGCCAATCACCTGCGGGGGTTTGTAAAAAAAGTAGACCTGATCTCCAATGCGCCGGAAGAGATCGTTAAAACAAGGTATGTAGATGTTGCCGATCAGAAAAAGCATGTTGAGATCAATAAATTTGAAATTAAGAATGACCGTAAAAGCCACCTCAATGTAGCTGATTATGACATTGTGATTGTTGCTGACTTTGGCCACGGCTTTTGTAACAACCTTACCATTAATGATGGGTTTCATTTAATGTGCCAGACCAATTCCAATAATTTCGGTTTCAACAGGATTTCGAAATGGAAGAATTATAAGAAAAAGAGTGTCTGTATCGATTTACGCGAAGCCAGCCTTCAAATGAATAAAAAGGCCAGGTTTACGCAGGCAGATGAAGTAAGAGAGCTTTTTCAGTATGAACTGAATACAGAAAACCTGTTTATTACACTGGGCAGCAGTGGTTCTTTGTTTTATGATGGTGCAACACTGCTGCAGCATGAGTCTTTTAAAAGTGATATTGTTGATACCATTGGTGCGGGCGATACTTTTTATGCATTTGTTTGCCTGGCCACGAAAATATTTGACCACAATAACATGCTTACTGTGCCTTCGCTGGCAGCAAGCTTATCCACCACCTGGTTGTGCAATGAGCAATCTGTTACACCCCAAAACCTAATTGAGTATGCAACTAAATTTGTATAAGCAGCATTTTGAAAGCTATTTTAATGATGCGGCCATTCAAACTGGCATTGCGGAGTCTGTAACCATTCTAAAAAATAAGGCAAAGCGAATTTTCTTTATCGGAAATGGCGGTTCAAATTCCATCTGTTCTCACATGATGGAGGATTATGCGAAGATAGCCGGCTTCCCTACATTTTGTTTTTCTGATGCCGCATTAATTACCTGCTTTGCCAATGATTACGGGTATGAAAAAGCCATGGAAGAATGGCTGAAAATTCATTTTACCGATAACGATCTTCTTGTAGCCATCAGCAGTTCGGGGGAGTCGAAAAATATTTTAAATGCAGCGGGCTTTGTAAAAAGCAGGCAGGGTGCATTGATTACCCTTAGTGGTTTTAAACCGGGCAACCAGTTAAGCAAAATGGGCGACGTTAATTTTTACCTGGGCATATCCAACTATGGAATTGTGGAATGCTTTCACCAGGTCATCCTTCATATCATTTTAGATTCATTGTAATGCATAACAAAGTTCTGATTACTGGTGTTGCTGGTTTCATTGGTTCCAATCTTTTGGATTACCTGGTAGAAAATACCGATTGGGAAATTGATGGAATTGACAACCTGAGCACGGGTAATACAAATAATATTCAGCAACACCTGAACGGGAGCCGGCTTCAGTTTTACAGGCAAAATTGTTCAGACCTGGTATCGGTGAAGCAATATAAATACATTTTCCACCTGGCAGCATTGCCCCGTATACAGCCCAGTTTTGAATTTGTAAATGAACACATCAAAGCAAACCTGAACGAATCAGTGCATTTGCTGGAACTGATGATCAGAGAAAACTATTTTCCCAGAATGGTTTACAGCAGTTCAAGCGCTATCTACGGCACACCGGAAACAATACCGACTCATGAGCTGGAAAAAATTGATTGCCTCAGCCCCTACGCCTTTCAAAAATATGAAGTAGAAAAATACCTGGAGTTGTTGTCGGGCCGCTATCCGTTTGATTATATAAACCTCCGGTATTTCAATCCGTACGGTCCGCGGAGTTTTAACCCCGAAAATAAATTTAATGCGTACAGCAGTGTGGTGGGTATTTTCCTGCATTTAAAACAGTCAGGATTGCCCCTGCTTATTACCGGCGACGGATCACAAAAAAGAGATTTTATTCATGTAGCAGATCTGGCCAAAGCAAATTACCTCGCCGCCATTCACCCTGAAAAAATAAATACTTCGTTTAATATCGGAAGGGGTTCTACTATCAGTGTGCTGGAACTGGCTGAGAAAATAAGCACGGATTATAAATTTATCGCAAAACGTGAAGGCGAAGCAGAAATTACATTTGCAGATATCTCAAAAGCAAAAAAAGTTCTTGGCTGGATGCCCGGAAATGAACTGGATGCCTATATAAAACAAGTGCTCGGATGAAAAACAAAGACAAATGGAGCCCCTCTAATTTTCAGAGAGACGCCAGCGGAAGGATACTGGATACACACATGCACAAGATCATAGGCAAGGCTTATGGCAAGGTTATCAGGGAGCATTCGTCAGGACTGCTGGCAGATATTGGTTGCGGAAGCGTGCCCTATTATAATATGTACAAAGATTTGGTGACAGATAATGTCTGTGTAGACTGGGGGAAAGAGGATGGGGAGGTTTCTTATCTTGATTATGTTGCTGATTTAAATAAAGAGATTCCCCTGGAAAGTGATCAATTCAATACCATTGTTTGTACAGATGTGCTGGAACATATCAGCAATCCCGCTTTGTTATTTTCTGAGATGTCACGGATTATGAAAAAGGAAGCAAAGATCATCATTACAGTTCCATTTATGTATTGGGTACATGATGCACCGTATGATTATCACCGCTATACCCGTTTTATGCTTTCCGAGTATTGTAACAGAAACCAGCTGAATGTTTTGTCTGTGGAAGAATATGGAGGATTGCCGGAAATCCTGTATGACCTGGTTTACAAAGGATATATTTTTTATAATCTCCCGCTCAGAAAAGCATTTCTTTATTGCTGGAAAGTACTAGGCACTTTTTTATACAGAAGATCATTTGTAAAAAGATGGTCAGCCAGATCCCGTGAAACATTCCCGCTTGGCTATGTGCTGGTAGCACAAAAATTATAACTAAAATGAAAATTGGTTTTGCCTGCGGCGTATTCGATTTGTTTCATGCCGGCCATGTATTAATGCTGCAGGAATGCAAACGCCACTGCGATTACCTGATTGTGGCCCTCAACCGGGCGGAGAATATATCGGAAGTTATTAATCCCGGAAAACAAAAGCCCGTTTATTCCATAGAAGAACGCGTACTGATATTGGAAAGCTGCCGTTATGTGGATGAGGTACTCACTTATAATTCTGAAGAAGAACTGTATGAGCTGATGAAGTCAAAGAATATTAATGTCCGGTTTTTGGGTGATGATTACAGGAACAGGAATATAACCGGCAGCGATTTAAATCAGGAAATCTACTACACAAACAGGGGACACGGTTTTTCCACCTCGTCTATAAAAGAAAGAATCAAAAACGGAAAGTGATCTGTTAAGAATGATTACCATTGTTGATTACGGAATAGGCAATCTTGAATCCATTAAAAATATGCTTCGGCGTATTGGCGTAGACGCAATCATCAGTGGACGGAAGGAGGATATTACGACGGCCGATAAAATTGTATTGCCGGGTATGGGTTCGTTCGACAAATGCATGCTGGCCTTACATGATTCAGGGTTGAGGGAAGTACTTGAAGCCCAGGTGAGGGAGGAAAAAAAACCCTTCCTGGGTATTTGCGTGGGCCTGCAGATGCTCATGCGCAGGAGCGACGAAGGCATTGAAAAAGGACTGAACTGGATTGACGGCGATACCGTAGCCTTTGATGCCACCCGGTTGGCAGCAAATCAGAAAATACCCAATATGGGCTGGCTGGATATTGAGATTGTAAACAGCAACCCGTTGAGCAAAAACTTGCAGGGCGCACGTTATTATTTTGCGCATTCTTTTCATGTTAGGCTGGATGAAGCACAGGAAGAATGGATCCGCGCCAGCTATGGTTACCCGTTTACCGCTGCCATCCGCAAAGACAATGTTTACGGCGTGCAGTTTCATCCGGAAAAAAGCCACAAATTTGGAATGCAGTTGTTAAAAAATTTTGCTGAACTGGCCTGATGAGAAGGGTAAGAGTGATACCAGTTTTGCTGTTGCATAAAAATGGTTTGTACAAAACTGTAAAATTTGCAAAACCGGGTTATGTGGGCGATCCCATTAATGCGGTAAAGATCTTTAACGACAAAGAGATTGATGAGATTGTAGTGCTGGATATAGATGCCACAGCACAAAACAGGGGCCCCAATTTTGAAAAAATTTCAGAACTGGCCAGCGAGGCATTTATACCACTTGCCTATGGAGGTGGTATCAGCAACATGGAGCAGGTGCAGAAACTTTTTTTTCTGGGCGTAGAAAAAATTATTTTAAACCACAGCGCTTTCACGAACCCCTCTCTGGTTACGGAAGCAGCAAAAAGGGTAGGCAGCCAGAGCGTGGTGGCCAGCATAGATTATAAGCGTAATTTTTTGGGCCGTGAGATTGTATATATCGGCAATGGCAAAACATCTACCAAACTGCACCCGCTGCAATATGCACAGAAACTGGTTGATTGCGGTGCAGGTGAAATTATTTTAAACAGCATTGATCGTGATGGAACCTATGCTGGTTATGATTTGCCCATGATTGAAAAAATAAGTAAAGCCGTTTCTGTGCCTGTAGTGGCTGTGGGCGGCGCTTCTGAAGTGGCAGATTTCAGAAAAGCAGTGATGGCCGGCGCGTCTGCAGTGGCCGCGGGCAGCATGTTTGTTTACCAACGGCCGCACAATGCCGTGCTGATTAATTACCCCGGTCAGGCAATTTTAAAAAAGGAAATTTTTGATACAATATGAGCATTCTTAGTAAAGAAGACCCCCATTACAGGCAATGCGCAGTGAGTGTAATGGACAATATTGCGGACCCCGGTATCAGCTTTGATGAGAAAGGTATTTGCAATTATTATTACGAATACAAAACAGCTGCAAACAGTGGCACTTTAACCGGCCAGCCTGCAGCTGACGAGATTGCCCGCATCGTTGCCATGCTTAAAGCAAAGGGAAAAAATAAAAAATACGATTGCATCATCGGGGTAAGTGGTGGTATCGACAGCACTTATTTATCGCTAAAGGCAAAGGAGTACGGGTTGCGTGCACTGTGCGTGCATTTCGACAATGGCTGGAACTCTGAGCTGGCCGTAATGAATATTGAGAACATTGTTTCAAAATGCGGGTTTGATTTATATACTTATGTAATTGACTGGGACGAATTTCGGGATATTCAGCTGGCTTATTTTAAAGCGGGCGTAATAGACATTGAAGCGGTCACTGATATTGCCATCTTCGACAGCCTGGACATGATTTGCGCAGAAAAAAATGTAGGATTTATACTGGACGGAAGAAATATCTGGACCGAACAAACATTGCCCCTTAGCTGGATTAATAAAAATCCCAATAATTTATATGCCATCCACCAGCAATTTGGTAAGGTAAAACTGGACAGGTATCCGGCTAAATTTAAAAACGGCAAACACCTGCGGCCCAAAGGAAGTTATACCAGCATTCCATTGCTCAATTACCTCGACTATAATAAGAAGGCTACCAAAGAAATCATTACCAGGGAGTTAGGCTGGCAGGACTATGGCGGCAAACATTATGAATCTGTGTTTACCCGTTTTTACCAGGGGCATATACTCCCGGAAAAATTTCATGTAGACAAACGTAAGGCGCACTTAAGCAATCTTATTTTTTCGGGGCAGTTAACAAAGGCAGCGGCGCTTGAAGAGTTAGCGCAATCAATATACCCGGAAGGCAAACTGGCCATTGATAAAGCTTTTGTTTTAAAAAAGCTGGGCTTTTCAGAAGAAGAATTTTCCGCCTACATACATGCAGCACCCGTTCCCCACGCATTTTACGGTAACGAAGCCGGCTCTTACCGTCCTCCCTACCTGGTGGCCCGTCAATACCTCGGAAGAATAAAAAGGAAGCTATTTTCATAATACTGCCCTGCCTTTAGCAGAAGGCATTTAATCATTACATCATTGGAAAAGAAAATTCGTTTTGCCATTGCAGGCTGCGGGCGTATTGCCCAGCGCCATGCAGAACACATTCACAATATTGGCGTATTAACAGCTGTTTGCGATACCGTACCTGCAAAAGCAGATGCCATGGCCAAACAATATGGTGCTAAGGCTTATTATAGCATTAATTCCATGCTGGAAGCCGAAAAGGAAATGGATGTGGTTTCCATTTGTTCACCCAATGGCCTGCATGCAGCGCACTCTATCAAAGCCCTCAATGCCGGCTTTCATGTGTTGTGCGAGAAGCCCATGGCCATCAATGTAAACGACTGTGGAGAAATGATCAAAGCGGCAGAGCGGTTCAACAAACGGCTTTTCGCCATCAAACAAAACAGGTTTAACCCCCCGGTGGATGCCGTTAAAAGTGCCATTGATGCCGGTAAGCTTGGAAAAATATTCAGCGTACAGTTAAGTTGTTTCTGGAACCGTAATGAAGATTACTACCACAATTCCTGGAAGGGTACCAACGATATGGATGGCGGCACTTTGTATACACAGTTCAGTCATTTTATAGATTTGCTCTACTGGATCATTGGCGATATTAAAAATGTGGAAGCCTATACCGGCAATTATGCACACAAGGGCATTATTGAGTTTGAAGATACCGGTGCCGTAATCGTTGAGTTTTACAATGGCGCTATTGGTACCATTAATTACACAGTAAACAGCTACCAGAAAAATATGGAAGGCTCGCTAACCATTTTTGCTGAAAAGGGTACTGTTAAAATTGGCGGGCAATACCTGAATGAACTGGAATACCAGAACATCAAAGATTTTAAGATTGAGAACCTGGCCGAAGGAAACAAGCCAAACAACTATGGTAATTATGTAGGCTCTATGAGCAATCACGACAAAGTATACCGTAACCTGGTAGATGTTTTAATTAACAACGCCAGCATTACCACCAGTGCCTTTGAAGGTTTGAAAACAGTGGAGATTATCGACAAAATTTACAACAAGGCAAAGAATTGCAGTTAATAGATTTCTTCCGGTGCAGGTTTATGATTCAACCCTATTTTAATAGGGTTTATTAATTAAAATAAGGATGCTATTTAATTCAATTGAATTTGCTTTTTTCTTCCCGGTTGTAACGATCTTATTTTTTTTACTACCGCACCGGTACCGCTGGTTTCTGTTGCTGGCAGCCAGTTGTTTTTTTTACATGTTTTTTAAGCCGGTGTACATCTTCATCCTGTTTTTCACCATCATTATAGATTACTTCGCGGGTATCTGGATTGCGGGAGAAGAAAATAAAAAGAAAAGAAGACTGCTGTTGCTGCTGAGCATTGTTGCCAATGTGGGCGTACTGGCCGTTTTTAAATACTTTAATTTTCTGGCAGAAAACATCAACCAGCTTTTCAGCGCGGTACAGGTAAACAAAACCATCCCTTTACTAAATATACTGTTGCCAATCGGACTCTCCTTTCACACCTTCCAGGCAATGAGTTATACAATTGAAGTGTACAAAAAGAGACAGGCGCCGGAAATGCATTTTGGCATTTATGCATTGTATGTAATGTTTTATCCGCAACTGGTAGCAGGGCCCATTGAAAGACCACAGAACGTATTGCACCAGTTTCATGAAAAAAAGTTTTTTGACTATGAGAACATGCGCCGGGGGCTTATCCTGATAGCCTGGGGGTTGATTAAAAAAGTGGTGATTGCAGACCGGCTGGCCCTTTTTGTAAACCAGGTATATGGAAATACGGCATCCTACAGGGGTTTACCGCTGGTAATTGCAACTGTATTTTTTGCTTTCCAGATTTTTTGCGATTTCTCCGGCTATTCAGACATCGCGATTGGTACGGCAAGGTGCATGGGTTTTCATCTTATGACAAATTTTGACCGCCCTTACCAGTCTTCCAGCATCGGCGAATTCTGGAGAAGATGGCATATCTCATTGTCAACCTGGTTCAGAGACTATGTATACATTCCGCTCGGCGGCAACCGTGTGGCTACCGGGCGGCGTTACTTTAATTTGCTGCTGGTTTTTTTGGTAAGTGGTGTATGGCATGGTGCCAACTGGACATTTGTAATATGGGGCGGTTTGCACGGTTGCTACCTGGTAGCAGAAGACATGCTGTATGGAAAATTTCAGCAGTTAAAAGCGCCGCTGCATTTTTGGGGAAAACTCCTGAAACAGTCCGTTGTTTTTATGCTGGTTACACTGGCCTGGATTTTCTTCAGGGCAAATTCTGTTTCAACGGCTTTCTATGTGCTCAGCAATTTCTTTTATAACTGGGGCAGCCAGTTGAAGCAGGTTTTAAAAAACGAAAACATGGCCCGCCTGAAGCTGTTGTACATTGGCCAGGAAGGCATGCAATTTTACCTGGCTGTTTTTTTTGTGTTACTGATGATTGTCATTCACCGTTTGCAGGGAAAGGGTAGTTTTGATGATTGGCTGGTTCAAAAGAACAAAAGAACACGCTGGTCGGTTTACTATAGCATGCTGTTGTTGTTTATATTTTTTGGCGTATTTAACCGGTCAGACTTTATCTATTTTCAATTTTGATGCGGAAGTTTTTCTTTCGGTTTTTACTGGTTGTTTTCCCTATCGCAGTTATTGTAACCATGGTTAATTATACCATTGACCCGGCCAACATATTTTCAACCAATGTGTATGTAAAAGGCATTGCTGAGATATTGTCTGCTGGCCACAATGTAGACAATATCAGCAATTATGATGAACGCCTGCTGCAGGAACAAATGGTGTACCGTTTAACGGCAACACCAGACATTGTAGTACTTGGTTCAAGCAGGGTAATGCAAATTGGTAGTGATTTCTTTCCGGGCAAAAAGGTGTTGAACTGCGGGGTATCGCATGCCAATATAAAAGATATTGTTGCCATTACCGGATTGCTGGACAGCATGAAAAGAATGCCAGCAGTAATTATTTTGAATGCAGATCCGGGTTTGATATGTCAGGGCGGTACCAGTGAATGGAAAAGCCTCGATGGGTATTATCATTCTATTTCCGGCAAACTGAATGGTACCGCAAACAGCAATACATCCCCGGGTCTGTATACATTCAAAAAGAAACTGTCTTCCCTGTTTTCGTTGCAATATTTTCAGTCAGCTGTGCAATTCATAGGCAAAGGACGAACAAAAAAATATACGGATGTTGGAAACCAATTGCCCGCCTTGTACGGTAGGTTGTCCGATGGAACAGTGTCTTATTCATATGCCTATATGCACCCGGACAGTGTGCTGGCAGCAGCTACAGCAAATGAAGAAGGCAGAAAAGGTCATTTTGGAGATGTGGACAAAGAACAGGAAGCACTGCTGGAAAGGCTGCTGGAGTATTTAGCAGTCAGAAAAGTGCAGGTTCAGTTATGTCTGTTGCCTTACCATCCGGCTTTTTACAAATCTGTGAATGATAACCACAGTCAGCAATTGCTGCAGTACGCCGCCTGGTTTAAAGATCTGGCTGCAAGAAAAAAGCTTTCTTTAACCGGAAATTTTGATCCTGCAGTGTATCAAATACCAGCAGCTTCTTTTTATGATGACAGTCATAGTTCAAAAGAAAGCCTCAGAAAAATTTTATTGCAACAATGAACCATATTCCGTTTGTAGATTTAAAAGCGCAGTACAAAAGCATTCAGCCTGCCATAGATACGGCCATTGCAACAGTTATTGGTGAAACGGCTTTCATTGGTGGAAAATATGTAAAGGAGTTTGAATCAAAATTTGCCGCATTGTATGGGGCAAAGCATGTTATTGCATGTGCCAATGGAACGGATTCCTTGTATATTATCATGAAAATGCTGGGTATTGGTGCCGGAGACGAAGTGATTACGGTGGCCAATAGCTGGATTTCTTCTTCCGAAACCATTACGCAAACCGGTGCCAGCCCGGTTTTTATTGATATTGATCCGGTTTATTTCAGTATGGATGAAAACGTACTGGAAGCTGCCATTACCGCTACAACGAAAGCAGTAATCGTTGTGCACCTGCAAGGACAAATGTGTGCAATGGATACCATAAAGGCTATCTGTAAAAAGCATGGAATTTACGTTATTGAAGACTGCGCGCAGTCACACTTTTCGGAATATGGCGGAACCAGGGCGGGACTTACCGGCATCGCAGCCTCTTTCAGTTTTTACCCGGGCAAAAACCTGGGGGCTTATGGCGATGCAGGTTGTATGATGACCAACGACGATGCCCTGGCCGAAAAATGCCGGATGTATGCCAACCATGGTGCCCTCGTAAAACACCAGCACCAAATGGAAGGGATTAACAGCCGCCTGGATGGTTTGCAAGCCGCAGTACTGACGGCCAAGCTACCCTACATTCTTGAGTGGACAAAACAACGGATAGCAATAGCCGCAAATTATACCCAACTCCTGAAAGGCCTTCCGCAGGTAACAACGCCGGCAACAAGACCCGGCAGCAAACACAGTTTTCATTTGTATGTGTTGCTGGCGCAAAACCGGGATGCGCTGGTGAAATACCTGAAAGAAAATGGCATTGAATGTGTGATTCATTATCCTTCCATATTGCCATTGCTGCCCGCTTACAGGTACCTGGGTAAAACAGCTGCGGATTTTCCGGTTGCATTTAAATGCCAGCAGGAAATTATAAGCCTGCCGCTTTACCCGGAACTAACGCCCGCACAACAGGAATATATAACTGACACAATTAAGCGCTTTTACAAAGAAGGACAATGCCTTTAAACAGGATAATTCAAAAAAATTGGTAAACAAACAGCATTGGAATTAAGAAACAAGACCATTGTCATTATTTCGCAGGAAGACTGGGGAGAGATGTTTATTTCCAAACACCACTATGCCGTTGAACTGGCAAAAAGGGGCAACAAAATATTTTATATTAATTTCCCCGATCGTGATCATAAATTTAAACGGGGCGAAATAAAGATTACCGGCACAAAATATGAATCCATCAAGGTGGTGGAACATCGCCTGCTTTTCCCCTATTTCTTTAAGTACAGGTACACCTGGTTGTATAATTTTTTAATCGGGTTTCACATCCGCAGAATTCTGCGCAAAATTGGCCACCGGCCGGATATTGTATGGTCATTTGATTTGTCGAATGCAATACCCCTGCATTGTTTCCCCGGCAAACCGCTGAAAATATTTATGCCGGTAGATGAACCGTTTCATGCCTATTCCATTGCGGCTGCAAAAAGTGCTGATATCATTTTGTCGGTTACCAATGAAATACTGGACCGGTACCGGGATTTTCAAGTGCCGCGTCATTTTGTAAACCATGGTGTTGCCGAATATTTTATCAGCAAAAGCATCAGCCTCAATTCCAATGATCCCATCCGGATTGGGTATTCAGGAGGGCTGCTGCGCAAAGAAATTGACTGGCCAACTTTTTTCTGCATCATACAAAATAACCCCGATAAAATATTCGATTTCTGGGGAGAATATGATTTTGACAAGTCGTTCATCAACAAAGCACGAAACCGCGATGAAGGCATCGTTAAAAATATCGAAACACTGAAAAACTTTTCCAATACACGCCTGCATGGCGTTATGAATGCGGTAAAGTTGTTTGATGCCATTAAAGAAACAGACGCACTGATCATTTGTTACGACATACAGAAGGATCAGAGCCATGGTACCAATTACCATAAAATACTGGAATACCTGGGTACCGGAAAAGTAATCATTGCCAACAATGTAAGTACCTATTGGAATCATTTTCCGGGCATGCTGCAGATGGCTGCAAGCCGGGAAAATAACCAGGAAATGCCGGCACTCTTTTCCTCGGTTATTCAAAACCTGGCTGTGCACAATGCTGCAGAGCAGCAGCAGGAAAGAATCAACTTTGCAAAACAGTTTGTGTATGCAAACCAGGTCAATAAAATCGAAACATTTTTACAAGAAATAAGTTAGCCAGATTCCGTCCGGCACTATAAAAATTTAATTTAGGGCAATGACACTTTTAAATAACCTGGTAGAATTTTCCAAGAAAGTATTGTATCCCAACGGCGAACCCTATACTTTTTACGGGAAGAAATTGTTATTTGTTGCGGGTACAAGACCAGTACGGCGAAAGTACCTGAATGCAGAAAGCGATGTGGTGAGAAATGATGTGCTGCAGATCAATTATTTTGAAGCGAACTTTAAACCGGGTGATGTATTATGGGATATCGGTTCTCACAAAGGCCACTACAGCATTTTTGCAGCCACCATTGCTGCCGGCCCCAACCAGGTTTTTTCATTTGAGCCCGATGTGGCGGCAAGAGAAGTGCAGGAAAAAAACATCCGGCTCAATCATCTCGCTGATCGCATTACAATTTTTAAAACAGCTGTTAGTAATGTAAAAGGCGTCTTAAAATTCAAATCCATGGGAGGCAATGCAAATTCCCATATTATTAAAGATGAACAGAATAGCGAACCGGATATTGTTAGTGTTGATTCCACCACCATTGATGCATTGTTGGAGGAATTGCCAGAACCCGGGTTCGTAAAAATTGATACGGAAGGCGCAGAAGTTGATATCATAAGAGCTGCATCAAAACTACTGGCCAATAGAAATGTGCATTTTATCTGTGAGCTGCATCCATTTGCCTGGGAAAACTTTAATGTAGGCTACGACGAATTCAAAAGCACAGTTGAGAAATACGGACGAACCATAATACCGCTTGACGCCAAAAAATCAGTTACTGAACTGCCTTTCTACGGCACGGTACTTTTCTGATATTAGCGAAACCTTTTTATTGTTTTCTCAGGGCCCATGCAAGTTGTCAATTATATCAGCAATATTTCTCCGGAAGAGGCTTCAGGCGGCTGGTCGGGAATGAACTATCATGTTCAAAAACAACTTGCAAAACGAGTTTCTTTAAACAGCGTCCTTCCGGTAAATCCGGCTTTTTCGATGTTTGAAAAAGTGGTTTCGAAAATCCGCCGGACCATTGGGAAGACTGGCTCCTTTCCGGCATTTACCAGCAGCCGGTTGCAACAGATAGCGGATACGGTTGCTAAACGGACCGATCCGCGGGCAACATTTAATTTTTTTCACGGCGCTACACCATGGATAAACTTTGCGTCGCCCGTACCCTATGCGTTGTATCTGGATGCCTGCTTTGCAACTTATATAGATGTGTATCACGACAGACGCCTTTTTGACCAGCGTCAATTGGATGAAATCTGCAAAAAGGAAATTAGCTTCTTAGAAAGAGCCCAATCCGTTTTTTTTAGTTCGGCATGGGCCATGGCAGACGCAAAGAGACGGTATGGTATTAGCGGCGAAAATTTTATTATAGCAGGTTTGGGAGGCTTTCTCGATAATGATTCCAACGATGTTGTAACAGACCGGCAAGCTTATTTTTTATTTGTAGGACTCGATTTTGCAGGGAAGGGTGGTGATAAATTGGTAAACGCTTTTAAAAAAATACAAGTTCAATACCCGGAATATAAGTTGAAAATTGCTGGTCAAAGACCGGGCCCAGCATACCTGGACAATCCTGGTGTTGAATACGCCGGTTATTTTAACAAAGGGAATCCTGCTGAGTTTGAGCAACTAACAAAATTGTTTAAGGGCGCTTCTGCGTTTGTCTTGCCTACTTCAAGAGATATGACCCCGCTGGTTATTATTGAAGCAGGAAGCGTGGGATGCCCCGTGATTTCTATCAAAAACTTTGGCATTCCTGAAATGGTGAAAGACGGGGAGACCGGTATCCTCATTGATCCGGCAGCAGATATAGAAGCTGAACTGGAAAAGGCGATGCTGTTATTGGTGAAGGATAAAGACCTCCGCAGGAAAATGAGCGAGGCCTCAAGACTATTTACGGCTGCACATTTCAATTGGGACAGGACCGGTGGGATAATTTTTGATGCTATTAATAAATGACCTGCACAGGTTGATTATGGAAAGAGTTTCTGTTATTATTTGCACATATAATCCTGAACCAGCAATATTTGAACGTTGTCTGCAGGCCCTATCAATTGCCTTACAAAAAACTGCCGTAAATGAAATTATTATTGTAGACAATAATTCAACAAAAAAGTTTCACCAGCTGGATTTTGTTCTGAAATTTCTGGAGCAAAACAGTAATGCAAGAATCGTTACGGAATTAAAGCAGGGGCTTACGCCTGCAAGACTGCTTGGAATAAAAGAAGCTGGCGGTAGTTTGCTGGTTTTTATAGACGATGATAATTTTATAGCAGCAGATTTTTTTAGTAAGGGAATAGCGGTTGCTCAAAACAACCCGAATATTGGCGCGTGGAGCGGACAAGTCTTGCTGGAGTTTGAAAGGCAGCCCGAGCCGTGGACAAAAAAATACTGGGGTTTGCTGGTATACCGTGAATTTAATAATGATAGCTGGTCAAACCTGCCGCACCTGGAAGCTACCATGCCTTGCGGTGCTGGTTTATTTATCCGGAAGAATGTTGCGGAATTTTATTTGAACCTGCATGAAACCGGGAAAAGAAACATACAACTGGACAGGACGGGAAAATCGCTGTTTTCGGGTGGCGACAATGATATGGCCGCCTGTGCCTGCGATATAGGATTGGGCGTTGGCTTGTTTCACGAAATCGTTGTAATGCATTTTATTCCTTCTTTCAGGGTAGAAAAAGAATACCTGTTAAAACTTGCCGGAGGTATTGCCGCATCAACGGTGGTATTGAAATCATACCGGTCTGTCGGTACAGCACCGCTATCCTTTAAAAACAGGGTTGCAAATGGTTTGCGCATGGCACTTAAACCGAAAACAGATAGATCTTTTTTTAAGGCAGTACTGCAGGGAGAAGAGGCTGGAAGGGCATTGGCGGCACGAAACAATAAATAGGTACAGTTGATCAGGTGCCCGCTACAGTGTAAAAAACCGCATACTTATCTATGAATTTTTGAAACAGCTCCGAACAAAAGCAGAAAATGAAAAATATTATTAAAACATTGTTGTCTAAAAGCGGCTACAAAATTGGTAGTACAAAATATATTTTAAAACAGTTTTTGCAGGAAGACCATGTGCTTAAATTAAATTTTGACCATGTACTATCGGAATATATTTTAAACAAACCGGCTGCTGAACCATTTTCTTTTATCCAGATTGGCGCATTTGACGGCATTGAATGTGATCCCCTGCGAAAATATTTATTAAAATACAACTGGCAGGGTGTATTGATGGAGCCACAGCCAAAGCCCTTTGGGAAGCTGAAAAAAGAATATGAAGGCAGGCCAGGCTTGAATGTTTTAAACGCCGCCATCAGTAAAACAAGCGGACAAACAGCTTTGTTTATTCTGGAAGGCGATGATTTACCAGAATGGTCAAAAGGCATGGCATCGTTTGATAAGCATAATATTCTCAAACACGATTACCTGTTTCCGGGTATAGAAAAATACATCCGGAAAATTGAAATTGAAACCATCAGCTTTGAAGAGATTTTTAAAATGAATTCGTTGCAGCGCCTGGATTTGTTGCAGGTAGATACCGAAGGTTTTGATGCGGAGATCATTTTTATGTTTCCCTTCAACAAATTAAAGCCATCAATTATTCATTTTGAATCGAAGCATATCAAAAAGCCCAACCTTGAAAAACTCCTGGATTTTTTAATAGAAAACGGATATCGCTTTGCCTACGACGGGCAGGAAGATATGGTGGCCGTACTGGAAAAACAGACAGCTTAGCGTTTCAGCTGAACACTAAAAAAATTTTATAATACGGATACCATGAAATTCGATCAAATTTACCGGAAGCTCCCTTCGTTTAAAGGAAAACTGCGCCTTGCAAATATGTTGTTTGGCCGTGAAGCCACCAATGTATATGTTGAAACCAAATCCGGAAATTTCTTTTTGCCCAATTTAAAAGACAACCAGTATTTTGAACTGTATACAAAAGGAAATTATGAGCCAGACCTGGTAAAATACATTGTAAAGACGCTTCCGCAAAATGGCTGCCTGCTGGATATGGGTGCCAATATTGGTTCTGTGGCCATACCGGTGGCACTGGCCCGGCCCGATGTAAGAATAATTTCGCTGGAAGCGCTGCCACGCAATTTTGAATACTTGTTAAAAAATGTAAATGTCAATAAGCTAACAAACCTGCAGCCATTGAATGTATGCTGTTCAAACGTGAATGGTAAAGTGATGAAGTTTTACCACCACGCGTTTAAAGTGGGCAGCAGCTCTTTTCACTCGCTGCATAGCAAGGATTTTATAGAGCTGGTTACAAAAACATTGGATCAGCAATTGCTGGAACTGGGCATTGCCAAAGTAGACATGGTAAAGATTGATACGGAAGGTTCGGAGGCATTGATATTCCAGGGTGCTGCAAACCTGCTTCGTTCTTCCAAACCTATCGTATTATTTGAGTTCAATGAATATTACGAAAAGGCAATTGAAGGCTTAAAGGCCGGCGATGCACAGCAAATTTTGCTGGATGCCGGTTACCAGCTTTATAATTTTGACAGTTATCCGGGTGGTCAGCCATTTATGAAAGCACTGCAATCCGGCTCGGGTGAATTTTTAGCCATTCCGTCCTGATATATTCCGGTTGATTAGTTCCCCCGCGATTTAAAAACGTATGAATAAGACCCTGGGTCATGTTTTGGCAAATAACCGGCAAAATAATTTTAATGCCATCCGGCTAATAATGGCATTGGGTGTTTTGTACAATCATTCATTCAAGTTGTTCAATGCAAACGGACGCCAGGATGCAGTAAACTATTTATTTGGATTTTTTGATGCTGGTAGTTTTTCGGTAGCAGTTTTTTTCCTGATTTCAGGTATGCTGTTAACGCAATCATTTTTTAATACGCAAAGCAGGTACAAATTTATTTTAAAAAGAATTTTCCGGATCTTTCCGGGGTTGTTGATCTGTCTTTTGTTTACGGTGTTTGTTGCGGGTACGCTCAATACGAGTTTGCCTTTGAAGCAATATTTTTCCGACAGGGCCGCGTACCGCTACTTTTACAATATTTTTCTCAGCAATGAAGTTTTTGCGTACAATCTGCCCGGCGTGTTTACCAGTAACAGGTCGCCATTTGTGGTTAATGGTTCACTTTGGACATTGCCTTACGAGCTGATTTGTTATATTTTTTTGTTCATCATTTTATCGGTACTGGTTTTTTTTAGTGCCGCCAGGTATACCATTGTCAGAAAATTATTTACCGCCGCCCTGGTAGTTTATTTCAGTGCCTATTTATTCAATGGACTGTATATTATTGGCAGGATAAAAGGGCTAAGTTCCGGCTTTAGTACAAACCTCAGTGAAGGTAACCCGGCAGCCTTTTTGTTTTTATTCTTTGGTACCGGCATGGTCTTATATCGATTCAGAAACTATATCCGGCTTAATTATTTTTTGCTGCTGGCTATCTGTTTGTTGCTGGGCGTTTCGCACTATTTTCATGTAAACGCATTGCAGCATTTCCTGGAAGTGTGCACCATTGTTTATGGTGTAATCGTACTGGCTGGGGCATCCTGGCTGCACCCGGTAAATTTTAAATTGGACCCTTCTTATGGCATTTATTTATACGCCTGGCCGGTGCAGCAAACTTTTGCTCATTTTTGTAACCTGGGTGCGTATGAAAGCATGCTGTATACCATTCCGGTAGTGGTGTTGCTGGGCTGCCTTTCTTTTAAATTTGTTGAAGCGCCTGCATTAGCGGCCGTTACGCCTATTTACGAACGCTGGTTAAAACCCGATTCAATCGCAACAGCGTAATACACACGGTATCACAATTCATCTTTCAATGCAGGGGCCGCTTAAAATTATTCATATTGTTGAAAACCTTGACAAAGGCGCAGTAGAAAACTGGCTTGTAAAGACTTTTATTGAGAGCAGAAAAATGTACCCCAACTGGCAATGGACATTTTATTGTATACTTGGTAAGGAAGGAAGATTGGATGAAAAAGTAAAAGCGGCTGGCGGTGAAATTATTTATTCGCCGGTTTGGATCAGCAAAAAGTTCCATTTCCTTCAAGCCTTAAGGCGGCAGCTTAAAAAGGGTAGGTATGATATCATACATTCACACCACGATTACCTGAGTGGCTTTTACCTGTTGGCTGCTGCAGGTATCTCTTTTAAGAAGCGCATACTGCACATACACAATACAGACAAAGTAGTTCCCGTAGGCAATGAGCGTTTACAAAAACTGCTGCTGCCTTTTTTTAGAAAATCAGCGCTGCATTTTTCCGACCTGCTCGTAGGCATTTCAAATGATACACTGCGCCAATTCGCAGGACCGATTCCTTTAAAGAAGCCGGCATCCTGTGTATTGTATTATGGCGTTGACCTAAAGCCGTATGCGCCAAAAATCGCAAGGGATGAATCTTTTTTCAGAGAACTGCAAATACCAGCACATGCCAGGGTACTACTTTTTGTAGGCAGGATGAACACATTGAAGAACCCGGTATTTGTAGTGGACATTCTCGCTGTTTTGAATAAAACCCGAAAGGATATCTATGCGATTTTTATAGGAGAAGGCGACAAGGCAACCGTGTTACAACGGGCCCATGAGTGCAATGTGGAGGATAAGGTACGATTGGCAGGCTGGCGAAATGATACCGCCGCTATTATGCAGCAGGCAGATGTTTTTGTTTTTCCAAGGATGGAATATCCCAAAGAAGGGCTTGGCCTGGTAGTGGTAGAGGCCCAGGCGGCCGGTTTGCCCATGATGATAAGCAATGGAATAGTAGAAGATGCCATAGAAATACCAGAACTGGCACATGTGATTTCATTGAATAATAACCCCGGAGAATGGGCGGTATTGGTTTGTAAAATACTGGATGAACCAGCTGCAATGGATCGGGCGAGAGCGTATCATTTGATGCAGGAATCAAGATTTGAACTGGGAAACGCAACCCGGAATTTTTTGACGCTGTATGAAACGGAATTTAATAAAAACTAGTTGAAGATACATTACTACAAAGAACTGGACGGGGTAAGGGCGTTGGCTGTATTAATGGTGATGTTTTTTCACTTTTTTCAGAGCGGAGAAATTGCACAACATACCTGGCAAGGTCTTCAGAAAATATCAATATTCGGACAAACCGGGGTTACCCTTTTTTTTATTCTATCGGGATTTCTTATTACAAGAATCCTGCTGGCTACAAAAAACGCCGGCAATTATTTTTCCAGTTTTTATATCAGGCGTACATTAAGAATATTCCCGCTGTACTATCTCTACCTGTTGTTATTTTATTTTTTGTTTCCATCAATCACAGGGCAATCTGTGGTTCCCTTTAGCCTTCAGGTCTACAACTGGGTGTACTTGCAGGATTTTGCACAAACATTTAAATGGAAATTTAGTGGTCCGGATCATTTTTGGTCGCTGGCCGTTGAAGAACATTTCTATTTGTTCTGGCCATTTCTAATTTATTTTTTTGACAAGCGGAAGATTATTATTTCTATCTTTCTTTTGATAGCCGTATCTTTTTTGGTCAGGATTTACCTGCTCAGCGAACAATACGAAGTATACTATTTTACATTTTCCCGGATGGATGACCTGGCATTGGGTTCGCTTTTGGCAATCCTTGAAGTAGAAAAGAAACTGGATAGCAGTAAGTCGGGCAGGTTTATTTTTTTGTTTGCAGGAGTATTGGTGCCAACCATTTTAATGTGGACTATTTTTAGCGGCGCTCATAATACTTTAATCCAGGTAATCAAGTTTAACCTTATATCGCTGGTGTATTTTAGCCTGATTGGCTGTATTATTTCAGTGAAAGAAAGCAGCTGGGTAAAAAAGTTATTCAAAATAAACCCTTTGTTATATACCGGTAAAATAAGCTATGGTCTATACGTATATCATCCTGCTTGTTTCTGGCTGTTTAGCCTTTTTATTAAAACAAATTCAATACTGTTTAATTTTTTCGGAAGCTTTGCATTTGCCTATTTAACAGCTACACTTAGTTATTACTTAATTGAGCAAAAATTCCTGGGAATGAAAAAATATTTTGAGTACAAAAAAGGTGCAGTGGCTTTGGTAGTTGCCCGAAATAAATGAAGAAGGTGCTGCATGTAATTGACAGTTTCGGAGCAGGGGGAGCTGAAACCTGGTTATTGCAGGTGGCAAGGCATTTGCAATCTCACCCTGAAACAGGGTTGCACATCGATTTCCTGGCAACGGGTGGGGTAACTGCCATTTATGATGATGCCGTTTTACAGACTGGTGCAAAAATTTTTTACATCAAATATTCCCTGAAGAATTTTATTTCCTTTCGCAGCGCTTTTAAGCGATTGCTGGCTGCGGAACAATATGATGCCATACACGATCACCAGGATTTTATTTCTGGCTGGCACTTTTTATGCGGCTGGGGGTCTTTGCCAGCTATTCGGGTGGCGCATTTGCACAACCCTTATAATTTTGTGCACAACTACGTGGTCAATCCCGGAAGATGGTTCTCTTTTAAATTCGGGCGTTTACTAACGTTGTTGTTTACGTCAAAAATTACGGGCACTTCTAATTCGGTGATGGATGAATATGGTTACAATAAATGGCCATTTAGCAGCAAAAGAGTGGCGCCTGTTTATTGTGGGTTTGAGGTAAGTAAATTTCAGTACAATAAAAATGCAAAGGCGGCAATTTGCGAAGCGCTGGGTTGGGATGCAGGCAGCACTAAAATTGCTTTGTTTACAGGCAGGATTGGCCTGCAGTCTTTTGATACCGCCAGGAACCAGAAAAATCCGGAGTTTGCGTTTGAAGTGGCCCGCGGATTGGTTGAACAAAATGAAAACTGGCGTTTCCTGTTTGTGGGCTTTAAAGGAATGCTGGGAGAAAAATTGGAAGCAACAGCTAAAGAAGCCGGACTTTCTGACAAGATTAAATTTTTGGGGGTACGAAATGATGTGCCTGCACTTATGTCTGCGGCAGATGTGCTGGTGTTTCCGTCTTTGTGGGAAGGGTTGGGTATGGTAGCGGTAGAAGCACAAGCCGCGGGTTTACCGGTTGTAATGTCGGGCTCGGTACCAAAAGAGGCGATTGTAATTAATGAATTGATATTGCTCAAAAAACTGGAAGAGGGCCCGGCTGTATGGGCGAATGGATGCAGGGAAGTGGTAGCTAAAGCCAAAGAAAGGAAGGCCTATGCAAAGGAAATTGCAGCATCCCCTTTTTCGATTGAACAATCAATTGCCAATTTAATGAAGCTTTATACCGGAGCTGAATGGTTGTAGAAAAAGTTTTTATCAACACCTATAAATACGATTTCCAGTTTGCAAGAATCTGTATTGCCAGTGTAAGGTACTGGTACCCCGAAGCGGACATTTTCCTGATAAAGGACATTGGTGCAGGGAATTTTAGCACCCGGCTAGTGGAACAAAAATGGAATGTAAAAATTTTTGAAACGGCAAGAAAAAAATTTGGCTGGGGATATGGTAAACTGGAGCCGCTTTTTATGGGCGGCAACGAGTCATTTTTAATACTGGATGCAGATACAGTAATAACCGGGCCTGTAATTGATAAGGTAAAAGATTTGCAGGTGCAGTTTGTTGTTGACGACGAGGTGCAGCCTGCCGAAAGGTTTAATGAGATCTATTATCATCTTGACAGGATTCATGAAATAGACAAAAATTTTACCTACCCGGGATATAGTTTTAATTCCGGACAATGGTTTGGTACTGCCGGAATTCTTTCAAGGCAAGATTTTGAAAAAACACTTGAATGGAGTGATCCTCCCAAAACAAGGTTTCCTGCTATTATTTTTAACAATGACCAAACCCAGCTGAATTTTGTGGTGCACAAAAAAGAGCAGATGGGCAAGCTATCTGTTAAGCGGATAAAATTGATGGTTTGGCCTGCAAGTGGAAGTGCCGATTTTATGGACCTGGAAAAAATAAGACAAAAGGCAAAGGATTTTCCATTCGTCATACACTGGGCAGGCATGCGGTTTAAGAAAATAACAGATTTACCCCGGCCCGATATCTTATTGTTTTATAAAAGGTATTATTATTCAAAAATGAATAAGGTCCAGCCATTGATAGACAAAATGAACTTTACTTTTCTGTATTATGAGAAAAGAGCAGTACTGTTTTTAAGGAAAATAAAAATGCGGTTCTCCAACTAATGCGGGTATTGTACATCAGCCCCTACAATGTTGGCAGTACCAGCAGAATGCGCGGCAAATGCCTGGAACAGCTACTGCAGGCCAAAGAATTTAAAGTGATAGATACCAGCATACCTATTGCTGCTACTACAAGAATTTTCAGATCATTGGGCTGGCGGTATAAAATGGGCCCGCTGATTCATAATATCAACAGCTATATTTTAAATGAATTGAAAGGTGATTATGGATTTGACCTGGTATGGATTGACAAAGGCGTTTTTATCAGGCCAGAACTGGTGCTGCAGTTAAAACAGCAATCTGGTAAACTGGTACATTTTACGCCAGATCCCGCATTTGCATTTCACCAGTCGAAACTATTTTACGAGGCATTGAATTTGTATGATTTTTGCATTACAACCAAATCATTCGAAATTAAAAATTACGAATCGCACGGTGTAAAAACGATTTTTTGTACGCAGGGATACGACCCGGCCCTGCACAAACCCTGGCATTCATTTGAAGAAAAAAAAGGGGTAGTTTTTGTGGGTCACAATGAAGACGACCGGGAAGAAACGATTGCCAGTTTGCTAAAAGAAAACATTCCCGTAACAATAGCAGGGAATAATTGGGAAAGGTTTGCCCGCAAATACAAAAACAATTCGTCGCTCGCTTATTTGGGCAAAGGAATTTACGGCGATGAATACGGCCAGCAATTATCGGCCGCGCTGATAGGGCTGGGTTTTTTATCGAAATGGATACCCGAACTGCATACTACCCGCACCATTGAAATCCCGGCCTGCGATACGGCGCTGTTGACAGAAAGCAACGATGAAATACGTTCCATATTTGCAGCAGAAGACGCGATTTTCTTTGAGAAAGCAACGGACATTGCAGCGCAGGTAAAATATTATTTATCAGACAGGGTAGCACTAAGAAAGCTTGCAGCAAACGGTCATGCTAAAATAATGAACGGAGGGTTTAGTTATTTTGAAATCATGAACAAACTGGTACAACAAATAAAATAATTTATCAGTAAGGTGCCGGGG
>Ga0075026_100000049_pt1 | contig 35184 bp, 38 predicted proteins | sample Str012_2_FD_71392 | JGI IMG/M metagenome (GOLD analysis project Ga0075026, IMG submission 71392) | Freshwater sediment microbial communities in response to fracking from Pennsylvania, USA - Straight Creek_MetaG_SC_2012 | ecosystem: Environmental > Aquatic > Freshwater > Creek > Sediment... | reverse complement strand
CAGGCGTTCGCCGGCGGCGGCCCGCAGCTGTGCCAGCAGGGCGATCGCGGCGGCCACATCGGCCACGGCCACGAAGGCGGTGGCGCGGCGGCGCAGCGGTGGCCAGAGTTTGAGCGTCGCGGCCGTAATGATGCCGAGCGTGCCCTCCGAACCGATCAGCAGCGACTTGAGATCGTAGCCCGTGTTGTCCTTGCGCAGGCTCCGCAGCCGCTGGAATACCCGGCCGTCGGGCAGCACGGCCTCGATGCCCAGCGCCAGCTCGCGCGCCATGCCAAAGCGCAGCACATTGAGGCCGCCGGCGTTGGTCGCCAGATTCCCGCCGATCTGGCAACTCCCGGCGGAACCCAGCTCCAGCGGAAAGTAACAGCCGGCCGCGTCTGCGGCGCGTTGCACATGGGCCAGCAGGCAACCGGCCTCCACGGTGATCGAGTAGTTGGCGGTGTCGATGGCTCGCACGCGATTCATGTGGCCTAAGCCGATCACCAGCTGCTGGCCCGACTCATCGGGCGTCGCGCCGCCGCAGTAGCTGGTATTACCGCCCTGCGGCACCACGGCGATCCCCAGCGAATGACAGCAGGCCAGCAGCGCGGAAACCTGCGCCGCGCTGCGGGGGAGCGCCACAGCCAGCGCCTGCCCGTGGTACAGGCGGCGATGGTCCGTGAGGTAGGGCGCGGTGTCTTCGCCTAAGGTCAGCAGCGGCACCTCGGCACAGTTGCGCCGCAATGCCTCGAGCGCGACACTCGCCGCGGGCGCTGCGCTCATGGCCCCTTCAAACCGTGGCAATAGCGGGCAGCTTGCAGCCGGGTTTGGTCAGCAGCATCTGCACGTCGCCGAGTTGTCGTTCAGCGAAGCCGCCTTCGCAGTAGCACAGGTAGAACTCCCACAATCGGATGAACTGGTCAGACAGGCCCAGGCGCCGCACCGCGGCCAGGCGCTCGAAGAAATTGCGGCGCCACAGGGCCAGCGTGCGCGCATAGTGCGGACCGATGTCCTCGAGATGAAAGATCTTCAGATCGGTCGAGCGCCGCAAGGCATCGCCGATGGCGCTTACCGAGGGGATAAAGCTGCCCGGGAATACATAGCGCTGGATGAAATCGACCGAACGCAAGGCCGCCCGATAGTGCTGATCCTGTATGGTGATCGCCTGCAGCAGCATGGCGCCAGAATCCTTGAGCAGCGTCGCGCACTTGCGCAAATAGGTATCGAGGAAGCGCGCGCCCACGGCCTCGATCATCTCGATCGACACCAGCTTGTCGTACCTGCCTTCAAGATCGCGATAGTCGTCGAGGCGCAGCGTGATGCGCTCGCCCAGTCCGGCACGCGCAATGCGCTCGGCCGCGTAGTCATGCTGACGGCGCGAGATGGTGGTGGTCGTGACCCGGCAGCCATAGTGCTGAGCCGCATGCAGCGCCAGCCCGCCCCAGCCGGTGCCGATTTCCAGCAGGTGGTCGCCCGGCTGCAGCTCGAGCTTGCGGCAGGCGGCATCGAATTTGGCGCGCGAGGCTTCCGCGAGGGTGGTGTGTTCGTCCGCGAAGATGCCGCAGGAGTAGGCCATGGTCTCATCGAGCATCAGCTCGTAGAGTTCGTTGCCCAGATCGTAGTGCGCGGCGATATTGCGCGCGCTGCCGGCACGGCTATTGCGGTGCAGAGTATGGAACAGGCGCCGCAGCGGGCGACTCACCAGCGACCAGCGGCTGTCCATGCCTTCCATGAGTTCACGGTTGACGACCATGATGCGTACCAGCGCCGTCAGATCGCTGCAGCGCCAGTGGCCGCGGATATAGGCCGCGCCGGCACCGACCGTGCCGCCGAAGGCGGCATCGGCGTAGAACTGCGGATCGCGTACCTCGATAGTGGCGCTGAGCGCGCAGCGTGCGCTGCGCTGGCCGTAGCGTCGCTCGCTGTGATCATCGACCACACGCAGTTCACCGTCGCGCAGTTTGGCAAACTGCGCCAGCAGCAGTCGCCGCCCCAATGCCACCAGCGGGGCGAATGCGGATTCCTCTGCGTATTCGTCGTCGACCGGGATGATGCTCGGCTTCATTCGGGCGCTCCTCCGTGCCCCCTGGTGGCAGTTTTAGCGACTGCGTTGCAGGCGTCGTGCCGGATTCTCTCGCACTGTTACCGGCACAGGTTTCAGGTCCCATATGATGCCGAACCAGCTCAGTACCTTGAGCATGTAATAGGTGAGATCGTACTCCCACCAGTAGAAACCCTGCCGGACGGAATTCGGATAGTAATGGTGATTGTTGTGCCAGCCCTCGCCGAGGGTCAGGATCGCCAGCAGCCAGTTGTTGCGGCTGGTGTCATGGGTCCGGTAGCGCTGCCGACCGAACACGTGCGAGAGCGAATTGATCGTGTAGGTGGCGTGCCAGCAGAACACCGTGGAGATGAAGAAGCCCCACACCAGCATCTGAGCACCGCTGGTGCCGAGCCGGGGCGCCGCGGCATGCAGGATCGCGCCCAGCAGGAACATGCCTAAGCCCAGCAGTACCGGGATCACCAGGTCGAAACGATCGAGCCAGCGCAGCTCCGGAAATTTCATCAGGTCGCGCACCAGCTGGAAGTCTGGCGCGAAACCGCGGATCGTCAGGAACCAGCCCATGTGCGAGCGCCAGAAACCATGCTGCACCGGCGAATGCACGTCAGTCTCGCGATCGGAATTGGCATGGTGATGGCGATGGTGGGCCGCCCACCACACCGGGCCGCGCTGCACCGCCGAGGCGCCCAGCAGGCCAAAGATGAACTGTCCGGCGCGCGAGGTCTTGAAGCTGCGATGCGAAAAGTAGCGGTGATAAAAGCCGGTGATTGCGAACATGCGCACCAGGTAGGCGATACCCGCCACGGTGAGGGCAATCGGGCTGACACCGACCCAGAAGGCCGCCAGGCAGGCCAGGTGCATCAGCGCATAGGGAAGGATGCGGCCCCAGTCGATCTGATCGGGCAGGCGCCCGCGTATTTCTGCCAGATTGCTGCAGCTGTTGTCGAACCAGCGTAACAGCTGCATCTTAAGGCGCCCCGCAGCCGTCGTGGTCTGGGGGCCGGTGCTGGAAGTCATTGAATTTCCGGGGCTAGGGCTCGTAGCGTCGATATTAGGTTCAAAAGCGCAGCTCGACTCTACCCAAGGGGCCTTAAGCTTGCAAACCACCCCGACGATTACATGCGCGCTTGCAGCGCGGCGATGCGCTCCTCGAGGGGCGGATGGCTCATGAAGAGGCTGCGCAATCCGGAGGCCAGGCCCCCGCTGATGCCGAAGGCGGCCATCTGGGCCGGGAGCGCCGGGTTATGAGCGCTCTTCAGTCGTTCGAGCGCGGCAATCATGTTGTTGCGGCCGGCCAGCTGGGCACCGCCGGCATCGGCGCGGAATTCACGGCGCCTGGAGAACCACATGACGATCAGGTTGGCGAGGATGCCGAACAGCACCTGAGTCACCATAACAGTGGCGAAATAGCCGAGGCCACCGCGACCCTCGCCATCCCGGGAGAGCGCCCGATCCACGATCGAGCCGACCACGCGCGAGAGGAAAATCACGAAGGTGTTGACCACGCCCTGGATCAGGGTCAGCGTGATCATGTCGCCGTTGGCGACGTGCGTGATCTCGTGACCCAGCACGGCCTCGACTTCACTGCGGCTCATGCCGCGCAGCAAGCCGCTGCTGACGGCCACCAGCGCCGCATCGCGGCGCGCGCCGGTGGCGAAGGCATTGGGTTGCGGAGCGTCGAAAATGCCGACTTCAGGCATGCCGATGCGCGCCTGCGCCGCGAGCGCCCGCACCGTGCTCACCAGCCACTCCTGCTCCGGGTTGGCGGGCTTGTCGATGACCTGCACACCCATGGCGCGCTTGGCCATCCACTTGGACATGGCCAGTGAAATCAGCGAACCGCCAAAGCCGAACAGTGCCGCCATCGCCAGCAGGCCGGTCAGATCGCTCCCATGCAGGGCCAGCCAGCGATCAAGTCCGGTAACCTGGGCGACGACCGACAACACCAGCAGGACGGCCAGATTCGTCAGTAAGAACAGTGCGATGCGTTTCATGGTGGGGCGATGAGTTCCTGGGGAATGGGGAGGCAGCTACCTCCTATGATGATAGCGAACCGCAGGAGTTCAAGCCTCAAAGTTTAATTCACTGCTAACAATAGCTTAGGCGCCAAAGCTCGCGCCAAGTAGGCGGCCCAGACCCCAGGTGCAGGCAGCCGCGGCAGCGCCAATCAGCATCATGCGCAGCGCACCGAGCAGCGCGCTGCGGCCATTGAACAGGCTCAAGGCCATACCCACGGCCGCCAGCGCCGCCAACGCGGCGCCCTGCGACCAGTACAGCGCCTGTGAACCGCTCGCCTTCAGCAGGTAGGGGAGCAGGGGAATCAGCGCACCGGAACCGAAGGCCAGAAAGGAAAAGATCGCCGCCGCCCAGGGCGAGGCCAGATCGTCCGGATTCAGCCCCAGCTCCTCGCGGGCCAGCGTGTTCAGCGCGTGCTCGGGATTCGACATCAGACGCTGGGCAATGGCGCGCGCCTGACCGAGTTCCACGCCGCGCGCCTGGTAAATCAGCGCCAGCTCCTCGGCCTCCTCGGCCGGGTATTCCTCGAGCTCATCGCGCTCCAGGCCGATCTGGTATTCATACATTTCGCGTTGCGAGCGCACCGAGACATATTCGCCGGACGCCATCGACAGCGACCCGGCCAGCAAGCCGGCCAGGCCCGCGGTGAGGATCGTGTGGTTGCCGGCACCCGCGCCCGTGATGCCCAGGATCAGGCTGGCGTTGGAGACCAGACCGTCATTGACGCCGAAGACCGCGGCCCGCAGATTGTTGCCGCCGGTCACGCTGCGGTGACGCTGGCCCACATCCTGCACCGTCACTGGCATCAGGTGGCCGTCGATGGCCGGCGCGGCGCCGTAGACCGACAGGCCGCGCAGCTTCATGGCTGCGAGGATCGGCTTCAGCGAGCGCGGACCCAGCCACCCGATCAGCTTCGCCACCAGGCGCGCGCGCGTGCGCGGCTGGAACTCCCCCGGATTGGCGAGCTTCGCCCAATGGGCAGCCTGTTCGAGCGCTGCGGCGCCCAGCGATTCGAACAGCTGCCGATGCGTGGGGTTCTTCTCGGCTGCGGCCACCACCTGGTACAGCCAGGCTGACTCGCGTTCGTGATACCAGCTGTCGCGCGGATCGCTCATGCGGGAAGGCTAGCAGACTGGGCCCGCCGCCGGCACGGAAATGCTAGCCGCCGCGCAGCAGGGGCGCAATGTAATGGTATAGCCCGCTGCTGAGCCGGCGGCTGTCGACCACCGCGTGCGCGCCGAACTGCATGGCCTCGACCGCTTCGCTGACGGCTGGATTGTCGACGATGACAATGACCTTGAGGCCGGGCGCGGCATGCTGCAGTGAGTCGATCAGGGTCGTCGCGCTCATGTCCGCCAGCTGCGTCGGGGCGAGTACACAGGACAGCGAGCGCGAGGCGGCGATATCCAGCGCTTCGCTCCCCAGCGCGCAGTGCGTCACCTGCGCGCCCATGGCATGCAGCAGGCGCTCGACTTCACCGGCCGCGGGCTGCGGCTGGAGATAAAGAACTTCTGGAGTGGTGACGGGCGGCACGCCTCCAATGGTGCCGCCGCTGCCGGCCCGCACGAATCAGGGATTCTGCGTAGCATCCCCGGCGTCGAGCACCATGCGCACCAGCTCGGCCAGCGAGCGGGCGTGCATTTTCTCCATAACGTGGGCACGGTGGATTTCCACGGTGCGCTGGCTGACACCCAGCTCCGCGCCGACCACCTTGTTGGCCTTGCCCTGCGTCACCAGCTGCATGACCTGGCGTTCGCGCGGCGTCAGCGACTCGATCCGTTCACGAATCAGGGCGCCAGCGGCCAGCGTGGTGCGCAATTGGGCATCGAGCGCCAGGGCGCGCTGCACCCGATCGAGCAGTTCCTGGTCGCGGAACGGCTTCTGCAGGAAGTCGAAAGCGCCGTGCTGCATGGCTTCAACCGCCATCGGCACATCGCCGTGACCGCTGATGAATATGACCGGAATGGTGGCGCCGCGCTGGTTCAGCTGCTGCTGCAGCTCCATGCCGCTCATGCCCGGCATGCGCACATCCAGAACCAGGCAGCCGCTCTGGCGCCGGTCATAGCCGTCCAGGAATTCGCGCGCCGAGCCCAGCGCCTGAGCCTGCAGGCCGACCGAGCGCATCAGCATCCGCAGCGAGCCGCGCACGGCCTCATCGTCGTCAACGATATACACGATCGGCGTTGCAGCTTTCATCAGGACACTCCGGATACCGCAGGTAGTGTGAAATAAAAGCAGCTGCCGCGCGGCGTATTGGCGCGCCAGGCAAGCCGGCCACGGTGACTTTCGACGATGGAGCGGCTGATGGCCAGTCCGAGGCCGGTGCCCTCGGGTTTGGTGGTGGCGAAGGCCTCAAACAGCCGTTCACGAATGGCCGGGTCGAGGCCCGGCCCCGAGTCGAGCACGCACAGCTCGACCTCGTCGGCCACCAGCGAAGTGCGCAGCCGGATGCTGCGCTCACTGGCGCTGTCGGCGCACACCGCATCGATGGCATTGCGCAGCAGATTGAGCATGACCTGCTGGAGCTGGACCGCGTCGCCCAGCACGCGCGGCAGATCGGGGCTGAGTTCGAGCTGCAGCTGTACGTTGTTGACCCGCGCATCCGATTCGGCCAGCACCGCGAGCTCGCGCACCACGCTGTTGAGGTCCAGCGGCTCCTCCTGCGTCTGGCGATTGCGCACTAGTGCACGCAGGCGCTTGATAATTTCTCCGGCGCGCAGCGCCTGTGCGGTGATCTGGCGCAGCGCGCTGACGACTTCGTGGTGCTGCGCCGGGCCCTGATCGGCCAATCGTTCCGCAGCCCGCGCATAGGTGGCGATTGCGGTCAGCGGCTGGTTTAGTTCATGCGCCAGTCCGGTGGTCATCTCGCCCAGTGTCGACAGGCGGGCGACATGGGTCAGGCGTTCACGCGCCTCGCGTACGGCTTCCTCGGCCGTGCGGCGCTGCTGCTCCTCATGGCGGCGCGGTGTCAGGTCGTGCAGCAAGCCGACGAAGCGGGCCGGTTCGGCGCCCGCAATGCGGCCGACCGCGAGCGATACCGGGAACTCGCTGCCATCGCGCCGCCTGGCCACCACCTCACGGCCTACGCCGATCACGCGCGCCTCGCCGGTAGCCAGGTAGTGGCGCAGGTAGTCGTCGTGCCGGCCGGAATCCGCCGCCGACATCAGCATGCTGACATTGCGGCCCAGCACCTCGTCGCGCCGATAGCCGAAGATCCTGCAGGCCGCCTCGTTGAAGGTGTTGACCACGCCACCATGATCGATGATGACGATGGCATCGACACAGGCGTCGAGCAGCGCCTGCAACTCCCCTTTCATGCGCCGCGCTCAGTAATTGTCGTCGGTCGGCTCATCCTCATCGAGATCGTCATCGTCCTCGTCGTCGTCCTCATCCTCATCCCAGTCGTCCTCATCGTCCTCATCGTCGTCATCATCGTCCTTGGCGCCAATCTCGGCGCCTGACCAGCCCTCGGGCTGATCGATCTTGTCCAGATCGAATTCCGCCCAGGTGTCGACATCGATCTCCTCGATGTCGCCATCGAGGTATTCGATCTCGATGAGTTCGGCATCCTCGTCCACCGACAGGACGCGAAAGCTCTCGTTCTCATCAATGTTCTCGTACCACTGCCCGACGACAGGCTCGAATTCTCTGGCCACCGGATCTGGTCCTCGCTAATGCGCGGGCGCCGATATTCGCCCGCCATGGATATTAGGGCCCGGCCCGCACCCAAGGCAACGCTCTCAGCCATTGTGCGGCTTGGGTGGGTCGGTGGGCGGGGGATCCAGGTCAAGCAGGGCGTCGCCGACCGTGTCCAGGTCCTCGAACTGGTCGTTGTCGACGGCCCAGAAGAAGGCGCCAATGGCCACCGCCAGCAGCAGCAGCGCCAGTGGGATCAGCAGCAGGGAGATGCTCATGGTTTGCTGCGCGCAAAGCGGTGCGCGCGCCAGACGACATACAGCGAGCTGGCCGACATGCCCAAAGCCGCCAGCCACGGTGGCACCAGCCCCAGGGCGGCCAGCGGTACGGCGCACAGGTTGTAGAGCAGCGCCCAACGCAGGTTGGCGGCCACCAACCTGGCGGTGCCGCGCGCAGTGTCGACCGCGGTGCCCACGGTGGCCAGCGACTCGTTCATCAGCAGCATGTCGGCCGCCGCATGCGCTATTGCGGCGCCGCCGCCCATGGCACCCGCGACGTCCGCTGCCGAGAGCACCGGGCCGTCATTGATGCCATCACCGATCATCAGCACTTTGCGGCCCTGCTGCTGCAGCGAGCGGATCAGCGCCAGCTTGGCTTGCGGGTCCATGCGGCCCTGGGCCGGTGCGATGTTCAGTGCGGCGCCGACGCGCTGCACCGTCGCGCGTCGATCGCCGCTGGCGATCATCAGATCAAGCCCCAGTGAGCGCAGTCGCTGCACGGCGGCGGCGGCCTCGGGGCGTAAGCTGTCCACGAGTTCAAAGGCCGCGGCGAAGCCCGCGCCGGACCCCAGCCAGATGCGCTCGTCGTCCCCGATGACAGCGCCCGCTGCCAGTTCAGCGACATAGCCCTGGCGGCCAATGCGCCAGCGCTCACCATCGAGCCGCCCCTCCAGGCCCAACCCGCTCATTTCCTGCACCTGATCGAGCGCCACACGAGTGCCAGTCGCGGCCGTGAACGCCGTGGCCAGCGGATGCGTCGAATGCTGCTCCAGGCTGGCCGCGATCGCCAGCAGCCGCGGCGGAGCCTCGGCACCGAAGTACTCGCTCGCACCCAGCTGCATGCGCTGGTTGGTCAGCGTGCCGGTCTTGTCGAGCACCACCGTGTCGATGGCTGCCAGGCGCTCGAGCGCGCTGGCCCGTGTGATCAGCACGCCCTGGCGCGCCAGGCGAGTGGTCGCGGCCGCGAGCGCCACGGGCGTTGCCAATGACAGCGCACAGGGACAGGTCACGACCAGTACGGCCAGCGTGGCCTCGAAAGCCCGCGCCGGATTGATCAGCAGCCAGGCGCCGGTCACCAGCACCGACAACACCACGATCCACAGCACGAAACGCCCGGCGGCGCGGTCGGCGGCCAGAGCCTGGGGTGGACGTTCCGACTGCGCGCGCTCGATCAGGGCCACCATGCTGGCGAGCGTCGAGTCGCGCGCGCTGTGACGGGCGATCAGCGTGCAGGCGGCCCCGAGATTGATCGCGCCGCCGGGTAGCGTGGCCCCGGCGCCGCGCGTGACAGGGAGCGATTCGCCGGTGATCAGCGACTCGTCGGCCAGCGTGTAACCCTCGGCCAGTACGCCGTCGACCGGGACCACGGCGCCCCGTGCCACCAGCAGCCGATCGCCCGGGGTGACCTGCTCGAGGGGTAGCGGCTCGTAGCGGCCATCGGCTAGCAGCCGGGTGACGCGCGCCGGGAGGCTGCGCGCCAGCGCCTCGCCGGCATCGAGGCTGCCACGGCGCACGTTCATCTCGACGAAGCGGCCGACCAACAGGAAGAACACGAACATCGCCACGGAGTCGAAATAGACCTGGCCCTGACCGCGCCAGGTATTGACGACACTGGCGCCAAAAGCGAGCAGCAGTGCCGCGGCCACCGGCACATCCATCCCTAAGCTCCGGCGGCGCAGATCGTGCCAGGCGCCCTTGAGGAAGGGTGAGCCCGAATAGAACAGCACCGGCACCGCGAGCAGCATGCTCGTGACCCGCAGCAGTTGCGCAATCCACGGATCGATGCCAGTCAGTGCCCCGGCGTACAGACCCACCGTGTACATCGACATCTGCATCGCGGCCAGGCCGGCCAGCCCGATGCGCTTGAGCATGGCGCGCCGTTCGCTGCGGCGCGCGCTGACGGCCGCCGCGCCGCTCAGCGGCACGGGATTGAAGCCCAGCCGCTGGACCTCGTCCAGCACCCCGCCGAGGCGCTGCTGCGCCGGATTCCAGGCGACGCTGACTCGCGCCGTCGTCAGGTTGACATTCACGCGCTGCACGCCCGGCAGTGCGGCGACGCCGGCGCGAATGGCGCGCGCGCAATTCGCGCAGTGCATGCCCTCGGCAAAGAATTCGGACTGCTCCAGGCCCGCGCCGCTCCGCCAGTGCAGGTGAGCAGCGGCCTGGTTCACGGCAGTGATGCCGACAGCAGCGATCCGGGTGCGCCGCTGGCGCGCCCGCGCAGCAGCCACTGGCCCTGCGGGTCGGTGAGCTGCAGCCACCAATGGGCTGTGGGCACAGCCTCGCAGGGCACACTGTATGCGCCCGCCGCGCGCCGCAGCCGCAGCTGACGATCGGCGGCCGGGTTGGTGGGGTGCGTCAGATCCAGGCGCAGTGACGCCGGCGCGGCACCCTCGAGCGTCACCAGGCAGCGCTGCGTCGCCGCGTCGATGCGCAGCGTGGCGCGCAGGCCCAGCGCGCTGGCCGTGGCGCGCTGCGCGTCATCGCGATCGAGTGCGCCGCCTTCCCAGTGATAGTTGACCGGCAGTTCGCGATCGCCACGTGTCACCGCCAGCGCCAGGCTGCAGAAGGAGGCGATTACCGCCAGCGCCGGCAGGGCGATCACCAGCCACAGCACGGGGTTACGGGGAGCATTCATGGCGATTGACCTCGATCGGGTTACTGCGTTGGGCTGAGAAAGCGCGCGTCGTGTTCGGCGCTGACGCCAGGATCGGTGCGGACCGCGACGCGAAAGCGGATCGATTGCGCGCCGCCACTGCTGAAGGCCGGGCGGCGTACCCGCACCACGGCCGGATAGACCTCACCGGCCCTGACCGCGTAGACGGCATCGCGCGGATCGAGTGTCAGCTCACCGGCGCCGCGCACGCTGATCTGCATATCGCGGTCCAGCTCGGTCTTGTTGAGTATCTTGACCGTGTAGACGTTCTCGATCTGGCCGTCGGCCGTATAGCGATACAGGCTGTTGCGGTCGCGGATCACATCCACGCCCAGCGGCGAGCGCAACGCCAGCGCGGTGATAAAGCCGGCGACCAGCAATGTCAGCAGCGCGCCATAAATAAGTATGCGTGGCCGCACCACGTGGCTCGTGCCCTGATCGAGCGCGCGCTGGGTGGTGTAGCGGATCAGCCCGCGCGGATAGTCCAGGCGGTCCATCACCTGGTCGCAGGCGTCGATGCAGGCGGCGCAGGCGATGCATTCGTACTGCAATCCCTTGCGGATGTCGATGCCGGTGGGGCAGACCTGCACGCACCAGGTGCAGTCGATGCAGTCACCGAGTCCGAGATCGCCGCGCACCGCCTCGCGGCGCCGCGACCCGCGCGGCTCGCCGCGCGCGGCGTCATAGGTGATGATCAGCGTGTCCCGGTCGAACATCGCGCTCTGGAAGCGCGCGTAGGGGCACATGTATTTGCAGACCTGTTCGCGCAGCAGCCCGGCATTGCCGTAGGTCGCAAAACCGTAGAAGCAGATCCAGAAGGTCTCCCAGGGTCCGAGGTCAAAGTTCAGGGCATCGCGCGCCAGGGTGACGATCGGTGTGAAGAAGCCGACGAAGGTGAAGCCGGTCCACAGCGCGAAACTTACCCACAGCAGCTGCTTGGAGGCCTTGCGTCCCAGTTTGTGCAGGCTCCACGGCGCGGCGTCGAGCTTCATGCGTGCGCTGCGTGAGCCTTCGGTCAGCCGTTCCAGCCACAGAAAGGCCTCGGTCCACACGGTCTGCGGGCAGGCGTAGGCGCACCACAGCCTGCCGGCCAGCGCCGTGAAGAAGAACAAGGACAGCGCGGCGATCACCAGCAGCCAGGTGAGGAAGATGAAGTCCTGGGGCCACATCACCAGCGAGAAGATGTAGAACTTGCGCTCGCGCAGGTCGAAGAGCACCGCCTGGCGGCCGTGCTGCGTGAGCCAGGGCAGCAGGTAATAGCAGCCCAGCAGCACCCACACCGCTACAGTGCGCCAGAGCGCGTAGCGACCCTGGACCTCGCGCGGATAGATCTTGCGATGCGCCTCGTAGTACGAGCCGGCATCGCCAGGGGGCGGCGCGGCCGTCACTCGGCTCATGACGACGGGCCGGGACCGGTGTCCAGCTGGCCGTGCACATAGAGCGTCAGCGCACTGGCCAGCGCGCACAGCGCCCACAAGCCAAAGAACCCCAACGTGTAGACACCCATGCGATCGATCCGGGCGCTGTGCGCCGCGACACCCAGCAGCTCGTCGGGAGCGATGAACGCGAAGAAAAACATGGTGCCGGCTGCGGCGGCCAGGAATGACGCCCACAGCAGGGTGCCGATCGCGCGCGCGCGCCTTCCGAGCTCGCGGCCGCTGCCGGCGGTGGCGCCAGGCGGTTCACTTGGCGGTGAAGCCATCACTCAATGACATCACGTAGGCGGTGAGCAGCCGCACGCGCTGCTCGCCCAGGCGCGCGAGCTGGGCCGGCATCTGTCCCTGCCGGCCCTTGGCGATCGAGGTGCGCACCGCCTCGACGGACCCGCCGTACAACCAGATCTGATCGGTGAGGTTGGGCGCACCCACGGCCTGGTTGCCCTTGCCGTCAGCGCCGTGGCAGGCGACGCAATTGGTGGTGTACAGCGCCTTGCCGGCCGCGACATCGCCGGCCGGTACGCTGCGGCCCGACAGCGAGAGCACATAGCTCAGTACATCCTCGACGCCTTCACTGCCGAGCACCTCCTGCCAGGGGATCATCACACCGCTGCGGCCGCCGGCGATCGTGGTCTCGATCTGCTCCGCGCTGCCGCCGTACAGCCAGTCGTGATCGGCGAGGTTCGGAAAGCCGGCGTTGCCATAGCCGTCGGCGCCATGGCACACCGCGCAGTTGTTGGCGAACAGGTTGCGGCCGACGCTGTGCGCCACCGGATCGGTGCGCAGCGCCTCGATTGAAACGCCATTGAAGCGCGCGAGAATCTGCTGCGTCTGGGCTTCCGAGGCCCGCTGCAGCTCGGCGTGCTGCCGGGCGGAAGTCCAGCCCAGCCGACCGGTGAAATTGCCAAAGCCCGGATACAGCGCCAGGTAGCCGATTGCAAAGGCGACCGAGATGAAGAACAGCCACAGCCACCAGCGCGGCAGGGGATTGTTGTATTCGCCCAGATCGCCGTCCCAGACGTGACCGGTGGTTTCGGCGCCCGGCCCAGCCTCACCGGCGCCGCGTTTGCGCATCGCCAGCATCAGCCAGCACGCACCGATGATATTGGCGCTGGTGAGAATAATGATGAACAGGCTCAGGCCGGTGCTCACGGCAGTTGCTCCCTGCGGCTGGCGGATCGGGCGTCGTGGTCCTCTTCCAGCGGCAGGCGCGCGCTGGCCTCGAAACTCTCGCGGCGCGCGCTGCTCCACGCCCAGGCAACCAGGCCCGCAAACAGCGCGATCAGCACGGCGGTGAGGATGCCGCTCAGGATGCCAAACCAGGGGTGCATGGCCATACCCTCACTCCCAGGCCTGGCTGTCGGTGCCCAGCCCCTGCAGGTAGGTAATCAGCGCGGCCTGCTCGCTCTGGCCGTCGACCTCGCTGCTGGCGGCGGCAATCTGTGCGTCGGTGTAGGGCACGCCGACGTGGCGCAAGGCGCGCATCTTCTTTGGGGTCACGCTGGCATCGACGGTATTGCGCGCCAGCCACGGAAAGCCTGGCATGTTTGATTCGGGCACCACGTCGCGCGGATTGTTCAGGTGGATCCGGTGCCAGTCGTCGGAGTAGCGTCCACCCACGCGTGCCAGATCCGGACCGGTACGCTTGGAGCCAAACTGGAAGGGGTGGTCGTACACCGACTCGCCGGCCAGCGAATAGTGGCCGTAGCGCTCGGTCTCGCCGCGCAACGGGCGGATCATCTGCGAATGGCAGTTGTAACAGCCCTCGCGCACGTAGATGTCGCGCCCCTCGAGCGCCAGCGCGCTGAGCGGGTGGATGCCGGGCGAGGGCTGGGTCACCTGTCCCGAGAGGTACAGCGGCACGATCTCGACCAGGCCGCCGACGCTGATGACCAGCGCGATCAGCACCGCCAGCAGGCCCACCCGTTTTTCAATCAGATCGTGATTCATGCGGGCACCAACACCTTGGAGTCGATGATCGGCGCGCGCTCGTTGAGTGTGCGCCGCACGTTGTAGGCCATCAGGAACATGCCGCCGAGCACCATCAGTCCGCCGATCAGGCGCACGATGTAGAAGGGATGTGTCGCCTGCAGCGCTTCCACGAAGCTGTAGGTCAGCGTGCCGTCGGTATTGGTGGCGCGCCACATCAGGCCCTGCATCACGCCGGCGATCCACATCGCGGCGATGTACAGCACGATGCCGATGGTGGTGGTCCAGAAGTGCCAGTCGATCAGCCGCGTGCTCCACATGCCGGTGCGGCCGTAGAGTCTGGGAATCAGCGCGTACAGCGAGCCGACCGACACCATCGCCACCCAGCCGAGCGCGCCCGAGTGTACGTGACCGATGGTCCAGTCCGTGTAGTGCGACAGTGCGTTGACCGTCTTGATCGACATCATCGGCCCTTCAAAGGTCGACATGCCATAGAACGACAGCGAGACGATCAGGAATTTCAGGATCGGGTCGGTGCGCAGCTTATGCCAGGCGCCCGAGAGCGTCATGATGCCGTTGATCATGCCGCCCCAAGAGGGCGCCAGCAGCATCAGCGAAAACACCATGCCGAGCGACTGTGCCCAGTCGGGCAGCGTGGTGTAGTGCAGGTGGTGCGGACCGGCCCACATGTAGATGGAGATCAGCGACCAGAAATGCACGACCGATAGGCGGTAGGAATAGACCGGTCGCCCGGCCTGCTTGGGCACGAAGTAATACATCATGCCGAGGAAGCCCGCGGTCAGAAAGAACCCGACAGCGTTGTGGCCGTACCACCATTCGACCATCGCATCGACCGTACCGGCGTAAGCCGAGTAGGACTTAGTCAGCGTCACCGGGATCTCGGCGCTGTTGACGATATGCAGCACCGCGACCGTGATGATATAGGCGGCGAAGAACCAGTTGGCGACATAGATGTGCTGCACGCGCCGGATCGCCAGCGTGCCCAGGAACACCACGGCGTAGGCGACCCAGACGATCGCGATCAGGATGTCGATCGGCCACTCGAGTTCCGCATACTCTTTGCCGCTGGTGATGCCGAGCGGCAGCGTGATCGCGGCCAGCACGATGACGAGCTGCCAGCCCCAGAAGGTGAACTCGGCGAGCTTCGGCAGGAACAGGCGCGTATGGCAGGTGCGCTGCACGATGTAGTACGAGGTGGCGAACAGTGCCGAACCGCCGAAGGCAAAGACGACCGCGTTGGTGTGCAGCGGGCGCAGCCGCCCGTAGCTGAGCCAGGGAATGTCGAAATTAAGCGCCGGCCAGATCAGCTGCGCGGCCAGCAGTGCGCCGACGCTCATGCCGACGATGCCCCAGACGATGGTCATCAGCGCGAACTGGCGCACCACCCGGTCGTCGTAGTGCGCTGGCGCGGCCGCCGGCAGGGTTCCCTGAGACATTATCGGCCTCCGCTACGCCGCTGGAATGTTGTGCGGCGTGCTGCCGCGACCCCGCACTTTGTAACCTTGGCTGCACGCTACGCGAATCCGTATGTACACTTAGTGGCCAGGCATCGAGTACGTAGAGCCCACGATTGCATATGACGGCCCGTAAACCCGCCGCAAAACCAGTGCGCAAGGCCACGGGCCGGATCCCGGCGGACGGCGCGCGCGGACCGCTCGCACAGGCGCGGCGCGTGGTGGTCAAGGTCGGCTCGGCGCTGCTGGTCGATGCGCGCAGCGGGCGGCTCAATCGCAGCTGGCTGGAGACGCTGATCGAGGACCTACTGCGCCTGCGGCGGCGCGGCGCGCAGGTGATCCTGGTGTCTTCAGGTGCCATCGCCTTAGGTCGGCGGCAGCTGGGATTGTCCGCCGGTGCGCTGCGCCTGGAAGAGAGCCAGGCGGCCGCGGCGGTGGGACAGATTCGACTCGCCCATGCCTACAAGGAACTGCTCGAGGCGCACGAGGTTACCGTGGCCCAGGTGCTGCTGACGCTCGAAGACAGCGAGCAGCGGACCCGCTACCTCAATGCACGCGCCACGCTCGAGGCGCTGCTCAAACTGGGCGCGATGCCCGTAATCAATGAGAACGATACCGTGGCGACGGCCGAGATCCGCTACGGTGACAACGATCGCCTGGCGGCGCGGGTCGCGCAGATGACCAGTGCCGATTGCCTGGTGCTGCTCTCGGATGTCGACGGACTGTACAGCGCCGATCCGAATCGTGACGCGGCAGCGCAATTCATCGCCAACGTGCACCAGATCACGCCGCAGATCGAGGCCATGGCGGGGCGCTCGGCTTCCGAGATGGGATCGGGCGGCATGGCGACCAAGATCGCCGCGGCGCGCATTGCCGTGGGTGCGGGCTGCCACATGTGCATCGCCGCCGGCGCCTACCAGCATCCGCTCAAGCGCATCGAGAGCGGTGCGCGCTGCACCTGGTTCCTGCCCGCCTCCTCGCCGGTGGCGGCGCGCAAACAGTGGATCGCCGGCACCCTGCGGCCGGCTGGCGCGATCCACGTCGATGCGGGCGCGCTGCGCGCGCTGCAGGCCGGCAAGAGCCTGCTGCCCGCGGGCGTGACTGGCACGCTGGGCCGCTTTGAATCGGGCGACACGGTCAGCGTGCTGACGACCGCCGGGCTCGAGGTGGCGCGCGGTATCGCGGCGTACTCGGATACCGATACGGCACGCATCATGGGCAAGCGCAGTAGCGAGATTGCGGCATTGCTGGGTTTCCGCGGCAGCGAAGAGCTGATACACCGGGACGACATGGTGATCCTGCAGCGCGAGCCGGCCGAATGAGCGCCGAGGTGCGGGCGCTGATGCAGAAGCTCGGCCAGGCGGCGGTCGCCGCGGCCGCGCCGCTGGCGCTGGCGCCAACGGCCACCAGGAACGGCGCGCTGCGCGCTGCCGCGGCGGCGCTGCGGGCGCGGAGCGCCGACCTGCTCTCAGCCAACGAGCAGGATATGCGCGCGGCGCGCGCCGACACCTTAAGCGCCGCGCTGCTCGATCGCCTCCGGCTCGATGCGCAACGCGTCGCCGCGATGGCGCGCGGTCTCGAGGATATCGCGCAACTGCCCGACCCGATCGGGCAGGTGATCGCCGAGTGGTCGCGACCCAACGGCCTGCTGATCCAGCGCGTGCGCGTGCCGCTGGGCGTCATTGGTATCATCTATGAGAGCCGCCCGAATGTGACCGCGGATGCCGGGGCACTGTGCCTGAAGTCCGCCAACCCCGTGATCCTGCGCGGTGGTTCCGAGAGCCGACTCTCGAATGCGGCGATTCACGCCTGCCTGCAGGAAGGGCTCAAGGCCGCGGGGCTGCCGGCGGCGGCGATCCAGCTGGTGCCGACCGTGGATCGGGCCGCGGTCGGCGAAATGCTCTCCGGCATGAACGACTACCTCGATGTGCTGGTGCCCCGCGGCGGTCGGAGCCTGGTGGCGCGTGTGCAGGCCGAGGCGCGGGTGCCGGTCATCGGCCATCTGGAGGGCAACTGCCACGTGTACGTCGATCGCGATGCCGACGCGCGGATGGCCCACGAGATCGTGCTCAACGCCAAGCTGCGGCGCACCGGCGTGTGCGGCGCCGCCGAGACGCTGCTGGTTGATCGGGCCGCGCCGCCGGCGCTGCTGCGCGATCTGGTTGCGGCGCTGCTGGCGGCGGGCTGCGAAGTGCGCGGCGACGAGCCCGTCCAGGCACTGGATCGGCGCGTGGTCGCGGCCACCGAACAGGACTGGTACACGGAATTTCTCGACGCGATCATTGCCGCGCGCGTTGTCGACGGCGTCGAGGCGGCCATCACCCACATCGCCCGCTACGGCTCGGCGCACACCGAGGCGATCGTGACCGGCAATGCCGCCACGGCCGAGCGGTTTCTGGCGCGTGTCGACAGCGCGATAGTGCTGCACAACGCCTCGACCCAGTTTGCCGACGGCGGCGAGTTCGGGATGGGGGCGGAAATCGGCATTTCCACGGATCGCTTCCATGCCCGCGGCCCGGTGGGCGTCGAGCAGCTCACCAGCTACAAGTACGTGGTGCGCGGCACGGGGCAGGTGAGGCCGGGTTAGTCTGCGCCAGCAGCGTGCTGCGGGTACGACGCAGCAGCGCGGCGCGCTGTGCCGCCGGCGCAAGCATCAGCACCTTGGTCATGCCATCGGCCAGAGCAGCGCTGCGCGCGCGCACTGCGACACCGGGCAGGCCCGCCACGGAAAATCCCAGGGCCGGCGAGTAGTAGCCCTGATGCTCCGGAGGATAAGCCACCGCACCCGGATCACTGACGGCCAGCGCCGCATTGCGCAGCGCCGTCTGCCAGGCCACGCGGGTCCCGCCGCCCAGTCGCAGGCCGATCGGCCAGGCCTGTGCTCCGAATGCCCGCAGGTCGCCACCCGCGTTGACCAGGCCCGCCACGGCACCCTGCGCCTTCATTCCTTGTATGGCGCGATCCACCGCGAATCCCTTGGCGATGCCGCCCAGGTCCAGGTGCGTGGCCTTGAGCACCCGCACCGCCCGCGAGTCTATGGCGAGCAGATGCAGCACTGATCCCATGCCCGGCAGGGCCGGCTCGAACAATCCGGCCGAGAGGGTATGCAGCCTGCGGCACAAGCGCAGCGTGGCACTGGTCCAGGGATGCACGACGACGCGCTGACCGGCGCGTGCAGCGTTGAGCCTCGCCAGGTCGCTGCCGGCGCGGGTCGGGTGCATCAGTCGTTCGACTTTACTTAATGCTTCAAAGGCCGCCTCGAGGCCACGGGCCGCCGTGGCGCCATCACGCGCCTGACATTCGACGGCTGCCAGGCAGCCCATCACGGGCCGCAGGCGTTTCTGGCGATGCCGACCTTGACTCATCTGGTAATCTTAGTGAGAATCATTCGCATTAACAAGCGGTCGGACTGCATGGAGGTGCGAGGCGTGCGCGAGCATTTGAAATTCCAAGCGATAGTGTTGGCTTGCGCCATGTTCTGCGCGTGCACTGCGACCCACGCCACCGAGTCAACGGCAGCACTCGAGGCTCGGGTGGCGGCGATGGAGGCCGAACTGAAGGAACTCAAGTCGCAATTGACCCAGCTGCAGGCGGAGCAGGCGGCGGCCGCCACCCCGTCCGCCGCGGCCACGCCGGCCCCCGCAGCGCAAGCCGCGGTTGCCGCTGCGGCGCCGGCGTTGTCCTGGTTCGGCTACGGCGAGCTGAACTACACGCGGCCCAGCGCCGACCCGTCGCAGGCGCGCGCCGATGTCAGCCGCTTCGTGCTCGGCGCCGGCTATCGATTCGATGATCGCACGCGCCTGCAATCCGAGCTGGAAATTGAACACGCGGTGTCCTCGGCGAGCGATCCGGGCGAAGTGGAGATCGAGCAGGCCTACATCGAGCACGACCTGAGTGCCCAGGTGCGGGCGAAACTGGGGTTGTTCCTGATCCCGAGCGGACTGCTCAACGAAAATCACGAGCCCACGCGCTACTACGGCGTGTTCCGCAACGTCGTCGAGACGGCGATCATTCCGAGCACCTGGCGCGAAGGGGGCGTCGGACTCGAGGGCACGAGCGCCAGCGGTCTGCGCTGGGACATCGGTCTGACCACCGGCTTTGACCTGTCAAAATGGGATCCGCAGTCGACCGAGGGCGCTGCATCGCCGCTGGGGTCGATCCACCAGGAGCTGGCGCTGGCGCACGCCGCGAACCTGTCCGGGTATCTCGCGGCCCAGTACACCGGCATCAATGGCCTGCGCCTGGGCGGATCGGTGTTCACAGGTGGTGCGGGACAGGGCCAGCCAGGATTCAGCGGCAATCAGCTGAGTCTATGGGAGGGCCATGCGCGCTGGCAGCCGGGTGCCTGGGACCTGGCGGCGCTGTACGCCCGCGGACATATTTCGAACACGGCGGCTGTCAACCAGGCGCTGGCGGGCAGCCCGACGCTGATTCCGGCAGATTTCTTCGGCTGGTTGGTCGAGGCGGCATGGCGTGAACGCCTGGGCCGGCCCTGGCCGCTGCTGCCGTTCCTGCGCTATGAGCGGTTCAATACCGCCTCGGCTTATGCAATGCTGAACGCCGGGCAGGCGCCGCGGCCGCTCGCGGATCGCGAAGCACTGACGGCAGGCGTGCAGGCGCAATTCGCGCCGGGGGTCATCTTCAAGATCGACTACGTGGACTTCGCCCACGGCAGCGAGGGCGACCGCCTAGATCTGGGGCTGGGTTATGAATTCTAAGGGGCGGTGGGCAACTTGAGCAGGGCGCGTCATTCCCTGGCGGTGCTGGGTGCCGGCGTGACGCTGCTGGCGCCGGCGCCGGCCGTCGTCGCGGCTGAATACCTGACGCTCGAGGCTGCCCAGCGCGCCGTTTTCCCGGGAGCCTCGCGCTTCGAACCGGTCACGCTGCAGCTCACAGTGGCGCAGCGCCAGGCCGTCGCCGCACTCTCAGGTCCACAACCGGCGCGCGGCCGGCTGCGCGTCTGGCAGGTCGGCAGCGAATCCACCTCGCTGGGCTATTTCTTCGCCGACGAGATTCTGGGTCGCCAGGATTTCATTGATTATGCGCTGGGCATCAACAGCGATGGCACGCTGCGCGCGCCTGAAGTCATGGTCTATCGTGAGAGCCACGGGGGCGAGGTGCGCAATGTCGCCTGGCTGGGACAGTTCGCGCGGCGCCGCGACGGTGTGCGATTGCGCGCCAGTGTGGATATCAAGAATATTGCCGGTGCGACGCTCTCCTGCGAGCACCTGACTGCCGGCGTCCGCTATCTCGCCGCCCTGTGGCAGGTGGTGCTCAGTCCCGAGACGGGAGCAACGTCCCCATGAACCGCCGGCGCGCGCCCCGGCAGTTCGTGACCCTGTACCGCGTGACCGGTCTGCTGCTGGCCGCATTGTGGCTGACCGGCATGGCCTGGGTCGGCCTGCACTACTTCGCGGCCCGGAGCGATCAGTTCGGCGTGACCCGTCATCCGCTGGAGGCCCCGCTGCTGCTGGTGCATGGGGTGGCGGCACTGGCAACGCTGTTCGTGCTGGGCTGGTTCGCCGCACGCCACGCCGGCGCCATGAGCGGCCGCCGTCACAGCCGCATCAGTGGCTGGCTGCTCTCGGCCCTGCTGCTGCTGCTGGCCGGAGCGGGCTGTGCGCAGTTCTTTCTGGTCAGTGAAACCTGGCAGGCCGCTGCCAGGCTGGCGCACGAGATCTGCGGTGCCGCACTGCTGTTGCCGGTGCTGATGCATCTGCTGCGCTTCAGGAATGCCGATCGTGAGCATGCGCCTGATGGCGTTCCGGACCGGCGGCATCGTCATGGACGGCGTCCGGCCCAGGCGGATCCGACGCCGCGGCCGCACAGCGTTCGCAATTGACCCAGCCTGAATCGCCGCTGGCGTAGTGTTCCTTTTTCCAGATCGGCAGCCGGTGCTTGATCTCATCGATCAGGTAACGGCAGGCGCGAAAGGCCTCGTCGCGATGCGGCGCGGCGACGCCCACCCAGACGGCGATATCGCCCAGCTCCAGCGCGCCGGTGCGATGCACGCACAGCGCGCGCGCTACCCCAAAGCGCGAGCGGGCCTCGGCGATGATCCTTTCACCTTCGCTCAAGGCCAGCGGCACGAAGGCTTCGTATTCCAGGCGCGTGACCTGCTGGCCCTCGTTGTGATTGCGCACCCAGCCTTCGAAGCAGGCATAGCCGCCGCAGCGCGGATCAGCGAGCTCGCGCCGCAGCGCACGCTCGTCAATGGCGTCCGCGCTGAGCCGGAAGGCGTTCATCCGCCGGCCACCGGTGGCAGGAAGGCCACGCGATCGCCGGCCTGCAGCGGCTGCGACCATTCGCCGAAGGCGTCGTTGATCGCCACCCGCAGCTGTTCGGGGCGCAGTTGCAGCTGGCGCAGCACGCGCAACTCCTCATATAGGGTGCGCGCATCGTGCGCACTGCTCTCGAGCGTCTCTTCGCTGCGGCCGGCCTGTTCGCGCAGGATCGCAAAGTACTGGATGCGCAGGCGTTGCCGCGCGCCGGCCGCGCCAGGCGCCGCGCCGCCCGCAAGGCGCATGCGCGCCTGCTGGTATTCGCCGGCGGTGTTCACATTGTCCAGCGCCTGCGCATTGTTCAGCGTCAGCAGCTGCACGTCAGCCTGGGCCAGAAACGAGCGCGGGCAGCGCATGTCGGCGGCAATCCAGGCGTCGATCGCGGCACCGCTGGCCGGCTCGTAGATCGCGCACAGCGGTTCGGGCTTGCCATCGTGCGTGCTGCGAAAGGCGCTCGCCAGCCGCTGCGGCGCGCGTGCCGCAATCAGCTGCTGCAGCGTGGCGTTGTCGAGGAACGGCAGGTCGCAGGCCAGCACCAGCCAGGCTGCCTGCGGGTGCGCGTGCAGTGCGGCGTGCAGGCCACCGATCGGGCCGATATCGGTAAGCAGATCGACGATGCGCGGGTAGGCGGCGCGCTGCGCATCGTCCTGCTGATCGCTCCGCGTCGATATGAAGCAGCGCTCGACCAGCGGTTCGAGCAATGCCACGGCGCGCGCCAGCTGGGACTGCCCCGCGTAATCGAGCGTGGCCTTGTCGCGCTGCATGCGACGGCTCCGCCCGCCGGTCAGCACCAGGCCATAGAGCGGTGCCGTCATCGCGCGGTCACCGTGCGCCGGCCGCCTGATTTATGCAGCAGGCGCACCGCGCTGATGCGGATGTCGTGCGAGAGCGCCTTGCACATATCGTAGATCGTCAGCGCGGCGATGCTGGCGCCGGTGAGCGCCTCCATCTCGACGCCAGTCTTGTGGTGGGTCTCGACGCGGCAGCGGATGCGCAGTTCGTTGCGCCCGACGGCTGCAACGTCGATGCGGCAGTACTCGATCGGCAGTGGATGGCAGAAGGGGATCAGTTCGTGCGTGCGCTTGACGGCCATCACGCCGGCTACAATCGCGGTATCGAAAATCGGCCCCTTGTGGGTGCGATGCCCGGTGGCACGGAGCGCGCGTGCCACCGCGGCGGGTAGCAGTACGCGCGCTTCGGCTTCGGCGACGCGATGCGTTACTGCTTTGTCGCCCACGCCCACCATCGCCGGACGGCGCGCTGCGTTCAGGTGGCTGAGTCCGGCATTGGCGCGTCGCTGCACCATGCTCAACCGCCGAGCTGATTCATTTCAATGCGCGGCGCCGTCGGCGCCGCGAGCTGGCCACGCAGCTCGCTGTAGCGATCGGTGCGTCGCTCCCAACAGGCGCGCATGGCCTCGAGCAATTCGGCATCGCTGGCGCCCGCGCGCAACGGCGCGCGCAGATCGAGCCCCTGGGTCGCGAACAGGCAGGTATACAGTACGCCATCCGAGGACAGTCGTGCCCGTGAGCAATCGGCGCAGAACGGTTGCGACACCGAGGAGATGAATCCCAGTTCGCCCTGGCCATCGGCAAAGACATAGCGCTCGGCAACCTCGGCGCGGTAATTGCGCTCACGGGCTTCGAGCGGCCAGCGCGCGGTGATCATCGCCAGCAATTCGCGCGAGGGCACGACCTGCGCCAGCTGCCAGTCATTGCGCGTGCCAACATCCATGTATTCGATCAGTCGCACGATCACACCGCTGCCCCGAAAATGCCCGATCAGCGGCAATAGCGTGTGATCATTGACGCCGCGCTGCACGACCACGTTGACCTTGATCGGCGCCAGACCGGCGCTCTGCGCTGCATCGATGCCGGCCAGCACTTCGGTGGGTGAGCCGAGGTCGCCCGCCATGCGCGCGAACACGGTTGGATCCAGGCTGTCGAGACTGACGGTGACGCGCTGCAATCCGGCCGCGCGCAATTCCGCGGCGTGCTGCGCCAGCAATACGCCGTTGGTGGTCAGCGCGATGTCCTCCACGCCCGGCAGCGTGGTCAGATCGCCGATCAGGTCGGACAGCCCGGCGCGCAGCAGCGGCTCGCCGCCGGTGATACGGAGCTTGCGCACGCCCAGCTGCAGGAACAGGCGCGTCAGACGCACCACTTCATCGAAACTCAGGCGCTCGGCGGTTTTCAGGAAGCGATAGTGCTCGTGGAAGCGCTCGCGCGGCATGCAATAGGGGCAGCGGAAATTGCAGCGATCGGTGACCGAGATGCGCAGGTCGCGCAGCGGCCGCCCAAGCGTGTCGTGCGGGCGGCGCGGCTGCAGCGCGGCGAGGCTGGCCGTGGCGGGGTGGGTCATGGCGCTAGCCTACCAGCGGCCCGGGCTACCAGCGATACAGGCGGGTGAGAAAGCCCTTTTGCAGGCTGGCCGGGCCCGGCGGCAGCTCCACAAAGCCATCGGTCAGCGCCAGCGAAGTGAAATCACCGGAGCCATTGGTGGGGCAGGCTGTGGCCCAGGGTCGGCCCCAATCGTCGTGCGACACACGCACCGGCATGAAACCCGTGAGCTCGGGCTGCCAGTCCAGCGGCGTCGCCAGCGCAATGCGCTCCGAGCTTTCCGTGCGCACGCCCATCGCCGCGTACAACGCTGGCAATACATAACGCGACAGGCATACCAGCGTCGAGACCGGGTTGCCGGGCAGCGCGAACACCGCGCGACCCTCAGGCGTGGTGCCGAACCACATCGGCCCGCCCGGCCGCTGCGCGATGCCGTGCAGCACGCACTGCACGCCGAGTTCGGTGAGTACCTGCGGCACCAGATCGAACTTGCCCATCGACACGCCACCCGAGAGCACCAGCACCTCGTGCGTGCGCAGCTGGCGCCCCAGTCGTTCGCGCAGCTGCCCGGCATCATCGTCGATGTGATCTTCGGCCACGCGCTGGAAGCCGCGCTCGCGCAGCGCGGCCGCGACGGCGTAGGCGTTGGAGCGGCGGATCTGGTGCGGCGCAATGGGCTCGCCCGGCTCCACCAGCTCGCTCCCCGTCGAGATCACCATAATCGAGGGCTGCGCGCTCACGCGCAGCCGCGCCATCCCGGCCGAGGCCGCCACCGCAATCTCCGGCGCGTGCAGCACGGTGCCCGTCGCCAGCAGCAGTGCGCCCTGGCGCTGATCGCTGGCGCGCCGATGCACGTTCTTCCAAGGTACCGCCAGCGCCGGCTGCTGCAGTTCCGCGACGCCATTGTCGATACGGATGCGCTCGACCGGAATGACGCAGTCGCATCCGGATGGCAGTACCGCGCCGGTCATGATTTCGATGCAGTGATCGGGCGAGGCCAGCGTCAGCGGCGGTGCGCCGGCGGCCTGGGTGGCCTGCACCTGCAGCCGGCGCGGCGGGGCGCCCGGGCGCCGGGCCGCCGCGCTCACCGCGCTCGAGGCCAGTGCGATGCCGTCCATCGCCACGCGATCAAAGGGTGGCTGGTCGCGCTCGGCATAGACGTTCTCGCGCAGCACGGCGCCGGCGCTCTGCGCGACCGGCAGGGACTCGATTGGCAGGCACACGAGGTGCTCGCCGATCAGGCGGCTGGCAGCAAGGGGGTCCATGCACGGGATGGTACCGCAGCGGCAGGTCGAGGGTATTGCAGGGGCATTCCCGGTGCATTCCGGCCCGGAATACGCCGCCTGCCGCCGGGCGGGGCGCATACAATTACTCACCAACGCGCCCGTAGCTCAGCTGGATAGAGCACCTGGCTTCGAACCAGGTGGTCGGCGGTTCGAATCCGTCCGGGCGCGCCACTAATTCTTGGGCAGCGGATAGTCCTTCAGGGCCCTTCGCACGGCGTCAAGCAGCTGAGGCGCGTGGGTAACGGCAATGTCATAGACCTTGTTGTCGTCGAGCTCCGCATATCCATGCGCGAGCAGGTTGCGGAAACCAATAATGTCACGCGCGTGCGGAATTCCCGCGACAACTGCTGGCGCAACTTTGTTGAGGTTATTCATGGCTTCGCCGCAAATCTCCAGTGCACGTTCAACGGCTGCTCTGGTCTTCTCGTCCAATAAATACTGTTCCAGGCTATATCCTGACATGAAGCGAATTGCCGCGGCCACGTAGTGCTCTATATCCTCGAGATATACGCCGGGATCACGCTGCGGCATAAACCGGCAACTTGCTTTGCTCAATGTAATGACGCAACCGCCGATTGCGGATCGCCCGCAGTTCCACCAAATCCACCGATCGGCCGAAGAGAGCTTCGAGAGACTCTTTGAGCTTCAAGAAATTTGTGAAGCTGGCAGCCGACTGAGGTTCAAAGTCGACCAGGACGTCAACATCGCTACGTTGAAGATCGAAGTCATCGCGCAAAATTGATCCAAACAGCTCCATCCTGCGCACACCGTGAAGGCGGCACAGTCTGGCAATGTCTTGTTTGTTGCTTTCCACTAGAACATGCATGGTTTGACTCTACCACAGGCGTAAAATGCAGGCGAAATGCGCAATCTTCAGGCGTCAAGAAGCCAGTGTTTGCGCTTTCGAACCAGGTGGTCGGCGGTTCGAATCCGTCCGGGCGCGGACTCCACATCCGGCGGCCGCGCTTGACTAGTAAATCATATCCAATATGATTGAGTCATATGAAGGCCAGCTCTCGATACAAGGCTCTGTCGGTCACGGTTCCCGCTGAAATGGAGCGTGCGCTGACTGCATTGTGCAAGAAGGAAATCCGCAAGAAGTCTGAAGTCGTGCAAGAGGCACTGAGGCTGTATTTCGGTGCGCGCGGCGGCAAGGGGCCGCGCCTGTCATTCGTAATGCCAAGTGCAGACCAGGACCGCAAGCACATTGACCTTTCAGCATTTGCGCCGGAATGGGGTAGTGCGCTCGACTCCGCCTATGACAGCCTCGGTAAGTAAGTACCGGCCGTGGGACGTCGTGGTCGTCCCTTTTCCCTATAGTGACCAGTCGCAAGCGACCGTGCGCCCCGGCGTGATTGTCTCTGCGCCGCGCCTGCATCAGCAAACGAGCCAGTACTACGTTGCCATGGTCACGAACGCCAAGCACAGCGCGTGGGACGGTGACGTCGCAGTCAGCAACTTAAAAGGGGCGGGACTGCCGGTTCCGTCAGTCGTGCGTCCTGCGAAGCTGGCCACATTCGACGAGTCGGCGATCGTGCGGGCAGTGGGCTCGCTGCCGACGAAGGATCGCACTGAGGTCCTAAAATCACTCCGCGCATTTATTGCCAATTCCTGAGCTGCATTGCGCCAGCCGGCCGGAGCTTGCGGGAGTTTTGCGGGAGTCAGTAATGCCTTGCTGTCATCTGTGGTGACATTTGCAACGATGTCCCGGCAGCAGTGGTTTCGTAAGTCTCTGATTCACAAGCAAAGAAATCTCGGTCAACTCGCCTGTTTCATGCTTCGGCCGAGCTTCGAACCAGGTGGTCGGCGGTTCGAATCCGTCCGGGCGCGCCATTTAGTCTGGACAGATGGCTGACGGTTTATACCGGAGACATGGTTAAGGCGGTCTCAAGCGGTCGACGAAACACCTCGTGTGCAAACCGGCGTTCAAGCTTGACCCGATTTCATCGCAAATCGGCGCCAAGGATTGACTAGGGGTTCGAACGAAATCAGCTGCATTATCAACGGGTTGTATTACATTAACCCTGGTCGGGGTCGGGCGCCGACACCTGGTCAACGGATGGAGCCGGTTTGCACTCAGTGCGTTGTGCCACGATCGCGGGTTACCCTGTTCGGGTTAGTGCATCAGACTACAAAACGTTGCTGTGACATCGGCATCTGCGTTCATAGTTACGGCGCATGTCTGTCCCGAACAGGCCCCGGAAAATCCCTCGAAGCTCGAATCACCGACAGTAGTCGGGGTCAGCGTCACGGAAGTTCCCAGCGCAAATCTGGCGCTACATGTGCTGGCGCCGCCATTCGCCATCACGCAAAACAGTGTCGGTGTGCTGACAGTACCGTTCGCGTGTCCAGAGCACGTTGTCTGGTTCTGCTCCAAATCTACGGTGAGGGCCTTAATGGCGAGCACGCCGAGCAGGATCAAGTCGGGTTGCACAAAGTCAGCGGCAAGCGTCCGGGCGGCGTCCATCGCGAACGTACAGGTCGACGTAGGCAGCGCCGCCGCGGGGACAACGACCTCGATTGGCTCGGTGACGGCTGGTTGTCAACGCCGCGACGCCGGTCAACAGGGCTGCGATCAGGGCCGCCATAGCGAATCGAACGTGCGCGCGTTGCGATACGCGCTAGCTCGGGGTCTACTCACGGGGTGTGTATGGTAGTTAAACGTTCAGACGCCGCGGCCTGCATTGCGCGGAGTTGCATCAAGGGTCAATTTGCAGAGAGTTCGATCTGGGAGCTTGCCAGTTTCCGGCCACCTATTCACCGGGAATGTCGACCAGCCCCTCGACCACCTTCGTCACATCAGACGGTGGTATGCGGGCCAACCGCTTGCCAATCCGTTCCGCTGATAAGGTTCGAATCTAACTGGTCAACGCCACTGCAATGACAGTGCCGGATCGGGCATTGAATTTGCAGCGCGCGACTGCGATTCTGAAACACCCGCCGCGCCGGTTCAGGGTCATTGTGGGCCTGATGATTGGCGCAGTGGCGGCGGTTTCACAAATAAACGGTGTGGCTGCCGCATTGCGCAGCAAAGGGCTCGGCGATTTCCGGCAGCTGGCTCACACCGGTGTCGCCCAGAGTGTGGAATGGCCCATCGAACTCCTGCAAGGTCTCAAAGTCGCCAAGCTTCGCCTCGCAATGCTCGCAGTGGTTCATCCAGTAAAAGGACTGAGTTGTGTGACTGTAATCGATGCGGTAGCGCGGCGCGAGCCGGCGTAGCTGCGCCGCAACGGGTTCCGGTAGGTTGCCGATGTAACTCAACCCCGTAGGGGCTCCCCCGACCTGCCAGCAATCGTCGACAGGGTCGTCCTCGACGATCAGCGCTTCGTGTTCGGCCGGTAACGCGATCCCGAACACGTGCGTCAACCCCTGGCAGCGCCAGCAGCGGCGCGTGCTCGTCGCAAGGTAATAGCAAGGCGCGCGAATATTGGGTTGCAGCGGCTCGGGCAGCCATTTTTTGAAATGCGCAACATCGACGCGCTCTGGGACATACCACAGCTTGTGCTGCGAGTCCCAGCGGGCGCCGAGCCGCTTCGCATCGTCCTTGTCGTTGATCGGCACCCGCAGATCGACTCGGGGCATAGTCACTCCTGCATAGGCCGCGCTCTCGGCATGGCGCGCTACCAACAGTGTCTCCCGGCGCACGGCCGAAGTACCGTCACATTTGCGAGTACTTCGTCGAGATATGAGCGCACCTCTAATGTGACGCCGCATCTCAACGCTGACGTCAAAGACCTAACGGCGACATTGTTTCAAGTCACTCACTTGACGGCGTTTGTCCCTACCGACTCTGCGGCGAGGCCAGGTGCCATGCCCACTCGTCCGAAGCACTCCTGTCGCACTGCCGGCCTGCCGTCCGCGATGATGACGCCGACCCAGGGCGCATCCGAACAATTGATGCGCAGCGACCACTTCAGCGTCGTCTCGACACCCAGCCGAAGGGTCACTTGCCGACTGGTGTCAGCCGAGGTGGCGTTGAAGAGGCGCAGCTCGAGGCTGTGCTTTCCGTTGCCGCCCAGTTTCAGCTCGAGCGTTGCCCGGTCGCCCTCCACGCGAGAGCTAAGCTGCATATCGATGGCGCTGCGAGGATCGAACTCCAGCTCGTGCAGCTGACCTTCCATCAGTGCCAGGTTCCACTCTGCGGCCCCGCCCCTCGCATGGTAGTCACCCGCCGGCAGGCGCCGCTCGAAGCGCCCCGCCGGCAGTTTCACGCGCATGCCCGTGCGCCGCTCGCGCAGCTCGACCGGCACCGTGGCATGGCCGCGGATCCGCGCGGGCAGGCCAATGTTCGCGAGGTTCAGCGCGACCCGACTGCTCGCGAAAATCCACATTTCCTTGTACGGGAACACGGCGTTGTTGCCCCAGGCCGGCGCGTCATCCTGGTAGCTATTGAAGCCCAGGGACATGCCGCCCACGAGATTGGGCATAGCGACGGTGAAGTTCTGCCAGAAGTCGTAGCCGACGCCGTAAAGCAGCGAGCGCGAAAACGGATTGGCACCGAGCAACCACTGTAGCTGGCGAGCGCCGAGCTCAATGAGATCGCGTCGCCCACGCAGTTGCGCGGCGGCACTCAGCCCCGCACTGCGTGCGAGTTGCACGACACTGCCGCCGTGCTGCACGTGGTTGTGCCACAGCGGAAACACGCGCAGCCGCAAGTCTGCCGTGAGCGGTGTGGCCGCATCGAACATGATCTGCATCTGCGCACGCGTCTGTGGCGCGGAGGGCGGCGTCGGAAACAGCGGGCTAGCCCGGGCCGCCAACATCGATCCGGTTTTGTCCTCGGGCAGCGCCGCGTCGAGGTCGGCGCGCCGCCACACTGCGGCGGGAAGCAGGTCGAAAGGGGCAGACGCCGTGCTGCCGAGGCGGCAGTAATACTCCGAGTTGATCAGCAGCGCCGCATACCAGTCGATCCAGGCCGACTCCTGCGGGAAGGTCTCGCACAATGCCTGCAGCGCGAGCAGTCCCGACTCCTCGTGGCTGTTGTGGTACTCGTGGACAATGCGGGTCCGCGCGCCATCCTCGTAGAAATAGCCCGTGACAGGGCTGCCATCGACGAAGTGCCGCTCCTGCAAATTGAGGACGTGACGTCCTAGACGCAGCGCATCGGCGCGATAGGTGACCTGGCCGGTTGTCTGGAATAGCTCAACCGTGGCGAGCGTCAGGTAGCCGACGAGGTCGCGCCACGACGGCTGGTTAATGTTGAGCGTCGGTGCCTCGGCAGGCGGTGTCGTGAAGTCGCCGATGATCGCGGCATGGTCTTGGCGCGCGGCACTCAGCAGGCGTGCCGCAAGCTCCGGCTGCACAGTGCGCAGCACACGCGCGGCGGTAGCCGCAGCGAGGATGCCAGTCACGTTCTGGAACAGGTCGCGTCCGACATTGGTTTGTACGACGTCATCGCTGGTGCCCGGCGTGCTGTCGGTCCAGTAGGAATAGGTGCCGTACAGGCAATGCAGGCCAGGCGCAAAGCGCATCCGCAACAGCCAGTCGAGGCCCCAGCGGGCCTCTTCGAGGGCGAGCGCCGCGCGTCGTGGCTCATCGGGCAGCACGGCCAGCCGCTCATAAAGCCGCAGCATGGCGTAGCTCGTGAGGTGGGTGCGCACCGGCGCCTGCGTCAGGTTTGCGGCATCGTGCCAACCTCCGCCGACGACGCGGCGCTCACCCTGGTATTCCACAAACACGTCGAGATGGCAGGCGTCGTGTACGCCTGGCACCGCGCAGCCGCAGCGCAAGCCGAAGATTGCGTTCAGCGTGGCGTCGAGCGCCGTGCCCCAAATGCCAGATTCGATTTCGAAGGCCTCACTACACGAACTCCACTACCGCATCGCGCTGGTGCTCGGAGATCTCCCACACCAGGTGATTCCACTCACCGGGCCGCAGGTCGCCGATGTAGTGCACTGAGACCGGATCCGCCGGCCCAGCCGATGCGCCCTGGCAGAGGAACTGCAATGACAGACTGTTCGCTGTGTTTACCGTTGGGTGCAGGTAGCACCACAGCGACAGGCGGTTGAACTCGCGCCAGTCCTGTGGGCTACCGAACCGCAGGCGCGCTGACGCCGACGCCGGGGGGCCGTCGAACAGCACTGCGGCGCCCGTAAAGCTGCCGTTCGGCGCGCGCGAGGCGCGGATATACTCCTCGTTGCGTAGCAGCGTACGGAACCGCAACGAACGCGTCCCAGCGCGGGCGCGATCGGTTGTGTAGCCTAGTGTCACGGCGGGCGAGGATAGCCAGCCGCTATCCTGTTCCATGTCGTCGATCAGGCGACTGGCGAAAACTGGCTTGGCGCGGCAACGCTGGTCGAGCGAATGCGCGAGGTTTGGCGCCAGCAGTGTTCGCCCACTGGGGCCACTACCGTTGAGCGGTATCGGCGTGGCACCCGAAGTGCTCGCCGCCGCCGCACGTGCTGCGCCCGGCAGCAATATTGCGCTGGACGCGCATACCGCGGTCGCCTGCAATAGATCGCGCCTGCGCGGATTCTTGATCGTGTCCATCGCGGCCCCTGTCAATTCGATGTCGGCTACTGAATTCTAGGGGTCGGGTGGAGCCATCGGAAGTAGCTTCGCCAGAAGCCAGTATTTCGCCATACCGCACGAAGACCCCACCGGGCAGTTCGGTAAGCCATAGCCGGCTACAGGAAGATGGATTTGCCTCAAATTCACTCGCCCGGGCCGCTACCGTGGCGCCCGGTGGCGTATCCTACGCAGGTGCGCTTCCGCAGGCAGGATCCTTGGAGGGCAAAGTGGTGGCCGCTGCCATGCTGCGAAGGACTTGTCGGTCGGAAGTGCCGGTTCATATAAACATCAGAGGAATGCAAGATCATGAAGAAGCTGACCATCATGCTGGCCGCCATGGCACTGTCCGCCGGCGCCTATGCGCAGGTAACCACGACCGTCAAGGAAGCGGCCAAGGCCACGGCCGAAAAGACCGAACAGGTCGGTGACCAGGCCAAGGCTGCAATGACCTCCGGCTCTACCAAGGAGGAGGCCAAGGCCAAGGCCGCAGAGCACAAGGCAAAGGCTCATCACCATGCGCACAAGATGAAGGAAGCCGCCAAGGCCATGGACAAGGACGACAAGAAGGCCGATTCCAAGTAGGCCATTGCTGAGTTGATTGCGGGCGCCAGCCACGGAAGGCTGGCGCCCCGGTCACTGGCGGGCCGAACGCAGCATCATGACCGATGCGTAGGTCACTACCACGATCACGAGCCAGCGCAGTGCTGTGACGGGCAACTGTTTGACGACGAATGCCGCAAGCAGTACGCCGACGACACCGCCAATGATCAGGCCGGTCGCCGGGCCCCAGGCGAAGCGGCCAGTATCGAAGAAGCGCAGACCCGCCACCGGCTGCACCAGGCCGCAGGCACCCATCATGATGGGGAAGGCGGCGAGCGGATTGAGGCCGAGCAGCGCGAGCAGGATCATGCACGGGGCGTACAGGCCGATGCCGACGCTCATCAGCGCGCCGAACACCAGGTTGGCGCCGACCGCAACATACAGGCGCCAGCCGTCTAGCGCCATCGCCGTGCCGCCGACTGGCAGCGCGCCGAGATTCGACAGTGCGAAGACGGTCGCGGCGATCAGCAGCGCGACGCCCATGAATAGCTGGATCGCGCGCCGTGGCAGCCGCGTCACAACGCCGGCGCCCAGCCAGGCGCCGATTGCGGCACTGCCCACCATCAGCACCAGCAGCAGCGGATCGACGGCGACCACGGTGACGAAAATGATGGTATCGAGTGCCGCCGAGGCGTTGTGGCCGATGTTGAGTGTGCCGGGTATGAGTTCATCGGCCGGTTTGCCGCGCAATTTGAAAATCGCGGTCGTCGGCGCGAACGAGCCGATGCCGAGGGTATCGAAAAAATCGGTCACGAAGCCGATCAGGATATCGATTGCTGTGACCGATTCGCGCGCCGGGTTGCGGCGCGCGGCGCGGATCCAGGCGAGTACAAACGCCACATTGACCAGCCCTAAGGCGCTGAACAGGATCAGCTTCGGGATGTTCATAGCGCTCCCGATCGGCCGAACAGTCGGGCCCTGGTGCGCGCGATACCGTCCAGTACACGCAGATACTGGATCGCAGCCCGGGCGCCAAGCCGGCTGCAGCGATGCAGCGCTATTGGCCGCAGCGGCGTCACCGGGAACCCGAGTTCGGCCGCGGACTCGCCAAGCGACCATCGCGCCAGCAATGTGCCGAGCACCGTCGCCATCGCGACGCCACGACCGTTGTAGCCAAGCGCGGCGCGCAGTCCGGGCGCGAGTTCGTGCAGGTGGGGCAGGTGATCGGGCGTCATGGCTACCAGCCCGCCCCAGTGGTACTCAAAGGGCAGGCCAGCGAGCTGCGGATAGATTTCCCGCACGGCACGATAGTGGTGACGCGCCGCGACCGCAAGCGGCGCCACACCGAACACGCCCCTGGAACCCATGACCAGGCGGCCTCGCGCATCGAGCCTGAAATAGCGCAGCAGGTGCCAGGTGTCCGAGACTGCCTGGCCCTCCGGCAGGATCGTGGCGCGCAGCGCCGGCGGAATCGGTGCGGTCGCCACCTGGAACGAGGGGAGTGCCACGACGCTGCGTCGCAGCGGGTCGTGGAGCCGGTCGGCATAGGCATTGGTGGCAAGGATCGCCTGCTCGCTGATCAGCTCACCGCGCGGCGTTTCGATGCACCAGGCACGCTCCCGGCGCGTCAGCCGGACCGCGGGACTGTGAGTGTACAGGCGGCAGCCGGCGCGCTGCGCGCTGCGCGCGAGTCCACGCAGGTAGGCGAGCGGCTGCACGGTACCGCCACGCCGATCGAGCCAGCCCCCGCAGTAGCGCTGCGACCCGGTCAGGCGCACGGTTTCCGGCCGGCTCAAGCGCTCGGCGCTCGCGCCACGCTGCTGCCATTGCCTGACCCGGGCGGTGAGCGGTTCGAGCGCCGCCTCGGAGGTCGCGAGCTGCAGCCAGCCGTTGCGAACCGCGTCGCAGGCAATCCCATGGCGCCCGATCAGCTCAAAGACCAGATCCGGCCCGGAGGCGATGGTCGCCACCAGTCGCGCGCCGAGTTCGGTGCCAAATAGTGTTTCGAGGGTGTCCGGATCGTACTTGAGCCCGGGAATGACCTGCCCACCGTTGCGGCCTGAGGCCCCCTCGCCGATCCCGACCGCATCGATCACCACGACCGACTGGCCAGCCTCGCTCAAGTGCAGCGCGGCCGCCAGGCCGGTGTACCCGGCCCCGACGATGGCGACCTCCGCCCGCAGCGGACCAATGAGCTCCGGACACGGCGCCAGCGGCGCCGCGGTTGCCGCCCACAGTGAGCGTTCGTCCGCTTGCATCGGATTGCCGGTCGGGGGCGCGGCCTCAGCCCCTACAGCACCCTGTAGAACCGGACCACGACCCTGTTGGGGTAGCGTTCGCCGACGCCTATAAAGAGTGCATGGTTGATCCACTGCAGCTCGGGCGCAGCGGTCTCGAGCTCCGCTGCCGTCCGGAAGTAGATCAGCGACGGGTCGACCCGCTCGCCGGCATTCAGTTTGGCCAGCACCTCCGGTGCCCCGTAGCGGATCCCCCGATTAGTAACGTAGATCTTTTTGCCGTCATCGGTCTGTAATACGTAGCGGGCTTCAAGATGCGTAAAGCCGTCCGGCTGCAGCAGCTGGTGGTCGGCCCCGCCCGGCAGGATGGTTCCCTTCAGCAGGGGCCCGCTAAAAGTGCCGCCATTGATAGGTACCAAGCGTCGCGAGCCACCCGGCACCGCACCGACCTCCAGCGGAGTGCCTACATCGACGGTGGCCTCGAAGGCGAGCTCCAGCTTCGGCGGAGCCGCCTGGGCGTGCGC
>Ga0075026_100000048_pt1 | contig 35702 bp, 39 predicted proteins | sample Str012_2_FD_71392 | JGI IMG/M metagenome (GOLD analysis project Ga0075026, IMG submission 71392) | Freshwater sediment microbial communities in response to fracking from Pennsylvania, USA - Straight Creek_MetaG_SC_2012 | ecosystem: Environmental > Aquatic > Freshwater > Creek > Sediment... | reverse complement strand
GAGCATCCCGAGCACCCCGAAGACGCGACCGCGGACGTCCTCTGGCAGGTCCTCCTGGAGTTGCGTCTGCGACGGGATGGCGACGAGCCCGTAGGCGATGCCCGCGAAGAACGCGATGACGACGACCACGGCGAGCAGGGACGTGACCCCCGACAGGTCGAGGCCGCCCGGCTGGTCCGCGCGCTGCAGGAGTCGACTGATCGGGCCGGCGGCAGAGAGCGCTGCCAGCAGGATCCCCAGCGCGATCAGGCTCGACTCGATGATCCGGCGCCGGATGAAGTAATGCCCGTAGGAGTTGAGGAGCAGGATTCCGGTGACGATCCCGAAGCCGAGCGGCAGGACGACGACCGCGAAATCCTCCGCCTTCAGGCCGAGGGTCTTCTCGGCGAACGCCGGACCCAGGACGCCGAGCACGCCGACGAGCGACGCGCTGATCGCGAGGTAGATCAGCGACCAGGTGATCGACCGGTTGGCCTGGATGAACGAGATCCCCTCCCGAAGCTGCGCGAACGTCCCGCCGACCGCTCGCTCGGCCTCCCCCACACCGAGTCCGGAATGCGGATCCTCGGGCGTGGACGGTGGTGGAGGTGACGCCGGAAGCGTGATGCAGAAGAGCGCGGCAAGGAAGTAGAGCGCTGCGACGACGACGATGACGGCCTCGGCGCCGGCGACCTTGACCACCAGCGGGCCGAGTAGCGCGAAGCCCACCGCGAATGCTGCATTGAGGGTCAGTGTGAAGACACCGTTGGCGGCCAGCAGCTGATTCCGCGGGACCAGGACTGGGATCATCGCGAGTTCGGCCGGAGCGAAGAACACCGTGATCGTCGAAACAGCGACATTGAGCAAGAGGATCAAGGCCAGGTTGGTGCCGGCCAGATACAGGACCACGAACGCCGCCCCCCGAAGCAGGTTGGTGGAGATCAGGATGATCCGCCGGTCGATGCGGTCGACGTAGACGCCGGCCACGGCCGAGAACAGAACGGCCGGGACCAGGAACGAGAGGACAAGCAGGCTGACCGCAGTGTTCGAGCTCGTCGAGTTGAAGACGATGACGGTCAGCCCGAACAGGACCATGTTGCCGCCGATCTGGGTCGCCGCCTGCGACAACCAGAGCCTGAGGAATCCGCCGTTGCGGAAGACCGCGAGCGGGCCGCCCTCGTCCTCCTCGGGTTCGGGGATGGTCGCCTCGGCCGTCACCCGGCTTGGCCGCCGAGGGCTGCGGTCAGGGCGGGATCGCCACGCGACACAAAACCGGCCAGCCGTCGCTCCAGCGTTCGTCGTTCGAGGAGCACGTGACGGCCGCACGTCCGGCAGCGCAAGCCGATGTCGGCCCCGAGCCGATCCACCAGCCAGGCGTCGCCGCCACACGGATGGGTCCGACGCAATCGGACGACATCGCCAAGGAGCAGCATGAGGACGGGCTGGTCGGTCATCGGCGGCTCAGCCTATCAAAGCCGCGGGCGCCCGTGAGCCGGCACCAGCGACCGTGTCGTGGCAGGGAGCTCGAGCCGGTCCATCGGGGTGACGGTCACTTCGACGTCCGGTTGCGTGGCGGCGAGCTGGGCGATGACTCCACCCGACCGAGTCAGCGAGCCGGTCAGTTTGTCCGGTGCCCCGATCGCGTCGAGATCGAACGCGACGCCCAAGGCGACCCCGTCCACCTTCGACGTCCCGGGCGCGCCGGTGATGACCACACCCGTGACCACTCGGACCCCCCCGACAGAGATGGCCTCAGCCCCCGCGTTCCTGAGTTCGTTGATCAGGACCTCGACGCCGGCGCCGTCGATGGCGCCGCGGATCGAGATCGCGACGCCTGGCCCGCCGACCGGGTCGAGGCCGGCGTAGGCACGGACGCGGTGCAGGTCCGCCGTGATCTCGTCCACCGATGCGTCGCCACGGGACCGGTTCGTCTGGAGCGTCGTCAGCTCCGCCTGGAGCAACGACGTTTCCCGACGCAGCTGGTCGTTGCGCGCGTTGAGATTCGCGACGAGGACCGTCAAGTCCTGCGACGACAGCTGGGCGAGACCGGTCGGGCCTGCCTGCGACCGGAGCTGGATGACCACCAGGACGCCGAGGATCGCCGCGACGGCGGCGATCGTGAGCTGGCTCGATCGTCGGTGCATCGTCAACCGCCCGGGGTGCCCGATGGCGCGGTCGACGGTCCGGCCGACGGCGACGCGAGTGGTCGCGAATAGCGCAGCGTCACCGTCCCGACGAAGGCCGGCATGTCCACCGAGTCGGGTTCGGCCAGGGAGACGCGGATTCCGTAACCCTCGCTGCGGGCACGGACGAAGTCCACGAAACCAGGCGATGCGCCGAGCTCGTCATACAGCGCGGGCGGACCCAGGGCGGTCACCTGATACGGCGGGGTGAGATACGCCGAGTTGACCAGCAGCGACGAGCCGACGTCGATGATCGCCGAAGTCGGGGTGATCCGTTCACCGTTGACGGCGATCGCCTCGGCGCCGGCGCCCCACAGCTGTTCGACCACGGTCCGGATGTCGCGGGAGCCGACGAGGTAGTCGGATTGGTTGCCGTCAGGCGGGACCGGGGCCTTCGAGTCCTCGAGCTGGAGGACGATCCCGGGGCCCGTCAACGCGATGAGGCCGGCGGCGATCCGTGCGTCCTGGAGCTCCGCATTGAGCTGGCGCACGAGATCGGCCGAACCAGGGCCCTGGCCCTCGACGGCCTGGATCTGCGCGCGCAGCTGGAGGATGGTGTTCTTGAGTTCGTCCTGCTGCGACTGGAGCTCGTTCGCGGTCTCGACCAGCGGCGTTCGCTCCTGGGTCGTATAGCGGACTCGGGGGCCCTCGGATGCGAGTTGTGCGGCGATCAGGAAGCCGAGCGCGAGCAACGCCACGCCGAGGGTGATCTGCCAACTCGGGATCGCGCGGAGCCGGGCCATCGTCACCCGGCCGTGTCCGTCGTGCGCCGCCTGGAGCGTACGACCAGGATGCCGATCCCCATCGCGCCGATCACGCCCACGACGACCAGCAGGGCGAGGCCGATCGCGGACCCGGACGTGCTGCCGGCGGGCGACGGCGCCGATCCAGCGGACGCCTCGGCACCCGCAGCGGCGGCGTCGTTCGAGGCGACCGGCGACGAGGCGGCGCCACTGATCGCGAGCGGCCACGCGGATGGGACCGGACCGGGCGGTGCGGGCTGCGGTCCGTACTTGGTCGGTGCCGTGGCCTTGACGTCCTTGAACCACGCCCCACCGAAGGCCGTCATGTCCAGGCCGAGGGCGGCCGTGAAGGCCTCGTCGTCCGTCCGTCCCTCGGCGTAGGACCGGATGAGCGTCACGAGCGCGTCGCTGCCGTAGGTCCGGACCATGTAGTCGACCGCGGCGACGCTTTCCGAGTACGCGAGGAAGAAGTTCCGACCGTTCGGGAACTGGCCGGTCAGCCCATCGAGCGGGATGAGCGTGCCCGACTTTGCGGCAGCCTGGACCGCACCCCGATCGTTCGAGCCATAGCCTTCGCTCTGGTAGACCGCCAGACCTTCATTGAGCCATCGGGGCGGCGCGTGATACGGGTTCGATGACGCAGTGTCGAAGACCAGATGGACGAACTCGTGCGGGATGCGGACGGCGACGAGCGGATCGTCGATCTGGTCGGGCGGGATGAGCCCGAGCAACGTCCGGATGTTGGCGAATGCGGTCCCGGCGACATTCTCATGGGCGCCCGGTCCGAGGGCGCCGTAGAAGTCGGCCGTGTTCGCGTAGACGAAGAAGTCCACCGGTTTCGTCTCGGTCACGCCGAGGAGTTTCGATGTCGCGCGGACCTGGTCCTCTCCGAGCTTGAGCGCCTTGGCCGCGAACGCCGCGCTGCCCTCATACCAATGGACGCGGACCAGGTCGCCCGAAACCGTCTTCCACCCGAACCGGTCGTCCGCGTAGACGACGGGCAGTTCGGGCCCCAGGACGCCATGTTCCGGGTCCGAGGCCGGGAATACTCGCCAGCGCGCCACGATCGGGGTGTTCGGGATGAGGTGCTGCTGGCCGCTCGTATCGAGGTGATAGGTCAGGCTATGGGCGCCGCCGCTCGGCGGAACCGGCACCTCGGTGATGGTCGGGCCGATCGCGTTCGCGAAGGTCAGCAGGAGTTCCGCGCGGCCGATCGTCTCGCTGACCGTGATCGGTTGCGCAAGATCGATGCCGCTGTCGAACGTGGACGTCGCGGTGGGAGTGCCGAACGTCGGCGGGACTGCCGCACCGACCGCGGGAGCGAGGCTCAGCAGCAGCCCGGCCGCCGCGACGACCGGCATGAGCCGGTGCGTCAGCGGGCCGCTCAGTCGGCCCATGCGAGTCCCGCCATCCGGACGATCCCGAGGCCGTTCTGTCCGGCCCCGAGCAGGCCCGTGCGCGACAATGCCCAGCCAGGCCCGTACGACACCGGCACGACCGGGACGTCGTCTCGGACGACGGCCTCGGCGCGATCGTAGGCCGCAGACGCGACGGTCGGGTCAATGGCCGAGACCGCCTCGGCGATCGCCGCGTCGAAGGTCGGCGAGCTCCAATGACCGTAGTTGTTGGTCGCGCCCGTTCCGAGCAGCACGCCCAGGAAGTCATTCCGGCCCGGGTAGTCCGCGACCCAGCCGAGCGACCACATCGCCGGAGGGTCGGTGGCGAGACGGTCGAAGTAGCCATCTCCCATCTGTTCGGCCTTGAGCGTGATTCCGAGCTCATGCTTCACCTCGGCCACGATCCCCTCGTCGTAGCCGGAGCCGCCGGTCATCAGGATCGTGGTCGGGAACCCGGCGCCGCCCGGATAGCCTGCTTTGGCCAGGAGCGCTCGCGCGCCAGCCGGGTCGTAGCGCGGCAGGAAATCCTGGACGCTCCGACCCGGGATCCCCGGTGGGACCATCGAGTTCGCCACCTGGACGGTGCCGTCCGAACCGCTCAGCGCCGCCATCCGGCGCCAGTCGATGGCCTGCCCGAATGCCTGCCGCACGAGAGGGTCGTTGAATGGCGCCTTCGTCGTATCGAAGCCGTAGTACTGGACCGACAGCGAACCGACCTGGCGCAGCTGGGGCCCAAGCGCCTGGTCGTAGGCGAGCCACGACGCGTCGATGCCGGGCACCGGGGCGTAGTCGATGTCGCCCGACGTGAATGCATCGACAGCTCCGCGGCCGCCGAGGTCGCCGATGAGGTCGATGGTGCCGATCGCGGGCTTGCCGGCCCAGTACCGCGGATTGGCGGTGAGCTCGAGTCCGGTCTTCGTCTTGCCGCTCAGGACGTACCCGCCGCTCGCCACGAAATCCTTGCCCGGCCCGAGTGCGGAGGTCGGGTTCGCGGACACGCCCGGCGGCACGACGCCGAACTCGGGCCCGGCGACGATATTGACGAAGTCGGTCGCCGGTCGGGTCAGGTCCACGGTGAGCGTCCCGGCCGCGTCGTCGGCGTGCAGCCCCACCGAAGCCGGGGCCGGGGACGTGCCGCGCATGTAGGCCTCGGCACCGGCGATGTCGAAGGCGAGCGACGCGAGAGGCGACGGCCGCTTCGGATCGACCACCCGTAACCAGCTGCGCGCGACGTCCGACGGCCGTAGCGGAGTCCCGTCCGAAAAGGTCAGGTTCGGTCGAAGCCGAAAGGTCACCTGGCGCCCGCCGCCGGCGAAGGTCCACGACTCCGCAAGGGCCGGACGAACCTGCAGGTCGGCGTCGAACGTCGTCAACGACTCGAACAACTGGGCCGTGATCGCGGCACTCCCCGCGTCACCCTGGGCTGCGGGGTCGAGGGTCGAGGGTACGCCCGACAGGATCCTGACAGGACGGTCGGAACCAGCAGCCGTCGAACCCCCACACGAAGCGAACAGCGTCACCAGCACGGCGAGGGCGATTAGACGGCGCATCGCCGGGAGTATAGGGCGGGTCGCGAAGATGGCCTCCGAGGGGTCCGTCCACGGCTCGACGGGCACGAGACGAGGCCTCGCTGGTCCACACCGCCGGGGGAACGATGGAACTGGACCGCGAGGCCTCTGGTGGGATAACGACTCGCGGTCGGAAACGTTAGGGGCGCCGACCGAGTCGTCTAGCATGGTCGGCCAGATGACCCTTCGGTTGCGCAACACCTTGACGCGTCAGGTCGAGACCGTCGAGCCTCTCGAGCCTGGGCGAGTCCGCATGTACACCTGCGGCCCGACGGTGTATCGATTCGCGCACGTCGGCAACCTGCGCAGCAACCTGCTGGCCGACCTGATACGGCGCGCCTTGCTGTATCACGGCATCGACGTCGTCCACGTCAAGAACATCACCGACGTCGGCCACCTGCGCGACGAGGGCTTCGACAGGGGTGCGGACCCGATGCTGGTCGCCGCCGGACTCGAGCACAAGACGCCCGCCGAGATCGCCGACGCGTACGAAGCGGCGTTCCATTCGGACGAGGCCGCCGTCAACATCCTGCCCGCAAACGTGTTCCCCCGTGCCACCGAACACATCCCGGAGATGCTGGCGCTCGCCGAGAAGCTCGAGGACGCCGGGTACGCGTACGCGACCGCTGACGGCAACGTCTACTACGAGGTCGGGCGCTTCCCCGGTTACGGCCGACTCTCTGGCAATACTCTGACCGACCTCCGCGCCGGTCATCGCGGTGACATCGAGCCCGACAAGCGCGACCCGGCGGACTTCGCGCTCTGGAAATCGGCCGGCCCGGGGCGACTCCTCAAGTGGCCGACCGCCCGTTGGGGCGAGGGCTTCCCGGGCTGGCACCTCGAGTGCTCGGCGATGGCGATGCGCTATCTCGGCCCGCGGTTCGACATCCACACTGGCGGTATCGACAACATCTTCCCCCACCACGAGGACGAGATCGCCCAGTCCGCCGCGATCACCGGCGACGTTCCCGCTCGCCACTGGGTCCACGGCGAGTTCCTGCTGATGGACGGGAAGAAGATGGCGAAGTCGGCCGGCAACTTCCAGCGGGTGACCGAACTCGTCGATCGCGGGCTGGATCCGCGTGCCTTCCGCTATCTGGTGCTGACATCGCGTTATTCACGCAAACTCGAGTACTCGGACCGATCGCTCGCCGGGGCGGCAGCTGCGCTCACATCGCTCCGGGCAGGCCTTCGGGCGCTCGGGCCGGCACCTGCGGAGCGTCCATGGGCCGCTCCCCCACCGATACGTGCAGGCAGCGCCGGAGATCGACCGGTCGGGGTGGCGACCGGCATCGCGGGTCACGGAACGGTCACCGGCCCATTCACGCGGGTCGACCGTGCCTCCGAACCTGCCGCGCCGCTGTCGTCCGCCGGACGTGCCCTCCACGACCGGTTTGTCGCCGCCATCGACGACGACCTCGACATGCCCATGGCACTCGCCCTGCTGCGCGAGATCCTGCGGGCACCGATCGCGGAAGACGAACGGCGGTGGCTGATCCTGGACGCCGACGCCGTGCTGGGCCTTGACCTGGACCTCGTCTGGAACGACGCGGCGGAAGGTTCTGACGACGCCGCGATCCCCGCAGAGGCGGCGGCACTCCTGGCGGCCCGCGATGCCGCCCGCGCGGCCAGGGACTACGGGCGTGCCGACGGCATTCGTGGATCTCTCATGACCCTCGGCTGGGACGTGATCGACGGCCCGACCGGCAGCCGATTGACCCGACGCGGGTCAGGTCCGAAGGGATAGCATCCGTCAGTGCGACGGCCACCGCTCCCGAGCTTCCTGACCGACCTCGATCGCGAGCCGGGGGCCGTGACCACGCTGGTGGCAGCGTCGCTCGCACTCCTGGCCGCCGGTCTGGCCCCGAGGATCTTCTCGCCTGGGCTCGCATCCGTCCAATCGGCCGTTCGCGAGCGGCCGGAGATCGAGGTGCTCCTGATGCTCGCGTCGATCGTCACCGCGGGCATGCTCCTCATCGGTGGCGTGCTTGGCGATGCCGACGGACGCAGGCGGATCATGCTCGTCGCGCTCGGCGGGTTGATCGTGACCGGTCTCGGCGGTCTCGTCTTCTCCGAGGGTCCTCTCTTCCTCGTCGGACGGTTCGTCGACGTGGGCAGCGCGAGCATCGTGTTGCCGGTCGCCCTGGCCGGGGTTGCGACCCGATTCGAGGGGGTGAACCGGGCTACCGCGATCGGCCTCGCGTATGGCGCCTACGGTGCGGCAGTGGCGGCTGCACCGGTCCTCCTGACGTTGTTCGGGCCGACCGGGCCGCGGGCACTTGCATTCGCGGCGGCGGCGGCCGCCGCGATCGTGGCGTTCATCTACTGTCGACGGCATTGGTCCGACCTGCCGACGCCAGCACCGACCCAGCGGGTGGCTGTCTTCGTGACCGCCGTGTGGGCATTCGGAATCGTCGTCATCACCGCCGGCCTCATCGGGTTCCAGGGTAACGAGACGGGCGGTGCTCGAGTCGGGCTCGTCATCATCGGCGTGAGCCTCGTCGCGGCGGGTCTCTTCGTCGAACGCCGGCGGCGTCGGGACGGTCAGTCGGGGTTGCACATCCAACGTCGTGCCGTCGGGATCGCCCTGTTCGTCGGTTTCGTCGTCGCCTACGCGCAGACGGCTGCCCTGTTCCAGGTGACGGTCTACTTCCTGGTCGTTCTCGCCTACGGACCGATCCTGGCCGTCGTCGCGACCATCCCATTCATGGTCGCCCTGGCGGCGGCCGGTCCCGTCGCGGGGATCCTCCTTGCCCGGTTTTCGCCGCGGAGCCTCCTCGTGGGCGGGATCCTTGCGGTCGGACTGGGCAGCATCGTCATCGCCACGATCCTGCGGCCGGGGGCCGGCTACATCGGGTTCGCCGTGTCGTTCGTCTTGATCGGGGTCGGCTTCGTCATCGCGACGACGGTCCGGACAGCGATCATCTTCGCCAGCGTGCCACGCGGATTGCCGGCCACCGCCGCCGCCATGAACGAAGCGTCTGTCGCGCTCGGGAGCAGGGCGGCGCTCGTCGTCGTCACCGTCCTGGTCACGACCCTCGCGCTCGACAGCTACGCCGCCTCGCTCGCCGGGCGGGCACCCGGCGAGATCGTTGCCGCAGTGGACACCTTCCGGACCCTCCTGTCCGCGATCAACATGCCGACGTACGGCGTCCTCGTCGGGGGCGTCGAGCCGGGCGACGCGGCGGCATACGCAGCGGCATATACGGACGCCGTGAGGACGGTGATGTTCAGCACCGGCATCCTGACGCTGGTCGCCGCGCCGATCGCCTGGCTCGCCATCGGTCGGCGCGATCCGCTCCTCACGGTCTGGCAACACCAGGACGAGCGCGAGGCCGGCTCCGCCGCGATCAGCGGTTGACGAGCAGGTCCCGCCGCCAGCCGAAGCGGTCGATGATCCGGTAGAAGTTGCGCTTGCTCTGCCGGTCGCGCTCGCCCTCGGGCAGGCTGGCATAGCCACGGTGGTCGTGCCGCACCGCAGGGAGGTCCCCGAGGCTGACGGCGCGCCGCGCCGTGGCCTCCTCGCCTTCATCGCGAAGGACCAGGCTCCACCAGATATCGAGGTTCCGGTAGAAGCGGAAGCGCTCGTCGAGCGGGCCACGCTCGGCGGCATCGGCACGACGGAACGCCTGAAGGTAGCCTTCGATCGCGTCGACATCGCCGGCGGGTGCATCCTCGAACATGCGCAGGTCGCTCGAGACGATGCCCCAGCCGCCGACGACCGCAATCGTCGCGTCATCGAGCGCGTCGACCAACGGGGTCACGAGGTCGCCGGTCGGTTCGATACTCGTATCGACGAGGACCACGATGCCGCCCGTGGCCCGACGGAGGCCGATGTTGATGGCCGAAGCGTGACCGAGCCGTTCGCTCGTCCAGACGATCTCGGCGTCGGCGGTATCGACGGCATCGAGGGCGGCCGCCTGATCCGGTGACGGCCCGTCCGCGACGATCACGACCGACGTCCGATTCGGTGATTCGGCGCGAAGACCGGCAAGTGCCCGAGTCAGGTCGTCCGGCTGATCCGTGGCGATGAGCACGACCGTCGCGAGGCCTGTCGAAGGTTCCTCGAGCCGCGATGGGACACTGCGGCTCGCGCCATACCGGACTCGTTCGCCATCGTCCAGGTCGGGCGGTGCCGCCGGCGTCAACGCGAAGTCCGTCCCGCGGTCGGCGATCCTCCAGCCGGCCGCCTCGATCTCGCCTCGCAGGCGGTCCGCTTCGGGCCAGTCGCGGTCCGCCCTCGCTGCGGCACGCGCGTGCGCCGCCGAGAGGACCTCATCCGGGATCCGCTGTCGCGTCATCGCTTGACCAGCGTGCGGAGCGCCCGGATCACCTTCGGGTCGGATCGAGAACCGGACCCGAGGGCCGGCAGGACCCGGTCGGCGTAGAGCGCAGCCACGTGCAGCGGGAGGACAGTCTGCGCCAGACCCAGCGTCTCGCGCCCGGTATCGTCGGTGACGATGCCTGCCGCGAGCCACGGCCCCAGGTACGCCTCGGCCCGATCGTTGTCGGCCATGTCGTTCGCGAGCAACGAGGCAGCGGACAGGAACGGGTGCGTGATCGACCCGTCCGACCAGTCGAGGAAGACCGGCCCCATCTCGCCGAGGATGACCTCGTCCGCGGTCAGATCGCCGTGCTCGAGACTGTCGGGCACGCGGCTCGCCGCGAGTGCATTGCACGCGTCTGTGAGCTCCGGGATCCGGGCACGGAGATCGGCGACTTCCGCGGCGGACAGTCCGCCTGGTTGCTCCGTTCGCAGCAACTCGTCGTCGTCCATCAGGCGCGCGATGGCATCGGCCAGCGCCGTGACCGGCGCCGCGGCGACACCAGCGATGGCGAGGGCCGTCGGTTCCGCCGCCACGACCCGCTGGATCTCCGCCAACCTCGAGAGCGTGGCGGCCCAGGCATCCGGGCGGTCGCGCAGGGTCGAGAGCGGCGGTCCGTCGACGTGCTCCGTGATGATGCGACCATGGGCCGGGTCCGCCGCGACCACCGCTGGAACAGACCCCGGGTCGACATCCGCAAGCAAGATCGTCACCGCGACTTCGTGGGCGAAGACCTCTGGCACGACCTTCCCCCACAGCCAGCCGCGGTCTGTCTCGAAGGTGACGACGACCGCGCGAGCCCACGACCGGACCTCGCGGATCCGCCCGCGTCGGCGGATCCCGGCACCCACAAGGCAGCCGTCGATCCAGGCGTCCAATCCGAGGAGCCGTGCGTCGTCCACGTCCGGACGATAGCGCCTCTGGGGTCGACGGTCATCTGGCCAGCAGCTCGCCGAGGGACGCGATCGTCTCCTTGGGCCGCCGGTGCCGTTGGGTGGTGCGACCGAGCATGTGACAAGGGCGCTTGACATCGACCGACAAGCGCCCTTAGATTCCGGGCTGCCCCTTCCCACACGAACGATCGGAGCCGCCGTGTCCTTCGAGCAGACTGTCCTGCTGTCGCTCCTCGCCGGCCTGACCATCTTCCTCGGCTTGCCGGTCGGTCGCCTCCGGAACCTCTCCACGAGGACGCAGGCCCTGCTGACCACGGCGGCCGCCGGCGTGATCCTGTTCCTGATCTGGGACATCCTTGCTCAGGCTGTCGCGCCGGTCGAAGAGGCATTGAAGGCAGCCTCGAGCGGCGAGGGTCCGACCGCCGATGTCGTCATCAACATGGTGGCGTTCTGCCTGTCGATCGCGTTTGGCCTGCTGTCGCTCGTGTGGTTCTCGAACCGCATGCGCGCCCGGCGGGCCGACGGCCTGTCGGCCCATGACATCGCCATCGGGACGGCCGTCGGTCTCGGCCTACACAACTTCTCAGAGGGACTCGCGATCGGCCAGTCCGCGGCGAGCGGAGCGACGGCGTTCGCTCTCGTGCTGGTCATCGGTTTCGCGCTGCACAATGCGACCGAAGGGTTCGGGATCGCGGCACCGCTGACGACCGGGCCTCAGCCGACCTGGGCATTCCTCGCGGCCCTCGGCATCATCGGTGGCGGACCGACATTCCTCGGCGGAGTCATCGGCTACTCGTTCGTGTCGCCACTGCTGTCGATCGTCTTCCTCGGCGTCGCGGCGGGTGCCCTGATCTACATCTTCAACGAGATGATGGCCACGTCACGAAAGTTCGCGCAGCCGGTCGCCGCCAATGTCGCTCTCCTGGTCGGTCTACTCGCGGCCTTCGGCACCGATTTCTTCCTGATCGCCGCCGGCGCCTGATCCGAGGAGCCTCACCCCGGGTCGAGGACGACGGTCCGTTCGATGGCCTGCATATGCGCTCCGTCCAACGCGCCGAGCAGGTCGTGGACGTGCCGGACCTGGGCGGTGGACGGCTGGATGCCCGCGAGTTCGCCGACTCCGTCCAGCCAAGCGGCCAGTGCAAGCCACGCCTCCTGCCACGCCTTGCCGCGCCGAGACTCCCGCCGGGCCTCCATCGCGAGCCGGTTCATCGTCGCTCGTCGGACGTTTTGGTCGTCTGTGCCATCGACCTGACGGACCATGGCGTTGGCCGCGACAAGCGACTCCTCGAAGTGCACCCACGCGAGGCGCGCGCAGAAGCGCTCGCCCAGGAACCACCCCGGCAAGCGTGCGATCCATCGATCGCGGTCCGGGACGCACACGATGAACGAGAAGTAACCGCAGGCCGTCAGGTAGATGGCAAAGGCGACCACGGTCGGCGCGTCGGACGAGGACGCGACGATCTGCGACGCCGCCGTCAAGAGCGCGGGAGGCAGGACGAGGGTGAGGATCACACGCCACGGATATCTCTCGGCGAACAGGTACAACGTCAACCCGATCGGAAGGACTGTCCACAGCAGCGGATGCAGCCACATGGTGCTCACGACGGCATACGCAAGCCAGCCGATGAACAGCACGATGCCCGTGCCGGGCGGCCAGTTGATCGGATCCAACCGGGACAGGCGCGCTCGCTGGGGTTGGTCGCTCATCAGGACATGGTCCCCCTCGCAGCCGACACGTCAAGGGCAGCGTCGATATGGCCTCGTGGCGGGCCCCATTCGCCAGGTCCCCACCGGCGGTCCACCCGCGGTCACGAACGTCCCTAGAATCGACGCGTGAAGAAGATCGGCTTCCTGTCATTCGGACATTGGTCGGCGTCGCCCTACTCGCAGGTCCGGTCGGCCTCGGACGCGCTCATCCAGTCGATCGAGCTCGCCGAGGCGGTCGAGGACCTGGGTGCCGACGGCGCGTACTTCCGCGTCCACCATTTCGCCCAGCAACTCGCGTCGCCGTTCCCGCTCCTCGCGGCGATCGGCGCTCGGACCAAGCGCATAGAGATCGGCACCGCCGTCATCGACATGCGCTACGAGAACCCGCTCTACATGGTCGAGGACGCCGGTGCAGCCGACATCATCGCGGGCGGTCGTCTGCAGCTGGGGATCAGCCGCGGATCACCCGAACAGGTCATCGATGGCTTCCGCTACTTCGGCTACACGCCGCGCGACGGCCGGACCGACGCCGACATGGCCCGCCAGCACGCCGACACCTTCATCCAGGCGCTGTCCGGAGCCGGGTTCGCCCAGCCAAACCCCTCGCCGATGTTCCCGAACCCGCCCGGTCTGCTTCGCCCTGAGCCGCATTCGCCGGGGTTGCGCGACCGGATCTGGTGGGGCGCAGGATCACGCGCGACGGCGGAATGGGCGGGCCAGCAGGGCCTGAACCTGATGTCGTCGACGTTGCTGACGGAGGACGCCGGGGTGCCATTCCACGAGCTCCAGGCCGAGCAGATCCGGCTGTTCCGAGAAGCGTGGACGGCCGCTGGACACGAGCGTGAACCGCGGGTGTCGGTCAGTCGTAGCATCTTCGCGCTCGTCGACGACCGCGACCGGGCGTACTTCGGGAGCGGCAACCAGGGGTCTGATCAGGTCGGCTACATCGACGCGCAGACCAAGGCGATCTTCGGGCGCTCGTACGCGGCGGAGCCCGACGTCCTCGTCAGGGAACTCGCTGGCGACACCGCGATCCAGGCGGCGGACACGCTGCTGCTCACGGTTCCGAACCAGCTCGGCGTCGAGTACAACTCCCACGCGATCGAGAGCATCCTCAGGCACGTGGCGCCGGAACTCGGCTGGCGCTAGCCGGGCCGTCGCCTCGGGCGCACCGGGTGCCGGCAACGCCCACCGATCTGTGCGATGGTTGCTCAAGCAACTGACGTCCGCCTTTGACCCGAGGATCGCCGATGACCGACTACGCCGATAGGACGAAGAACCTGATCGCCGACATACGCGCCAACGGCCGCCCGACGAGTGGCTACTTCGAAGGTCGCGCCGTGATGGTCCTCACGACGACGGGGGCCAAGAGCGGCGAACCGAGATCTGCCGTCGTGACCTTCACGCGCGATGGGGATGACTACATCGTGGTCGGGTCGAAGAGCGGCGAACCCAGCGATCCCGCCTGGTTCACGAACCTCGTCGCCAACCCGATCGTGACGATCGAGACCGACGGCCAGGCCTTCCAGGCCAACGCGACGGTGGTGGAAGGTGTCGACCGCGATGCGCTCTGGGACCGGCATGTGGCCGAACACCAACAGTTCGCCGAGTACCCGTCGAAGACCGACCGGATCATCCCGATCGCCCGGCTCACGCCACTCGGCTGATCGCGATCCCGGCCGGGTCTCGGCGGTCGTATATGCATCGCTGAGAGCGCCCCCGGACGGACTCGGGCCCCCAACAGCAACGGCTGACTCTCGTCCCCTACCCGCTGGGCGCTGTTGCGTGAACCCATGCGAGGCGCAGTCGGGGAGTGGGCCGCGATTCGCGCGGATATCAAGCAGGAGCTTGAACCTTGGCGTCGTCATATCCTCGGACGCTTCGCCGCTACAGTACGGGTGTGGAGCGGTATGAGATCGCCGAGGCAGCCGAGCGTAGCGGAGTCGGCGTCAATGAGCTGCGCCGGCTGGCGGAGCTGGGCATCCTGGTGCCCGACGCGGACGGCCGATTCACGCCGGCCGACATTCGCCGCGTGGGCATGGTCGACAGCATCGTCGCCTCGGGCATCCCGCTCGACGGCCTCGGCGCGGCCATCCGAAGCGGCCAGATCTCCCTCGACTTCCTCGATGAACCCGCCTATGAGCGGTTCTCGGCGCTTAGCGGCGTGACGTTCGCCGAGTTCGGCGAGCGGACCGGCATCCCGGTCCCGTTGTTGATGCGCATCCGCGAGGCGGCTGGTTCGCCTCAACCGCGTCCGGACGATCTGATCCGCGACGATGAGCTGCCGTATGCCGCGTTCATCGAGGCCCAGGTCAACGCCGGGTTCGACCCGGCAGCCAGCCAGGGACTACTCCGGGTCCAGGGCGATAGCCTGCGCCGCATGGCCGAGACGGAGACGGCTTGGTGGCGGTCGGAGGTCGTCATGCCGGCCGTCGCGGCAGGCAAGCGGCCGGACGAGATCCTTGGGGCGAACTTCGCCAACCGGATGAGCATCCTCGCCGAGCAGGCCATCCTCGGGATGTACCACCTCCAGCAGGCACAGGCGTGGACCAGCACCATCATCGAAGGCCTGGAGATGCAACTGGCCGCGGCCGGCCTGCATAGCCGTCTCGAGCATCCACCGGCGATGTGCTTCCTCGATATCACCGGCTACACCCGCCTCACCCAGGAACACGGGGATGCGGCGGCGGCCGATCTGGCGAGCCAGCTGGCAAGGCTCGTGGAGCGCACGTCGGTCAGCTACGGGGGCCGGCCCGTCAAGTGGCTCGGCGATGGGGTGATGCTCTTCTTCCAGGACCCGGGACCAGGGGTTGTCGCTGCCCTCGAGATGGTCGCGGGCGTGGCCGCGGCCGGGCTGCCGCCGGCACACGTCGGTCTGCACGCCGGGCCGGTGATCTTCCAGGAGGGCGACTACTACGGGCAGACGGTGAACGTCGCCTCGCGGATCGCCGAGTACGCCCGATCGGGTGAAGTGCTCGTCAGCCAGGAGGTGGTTGACGCCTCGGGTGGCGTGGAGGTCGCCTTCCGGGAGATCGGCCCGGTCGAGCTCAAGGGCGTGGGTGGGGCCATGGCCCTGCACGCTGCCTCGCGGTCCGGTTAGCCGGGGCTGGCTGCCCGCTGCCGGATCGGTGCGCAGCCCGATGGCGGCACCATGACTTGCTATGGCGCCCCCGGACGGACTCGAACCGCCGACGCAGGCCTTAGGACGGCCTCGCTCTGTCCACTGAGCTACGGGGGCGCGGACTCCATCGTACCCCGGCTCGAACTGGCCTTTCGCGAGCGTCACCTACAATCTGTCGCGAGATGCGCGACGCTCCCCTCATCGACCTGTTCCTGTACGGCCGCTCCGGGTGCCACCTGTGCGAGGACGCGCACGCCGCGTTGGTCGCGCTGTTCGAGGAACGCTCACGCATCGGGCTATCCAACCCCACACTGATCGAGCGCGACATCGAGACCGACCCGGACTGGGAGCGCGCCTACTTCCCGTCGATCCCGGTCGTCGTCCTCGGCGACCGCCGCCTCGAATTCGCGACGAGCCCCGCGAAGCTGCGCCGACTCCTCGCCGACGTCCTGGACGCCTGAAGCGCCGGACCGACCGATGGACGGCACGAACCTCACCATCCTCGTGGCCCTCGCCGCCGGTGTCATCAGTTTCCTGTCGCCCTGCGTCCTGCCGTTGGTGCCCGCCTACCTGGGCCAGCTGACGGCCATCGCGGTCGCTGGGTCCGCGCCGGGGGTCACGCCGTCGCGCTGGCAGGCCGTCCGGCACGCGCTTGCCTATGTCGCTGGGTTCGGTGCCGTGTTCACGGTCCTCGGCATCACGGCGACGTTCGCGGCCGGTCCCCTCGTCGACTACCTGCCGGCGCTCCGGACGATCGGTGGCCTCGTGCTCATCGTCCTGGGGCTCGATCTGGCGGGCCTCCTCCACATCCCGGTCCTCAGCCGAAACTGGCGCCCGCTCGACGCTGGCGCCGCAAGTTCTCTCGCGACCGCCACCGCGACGACCTCGTTCGGTTCAGGCACTGGCGCTCCGTCCGTCGGCGACCGCATCGGTGGTCATGTCGTGAGCTCTCGCGGCGGATGGTTCGCGTCGTTCGGCCTCGGGGCCATCTTCGCCATCGGCTGGAGCCCGTGTATCGGGATCATCCTCGGCGGCATCCTGACCCTCGCGGCGACGTCCGCCACCGTGCTCCAGGGCACCATCCTGCTCGTCGCTTACACGATCGGGCTGGGCCTGCCCTTCCTGATCCTCGCGGCGATCTTCGATCGCGCGCCACGGGTCATGGCGCCGCTCGTCCGGCACGGCAAGACGGTCTCGCTCATCGGCGGCCTGCTGGTCGTCCTGATCGGTGTCGCGATGGTCTTCGACTGGCTCGTCCTGCTGCCGCGCTATTTCAACTTCAACACCGCCATCTGATGACGGGTCGCCCACAGTTCGAGCACAAGCGCGAGCGCCACGGGGTCATCGGTCCATTCAGCGGCCGCCAACTGGTGTTCGCCTTCGCGATCGTCGTTGCGCTGGCGGTGATCCTGGTCGGCGTCACGACGCCGCTCGGGACGACGGCCGACAGCCCGGGCGCCGTGGACCCCCGAGCGACCGCCTATATCCTGTCGTCACCGCCGCCCATCGGCCTCAAGGTGGGCGCGAGCGCCCCCGAATTCAGCGTCGCCAACGACGACGGCTCGGCCTATCAGCTGGCCGACCTCGACGGCAACCCGATCCGCCTCTCCGATCTGAAGGGCAAGGCTGTCTGGGTCAACTTCTGGACGACCTGGTGCCCGCCGTGCCAGTCGGAAGTGCCGATCCTGCGCGACCTCGCGACCCGGTACAAGGACCGCGGACTCGAGGTCGTGGCGATCAGCGTCCAGGAGACTTCGCCCGCCGACGTCAAGGCGTACGCGACGAAGTACGAGCTGCCGTACACCATCGGCTTCGACGGGTCGGGCAAGATCTTCCATGCGTATAAGGCGTACGGCCTGCCGACCCAGGTCTTCATCGACGCGAATGGCGTCATCCGCTCCATCGTCGGGGCACCCCTCGACATGGCCGGGGCGACCGCACAGATCGAGGCGATCCTCCCCCCGCAGTAGGGCTACCGGGCCTCGTATCGGAACCGGTCGCGATCGTGCACGAGCCGCCCGATCGGATGGCGCGCCTCGTGCGAGAGGACCACGATCCAGTCCTCGTCGGCAGCCTGGGCGAATAGCTCTGCCTTGCGGGTAACCGAATCCAACGGGAAATCGTCGAACGAGGTGACCCAGCGCGGGTTGGCGGCCCACGGCCGCATCATCAGGTCGCCGAAGAACGCCAGTGTCCGCGCGCTGTCGCCGCTGCCCCGGACGATGACCGCCTGGTGGCCGGTCGAGTGGCCGCCGGTCGGGATGACGCGGACCCCAGGCATGACCTCGCGCTCGCCGTCGACCCAGCCCTGTCTTCCCCACGCTTCGACGAGTCGGAGCTCCGGCTGGACGTACGACGCCACGAGCCGCGGGTTGTCGCCGAGGGCGACCTCCCATTCGGCACGCTGAGCCACGATCCTGGCATGCGGAAAGGCTCGCTCGCCATCCGCACGCAGTAGCCCGCCAGCATGGTCGAAATGCAGGTGGCTCATCGCCACGAGATCGACTGACTCGGGCAGGAAGCCCGCCGCCTCGAGCGCGGAGACGATCCACGGCCCATCGTACGAGCGCATGGTGCGGGTCTTGTCGTCCAGCCGGTCGCCGATCCCGGTCTCGACCAGGACGCGGCCCGCTTTCGTCTCGATGAGCAGGCAGTTGAGCGCCTGGAGCAGGCGTCGCTTGTCGTCGACCTCGTCGCGGACGAGATCGCCCCACAGGACCCACGGCACCGGCCCGAACAGCGTTCCGGCGTCGGACCGGAACGTGCCCGCCTGGACCAGTGCGACGCGCGTCCCGCCGCCGAGGTCCTGCGCCCAATCCACCGCGTCGTTCATCGCCATGGCGTTAGGTGCGCTTGGACTCCGCGGCGCGGGCGGCGTCGAAGTCGCGGTGATAGGCGGACGCCGTCGGCTCCGACTGGCCCTGGTACTTCGATCCGAGCTCAGGCGAACCATACGGACGATCGACGGGGCTCGACATCCTGAAGAAGCTGATCTGGCCGATGCGCATCCCGTAGTACAGCGCGATCGGCAGGTTCGCCACGTTCGACAACTCGAGTGTCAGGTTGCCCTTCCAGCCCGGGTCGACGTAGCCGGCCGTCGAATGGATGAGGAGACCGAGGCGTCCAAGCGAGCTGTTGTGCGTCGGGATGAACGACCTGGTCGCCAGGAACATCCCGCTGGGCGCTGCGACCTGGATGCACCTGACCGGAACCGATGGGACATCGATCACGACGTCGATCGCGCGGAATCGGTGATAGTTGGCCTCCGCCGGCTTCTGTCGCGCGAGCTTGCGCGGGAGCCGGAACACGGGCCGGTCAGGCGTGAACTTGACTCGATACTTCGGGCCCTTGTCGACGCCGTTGAGGGTCGCTCGTCCGGTCGTCTTGACGGGCCGGAAGCCGAGGCCGGCAGCCAACTCGACGACGGCGTCCGCGAGTCCTTCGTTGACGCTCGTGAACTCACATCGACCCGCGACGTCGTCCACGAATCCGTCCGTGTCCATCAGTCCCTGGAGCAGGGCGAGCCGCTGGCCGACACCCGCCTCGAGGTACTCACGCGGCACGACCTTGCCGCTCATCTGACCCATGCTTCGGAGCCGGCTCGAGAGCGACCCGTTCCGGGCGTACCGGCCGGTGGTTTCGTCCCGCGTGTGTCCGACTCCGCCGATGCGATAGAGGTTGGGAGCGTACGAGACGGGCCGGACGGTGAACCCGTCGCCGCTGATCTGCTCGAGGATCTCGGGGTCGACCGAGGTGATCTCCGTCTTGGTCGTCGTGCCGTCTCCGAGCCATGCGCCGAAGGTGTAGGGCTCGATCGGGAGGTCGAGCCGCGACGGGTACTCGACCGGACCTGCGAGTGGCACGTGGTGGTTCGCTTCGCCGTTGACCTGCAGCGATCGAGCGATCTCGTCCGTCGTGCGAATGCGCGCGACCGAGCGGCCCCCGCGTCGCCCGTTCTTGTCGATGGTCACCCACTGATGCGACGCGTCGGCTACGACCCGGGTCCCGTCCGAGAACACAACGGCGCGACAGGGTCGGTCGCGCAAGGGAGCCGTTGCGTCGACGACCGTCGTCGCCGCACCTGTCTCGTCGAAGACCATGTCGCCGGGCTCGAGATCGCCCATCGTCCGCCAGCCGAACGGAGTCGGCACCGGCGTATCGAGGGCCAGCGCCTTGCCTTCGAGCCTGGCCACGAGGTCGTTCGGCAGTTCGACCCACTCGTGCGTCTGGCCGAGGACGAATTCGCCCGGATGCAGGATGAACGGCTCGTCCTCTTCGACGGTCAGCAGTTCGGTCAAGTCGGGCTGCGGCGCACGGACATCGATGAAGGCGTACCGATTATTGCGGAAGACCCTGAAGCTCTTGTCCAGGTGGAGGTCGACCGACGACGGCTGGAGATCGTGTGGGTCGTACGGATTGATCGCGATGGTGCCGGCCTCGAGCGCGGCGCGGATGTCTCGATCCGACAGCACGCTCACTTCGCGAACGCTCCCGTGCCGCGCTCCGCGTAGAGGCTGTCGACCTCGCGCTTGAGTGCTTCGAGATCCTCGAAGCTCTGATAGACGCTGGCGAACCGGATGTAGGCGATCTGGTCGATGCCGCGGAGCTGCTCCATGGCGAGCGCGCCGATCCGCGACGACGGCACCTCGGTGACACCGGCGGCGCGCAGTTCCGCCTCGATGGCATCGGCGGCATGCTCGGCCGCGCCGTCCGGGACGGGTCGCCGGGTCAGCGCCTTGCGGAGCCCGGACACCAGCCGGTCGCGATCGAATTCCTGGCGCGCGCCATCGCGCTTGACGACGATGAGCCGAGCCGCCTCGACGCGCTCGTAGGTGGTGAAGCGCATCGCGCACGCTGCGCACTCGCGCCGACGGCGGATGGTCCCGGAGTCGTCAAGATCACGCGAGTCGACGACGCGGGTCTCCCGCTCGCCGCATTGGGGGCAGCGCATCGCTCTCCTGTCGTGTCCGACCACTAGGGATGGTGGTGTGTGGCGAGGATACCACTAGATGGTGTGGTCTGACAGGGTTAGACGGCGGTCCGGCCAGTCGTCGCGCTACCGTCGTCGACCGCGATGTCCTGGGCCTCGAGTGCCCGTCGGGCGAACGCCTCGCGAGCGTGGATCAGGTTCAGGTATCCGCGTTTGATCGCCGTCTGCGCCTCGAGTTCACGTGGGCCTCGGCGGGCGGTGATCATGATCGTGGTGCCGTGCTCGACCATTTCGAGCGCACGCCCGGCACGCTCGAGTTCGGCGACGAGGTCGGATCGGATCCGACTCGCCTGACGCGGGCCACGAAGTCCCCTGGCCTCATCGGTGTATCGCCGGACGGCGTCGACCGCAGCCGCGATGGTTCCCGCGATGTGGTCCGGATCGACCTGGCGACGCCGCACCGCGTCGATCTGGCCGGCCGCGCCCGCGAGCGACGCGTCGACGCGCGTCGCGAGATCCTTGACGGTACCCCGGAATTGCTCCATCTCGCGGGTGCGGGCGACGATCCTGCCGGTGCCACGGAGCACCACCGCCAGCCCAGCAGCAAGGGCGATGAACGCCGCGATCGGCAGCAGGACGGCGATCTCCATGCGATCCGGGCCCCCGCCGCTCGCTCAGCCGGGCCGGGTGCGGATTCGTTCGACGAGCGCCGCACCCACCTCGAACAGGTCGCCCACGACGAATAGGTCGGCAAAGTCGGCGATGGGTGCGTCCGCGTCGCGGTTGACTGCGACGATCGTGCCCGACGTCCGCATCCCGACCTTGTGCTGGATGGCGCCACTGATGCCGAGGGCGAGGTAGAGCTCCGGCTTGACGATCTTGCCGGTCTGCCCGATCTGCTGGCTGTACGGGATCCAACCGGAATCGACGGCTGCGCGTGTCGCCCCGACCGCTCCGCCGAGCGCCTCGGCGATCTCGCGCACGATCCGGAACCCATCGGGACCGCCCACCCCGCGGCCGCCGGCCACGATGATCCGTGCTTCCTCGATCGGTGCGGCCGCGTTCTGTTCGTTGACCCGGTCCACGACCCGGACCGCGGGGAGTGGCTTCGCCACGGTCGTGGTCCGCGCCTCGACGCGGCCGGGTGCATCCGCGGGCGCGGCCGTCGCGACATTCGGGCGGACGGTGACGATGCCGCGGCCGCTCGTGAAACCGGATGTGGTGAGCAGCTTTCCACCGAACACGCTCATCTCGATCGCGGGACCGTCATCGGTCCAGGCGACGCCGGTCGCGTTGACGAGGACCCCGAGTCCGGTCAGGGCGGAGACGGCCCCCGCGAGATCACGGCCGTCGGCACCCGCCCCGACGAAGACGGCATCCGGGGAATCCTCCGCGATGAGCGCGGCGACGTGGCCGGCAGCGACCGCAGACCAGGCATTGTCGGCCGCGGCCGGTTCGGCGATCGTCCAGACGACCGGCAGATAGGTCGCGAGGTCAGCCGCCGCTGCGGCAGGGTCCGGCGCCACGACGATCCCGATGGCGTCCCGCCCTGCGGTTGCGGCGAGGTCACGGACGAGCGTCGCGGCTTCGGCGCTGATCCGGGCAAGCCCCCCGTCGAGTCCCGGCTCGGCGACGACCCAGATCGTGCCCATCAGATGATCCTCCGATCGGCGAGGAACTCGACGATGCGGGCCGCGCCTTCGTCGGGTGTGCCGCGCACGATCTCCGTCGCGGCCCTGGCCGGCGGCATCCGCGAGTCGAGGACCGCGGTGGTCGCGACCGCACCGCCCACGCTGATCGCATCCACCCCGAGATCGGCCAGCGATCGGGTCACGATCTCCTTGCCACGCGCCGCCATGATCCCCTTCAGAGACGGGTAGCGGGGCTCACCGAGCGCCTGGGTCCCCGCGATGAGGACAGGCAGCGGCGCCTCGAGCACGTCGTAGCCGGTCGCGCTGATGCGCCGCACCCGCACGGTCCGGCCGAACATGTCAGGTTCGATCCGCGCTGCATACGACAGGAATGGCAGTCCCAGGTGTGCCGCGATCGCGGCCGGAACGATCCCGCCGACGCCGTCCGACGCGTCGATGCCGGCGAACACCATGTCGAACTCGAGCTGTCGGAGCGCCGCCGCCAGGACACGCGCGGTCGAGACCGCACATGACCCGCCGAGCGCGACGTCCGACACGTGGACGCCGCGGTGAGCGCCCATCGCGAGTGCCTTGCGCAGCGTCTCGGGCGCATTCGTCGGAGCCATCGTCAGCAGCGTGATCTCACCTTCGCCGGCGGCCTCGATGAGCTTGAGGGCCGCCTCGAGGACGTATTCGTCGTTGCCGTTGACGACCGCCGGGACGGCAGCCCGATCGAGGCGACCGTCCGCCCCGAGGCGCTCCCCGGCGGACGCCGGATCCGGAACAGGCTTGACCAGGACGACGATGCGCACGAGCTAGTTGTCCCTTTCTGCCTCGGGTCGGTCGCTCTTGCCGAGCAACGCCCGCGCGACGACGAGTCGCTGGATCTGCTGGGTGCCCTCGTAGAGCTGGGTGATCTTCGCGTCGCGCATCATCCGCTCCACCGGGAACTCGTCGATGTAGCCATAGCCCCCGAGCACCTGGACGGCGTCGGTGGTCACGCGCATCGCGGCGTCCCCGGCCACGAGTTTACACATCGCCGCCCACCGGCTGGCGTCTTCGGAACCCGCTTCGATCTCGACGCATGCCTTGTAGAGCAGCTGGCGGGCCGACTCGGTCGCGGCGTCCATGTCGGCGAGCATCGCCGCGACCATCTGGAGGTCGCCGATCCGATGGCCGAACTGTCGGCGGTTTCTGGCATATGCCGTTGCCGCCTCCAGCGCGCCCTGGGCGATGCCGACGGCCTGGGCGGCGATCGCCGGCCGGCTCCGGTCGAATGTCCGCATCGCGATGGCGAACCCGTCGCCCTCCGCCCCGATCATGTTGACGGCCGGCACGCGAACGCCGTCGAAGGCGAGCTCGGCGGTCGGGCTGCCCCGGAGGCCCATCTTGTGTTCGATCCGGGCGACCTCGAAGCCCCGCGTCGGAACCTCGACAACGAAGCACGACAGTCGCGTATGGCGCGAGGCATCGCGGTCCGGGTCGGTGACTGCAAAGACTGTGAGAAGGTCAGCCACCGAGCCGTGGCTGATGAACCGCTTGGAGCCCGTGATGACGTAGTCGTCACCGTCGCGCACGGCCCGCGTGCGGATGGCGGCGACATCCGAGCCGGCATCGGCCTCGGTCATCGCGAACGCGATGAGATCCTCGCCCGATGCCAGGCGCGGGAGCCAGCGCCGATGCTGCTCGGGCGAGCCGGCCAGGACGATCGGCAGCGATGCGAGCTCGTGCACGGCGAGGATGAGCCCCGTCGTCGCGCACGCCCGGCTGAGCTGCTCGACCGCCAGGCAGACGGTCAGCAGATCGGCATCGAGTCCGCCGTACGCCGCCGGGAATGGCAGCGCCAGGATGTCCTGCGCTGCGAGGAGCTCGCGCAGGTCCTGCGGGAACTCGGCGCTCTGGTCGATGTCCCTGGCCCGTGGCGCGACACGTTCATCGGCGAAGGTGCGGACAGCGTCGCGAAGAAGCGTCTGCTCCTCGGTCAGTCGGTAGCTGGGCGGCATCGACTCGGTCACCGTCGGCATCCTAGCAGCGCGCCACATGGGAGCGGACCCGAACGATGGGACTATCCGAGCGCGCCCGGGCGGTCCTCCGGAGACTAGCCCTGGCGAAGACCCAGCGTATTCCCATCCGGATCCCGGAACCAGGCCCCGAGCGCAGGCCCGATCGGCGCGACGTGGTTCGTGGTGATGAGGGGGCCCTCTGTGTAGTCGAGGAACGCGACACCCTTTGCCTCGAGGTCGGCGACGGTCGCGGCGATATCGGTCACCTCGAAGTGGGACACCGTGTGCGACGTCTCGGTGCCCGGGCGCCGGAAGATCGATAGCTCGCTCGTCTCGCCGCATCGGAGTCGGACCGACGCCGGGTTCTCCCACAGGACCGTCAACCCGAGGGTCTCGCCGTAGAACGCCTTCGAGCGCTCGAGATCGCTGACCGGGATCGTGGCTACCACCGTCGTCGCTCCGAGCATCTCGTCCTCCTGTCAGTCCGGGCCGGCGGACACGACCATACTCCGGCCGACGACCGAATGGGTCCCGTCCCGATCTAGCGTTTCGCGGCTGCCGCCTTCTCGGCGACGCGAGTCTCAACGATCCTCGTGACCAGCGCCAAGGGGATCGGGCGGTTGGCCGGGAAGCGGATCGTCCCCTTTCCCGCCAGGTATGGCGTCAACTCGTCGCCGATGGCGGCAACGACGACGTCGCTCGCCGGGAACAGGCTGTAGTGGTTCTTGAAGGCGGCGTATGACACCAGGAAATGCCCGCCCTGTGAGCGTAGCGCCGGCATCTGGTAGGCGATCGACTCGGTCGCCTCGGGCGCGGCTTCCCTGACCGTCCGGCGCAGTTCCGTGACGACGGTGCGCTGCGCGTCCGGCAGGTCAGCCAGATACTCGTCTACGGTCGTCGGTCCGGGCATGTCGAACTCCCTTCGGGACGATGGAGTGTTGGTGCATCTTGCATCACGTCGGCTACTGGTGCGTCAGTGCCCTCATGCGGATGCACCCGTCTGGCTGACCGGACCGTCGAGGTCGCCATCGGCCGGAGACGCGGTGATCCTCGGGCGCCTGACACGGACCGCCACGCAGGTCTGCGTCGGCTGACCCTCCCTCAGATGCGGCGCTCGCGGTCGATCGCGACCGCCGCCAGATCGGCGACCGCCTCCAGCACCCGTCGCGCGTCGGCGGCGATCGGGCGTTCGTAAGCGAGCGCCAGGACTCCCACGACTCTGTCCGTCCCGCCGCGTCGGATGGTCAGCGGGAGGTGACTTCTGAGCGCCGGGCCGCCCGGATTCAGCGGGGTGACGTCGTACGTCGCCAACGGCGCAGCGAACGTGTGCGCGATCGGATGGCCGGGTCCGCGCATCGCCTGCGTGAGCCCGATCGCGGCGGCATCGTCAAGACCGATCGAGGCCGCGATCCGCAGCCCCGGGGACGACCCAGTCGGGATGACGACCGCCGCAGATCCGACGTCGAGCGGGGCCGCGATTGCGTCGAGCATCGCCTCGAGGGTCGGGGTCAGGCCTTCGTCATGAGCAAGAGCCCGGGCGCAGTCGGCAAGGATCATCGATGACCTCGTGGACATCTCGCGGACGGGCTGTCAGGCCGCGACGGCCGAGCCACTGTCGATGACGAGCTCGGGTGGCGGTGCCGCCTGTGCCTGCGCCAGATCGAAGTCGTGGAGCTCCGAGGCCTGGCCGAAGGCGGCCATCGGGTCGTCGCCTTCGACGGTCACGATGATCGGGAATGCGACTGCCATCATCGCCATGTGAACCTCCTCGGGCACGTGCGCGCCCTTGCGACGGCGGGTCGGACTCGTATTGGCCCTGCGCGTCGTCGTGGCGACCGTATCGGACGACGCGCCGGAGGGGACCCGCGCGTCCCCGTGCCCCTCACCGGTCAGAGGAGTATGCGCTGGGTTCGACGAGAAGGCCTGTGGCGCGGCGCTGCCGCGTGCCATGCTTCATGTGTCCGGACGAACCGGGACGGAGGACCGATCAAGCCCATGGATCGAGACGATCCCGCGTACAAGGGTCAGCGCGACTACACGAGGCCGTTCCTCGCCGTGTACGACGCCTGGGTCCTTGGAGTCGCCGCGAGATGGATCTGGCGGTGCCCGACGCCTCGCCTGGTCGAGGGATATCGGCAGCGCATTCGTGACAGACACCTCGACGTTGGTCCCGGGACCGGCTACTTCATCGAGAAGTCGGGCCTTCCGAAAGGGAGCCGTGTGACGCTCGTCGACCCGAATCGGAGCGTTCTCGCCCACGCCTCCAAGCGGTTGCGTGGCTACGACGTGACGCCGGTCGAGGCCGATGTCCTCAAGCCGCTGCCCGTTGACGGACCGTTCGACTCCGCTGCGCTCCATCTGGTCATCCACTGCCTGCCAGGACCGCTGTCGCGCAAGGCCGCGGCGGTGGCCGATGTAGCGGCTGTCCTGGCCCCCGACGGTGTGCTCTTCGGAGCGTCGGTCCTCGGGATGTCCGGGCCGCAGACCCGGCTGTCACGCCGCGTCCTGAGCGTCTTCAACCGCCAGGGCGGCTTCGATAACCTCGACGATACCGAGGATGGTCTGCGCGATATCCTCGCGGCCTCGTTCGAGCAGGTCGAACTCGAGATCGTCGGGTCGGTTGCGATCTTCGCGGCGACGGCTCCACGTCTGGAGACGGCGCGCTGACGGATCAGGGACCGGTGAGAACAGGCACGAGTCCTGCGGCGATGGTATCGGCCCAGGCATCGATGACCGCCCAATCGCGGAAATCGCCACTCGGGATGGCGTCCCTGGCGGCCGCGGGCATCCTCCGTGCCAGCTTCTCGACCCAGCCGATCGGTGGCGCATCGATGTCGAACGCGCCGAAGAAGACCTGCTCGCCACGCGGATGGATCGTCGTCCGCATCTCGGCGAATTCCCTGGGTTCCGAGGTCACCATCACGTCGCGTCCCTTGGAGTCGATCAGATCGGTGCCCACCGGCCCGCTGCTGAACAACCAGGTCGGATGCGCGGCAAGCGTCGCCTGGTTGCGCTGGACGAACTTCTTCGCGTCGTCCAGCCAGTGAGTCATGTATGCGGCGCTGCCGACGACGTATGCGTCATAGCCCGACGCATCGTGCACGTCCTTCGCGGGCAGGGCCTCGGCATCGACTCCGTCCTGCCGCAGGCGGTTCGCGATCCGTTCGGCGATCCCCTGTGTGGCGCCATGACGGGTGGCGTAGGCAACGAGAACGGACATGGCACACCTCATCGGCATCAGCTCAGCCAGTAGAGGATGTCGCCTCGTCGACCGGGCGCCAAGGGCCGAACGTCCCGTTGGGCACTGCTAGGCTACACGCGATGCACGACGACGCACCCGGACTCCGACCAGTTCCGGAGAAGGGCCAGCCTGCCGCGCCGCTGACCGAGGCGGAGCTGTCCCGGATGGCCCGCGAAGCGGTCCACCAGCCAGCCGATGCGCGCCTCGACAAGCAGCTCGTCCGGTTGGGACTGATGGATGCCACCGAGCCTTCGGCCATGCCTCAGGCCGGTCCGACGGGCGGTCCGGTCGCCATCGACCGGGAGCTGACCCGTCTTCGGGAGGAGCTCCGGCGCATGAGAGTGCTCCTCGCCCTGCTCGTCGGCGTCATCGCCGTCCTCGCCATCGTCGTGGTCGTGCTGCTCTTCCGCTGAGGCCGTCCTACAGGACAGGCAACTGCCGCTCGACCGGGACGGACGCGATGCGGGCCGCCAGGACCTCGCTGATATCCATGGCGTTGACCGCTGTCCCGCCCGGTGCCGCCGCGAGGCCGTCCGACATCATGACCATGCAGAACGGGCACGACGTTGCGACCGTCGCCGCACCTGTCGCCAGCACCTGCGCTGTGCGGTTCTCGTTGATGCGCGTGCCGCGTGTCTCCTCCATCCACATCCGGCCGCCGCCGGCGCCGCAGCAGAAGGTGTTCTTGCCCGACTTCTCCATCTCGGTGATGGACACGCCCGCTGCACCAAGCACGTCGCGTGGTGCGGCGATGACTTTGTTGTAGCGGGCGAGGTAGCACGAGTCGTGGACCGTGACACTCCCCGGCCGGTGATCGCCGGTCTCGGACTCGGCGTCCTCCGGGAGCGTCGCGAGCCGCCCGGACGAGACCAGGCCGGCCAGGAATGTCGAGTGATGGACGATCGTGTAGTTCCCGCCCAGCTGCCCGTACTCGTTGCCGATGGTGTTGAAGCAGTGCGGACACGCGGTCACGATCGTGCGCTCGCGCATCCCATACCGATCGAGCGTCTCGACGTTGCCCGTCGCGAGCATCTGGAAGACGTAATCGTTGCCCATCCGCCGCGCTGGATCGCCCGTGCACGACTCTTCCTGGCCCAGGATCGCGAAGCGGACGCCCGCGGCGTGGAGGCACGTTGCGACCGCCCGTGCGACCTTCTGGTTACGCGTATCGAACGCCGCCGCGCAGCCGACCCAGTACAGGACTTCGAGCTCGCCGAGCCGTCCCTCGGCGGCCATCTCGGCAACCGTCGGGACCTCGAACGGGAGCGCCCTCGTCCAGTCGAGCCTCGACGACGCCGGCTGGCCCCACGGGTTGCCCTGGTTCTCCATCGAGCGGAACGCGCTGGTGAGTTCCGCCGGGAAACGCGACTCTTCGAGCACGAGGTTGCGCCGCAACCCGACGATCTTGTCGACGTGCTCGATGAGCACCGGGCAGGCCTCGACGCAGGCGCCGCAGGTCACGCAGTCCCAGACCGCGTCATACGAGATCGCGTCATCGACGATCGGCTTGGCCAGGAATGTCGGCGAGACGGTCGTGTCGTCGAGGCCGTACGTGTCGCGCACGATCGGTGAGTTCGGGATGATGTCGATCCCGTGCTCGGCCTCCACCGACATGTGGCGGATGCCCATGATCAGTTCCTTGGGGTTCAGCGGCTTGCCCGTGTTGTAGGCCGGACAGGCCTCCTGACAGCGCCCGCATTCGGTGCAGGTGAACCCGTCGAGCAGGTCCTTCCAACCGAGGTCCTGGAGCGTCTTGAGCCCGAACGTCGCGTTCTCGTCCTCGAGGTCCAGCTTCGGCAGTTCGCCCCGCGGCGCGAGCTTGCGGAAGAAGATGTTCGGGAACGCCGTCGCGATATGGAGATGCTTGCTGAACGGCAGGTAGCACAGGAACGCGGCGACCAGAGCGATGTGGCCCCACCACAGGATCGCGAAGCCGGCATCGAGCACCTCGGGCGAGAGGTTGGTCAGCGGCTTCGCGAGCGCATTCGAAACGAACGCGCCGGGGATGTCGCCGTGCGCCGCGACGTCGAAGACCTGCGCGAAGAGCTCGGTCGCGACCACGCCGCCGATCATCGACAGGATGATCAGGGCGTCGCGGTTGAATGTCAGCCGGCGCGGCTTGGAGATCAGGCGGCGATAGAACGCCCAGCCGATCGAGCCCAGGACGGCCACCGCGACGACGTTCTGCATCGCACTGACGAGCGTCCACGGGAGGCCATCGAACGGGATCGACAAGACCCCCTGGATGACGCCCCCGGTCACGATGTTGGCCGTGCCGACCGTCAGCAGGACGAAGCCCCAGAAGATACCTGCGTGCATCGTGGCGGCCCCTGGGTCCTTGAACATCTTGGTCTGGAGGAACGCGTACTCGACGAGGCTGACGACGCGGACCGGGATATCCGCGAACGGGCGCGACGGCCGCGCGACCGCGAACACGCGTAGGTGCCGCGCCATGGCGAGGGCGAAGAAGGCGGCCGCGCCCCAGAACACGAGGAAGACGAGTGGATAGCCCGGGACCTCGGCAAACGGAGCGAACATCGGGCTAGCTTCCCTCCTCCTGGCCTCCGTCGGCAGTGATCGCGTGATCGTACGGTCCAGCGAGGGTGTCGAGTGCGTGATCCAGCACCGGCACGATCGCGTCGAGCGATTCGAGTGCGCCATTCGGGCTGCCAGGCAGGTTGACGATGAGCGACCGACCCCGAACGCCGACGACAGCGCGTGACAGGTCCGCGAGCGGAGTTGCGGCACGCCCGATCGCGCGCATCGCCTCAGCGAGTCCGGGGACCTCGTAATCGATGACGGCCTGCGTCGCCTGCGGGGTCACGTCGCGCGGGGTGAGGCCGGTCCCACCGGTGGTCACGATCAGGTCGTGGCCGTCCGCCCCCTCCAAGAGCGCAGCCTCGATCGCCCATTGCTCGTCGGGGAGCAGGCGCCGGTCGACGCGGAAGCCAAGTCCGGTGAGCCGCGCTTCGACCATGGCACCGGACGTGTCCTCGCGGACGCCCGAAGCCGCCCCGTCCGATGCGGTGATGACGAGTGCCGAACGCCGGGCGCGGCCGGTCATGAATCGGTCACCCGGCGCCCTTGCGCTTCGAACCGACGCGACCGGCGACACGGGCACCGGGACGCGGCCTGGGCCGGTGCGGCGCGCCCTCCGTCGGCGCCTGGCGGATCCACGTGCCACTCTTGCCACCGGTCTTCGACACGAGCCGGACGCCCTGGATCTCGACGCCGCGCTCGACGCCTTTGACCATGTCGTAGACGGTCAGGGCAGCCACCGACGCCGCAGTCATCGCCTCCATCTCGACGCCGGTCTGTCCGGTCGTCGCGGCCTCGGCACGGATACGCAGGACGCCCGCCGCACGATCCGGGGTGATCGCGACGACCAGGTCGGTCAAAGCCAATGGGTGACACAGCGGGATGAGCTCCGAGGTGCGCTTGCCACCCATCACGCCGGCAAGTTCTGCAACGCCGAGCACGTCGCCCTTCGTGCCGCCACCGTCGATGACGAGGCTCATGGTCTCCGGCGAGACGGCGACCGTCGCCTCCGCGACCGCCCGGCGCGCGGTCACCGGCTTGTCCGTGACGTCAACCATCCGGGGTCGGCCGGCGCGATCCATGTGCGAGAGCCGACGCCGTTCGGCGCGCGGCTGGGGTCGTTCCATCGGTCCTCCGGGGTCGCGGGGTCAGGTCGCCGATCAGGCGGTGGCGACCATCATGCCCGGTCGAGCCACCACAATGCGACTTCGGCGCCGGCCGGGAGACTGTCATCGACCTCCGGGATGACCGCCAGAGCGTCCGCGGCGGCGAGGGCAGAGATGACGTGACTCCCCTGCCCTCCCGCGAGGTGAACCGCGACGCGACCGCGGGCATCACGGACAGGGGCGCCTGTCGAATCGACCTCCGCGACGACGCGGACGAACGCGCGGCGGTCCCGGCTCTTGACGACCGGTTCACCGAGGACGGCGCGATCGACCGGCCGAAGGAGGTCCTGGCGACCCGCGAGCGCTCGGATCGCAGGGCGGACGAACAGCTCGAAGGTGACCGCGGACGAGACGGGATTGCCGGGCAGGCCCAGCAGGAGGACGGGTGCCCCACCGCCGTGGCGGGGCGCGGTGCCGAACGCGAACGGCTTTCCAGGCTGGACCGCGACACGCCAAAGGTCGATGCGGCCGATGGTCTCGATGGCGGCCTTGACGACGTCGTACGGTCCGACCGAGACGCCGCCCGAGACGATGAGCGCATCGGCTCCGGCGGCAAGGCCGTCACGGAGGCGCCGCACAACGTCATCGAGAACGTCGGCCGCGATGCCGAGATCGATGGCCTCGCCGCCGGCGGCGGTCACGAGGGCACGAAGACCGGGGCCGTTCGCGTCGGGGATCCCGGCGGGCCCGAGCTCCTGGCCGGGTGCACGGACCTCGTCACCGGTCGCTAGCACGGCGATCCGCGGTCGGCGGTGGACGAGGATCCGGTCCACTCCAGCGCCCGCGACGAGGGCCACCGCGGCCGCGGAGAGGGCGGTCCCGGGCTCGAGCAGCACAGCCCCCGCGACCAGATCACTGCCTGCCGCACGGACGGAGCCGCCACGATCGACGGGTTCGTGAACGAGACAACGGGCGGGGACAGGACCGATCGCATCCCGTCCCCGCGGGCCGGGGCTGCGCTCGGCGTCAAGTGGTGTCGTCGCCTCGACAGGAACCACCGCATCCGCCCCATTCGGCAGTCGGGCGCCCGTCGCGATGCGCGCAGCCGTGCCTCGAACGACGGTGATCTCCAGCGCAGCGCCGGCCGCGATATCGCCGATGACGCGCAGTTCGATGGGTGCTTCCTCCGACGCGGTGGCCGTGTCGGAGGAGACGATCGCGTACCCGTCCATCGCCGAATTCGGCCAGGGCGGGAGGGAGACGCGTGCCCTGACCGATCCTGCGACGACGCGGCCCAGCGCGTCCGCTGTCGCGATATCCTCGGCCCCGACCGGCTCGGCGACCGCGAGGACCGCGTCGCGTGCCTGCTCGACGCTCAGGAGCCTCGCGGAGGCGGGCTCACTCACGATCCGGGTTCCGGCACGGCCGCCAGGTCAGGGTTCGGCAGAGCGGCCACGGTCCGCGCCGCCCGTCGTCCGGCGATGAAGGCGACGATCAGGGCGATCGCGATGATCGTGGCGCCGACCGCCATCGATGTCTCGTCCCAGAACCGGAACGGGAAGAGCTGCACGAGCCGGTCCGTCGCCGGGTCGAACAGGTACGACCCAGCCGGGAAGAAGATCTCGTGGAAGACGCTGAACAGCTGGTCGAACGCCACCAGCCCGACGACTCCCAGGACGATCGTGCCGAGCGTCAGTCCGACCGCGCCGCCACGGATCGCCCTCCACGTCCGCGCCCGATCGCGCCGGCGACTGGCCGCGATGAGCACGATCACCGACGCCAGCGCGAGGACCCACAGCCCGCGGAACACCGTACGGACATCCGACATGTGCGCCTGTTCGCGCTCCTTCAGGACCGGGGTCCCATCGACCTGCACGGCGAAGTCACCGCCGAACATAAGGTCGGACAGGATCGCGTCCGTCGCAGTGCGCAGCTGTTGCGACGAAAAGCCGGTCCATGCCGTTGCCTCAGCCCGACCCTGCTCGAATGCGACCCATTGCGGCGTCAGGAACGGCACGATCCCGATCGCGACGATGACGATCGCCGTCGCGGTGGCGGTGAGGAGCGAGCCGCCGCGGCCACCGAGGTCGTTCATCGGGTCATCGTAGCCCGTTCGGGGGAAGATCCGGTCCCGAACGGTCCCGACGCCCGCGACGGGACGATAACGCGCGCTCGAACGCGATCAGGGGTCCGGAACGGCGCGCGATGCAGGTTTCGTCGGCCTGGAGCCGACGGGGCTATTCGTCCTCGAGCGTCTTGGCCTGGTCCCACCAGCCCTCGAGGGTCAGGCCGGTCGGCGGTTCCATCTGGATCTCGCCGGCGGCGCGTCGGACGCGCGAGCTGAAGGTCGGCAGGTCGAGTTCGAGGATGTCGTGCAGGCCCTCGATCCGGGCCTGGATCATCAACTGGTGCTCGTCGGGTCCGAAACCCGCGAGGTTGAGCATCAGCGCCTCGTCACGCCACATCAGGACATCCGTCGTGTCGGCGGCGACCTGATCGGCCAACGTCTGGCGTCGGGTCGGCGTCTCCGACCGCTCCAGCAGAAGGCCCGTCGTGAAGATGCCCTGGTGATCGAGCCGATCGAGATGGGCGGGCTCGATGCGCGTCAGTTCGTCGATCGGTGGCATGCGCGGATGATGCCACGTCGAGTCTGCTGCCGGAGGCAATGAGCCCACCACGGAGTGAGCGAGCGGACCGGAACTTGATCGGATCGCGAACGTGGGCCGACCCGGCGTGACCCACAGGGTCCGCATACCGTCGCGCGAGACGCCACCGTGACGCCCAGGGTGTTCCCTATATCGACTTCCGAGTGCGCACGAATGGAGGACGCTTCGATGGCAGACCCCAAGATCCTCATCGACTTGAAGCACTGCATGAGGGCAAGCAAGACCCCTGCCGACCGTCAGGCCTGCGAGAACGCGTTCATACAAGCGGGCGGGACGGTCCAGCCTGACGGCGGGAAAGTCTTCACGGCCCCCAATGGAAGCTCGGGATTCGTGACCAACGGGGGCAAAGTCTTCTGACCCGTTGGGGAACGGCCGGATCGGTCAGCCCGGCAGGGTGGCCCCGCAGCTGATGCAGCGGTCGTCTGTCGCCTGATTGCCCATCCCGCATCGCCGACAGAGCTTCTGGCCCTCGGTGGCCGCCGCAAACGGCGATTCGCGGGGAGGCTCGACGGCACGGCGACGGCCGCGCAGGATGGCGAACGTCGCGAGCAACCCGACACAGGCAGCCAGAACCAGCGCGAGGAGTTGTTGCGTCTGGTCCATTGCGGTGCCCCCGGACCTGGTGCCGTGAACCCCGGAGGAACGGTTGACCAGTCGGGTCAGCCTACGCTCGGGCTGGCTGCACGGCAAGGGCAGCCGGGCGAATCCGTGTTCGACATTCGGCCAACGGACGATGGAGGCCCATGTGTCGAGCCGGGTGAGACTGGTTCGGGTCAGGTGGATCTGCGGCGGCACACTGCGGACGACCGTCACCTCCGGCGACCGAGGCCGAATGTGTTGCACCAACGCACCGAATACGCGTACTCGCAGGAAATCCGGTCGATACTAGTGCGGTCGGGCGTCCCCAACGTGAATCCGCCGTCGCGGTCACACCCGACGCCAAAGACCGTCACCCGTTGACAAGACGTTGGCCCCGCATCCCGCCATGGTTCTAGGTGGAGAGATGATGCACCTGCGAGCCGCCCTGACCGTGGTTGCGCTCTCGTTGAGCGCGGCGATCCCTGCCGGTCACGGATCCATCCCGGCGCCAGCCGTACCGGCCGCAGCTCGCGAACCGGCGACTCGGTCGGTACTCACGACCCGCACGGCCGGCTCAGCCTTCCATCAAGGAGCGTCGCTCCTGGCCCCTCGGCAGCTGATCCACGGTGTCGACGCCTCGGGACCCAGGTCATCGGGTTTGGCTCCTCGGCCAACGGCATCGGAAACCACAGCGACCAGTGCAACATTCGCTGGTCCGGGCAAGGCAGGCGACGCGGCGGCCGGATCAGCTGCCGCGACTTCGTTCGGGGCGCCGGTCAGCCTGCCTGCCGGCACTCACACCCACGGGGTCACGGTCGCCGACCTGAACGGCGACGGAAAGCTCGACCTGGTAGCCGCCAATGCCGGCAGCAGCACGGCCAGCGTGTGGCTCGGGAACGGCGACGGCACGTTCGGCTCCCGCGCTGACTTCCCGACCGGGCTGACCCCCAAGATGGTGGCAGTCGGCGACATGAACGGCGACGGGATCCCCGATCTCGTGACCGCCAATCAAGACGACGCGTCAGTCAGCGTCCTGCTTGGCAACGGCGCCGGAGCGTTCGGGCCGAAGGCGGATTACCGTGCCTGCAG
>Ga0075026_100000046_pt1 | contig 36719 bp, 24 predicted proteins | sample Str012_2_FD_71392 | JGI IMG/M metagenome (GOLD analysis project Ga0075026, IMG submission 71392) | Freshwater sediment microbial communities in response to fracking from Pennsylvania, USA - Straight Creek_MetaG_SC_2012 | ecosystem: Environmental > Aquatic > Freshwater > Creek > Sediment... | reverse complement strand
CGGTAGGATTCGAACCTACAACCAAGGGATTATGAGTCCCCTGCACTAACCGTTGTGCTACAGGCCCGCCGGAGCAAGAGCGCGCGATTCTAGCAGGGCGCCGGCCAGGAAGGCGTCGCAGCTGCCGCGGGCGGCCTCGGTGGCCGGAATCTTCACGCAGATCTCCTGCAGGCGCGCGCGCAGGCCGGTGAGTACGTCCTGGTGCGCACCCGCCGCCGCTTCGTTCCATTTGCGCAGCGTCGCGTCCAGCTTCGCAAGCCGCATGCGGGCGCGCCGGTAGATGCGGTCAGTGCCGTCCAGTTCGCCAAGCACCTCGGCCGTGACCTTGCGGATGCGCTCGGTGTCGTCAGCCTGTAGCCGCAGCAGGGCGCTAACGTAGCTCACACCCCACTGGAAGCGCGTCGCGGTGCCACGCGACTCGGTGTAGCTCGCTGCGTACCACTGCAGCGCTTCGCTCTTGCGGCCCAGCGCTTCGGCCAGTTCGGCGAGATCCGCCTTGTAGTAGTACGGCGTCGCGCTGTGGCGCAGTTCACCCTGCACCACCTCGTAGGCTACATCGTTCTGCTCGAGCAGCTCGTAGATCGGCAGTACGGCGTTGATGATGCCGGTGCGCACGTAGGGAATCTGCCCGCCGGCGAGCGCGGCATCGACACGGGCGCGCGCCGCACGTGCCGCGCCTATGGGTATCGCGCCGTTGATGGCCTTGATCGCCGCGAGCTTCGAACCGATCGCACCGAGCTGATCGGCCTCAGCGTAGTCAGGATCCACGGCCGCGGCGTCCATGGCCCGCGTAAAGCGGCGCAGCCAGCGCGCAGGATCCGTGCTGGCCTTTGCGGCGAGGAACAACCCCTCATCGAAGTACTGCAATGCGTCGGCGACAGCCAGTGACTCGCGGCCATCGGCCAGGATCGAGGCGATGGCCATGACATGGGCTTGCAGTTCCCGGCTTGGCTTCTCGCCAGCGGCGAGTTTCTTCGACTCGGCCCGGCCGGCATAGCTCGCGGCGATCACCAGCAGGCGCGCCCGCTCCCGTCGCGCCGCCACCGGACAGCGCGCCGCGGCGGCCACCAGCGCGCGCGCGCGTGGCGCGAGTTCGGCCTCCGCGACATCGTCCAGAATCCAGCCGTTGTAGGCCAGCCGCCGGCACTGGCCGCCATCCAGCGGCTGACCGGCCTGCGCGGCGCGCAACAGCGCATCGGCCGGTTGCAGATCGGCCAGCGCGGTATCGAGCACCGAGGCATACAGCGACAGGTCCATGCCGCCGGCGACCCGCATCCGTTCGTGGCGCTCGGCGTCCAGCACCACCAGCGTCGGATAGCCGACGACCTCGAACTGTTCGCCCCATTTTTGGGCACCGGCATCGTCGCCATCGAGGTACACGGTCACGAACTGGCGGCTCTTGGCGATGAAATCGGGCCGGGCGAATACCGTGGCCTTCAACTGCTGGCAGGGCGGGCACCACACGGCGCCCCAATAGAGCAGGATCGGCTTGTGGGCGGCCCGGGCAGCACCAAAGGCAGCGGCGACGTCGCCCGCGTACCAGGCGATCCCCGGAGTATCCGCGTGGTGCCCCGGGGCCGTGGCCGCTGCCGCGGATACCGCCGGCAGAGCGAACAGCAGCAGTGGGGCCAGTGCGCATTTCATGCGATAACAATAACCGTCCACCGGACGCTTGCCAAACAGGCCTGAATCGCTAGCATGTACGCCCCCCATTTCGCCGGAGCGAACCATGAAACTGTATTACACGCCTGGCGCCTGCTCGATGGCGTCGCACATCGTGCTCGCCGAGAGCGGCGTGCCCTATTCAATCACCCGCGTCGACCTCAAGACCAAGACCACCGAGACCGGCGAGGACTACACCAAGATCAACCCGAAGGGCTATGTACCCGCTGTGCGCCTGGACAACGGGGCAATGATCGGCGAGAACACCGCACTGCTGGCCTACCTCGGCGAGCTGCGCCCCACCGCCGGCCTGATGCCGCCGGCCGGTACCATCGAGAACTACCGGGTGCGCGAGTGGCTGGGTTTTGTCAGCAGCGAGCTGCACAAGAACTGCAGTCCGTTCTTTCGCCCCAATACACCCGAGGCGACGCTGCAGGCGCAGCGCGAACTGCTGCGCACGCGTCTCGCCTATCTGGAAGGCGAGCTGGCCGGCAAGCAGTACCTGACGGGCCAGGCCTTCACGTCCGCCGATGCCTACCTGTTCGTGGTGCTGGGCTGGTTCGGCCATGTGGGCATAGACCTCGCGGCCTGGCCGAACGTCAAGGCCTTTCATGCCCGGGTTGCAGCGCGCGCCGCCGTGCAGCAGGTCATGAAAGACGAGGGACTGCTGAAAGCGGCCTGAGCGCTCCGGGCGCCGCCGCGGCTCTAGCTGCGGCGGCGCGCGCCGCGTGATGGAGCGGCCTGCATCGGGTCTTCCGGCCAGTGATGCCGCGGATAGCGGCCGCGCATTTCCTTGCGCACTTCCACATAGCTCGAGCGCCAGAAGCCGGCCAGGTCGCGCGTGATCTGCACCGGGCGCTGCGCGGGCGAGAGCAGCTTGAAGGTCACCGGTACGCGGTTGCCGCCGATGCGCGGCGTCGCCGCCAGCCCGAACACCTCCTGCAGCCGCACTTCGATGCAGGGCGCGTTGTCATCAACGTAGTCGATGCGGATCCTCGAGCCTGAGGGCACCGCCAGCTCGCGCGGCGCCAGCTCATCGAGCGCACGGCGCTGCGCGGCATCCAGCCGCGCCAGCAGCGCCTCCCTCAGCGGCAGGCGCGCCAGATGCTCGCGGCGCGTGATGCCCTCGAGCCACGGCGCCAGCCAATGCTCGAGATCGCCCGCCAATGCGGCAGCGTCGCTGGCGGGCCAGTCCGGGAGCGGTGCCAGCTCCAGGTGGCGCACGAACTCCAGGCGCGCCTGCAGATTGCGGGTATCGCGATCCCAGGGGAGCGCCTCGATCCCCAGCTGCCGGATGCCCCCAAGCATCGCGCTGGCGGCGAGCTGCGCCGGTATCTGTGGCAGCGGATGATCGTCCAGCACCAGCGCCTCAAAACGGCGCAGCCGGCGCGCCAACACCGCCGCAGTGCGCGGATCCCAGCTTACCTGCTCCTCATCGACAATCTGCGCTGCGAAGCGCGCTTCGATTTCGGCGCGCGTGATCGGCGCCGCCAGATCGATGCGCGCTTCGCGATCGTGGTCATCGAGTTGCACAGCGACCAGGTATTCCTGCGCGGCCAGTCCCGCCTGGCCGGCAAACGCGGCGCCACGTCCGTTGCTCAGCAGGTAGCGGCCGCCACTGGCGCCACGGCGCTGGGCGACGCGATCCGGAAAGGCCAGCGCCAGCAGCGAGCCGGGTGTCGCATCGTCGCCGGACGCCGGGGCCAGCCGCCGCAGCTGCGCGGCGCTGCGCCGCACGCGCTCGAGCGCGCCGCGATCGGCATCGCCGCCGCCACGCTCACCGCGCAGCATGTCGAGCCGGCTGCGCAGGTCCGCATCACGCGCTGCGCCGGCGCCGCGCAGCAGATCACGATCGGAGAGCAGCGCTGCGAGTTCGGCCGCCTGCGCACCCGCGGCCAGCAGCATGTGCGCCAGGCGCGGATGCACCGGCAGCGCGGCCATCCGCCGGCCCATCGCGGTAATCGATCCCTTGGCGTCTAGTGCTGACAGGCGCTGCAGCAGTTCACGCGCCTGCTGCAGCAACGGCGCGGCGGGCGCGTCGAGCCACTTGAGGGCCTGCACATCGGCCGCACCCCATTGCGCGAGCTCCAGCGCCAGCGGCGCGAGATCGGCTTCGGCGATTTCCGGCGTGGTGTGGGCCGCCAGGCTGGCATGCGCGCCCTCGCTCCACAGCCGATAGCACACGCCGGGCTGCGTGCGGCCGGCGCGACCGGCGCGCTGTTCGGCCGAGGCACGAGTGATGCGCATCAGCTCCAGGCGGCTCATGCCGGTCGCCGGATCGAAGCGCGAGCGCCGCACTAGTCCGGAATCCACGACCACCGTGACGCCGGGAATGGTTACGCTGGTCTCGGCAATGTTGGTGGCAAGTACGATTCGACGCAGTCCTGGCTGATGACCGGCCAGCGCGGCATCCTGCTCCTGGGCGGCGAGGTCGCCGTACAGCGCGAGCATCTGCAATCCGGGTGCGGCCAGATCGCCGAGCAGTCCCTGTACGCGGCGGATTTCGCCCGCGCCCGGCAGGAATACCAGCAGATCGCCCGCGGTTTCAGCCAGCGCCCGCCGCACGGTCTGCGCGACGAGGCGCTCGGGCGATTCGCCGCTGCCGGGCAGCAGTGGCAGGCCGCGCCCCGCATAGTTGATCTCAACGGGAAACTGCCGGCCGGGCACTGCCACGATCGGCGCGTCGCCGAGCAGTGCGGCCACGCGCGCGCCCTCGAGCGTGGCCGACATCACCAGCAGCCGGAAGCTCGCCGCGAGCTGGGTGCGTGCATCGATGCACAGTGCCAGACCGGTGTCCGCCTGCAGGCTGCGCTCGTGGAATTCATCGAAGATCACGCAGCCGACGCCCGGCAGTTCCGGATCTTCCTGCAGCATGCGCGCCAGCACGCCCTCGGTGATCACCTCGATGCGCGTCGCGCGCGAGACGCGCGTGTCCAGCCGCATGCGATAGCCGACCGTGGCACCGACCGGCTCCTGCAGCAGCCAGGCCATGCGCTGCGCCACGGCGCGGGCCGCCACGCGCCGCGGCTCGAGCAACAACAGGCGCCGCTGGCGCATCCAGGGCTCGGCCAGCAGCGCCAACGGGACCAATGTGCTCTTGCCGGCGCCCGGCGCGGCCTGCAGCACCGCATCGCGATGTCCAGCCAGCGCCGCACGCAGCGCCACGGCCAGCGGGTGATCCGCGTAGGACTCTGCACTCAAGGCGTTGCGGACGCCTTGGGGCTGCTGATGCCTACGCCCTGCAGCACCGCATCGGCGAGCTGCGCATAGGCGCCGCTGAAATGGTGGCCGCTGCCTACTGTGACAGCGCGCAAGGTGTCGCCAGCGAGCGCGGCGCAGGGATCATGCGCCTCGCCCTTGCCATAGAGGCACATCGCGCGTAAGCCCCCTAGTTTTTCGATCTCCGGCCGCACCGGCAGCTCGCCGATGCTGGCGCCAGGCAACCAGCCGCTGACCTTGATTTCAAAACTGGTGTTGGCATCGAGCCCGAGCAGCGCCACGCCGGCAATGCGCGCACGCAGCTCGGGCGGCAGCCGATTGATGATGAATGGCAGCACATTGGCGCCGAACGAATAGCCGATCAGCAGCACGCGTTGCCGCTGCCAGGCTGCGAGGTAATGCGTAATCACGCGCGCTGCATCGCGCGCCGATTCCTCGGGCGTGCGCGCCTTCCAGTAATACTTGAGTGTCGAGAGCCCGACCACCGGCAGGCCACGCGCGCCCAGCTCGGCCGCCAGGCCGCGATCGAGCCCGGCCCAGCCGCCATCGCCGGTGAGCAGCAGCGCCACCGGCAGGCTGGCATCGCCATGCGCGCTGGGCAGTTCGATCAATGGCAAGTCATCAACACTCGCACCGCCCGCGACCGGCACCGTGGTGGCTGGCGCGGCGGTGGCCGGCGCCAGCGTATGCAGCGTCTCGATCAACTGCGGCACCCAGCGCTCTTCGACGCCGAAGCCATGGCCGACGCGGGCGAGGCGCACGACACTGCTGTTGCCGACTTTAGCGGCGAATTCATCCACCACGCCGGGAAAGCAGGTCTTGTCATCCTGTCCCTGGAAGGCAATCCAGCGATCGCTCAAACGCGCGGCCGGATCGAACACAAAGGCATGCTTGGCTCCCGGACGATAGCTCAGCTGCGCGCCCGGCCCGGGGCACAGCGGCGCGCCACCGAACTTCTGATCCGGGCAGAACCCTAAGCTGACGGCGCCGCCAAAGGTGCCCGGCGGCGATTGCACCAGCACTGCGTAAGCCACCGTGGCGCCCGAGGAATAACCATAGAGCAGCGGCAACTGGTAATCGGCGCTATGCAGTTCGCGCTGTATGCGATGCGAAAGTGTCTCGAAGTCGGCGGCCATGTAGCGGCACGCGGAGGCATGCGCGGCGATGTCCGCGAGGTAGTGACGCACATCGATGCCAACCACCACGGCGCCCGACTCGACCAGCGTGCGCGCCATCTTGACCACACCCAAGTGCCAGCCGCCGTCACCGGACAAGAACAGCACCATGCTGCGTGGCGCCTGCTCGGGCGTGTAGAGCGTGACCTTGCCGAAGGGCGGCCCGTAGTCGAATTCACGCTCTGCGGCCGACACCGAGACCGGCAGCAAGGCGCATAGCAGCAGCAACAGGACCGTGTAGCTCATTTAGCGAAGATCTCCCTGACGCCGCCGGAAATCAGCGCTGATACATCCAGCAGCACGCGTGGCAGCATCAGGCCGCCTGGTGATGCCAGGTATTTTGATTCCCAAACCGGATTGAACTTGGACTTGTAACGACGCAGACCATCAAAGTTGTAGAAGTGCTCGCCATGGCGAAACACGAAATTGCCAACCCGGTGCCAGGCCGGCGCCAGCGGATGCTGTTCCAGCCCGGCCAGCGGCGCCATGCCGAGATTGAGCCAGCGAAAGCCCTGCGCGCGCGCCCACAGCATCAGTTCGATGAACAGGAAATCCATTGCGCCGCGCGGTGCGTCGGGGCCGAAGCGCATCAGATCCACGGCCAGCTCCTCGCCGTCGCCGGCCGCCCACAGCGTCGCGAACGCCACCGGCTCGCCCTCGCAGCGCACCAGGCCGATCGGAAAATTGCTGATGTACTCGGGACTGAAGGCGCCGACCGAGAAGCCTTTTTCGGCGGCCGCCTTGTCCTCGAGCCAGGCATCGGAGATCTGCTGCAGCCGCGGCATCAGCGGCGCAAGCTGGTCCGCCGGCACGACTTCGAAGCTCGCGCCATCACGCTCGGCGCGCCGGCGCTGCGTACGCAGCTCGGCGCGGGCGCTGCCTTCCAGCGAAAAATCCGCCAGCGGCACGCGTGCCTCTTCGCCGAGCTTCAGCGCCGCGAGGCCCAGGTCAACATACAGCGGCAGCCGCTCGCCGCTGACCTGGTAGAACACCGGGCGCCCGGCGTGGCGGTCAGAGAGCTCGCGAAACTGCCAGACCAGCTCCTCGTAGCTTTCGCGCCGGCCGACCGGATCGCCGAGCGCCACCCAGCTGCCGCCGCTGATCTGGTACATCAGGAAGGCGTCGCGCGACTCGCTAAACAGCAGGCGCTTGTCGCCGGTCAGCACGGCGTTGGCGAGCGCCTGGCCGCTGTGCGCCAGCAGCGTGCGCGCCACCGCCAGGTCAGCGCTTGATGCGCTGCCCGGTGCCGGGCGCGCCGGCTGCAACAGGTTCATCGCCAGGAACGCGGTCGCCAGCAGCACCACCATCAGCGAAGCGCGCAGCATGCGCGGCGCATCGCCCTGCAGCGCGAAGGTCCACCACAGCGAGTGCGAGTACTCGACGTGGCGATGCGCGAAGAACCCGACCCACACCGCGGTAGAAATCACGATCACCAGACTCGCGATCCACACCGGCGTGAAACGCTCGGCCATGATGGTCGAGGGCCGGTAGAACGCGCGCCGTCCCAGCCACAGGATTGCGAGCACCAGGGACAGCACCAGTGCCTGCTCGACCTCCAGGCCCTTCAGGAGCGAAGCGACGATGCCGGCCAGCAGCAGCCAGAAGGTCATCTGGTAGGCGGCCGCCACGCGGCGAAACAGCGCTTGGGCCAGCACCAGCAAGGCCAGGCCGATTACGCTGCCGGCCAGGTGCGAGATCTCGACCACCGCCAGCGGCAGCGCGCGCCACAGCAGCGCGAGGCGCGTGTCGATCGCCGGCGTGGCCCCGGAGACCAGCAGCAGGAAGCCGGCGAGAAACACCAGCGCGCCGCTGACCTGCGGCACCACCGGTGTCACGTAGACCGCGATCACCTGTTCGAAGCGCGAGAGCTTGGGCCGCAGCGCCAGGAACACCTGGCCGGCGAACATCAGCGCCGCGACCAGCAGCGGCAGGATGAAGTACACGGCACGCCAGGCCAGCAGCGTGCCCACCAGCTGGTCGGCGGGCAGGCCCGGAATCGCCAGCACCATCACCGATTCAAACACCCCGAGCCCGCCGGGCACGTGACTGATGATGCCGGCAGTGATCGCCACGGCGTAGATACCCATGAACAGCGGTGCCGAAACCCCGGCGCTCGCCGGCAGCAGCACCCACAGCACGGCCGCCGACACACTAAGATCCACGATCGCCAGCGCGATCTGCGGCAGCGCCACGGCCGGACTCGGCGCGCGCAGCGACCAGCCGCGCAGCTCCAGCGGCGCCGGGCGCAGCAGCGACCAGGCGGCGTAGGCCAGTACGCCGCCCAGCAGCAGGAAACCGATCAATCCGACCAGCGGCGCACTCAGGTGCAGCGCGGCGGCCCCGGCGGTGGGCGCGGCGATGAAGGCGATGCCTGCCAGTACCGAGAGGCCGATCGCGGTGGTGATGCCGCAGAATACGGCGACCGCCGCCACGTCCGCGGCGCTGAGCCCGGAGCTCGCATACAGACGGTAGCGCACCGCGGCGCCGGTGAAACTGGCGACGCCCAGGTTGTGGCCAAAGGCGTAAGCGATGAACGAGGTGAACGCAGCGCGTGCATAACTCACGGTCCTGCCGATGTAGCGCAGCGCCAGCACGTCGTAGAAGCCCAGCAGCCAGTAGCTCAAGACCGTGAACAGGACGGCACGCACCACCGCGAGCGTTGGTATGGCGCGTACCTGCTGGAGTATGCCCTTCAAGGGGTACTGCGCCAGCTCGCGGTGGATGACCCAGGCGACCAGCGCGAAGATCGCGACCGTCAGCAGCGGCACCAGCCCGCGCCGCCAGAACTCGCGCATTTCGTTGAGCAGGTGCGGACTCACGGCTTCCGGGCGCCGGCGCTGCGCCACACTGCCGCCGCGGCTACCAGCCAGCCGGCAATCAGTGCCGCGCCGCCCAGCGGCGTGAGCAGGCCCACCAGTCGTGGCGCGCCGCATAGCAGCAGATACAGGCTGCCGGAAAACAGCACGACGCCGGCGAGCAGCAATGACATCGCTATCGCCAGGCCGCGGCTCGGACGCTGCACCGCGAGCACTCCAAGTGCCAGCAGGCCGAGTGCATGGATGAACTGGTACAGCACCGCCGTCTGCAGCGCCGCGTAGTGATCCGCAGTCAGTCGCGCCTTGAGCACATGCGTGGCGAACGCGCCGATGACCGTGGCCAGGGCCAGCAGCAGGCAGGCGGCGCCCTGCGCGTAGCGCGCCTGCGCCTCGGTCATGGGCGGGATCGCCTCGGACCCGGCGGCGTGCGCGGCAGGCCAGTGTGCTGGGTGCGCATTGGCGCGCGGCGCTGCCCTTCACGCTGCTCGCCGGTGCCCTGCGGCTGCCAGGCCGGAATCAGCTGTGCGCGCCCCGGTCCGATCAGGTCGGCGCGTCCCATGCGCCGCAGCGCCTCGCGCAGCAGCGGCCAGTTGTTGGCATCGTGATAGCGCAGGAACGCTTTGTGCAGCCGGCGCACGCGCAGGCCCTTGGGTACCTGGACTGCGCCGCTGCTGCGCGTGACCCGCTGCAGCGGATTCTTGCCGGTGTGGTACATCGCCGTGGCGCTGGCCATCGGCGAGGGCAGGAAGGCCTGCACCTGATCGGCGCGAAATCCATTGCGCTTCAGCCACAGCGCGAGCTCGAGCATGTCCTCATCGGTAGTGCCCGGATGCGCGGCGATGAAATAAGGAATCAGGTACTGCTCCTTGCCAGCCTCCTTCGAGTAGCGGTCGAACAGTTCCTTGAAGCGATAGTAGCTGCCGACGCCCGGCTTCATCATCTTCGAGAGCGGGCCCTCACGCACATGCTCGGGCGCGATCTTCAGGTAGCCGCCGACGTGGTGCTGCGCCAGTTCCTTCACGTACTCGGGCGACTCGATGGCCAGATCGTAGCGCACGCCCGAGGCGATCAGCACCTTCTTGACGCCCGGCAGCTCACGCGCACGGCGATACAGCTGGATCAGTGCACTGTGATCGGTGTTGAGGTTCGGGCAGATGCCCGGAAACACGCAGGAGGGCCGCCGGCAGGCGCTCTCGATCGCGCTGCTCTTGCAGGCGATGCGATACATGTTGGCAGTCGGCCCGCCGAGATCCGAGATCACGCCGGTGAAGCCCGGCACGGTATCGCGGATCTTCTCGATTTCGCGGATCACCGAGGCCTCGGAGCGATTCTGGATGATGCGCCCCTCGTGCTCGGTGATCGAACAGAAGGTGCAGCCACCGAAGCAGCCGCGCTGGATCGCCACCGAGAAGCGGATCATCTTATAGGCCGGAATATTGGCCTGGCCGTAGAGCGGGTGCGGGCGGCGCTGGAACGGCAGGTCGTAGATCCAGTCCATCTCCTGCATCGCCAGCGGAATCGGCGGCGGGTTCAGCCACAGGTCCTTGGCGCCATGGCGCTGCACCAGCGCCCGTGCGTTACCGGGATTCGACTCCAGGTGCAGGATGCGCGAGGCGTGCGCATACAGCACCGGATCGCTCTCCACCTGCTCGAAGGATGGCAGGCGGATCGCACTGCGCTCGCGATCCCGGTTGCGCACGCCACGCATGAACCGCACGCTTGTCGCCGCGGCCGGCACAGTCCCGGGCGCCCCCGGCGCGGCGCGCGGGCTCATCGCGTAGGGATCGAGCGGCGGGTTCAAGGGGCCCGGCGCGTCCAGGTGCGTGGAATCAATCTCGATAAACTCCTGCGGCCAGGCACTGCGCACCAGCGCGGTGCCGCGCAGATCATCGACATCCGCGATGCGCTCGCCCGCGTCGAGCCGCCGCGCCAGCTCCATGATCTGCCGCTCGGCGTTGCCGAACACCAGCAGGTCGGCCTTGGCATCGAACAACACCGAGCGGCGCACGGTTTCCGACCAGTAATCAAAATGCGCGATGCGGCGCAGCGAGGCCTCGATGCCGCCGATCACGATCGGCACGTCCTTGTAAGCCTCGCGCGCGCGCTGCGCGTAGACGATCACCGAGCGATCGGGCCGCTTGCCGCCCTCGCCGCCCGGCGTGTAGGCATCATCGCTCCGCACCCGCCGGTCCGCGGTGTAGCGATTAACCATCGAATCCATGTTGCCGGCGGTGATGCCGAAGAACAGGCGCGGCCTGCCGAGCGCACGAAAGGCCTCGGCGCTGTGCCAGTCGGGCTGCGCGATGATGCCGACGCGCAGCCCCTGGGCCTCGAGCACCCGGCCGATCAGCGCCATGCCGAAGCTCGGGTGATCGACATAGGCGTCGCCGCTGATCAGGATGACATCGCACTGCTCCCACCCGAGCTGCAGCATCTCGGCCTGCGACATCGGCAGGAACGCGGCCGCCGGCCGTGCGGCGGCGGCAGCGGCGGCAAAACCTGACAATAGCGGGGCGGCTTGCATGGGCCGATTATAGTCGCCGGCGCTCTCCACCCGGTTGGAATACTCGGCTAAAATCGCCGCTATGCTCGCCCGCCCCACGGAGTGCATTCAGGTGCGCGGCGCGCGCCAGAATAATCTCCGCAATCTCGATCTTGACATCCCGCTGAACCAGCTGGTGGTAGTCACCGGCGTGTCCGGATCGGGCAAGTCCTCACTGGTATTCGACACCCTGTACGCCGAGGGCCAGCGGCGTTATGTCGAGACTTTCTCGCCCTACGCGCGCCAGTTCCTGGACCGCTGCGACAAGCCGCAGGTGACGCGCATCGAGGGCATACCGCCGGCGATCGCCATCGATCAGGTCAACCCGGTGCGCACCTCGCGCTCCACGGTCGGCACGATGACCGAGATCAACGATCACCTGAAGCTGCTGTACGCGCGCGCCGCAACACTGCACTGCCGGCGCTGCCAGCAGCCGGTGCGCCGCGACAGCGCGGCCACGATTGCCGCGCAGCTGCAGCAGCGCGCCGCGGCACTCGCTGACCCGCGCCTGGAGATCGCCTTCGCGGTCAAGGTGCCCGAGCGCATGAATGTGGCCGAGGTGCGCGCCGAACTGGAACGCCAGGGCTACGCGCGGCTGCGCCACGAATCGCCGCGGCTGCTGGCAGTCATCCAGGACCGGCTGCGCGCGGCCGATCATGGCACGCGGCTGCAGGAAGCGCTCGAGGCGGCATTGCGCGCCGGTCACGGGCAGATCGCCGTGCACGCCCAGACCGAGCCGGCACAGGTATGGCGCTACTCGAGCGGACTGCACTGCGCCGAGTGCGATATCCAGTACCAGGATGCGCTGCCGGCGCTGTTCTCGTTCAACTCGCCGGTCGGTGCCTGCGAAACCTGCCGCGGCTTCGGCCGCGTGATCGGCATCGACTATTCGCTGGTGATTCCGGACGAGCGCAAGACGCTGGCGGGCGGCGCGATCAAGCCCTGGCAGACGCCCTCGTTCCGCGAGTGCCAGGAGGATCTCGAGCGCCACGCGCGCCGCCGCGGCGTCGCGCTCGACGTGCCATGGCGCGAGCTGCCGGCCGAGGCGCGCGCCTGGGTCATCGAGGGCGAAGGCGCCTGGACCAAGAAGGTCTGGTACGGCATCAAGCGCTATTTCGCCTGGATGGAGAGCCGCGCCTACAAGATGCACGTGCGCGTGCTGCTGTCCCGCTATCGCAGCTACACGGCCTGCGAGGTCTGCGGCGGCGCACGCCTGAAGCCCGATGCGCTGCTGTGGCGGCTGGGCAGCGCCTCAGGGAAGCGCGGCCTGAACATCCATGAGCTGGTCACGCTGCCGATCACGCAGTGCCGCCAGTACGTGGACGAGCTGCGCCTGCCCGCGCCGCTTGACGATGCAGCGGCGCTGGTGCAGAGCGAGTTGCGCACGCGCCTCCGCTACCTCAGCGATGTCGGCCTCGGTTACCTGACGCTGGACCGGCAATCGCGCACCCTCTCGGGCGGCGAGGTCCAGCGCATCAATCTCACCACCGCACTCGGCACCTCGCTGGTCAATACGCTGTTCGTGCTCGACGAGCCCTCCATCGGCCTGCATCCGCGCGACATGGGGCGCGTGATCGGCGTGATGGAACGGCTGCGCGATGCCGGCAATTCGCTGCTGGTGGTCGAGCACGACCCGCAGATCATGCGCGCCGCGGATCGCCTGCTGGATATGGGACCCGGAGCCGGGGAACTGGGTGGACAGATTGTCAGCTTCGGCACGCCGGCCCAGGTCGCCGCCGATCCCGCCTCGCTGACCGGCGCCTGGCTGGCGGGGCGCAAACGCCTGCCACCGATGCCGCACGCCAGGGGCGCCTCCGCCCCGGCCATTGAGCTGCTGGGCGTGCGCGCGCACAACCTCAAGAACATCGACGTGCGCATTCCACTGCAGCGCCTGGTGTGCCTGACCGGCGTCTCGGGCTCCGGAAAATCCACCCTGGCTCAAGACGTACTGTATGCAGCGATCCAGAAGGCCAAGGGCCAGGGAGGCGAGGCGCCACTCGAGCATCGGGCGCTGCGGGGCGCGGAACTGATCGACTCGGCGGTGATGATCGACCAGAGTCCCATCGGCCGCACTACGCGCTCGAACCCGGTCAGCTATGTCGGGGCCTTCGATGAGATCCGGGCGCTGTTTGCGGCGACACCGGACGCGAAGCTGCGCCGCTACAGCGCCGGCACCTTCAGCTTCAACAGCGGCACCGGGCGCTGCCCGACCTGTAGCGGCAATGGCTTCGAGCACGTCGAGATGCAGTTTCTCGCCGACGTGTATCTGCGCTGCGCAGAATGCGACGGCAAGCGCTACCGTGCCGAGACGCTGCAGGTGCGCTGCCCCGGCGCCGACGGCCGGCAGGCCAACATCGCCGCAGTGCTCGAGCTCACGGTGCGCGAGGCGCTGCAATTCTTCGCCCATGCGCCGCGGGTCGGCGCGCGACTGCAACCGCTGGCCGATGTCGGCCTCGACTACCTGCGCCTCGGCCAGCCGGTACCCACGCTCTCGGGCGGCGAGGCGCAACGCCTGAAACTGGCCGGGTATCTGGCCGAAGCGGCCATCGATACCGCACGTTCGCAGCGCCGCCGCGAGGCGGCCGGGCACGGCGCGACGGCAGGCCCGGGCAAACTGCTGCTGTTCGATGAGCCGAGCACCGGCCTGCATTTCGAGGACGTGGCGCGGCTGCTGCGCGCTTTCGGTCTGCTGCTCAGCGCCGGTCACTCCCTGCTGGTGATCGAGCACAACCTCGACATCATCGGTGCGGCCGACTGGATCATCGACCTGGGGCCGGAAGGCGGTGCCGGTGGCGGTGAGCTGGTCTGCTGCGGCACGCCTGACGCGCTGCTGACCGAACCGCGCTCGCATACCGCCCAGGCCCTGCGCGAGTACCGTAACGAACCCGGCGTGCGCGATGCGGCCGCGCTACCGGCCTATGTGACGCGTGCGCTGGCCGCGCCGCCGGCTACTGCTGCGGCGGGCCAGATCAGCGTACGCGGCGCTCGCGAGCACAACCTGCGCGACATCGATGTCGACATTCCGCGCGATCGCTTCACGGTGATTACCGGGGTATCGGGCTCAGGCAAATCCACACTGGCCTTCGACATCCTGTTTCACGAAGGACAGCGCCGCTATCTCGAATCGCTCAATGCCTTCGCGCGCCAGTTCGTGCAGCCGGCGGCGCGACCGGACCTCGACAGCCTGTCGGGCCTGCCGCCGACCGTGGCCATCGAGCAGCGCGCCAGCCGCGGCGGCCTCAAGAGCACGGTCGCGACACTGACCGAGATCTATCACTTTCTGCGTCTGCTGTATGTGCATCTGGGCACGCAGTATTGTCCCGACTGCCAGATTGCGATCGCGCCGCAGAGCCCCGAGCAGATCGCCGCGCATCTGCTGCGCACCCACCGCGGCCAGCGGCTGCAGCTGCTGGCGCCGCTGATCGTGCAGCGCAAGGGCATCTATACCGATCTGGCGCGCTGGGCCGCGGCGCGTGGCGTGCGCCAGTTGCGGGTCGATGGCAAGTGGGTCCCAAGCGAACCGTTTCCGAAGCTCAAGCGCTTCGTGGAGCACAGCATCGAGCTGCCGGTCGCCGACCTGGTGGTGAACTTGCGCGATGAGGCGCCGCTGCGCTCAGGCCTGGCGGCGGCGCTGGATGCCGGCAACGGCGTGGCGCATGCACTCGACACACGCGGCGCGATCGAGGTGCTGTCGAGCCGCCGAGCTTGCCCGCAGTGCAGCCGCGGCTTCGCTGCCACCGATCCGCGCCTGCTGTCGTTCAACTCTTCGCAGGGCTGGTGCCGGTCATGCCGCGGCAGCGGCTTGCAGCTTGATGACTTCGATGTCGAGCAGAGCGGCGAGGAGTCACAGTGGCAGGAGCACGATGCCCAGGCGCCCGCCTGCCCTGCCTGCCTGGGCGGCCGCCTCAATCCGGTGGCGCTGAACCTGCGGCTCGGCGGGCAGTCGATCAGCGCGCTGTGTGCGCAGAGCGTCACCGCGATGCAGCAGTTTATCGCGCGCCTGAAACTCAATGCGCGCGAGCGCGCGATCGCCAGTGACGCGTTGGCGGAGATCGACGCCCGCCTGCAGTTTTTGGCGCGAGTGGGACTGGGATATCTCAGCCTCGACCGCGCCGCGCCGACGCTCGCGGGTGGCGAGGCGCAGCGCATACGCCTGGCTGCCCAGCTCGGTTCGAACCTGCAGGGCGTGTGCTACGTGCTCGATGAACCCACCATCGGCCTGCACCCGCGTGACAACGGCGTGCTGCTCAGCGCGCTTCGCGAACTGAACGCTGCTCACAACACGCTGGTGGTGGTCGAACACGACGAGGACACGATCCGCCAGGCCGATCACATCATCGATCTGGGTCCCGGCGCCGGCGTGCGCGGCGGCCGGGTGATCGCCAGCGGCGATGCCGCGGCGCTTAAGTCCAACCCGCACTCGGTGACCGGCCGCCTGCTGGCGGCACCGCTCCGGCACCCGAGCGCGCCGCGCCGCGCGGTGAGCAAGGCCACGCCCTCACTGCTGCTTGAGGGCATCAGCCTGCACAATCTCCGCGACCTCGATGTGCGCATTCCGCTCGCGCGGCTGGTGGTCGTCACCGGCGTCTCGGGCTCCGGCAAATCAACCCTGGCCCGCGACGTGCTGTACACCAACCTGCACGCCGCCCTGGCGCGCAAAGGTGCCGCGCTGCAGGGCCTGCGCCGACTGCAGGGCAGCGCCGCGCTGACGCGCGTGCTGGAGGTCGATCAGACTCCGATCGGCCGCACGCCGCGCTCCTGCCCGGCGACTTACGTCGGCTTCTGGGACGACATCCGGCGCCTGTACGCCGGCAGCGATGAGGCGCGCATGCGCGGCTACAGCGCCAGCCGCTTCTCTTTCAACACTGGCGAGGGGCGCTGCGCTGAATGCGAGGGCCAGGGGCAGCGCACGGTGGAGATGAGCTTCCTGCCCGACGTCAAGGTGCGCTGCGACCTGTGCGGCGGCCGGCGCTTCAGTTCCCAGACCCTGGAAGTACACTGGCGCGGCCGCTCGGTCGCGGACGTCCTGGCGATGAATGTCGAGGATGCGGTGGAGTTCTTCGCCGCGCAGCCACGCCTGCACCGGCCGTTATTGCTGCTGCGCGATGTCGGACTCGGTTACCTGACACTCGGCCAGCCGAGCCCGACGCTCTCGGGCGGCGAGGCGCAACGTATCAAGCTGGTCACCGAACTGGCGCGGCTCGCCGCGCTGCGGCCTGGCCGCGCCGGCACCGCGCACACGCTCTACGTACTCGACGAGCCGACCGTGGGCCTGCACATGGCGGATGTCGAACGGCTGATCAGTGTGCTGCACCGGCTGGTGGACGCGGGCAACTCCGTGGTAATGGTTGAGCACAATCTCGATCTGATGGCGCAGGCCGACTGGATCATCGACCTGGGACCGGAAGCCGGCGCCGGCGGCGGGCGCGTGGTGGCCGCCGGCCCGCCGGCGCTGATTGCCGCGCGCCGCGCGCGCTCGCATACTGGCGCCGCGCTGGCACCGTTTCTCAGTGCGCGCTGCGACTGAGGCTAGGTTGCGATCGGGAGCTCGACCATGGCTCATGGGCTGGTGTGCTGGAAATGCGGTGCCGACCTCGAGGCCCTCACGCTGCCGCTGTCACGGCGCGATGAATGTGCGCGTTGCCGCGCCGAGCTGCACGTGTGCCGGCTGTGCGTCGAGTACGACACCGCGGTCGCCAAGCATTGCCGCGAGCCGACCGCTGAGGAAGTCAGCGACAAGGAACAGGCAAACTTCTGCGATTTCTTCCGCCCGCGCCCCGGCGCCTGGTCAGCGCCTTCGGGCGCGGCAGATAAGGCACGCGCGGAACTCGAGCGCCTGTTCGGTCGTAAGTGAAACACGACCTCAGCTGCTGAAGCGCTCGGCCAGCCGATCCATCAGCCGCCCGAAGCGCGAGCCGCGCTGGGACTTGGCCGCGTTCAGGCGCCGATCGTGGCTCGAGGCATCGTTGAGCAATTCACCACGCCCATTGTCGAGCTGCAGCGTGCTGGCGCCGAGTATCTCCAGGGTCTCCTCGAGTGTCAGCGGCCCATCGTGCTGGGGGCGCTTGCTGACCGGCTTGGTGCCCTGGGCCACACGCAGCTTGGCGCGCTTGCCGCCCGGCGCACGGTTTGCGCTGCGCCCCGGGTTGGCGCGTTCACCTCTGGCCAGCTCGCTGATGAGGGCCTCGATATCCGCAGCGCCGGCGGCCGGCGCCTTGCCGTTGGTGCGCACCACGTTGCCGCTGGCATCGAGCTGCAATGCTGGCCGGCGGCCGCTCATCGCAGTATCGGTCGGTATCTCCTCGATAAATTTCAGCTCGTGGCCGGTGGTCTTGGTGGCGGCCGTCGAGGGCAGCGGCTTGGCGGTCGCGGCGCTGGCGCGCGTGCGCTCGCGCTGCGTGACCGGTACCACCGATACGGATTTGAATTCGGAGCGCACGTATTGCGCCACCTGTTTGGCGGAGACCGCATCGGTGAAAAAGCCAAGGCGCAGGCCATACCAGCGGCGCCCGTCGCGATTGCCCTCGGCACCGTACAGCGTGTAAGCGGCGAAGATCGCCAGCTGCGGGATCTGGCTCATGTCGATCGGCTGCACCGACCACAGCAACTGCACCGCATAGGCCGCCAGTTCCGGCGGCGCGGCCGGGGCCGGAGCCGGCACGCGCGCCGGTGCCGTGGTCGCCGGCCGTGCAGTGGGCGGGACGGCGCGCAATTGCGGCGTGGTCCGTGACGCGGCCGCGGCTGGCCTGGCCGGAGCGCTCGGCGCTGCGGCTGCCCGCGCAGCAGCTGGCGGCGGCGCAGCTGGCGGCGGTGCAGCGCCTTCCAGCAGGCGCAGCACCTGTGCGCCGCGCAACGCCTCGGGCCCTGGCGCAGCGGCTACTGCCGGCGGCGCTTGCGGCGCCGGCCGATCGCGCAGCGAGTCGATCGCGGCGCGCACATTGCTCAGCGAATGCGCGGCGGTCTGCTCGCCGCGTGGCGGTCCGACATCCGGCGGCGCGGCAGCGGCCGGTGTTGCGGGCGTTACGGGAGCCGGCGCCGGCACTGCGCGCGCCGCGGGCTCAGCACCACTGGCAGGGGTACGCGAGCGCAGATTCTGGCCCGGAGCGACACCGGCCCACGCGGCCGGGTAGATGTCGCGCACCGCGTCCAGCAGTTTTTCGGCCTCTTCCTGAGAGGAAAAATAGCCCATGTGCAGGCGGAAGCGCTCGCGCCCCTCCTCGCGCCGTCGTGACACGAAGAAAGTGAAGCGTTTGAGCTGCGGGTGGCTGGGGTGGACCAGGCCCACCGGCGTCGTCGACGCGCACAGATTGATCACGAAACTGGTCTGGGGGTTGGCCGACGGCAGGAATTTGCCGCTCGCAGAGGCAAGATTTTCGTCTGCGCTCGTGGCCTGCTGCATTCGCTGCTCCCCGCTGTCCGCCTGTAAAGAAACTGGCCTGCGGTCGATCAGCGGGTTGTCAGCGAAGCGATGCGCGGCATGGCTTCGTCGGCAACCCCGCTTTCCCTCTTGGCTGAAGGGACCGGAAGCTTTGCGTCCCTGCCTTACGACAGGTTTGCCATCACTGTTACGTGACCAAGTTTGGCATGGTGACGCTGTGCGTCAAGTGCGAATTGGGAGAGCCGGGTCACAACTGCCGGTGTGCAGTGCGACAGCGCGCAGTTCTGTCAAATTGGCCGAGGGCCTGTCAATAACTAGGCGGTAGCGCGTAGTTGCGGGAGTTCGGCGGCACGCCGCCCGCGCAGCAGGCTGGTGATATCCGCGGCCGCGGCCGGTCGCGCAAAGTAAAATCCCTGTGCGAAATCGCAGCGCCGTGAGCGCAGGAACTCCAGCTGTTCCATGGTCTCCACGCCCTCGGCCACCACCTGCTTGCCGAGCGCGTGCGCCATGGTGATCATGGTCTCGGCGAGCGTCGCGGCAGTGATGTTGGTGGCGACGCCCTCGACGAAGGAGCGATCGATCTTGATGGCGTGCACCGGGTGCTCGCGCAGGTAGCCGAGCGATGAATAGCCGGTGCCGAAATCGTCGAGCGACAGGCGCACGCCCAGCGCCGCCAGCCGGCGCAGCGTCACCAGCGCCTCATCGTCGGCGAATACCGATTCGGTGATCTCAATTTCCAGGCGATCGGGCGGAATCCTGGCGCGCTCCAGCGCGCTGCGCACCAGCTTGGGGAAATCCGCCTGCCGCAGCTGCTGGACCGACACGTTCAGTGCCAGGCGCGGCGGCGCGATGCCCTCAGCGGACCACTGCGCCAGCTGGTCGCAGGCGGCCTCCAGCACCCAGGCGCCGATGTCGACGATCAGCCCGCTCTGCTCGGCGGCCGGTACGAACTCGGCCGGGTAGCGCATGCCCTCGCGCGGCGGCTGCCAGCGCAGCAGCGCCTCGAGTCCCGACAGGCTGCCGTCGCTGAGCGCGTACTGCGGCTGGTAATACAGCGAGAACTCGCGCCGCTGCAGCGCGCGATACAGGCCGCTTTCCGCGGCCAGGGCCGGCATCTTCTGCATGGCGCGATCGTAGAACACGGCGCGCGAACGCCCGGTCTCCTTGGCGCGATACATCGCCAGGTCGGCATTGCGCATCAGCTCGTCGAGCTCTGTGCCATCGTCCGGGAACAGCGTAATGCCGATGCTGGCACGCACGAAGTAGTCGCGGCCGCCGATATTCACGGCCTGCTGCAGGACCTCGATGATGCGGTCGGCAACGCGGCGGGCACCGTCGCTGTTGCCGACGCTGCGCAGGATCACCGTGAACTCATCGCCTCCCAGGCGCGCCACCGTGTCGCCATCCTTGACGCAGGAGCGCAGCCGCTGCGCCACGATCTGCAGCATCTGGTCGCCGGCGCCGTGGCCGACGGTGTCGTTGACCTTCTTGAAGTGGTCGAGGTCAACGTACAGCAGCGCGCCGCGGTGCACGCCCTCGGCGGCACTGACCAGCTCCTGCGACAGGCGGTCGCGGAACAGCAGACGGTTGGGCAGTGAGGTGAGCGGATCGAAATGCGCCTGGCGGTAGAGCTGTTCGCCGCGCGCGCTGTTGGAGAGGGCGACGCCGATGCGCGCCGCGCACTCGGTGCCATAGCCGGCCACCTCGGCCGCCACCGTCGGCGCGCCGCGATAGCCGACCACCAGCGCCGCGACCAGCGAGTCCTGCGAGACCACCGGCCAGACCCAGAAGAATTCCGCGCCCAGCTCGCGCAGCGGATCGAGCAGGCTGTGGCGTCCGGCCTCGTAGCGGGCGATGGTCAGGCCGGTGCGTTCCTGGAACAGCTGCGAGAGCAGGCCGGGATTGAGACTGATGCGGCTGATCGGCGCCGGCGTGCCGTTGCTGGATACGTAGGCGCGGCCGTATTCGGTGGCATCGCGATCGAACAGCGCCAGCATCGCGCCATCGCAACCGGTAATGGTGCCGACCCGGTCGAGCAGCCGATCCAGACAGGACTCCAGCTCCGCCGACTCGAGCAGCATGCGGTCGATTTCATTGAGGCTGGCGAGGCCGCGCATCTTGCCCTCGAGCGCGCCGATCGTGGTGTTGAACTCCATCGCCAGGCGGCGCGGCTCATCGGCGGCCTGGGCCCAGTTCACGCACTGGTAGCGGCCCATCGCCAGTTCGCGCAGGGCCGAGTGCACCGCGGCCAGCGCCGGCTGCCACAGCCGCTGCAGGTACCAGCACAGCACCGCGATCAGCAGCAGCGCGACCAGGCCTAGCGGCCACATCGCCCGCGCCACCGGATTCCACACATTAGGAAGTGCCGCCGCCGGCATGCCGACCACGATGAGCCAGCGCCCGGCCGTCAGGTGCGCCTCTTCGGGCAGCACCGGCAGCACCGCGCCGCGCCACTCCTGGCCGCCCAGATTCCAGGAGCGCAGCACACCGTCCTGCTGCGTGCTAAGGACCGACAGGCGCTCGCGCGAGAACATCGACAGCAGGTCGTGCGGCACCTCGCCGCTCCCCATCAGCAGGTCACCGGAGCCATCGAGCACGGCCAGCAGCCGCCGGGTCTGCGGAAACTCGTCCATACCCTGCCAGAGCCAGTCGCGGTTCAGTTCCATAATCGCCAGCGTGCTGCCACCGGCGATCACGGCGCGCACCATATAAAGGTTGGAGCGCAGGTCTTCGCGCGCGCCCCGGCGCAGCAGTGTCTGTCCGGTGCCCAGTGCCAGCCGATCGCTGGTACCGAGCTCCACCGGCAGGTGTTCGAAGGTGACATCAGCCAGCATCACACCGGCAATGGCGGCCGAATGCGCGAGTCGTTGGCGCAGCACGAAGCCGGAAACACCGGCGTCGCCGCCAACGGCAACATGGGCAATGGATTCCGCGGCCAGCAGCCGCGTGCGCAACTCACGGCCGTAGTCGCGGCTGACGTCGATGATGCCGCCCAGCGCGTGCTGCTCGTTGCTGTCGGCAGCGGTACGCGCTGCGGTGAAGTAGGCGGTGAACAGTAATGCCGCTGACAGCAGCGCCATCGCCAGCGCCATGCGAGTGCGCATCGTCGGTCCGTCGGCGGTATCGGTCAGCGGCATCATCGGCACTGGCTTGGAAAACTTCAGCCAATTTAACCAATGCCGGTGTCAGCCTTTGCGCGCCAGGTCACGCATTAGGGACTTAATGCGCCGCGAGTGCGAAGCGCGTCACACTCGCATCACGCCTGCATCAGGCGCGCGCTGCGCTCTTGCCACTGCGGGCCAGATTCTGGATTTCAGTGTAGCTGTAGCGCTGCACGCCGGCGCGCCCGCTGCGCACCGCGGCGCGCATTGCCGCCGCCACGACACGCGCATTGATGGCGCGGAAGCGTGCGTACTTTCCCAGCAGCAGCGGATTGAACAGCGGCATGGTCGAGCGCACCAGCAGCTCGCCCAGCCGCCACTGCCGGCGCTCGCCCAGCAGCAGCCCAGGTTGCAGCAGATGCAGCGCGCGGAAGCGCAGCGCCTCGAGCGCCACTTCGGTCTCGCCCTTGACGCGCAGGTAGAAATTTCGTGACGCGCGATCGGCACCGATCGACGACACCACGACCAGGGTCTGCGCTCCGGCGGCTTGCGCGCCGCGGGCGAAGGCGAGCACCAGATCATGATCGACGGCGCGAAACGCCGCCGGCGATCCGGCTTCCTTGCGCGTCGTGCCGAGACAGCAGTAGGCATCCTGGCAAGCCAGGCCCTTCATTTCATTTTCCAGCGCAGCGAAGCGCAGGATGCGATTGACCAGGCGCGGCGACTCGAGCGGCAATGGCCGGCGCGTCAGCGCGATCACGCGCGTGTAGTCACCGGAATCGATCAGCGTGCGCACCAGCGCCACGCCCACCAGGCCGTTGGCGCCGGCCACCAGCGCGATCCGGTTGCTCTCTGACTGCATGCGTAGAGCTTAACCCGCGGCGCAACATGTTGTAACGCCACCCTCAGCCCTAGGGCTCGCCCCGGCGTCCTCAGATCGGCAAGGCCATCTGGCCGCCACCGGCCGGCCGCCTGAACAGCTCGGTACTGAGCTCCGCGGCCCGCTCGCGGTTCAGGTTCAGGTTCAGGCGCCGGCAGGCCAGCTCGAAGCGCGAGCGCAGCAGCGCGGCCCAGGGCCCGCTGCCGCGCATGCGCATGCCAAAGCGCGGGTCGTTATCCTGGCCGCCGCGGGACTGCTGCACCAGCGACATCACGTGGGCGGCGCGCTGCGGATAGTGCTCGGCCAGCCAGTCACGGAACAGCGTCTTGATCTCATGTGGCAGGCGCAGCAGCACGTAGCCCGCGCGGGTCGCGCCGGCCTGGGCCGCCGCCTCCAGCAGGCTTTCGAGTTCCGCGTCGTTGATGGCCGGAATCATCGGCGCCGTCATCACGCCGACCGGAATCCCGGCCGTCGCCAGCGCCGCGATGACCCGCAATCGCGCCTGCGGCGAGGCGGCGCGCGGCTCGAGCCGACGCTTGAGGTCAACATCAAGCGTCGTGAAGCTCACATAGACGCTCGCCAGCCTGAGCGCGGCGAACTCGCGCAGCAGGTCCAGATCACGCAGCACCAGCGTGCCCTTGGTCAGGACCATCACCGGATGGCGCGCTTCCAGCAGCACTTCCAGTATCGAGCGTGTCACCCGCAGCTGCTGTTCCACGGGCTGGTAAGGATCGGTGTTGGCGCCGAGCATGATCGCGCTGCAGCGATAGCCGGGCCGCTCGAGCTCGGCGCGCAGCAGGCGCGCGGCGTCGGCCTTGTAGAACAGGCGGGTCTCGAAATCCAGGCCGGGCGACAGGTCGACATAGGCGTGACTGGGACGGGCGTAGCAATAGACGCAGCCATGCTCGCAGCCTCGATAGGGGTTGATCGACTGCTCGAAGGGAATGTCAGGGGAATCGTTGCGGCTGATTACGCTGCGCGCCGCCTCGGGCCGGATCTCGGTGGCGATGGAGTCGGGCACCTCGTCCTGGTACCAGCCATCGTCCTGGGCCTCGGCCGTGTGGCCCACGAACCGCGCCGGCGGATTGCTGAGTGCCCCGCGACCCTTGTACAGCTGCCTCATGGGTCTACTGTACGGATATACAGCCTTATTGCAAGTGCTTCAGTTTGCGCAGCGGCGGAAAGAGGTAACCCCAGCTCAGCGCGCAAGCGAGCGTCAGTACGCCCCCCACCACCACGGCCGGCACCGTGCCCAGCCAGCTGGCCGTCAGGCCGGACTCGAACTCGCCCAGTTCATTGGAAGCACCGATGAACATCGAATTGACGGCGCTGACCCGCCCGCGTATCGCATCGGGCGTGGCCACCTGCACGAGGATCGCGCGGATGTACACGCTGACCATGTCACCGCTGCCGCTGATCAACAGCACCGCGCAGGATAATGCGAAGTTGCCCGACAGGCCGAACACGATCATGCAGACACCGAACAGCGCGACGCCGCCGAGCAGCCAGCCGCCGGCGTGATTGCGAATCGGCCGCAGCGCCAGCGTGATGCCGGCCAGCGCGGCCCCGGCGCCGGGCGCGGCGCGCAGCAGCCCCAATCCCACCGGACCCGTGTGCAGCACATCGCTGGCATAGATCGGCAGCAGCGCCACGACCCCGCCGAACAGCACTGCAAACAGGTCCAGCGAAATCACGCCCAGCACCAGCGGGTTGTGCCACACGAAACGCAGGCCTTCCAGGAAGCGGCGTGCACTGCCGACCTCGGGCGGCTTGACCTGGCGCGTGGGCGCGCGGATCAGCGCCATGGACACGCTGGTGGCGGCAAACAGCAGCAGGCATGCGCCGTACACCGCGCGTGGACCGATCAGGTACAGCACGCCGCCGAGCACCGGACCACCGACCGTGGCGATCTGATAGAGCATGGAGTTGAGCGCCACGGTGGCACCGAATTCCTCGCGCGTCACCAGCTGCGGCAGCATGGCCTGCATCGCCGGTGCCCAGAAAGCGTGCGTGGCGCCAAACACGCCGAGCAGCAGGTAGATCGGCCACACGTTGTGCAACGGCGTCACGCTCATCAGCAGCAGCGCCAGCGCGCACAGCGCCTCGATCGCATAGGCGCACACCACCACGAGGCGTCGTTCGGCGTGATCGGCGACATGGCCGCCGAACAGCACCAGCGTCACGAACGGCAGGAAGGAACTGAGGCCGGCCAGGCCCAGCGCCAGCGGATCGCGCGTGATGGCGTAGACGTGCCAGCCCACCCCGACCACCAGCATCTGTGCGCTCAAGGTGCCGCAGAACCGTCCCAGCGCGTAGCAGGCCGGATTGCGCCGCCGCAGGGCCGCGAGCGCTGCAGCACCGGTGGCACTCATTTCAGCCCGCTAGAAAACTGCGGTAGGCCGGATTGGCGGTCTCTTCGGTATACGGGAATCCCAGGTCCTTCAGGTGCAGCAGGAACTGCTCGCGATCCTGTTTGGGAACCTGGATGCCGGCGAGCACGCGGCCGTAATCCGAGCCGTGATTGCGGTAGTGGAACAGCGTGATGTTCCAGCTGGTGCCGATCGCACTCAGGAAGCGCAGCAGCGCGCCGGGGCGCTCGGGGAATTCAAAGCGGTACAGCAGCTCATCGGCCAGTCCGGTGCCGAGGCCGCCGACCATGAAGCGCACATGGAGCTTGGCCATCTCATTGGCGCTCATGTCGATGACACCGAATCCGGCCGCGCGCAACCGCGCGCTGACCGCGGCGCCGTCCTCCTGGCCGCCGCCCATCGAAAAGCCGACGAACAGCCGGGCACGCTCGGTGCCCTGGTAACGGTAATTGAACTCGGTGACGCTGTGCTGGCCGAGCGCTGCACAGAACCGCAGGAAGCTGCCGCGCTGCTCCGGAATCTCCACCGCCAGCAGCGATTCGCGGCCGCCGCCGAGATCGGCCCGCTCGGCGATATGCCGCAACCGGTCGAAGTTCATGTTCGCGCCGCTGCAGATCGCCACTAGGCGCTGCCCGGCCGCGCTGCCGCGCGCCACGTACTGCTTGATGCCGGCCACCGCCAGCGCGCCGGCCGGCTCGAGTATCGCGCGCGTGTCCTCGAATACATCCTGGATGGCGGCGCAGATCTGATCGGTGGTGACCAGCACGATTTCATCGACATAGCGGCGCGCGAGCGCAAAGGTCTCCTCACCGACGCGCCGCACCGCGACGCCGTCGGCGAACAACCCCACGCGCTCGAGCGTCACACGCTGCTTGGCACGGAGCGATTCGTACATCGCCGCGGCATCCTCGGGTTCGACGCCGATGATCTTCACGCGCGGATAGACCTGTTTGACGAAGGCGGCAATGCCGCCGATCAGCCCGCCGCCGCCGACCGGCACGAAGATGGCATCGATCTCGCCGCCGGTCTGGCGCACGATTTCCATGCCGATGGTGCCCTGGCCGGCGATCACATCCGGGTCATCGAAGGGATGCACGAACGCCAGACCCTGGGCGTGCGCCAGCTCGAGCGCATGCTCGCAAGCGGCATCGTAGAGCTCGCCGTGCAGCACCACTTCGCCGCCCAGGTCGGCCACCGCCTGGACCTTGATCGCCGGCGTGGTCTCCGGCATCACAATCACCGCACGCACGCCGCGGCGACGCGCCGCGAGCGCCACGCCCTGGGCATGATTGCCGGCCGAGGCGCAGATCACGCCGCGCGCCGCGACCGCGCTGCTGAGGTGGGCGATCTTGTTGTAGGCGCCGCGCAGCTTGAACGAAAAGACCGGTTGCAGGTCCTCGCGCTTCAGGCGGATTTCGGCACCCAGCCGCCGCGACAGGCGCGGCGCGACATCCAGCGGCGATTCGACGGCAACGTCGTAGACGCGCGCCTTGAGTATGCGTTGCAGATAGTCATCGCTCATCGGCATATCGTACACGGACTGCGGCATTGCACCGCGGCCGGCTGCGGCGCTAGCCGGCGGGGGACTCCGCGGGCGGCTTGAGAATGTAGCGAAACCCGGTCTTGCCGATGGTCACCAGGTCGCCCTCGCTGAGCTGGCGCCGCGTGATCCGCGCACCATTGACGAACACCCCGTTGGTGCTGTTCAGGTCCTCGAGCACGGTGCCGGTAGCCGCGACCAGCACCACCGCGTGATGCCGGCTGATGAATTCCTCGTCGATGCACAAATCGTTGTCGGGCGTACGCCCGATGGTCGTGGTCCGCCGCAGCAGGTGCACGATGCCGATGTCGCCCTCGGTGCGCACCAGCAGGCGCAGCTGCCCATCGAGCGGCGCCGGCGTGGGCCGGGCTCCCGGCGCGTCAAAATCGCCGGTTGCCGCCAGCAACTCGGCCGCCGCGCTGCCCGGGCGCGCAGCGCGCTCAGCCGCCAGCCGCTCGGCGCTCGCGAGCCGCGCGCGCAGCGCGGCCTCGCTGCCCTCAAGCCGGGTGATGCGTGAGGCGCGCTGCTGCTGCTCGCTCTCGTGGGTGCGGATCAGGTCCTCGGCGGCGGCCAGATCGCCGCGCAGTGATTCGATCGTGAGCTGCGCGGTGCGCAGTTGTTCGTGCAGTACCCGCAGCACTTCGCTGTGATCGGCGGCATCGTGCTCCAATCCGGCGATGCCGCGCTTTGCCGTGTCATGCTGTTGCTGCACGACGGCGATTTCCGCCTGCGTCCGCTCCAGCGTTGCCTGCAGCTCGTCGGCACGCGCCCGCTGCGCGGTCGACTGCGCCTGCGCGGCCGCGGCCTCATCGCGCGCAAACGCGGTCTCGGCACTGGCGCTCTGCAATTGCGCGCGCGCCGCGGCGAGTTCGCCCGCCAGCGTGCCTAAGCGCGCATCGCGCTCATCCAGCAGCGCCTCGCGCTCGCGGAACATCGCATCGAAAACGTGGCGACGTCCCTCGAGGTGTTGCAGAGCCTCGCTGTGCGCGGCGGCGCGGCGGCGCATCTCGGCCAGATCACCCCGTGCGCGCACCAGCGCCGCATCGCGCTGGCTGCGCTCCTGTTCCCAGTCGCGCTGCTGCGTGCCGTGCAGCAGCGCCTGCCGGTCGCGCACCTTGTCGGCATTGTTCAATTCTGCCTGGACACGCTCGAGGCGCAGCCGCAGATCCTCGCGCTCAGCCTCGCCCAGGCGATGTTGTTCCGCGCGGGTCGCAAGCTCGCGGCTCAGCTCGGTGAGCCGCGCCAGCGCGGCGGCATGTTCAGCAGCATGAGCGCTCGCCTGCAGCGCAGCCTGCGCGGCGGCGCGCTCGGCGGCGGCGCGCTCGGCGCTCGCGGCCTTGCTGGCCTGCTCGGCGCGCGCCACTGATTCCATCTCGGCGATCGAGGGTCGCAGGAACTCTTCGGTGACAGCACCGGCAGCCAGCTGGGGCGCCACCCAGGTGGCCGAAGGCGAATCGGCGACGGCCGGCAGGCTGGGCAGTTCAACCGTATCGTCGAGGTCTTCGCTCACCGGCAATACCCGGTGTTTGTTGGTGCTCATGATTGGAGCGAAGTCTACGCCAAGGTACAGGCCGCGGCCGCGAGCATGGCTGAAACTGCGAAGTACTACTTATGTGCCGCCACCGGCGGAAAAATACTTAATAAGATCATCAACTTGTGAGCTGAGGGTGGCGCCGCTCAGCGCCAGCTCGCGCACTTCGATGCCAGCGCTGCGTGCCGTGGCCCGCGCCGCATCCGGCGCCTCGCTCCACGCCATGCGTCGTACCAGCGTCGGTCGCACTGTCGTCAGAGCCAATGCCGTGCCTGCTCCCTCCGCCTGTGCGAGCACATCGACGCGGCGTTGATGGAGCGAATCGAGCAGATCCGCCATGGCGATTGCCCACTGCTCGGGCCCTGCCGTACCGGCCGCTCCGGGCACCGGATCGGAGCCGCCGAAGCCTGGCAGATCCGGCGCGTAGATCGAACGATTGCCGCCGAGCGGACCCAACAGCGCGGTAAAGAAACTGCCAAGACCGCGCGCGCCCGGCAGGCACAGCAGCGGGGTCGCCTCGTCGAATCCGCCGCCCGGCGGAATTGCCTGATGCACGTGCAGTTGTCCGTAGCGGCAATCGAAATAGGTGCGCCGCAGGCGTGCCGCCGCACTCATTGCTTCCGCCCCTCGTCGGCATGCAGCCGGTGCAGAAAGCGATGCACCAGCGGTGCGGCGATGACGCCGGCGAAGGCCAGCACCGCGATGCCTGAATAGAGCGCGTAGCTGCCGGCAAAAATCTTGCCGGCGGTACTGGCCGGCGTGGCCAGCGGCCCCATGCCCGAGAGGATCATCGCGGCATTTTCATAGGCGTCGAGCCAGCTCAGTCCCACGATACTGTGGTAACCCCACATGCCGCCCGCGAGCGAAATTGCGATCAGCGCGAGACCCAGGGCCAGGCTGCGCAGTTGGCGATGCAGATAGCGCGGGAATGGCGCCACCGGCTGCGATACATGTTCAAATCCTTCGACGCGCTTAGCGGGATTCACGATTCACCACACCACCCGGCTGATTGCAGGCCGCTAAATTGCACTGCAGGAGCGCGAGTTGCAAGCCAGTGTGCGTGCTATCGTGAGCTATGCAACAGATACTGCTGGTCGATTTCGAGAACGTCCCGAAGGTTGACCTCGGCGCGGTGCCAGCCGGTGTGGTGGTGCCGTTTTTCTTCGGCGCCGCGCAGAAGTCGGTGCCCACCGACTTTCTGAAGGCCGCACTGAAGCTCGGCGAGCGTTTCCTGCCGATCGACATTGCCGGCGCGGGGCGCAACGCGCTCGATTTCCACATCGCCTTCTACCTCGGCGAATACCTGGCGACTCATCCGAACGCGCATTGCGTGATCCTGTCGCGCGACAAGGGCTTCGATCCGCTGGTCCGGCACCTGCAGCTGCGCGGCTTCGCGGTGCGGCGTGCCGCGACGCTGGACGAGGCTTTTCCGCCAGCCGCCAGCACTGCCGCAGCAGCGCCTGCTCGCACCCGAACGCAGGCCGCCAGCAACGCGCGCCGCGGTGCCACGGCCAGCGTCGAAAACGCCTTGAGCTGGCTCGCGGGCATGGACAAGGGCAAGCGACCCAAGAAACGCGCGGCGCTCGCGGCGCACCTGCACTCGCACTTCGCCGGCCGGCTCTCGGCGGCTGAGGTCGCACGGCTGATCGAGCGCCTGATCAGTGATCAGCGCCTCAGCGAAACGGCAGGGAAACTGCAATACCTGTTCTGATCAGTCGCGCGGTTGCAGCCAGCGCGCGGCACGGTCATGGGTCCTGGCAGCGGGCGCGGGCCACGGTTTTCACGCCAGGCGCGCGTTATCGACCGCTGGTTCATTCAGAACATGCCCGACGGATCGATGTTGCCGGTGTCGCCGGCATCGCGCGACGGGATGTAATCGCCGGTAATCATCGCATCGTAACCCTGGCCCGGGCCGACCATCGGATACACACCGGCATCCGGATCGATGATGACTTCGAGGAAAGCCGGGCCCTTGAAGGCCAGGAACTCGGCCACCACTGCGGCCACATCCTGCGGCCGCTCGAGGCGGCGCGCATAGCGAAAGCCGTCGGCCTGCGCGGCCTTGATGAAATCCTTCTTGTGCAGCGATTTGTCGCTGCCAGACAGCCGGCCCTTGAAGAACAGCTTCTGCCACTGCTTGACCATGCCGTCGCCGAAATTATTCAGCACCACGATCTTGACCGGCAGGTCATAAGTGGTCGCGGTCTCCAGCTCGCCGATGTTCATGCGAATGCTGGCATCGCCGTCGATGTCGATCACCAGGCGGTCGGGATTGGCGACCTGGGCGCCGATCGCCGCCGGCAGGCCAAAACCCATCGTGCCCATGCTGCCGGAGGTGAGCCAGCGGCGTGGCCCACCGAAGTCGAACAGCTGCGCGGCCCACATCTGGTGCTGGCCGACGCCGGTGGTGATGATCGCGGTGCCGCGCGTGTGGCGGTTGATCTCCTCGATAACGTGATGCGGCTGCACACGCTCACCGTCGCGGCGGTAATTCATGCCGTAGCGTTTCTTCAGCGCCGCCAGGTGCGCATGCCAGGGCCGGTAGTCGCGCTGGCGCGCGGCGCGCAGCACCGCGCCGCGCAGCTCATCGAGCGCCGGCGGCAGCAGGCCGACGTGGCTCCAGCGGGTTGCCTTCACCTTGTTGATCTCAGCGTGATCGACATCCAGGTGCGCGACCGTGCGCGCGCCGCGCGCGAATTTCTTCGGATCGCCGGCGACGCGATCATCGAATCGTGCGCCCACGGCCAGCAGGAAATCGCAGTCCTCGACCGCGTAGTTGGCATAGGCCACACCGTGCATGCCAAGCATACGCAGCGAGAGCGGGTGCGTGGTGTCGATGCCGCCGATGCCCATCAGCGTCGTCACTACCGGAATGTTCAGGCCCTCAGCGAACGCGGTGAGCGCCGCCGCGGCCTCGCCGTTGATCACGCCGCCGCCGGCGTAGATCAGCGGCCGCTGCGACTCGGACAGCAGGTCGACGAAACTGTCCGCCAGCCGGGGGCTGATGGTGCTGGCGGCGAGCTCGGCGCTGCGCTTGCGGTAGCCGGGGATGGCGAGCGCACCCGTGCCGCGAAACGCACCCGACCAGTTCTGTACATCCTTCGGAATGTCGATCACCACCGGACCGGGCCGGCCGCTGCGCGCAATCTCGAAGGCGGTGCGCACCGTGGCCTCGAGGCGGGTCGGATCGGTGATCAGGAACACGTGCTTGGCGACCGGGCCCATCAGGGCCGCGACCGGGGCCTCCTGGAAGGCGTCGGTGCCGACCGCGGCGGTGGGCACCTGGCCGCAGATCACGACGATCGGCACCGAGTCGGCCAGGCTGTCGCGCACCGGGGTGACGGTATTGGTAGCGCCCGGCCCGGAGGTGACCAGGCACACGCCGACCTTGCCGGTGGCCCGCGCAAAGCCTGCGGCCATGAATCCCGCCCCCTGCTCGTTGGCCGGCACGATCAGCGGGATTTCCCGGCCGCCGGCCGCGCGCTGGGCCTCATTGAAGGTGAACACGGCGTCGTAGGTGGGCAATATAGCCCCGCCGCTGTAGCCAAAAATGGCGCCGACACCCTCGTCGGCCAGCACCTGGACGATGATCTGAGCGCCGCTCATCACCGTGCCGGCCAGCGGATGGGGTTTAGCCGGGGTGGTGGCCGGCAACTGGTTGGCAACTTCAGTCATCGCTCAAGCCTATCAGTTTGCGCCGCAGGCACAAAACTTAGGTATTCTGCAGGCTTGCGACTCAGGCGGGCACCCCATGCGTCATATCATCGGCATTCTGCTGGAGAACGAGGCGGGCGCGCTGGCGCGCGTCGCCGGCATGTTCTCCAGCCGCGGCTACAACATTGAATCGCTGTCGGTGGCACCGACCGACGACCCAGCGGTCTCGCGGCTGACGCTGGTCACCAGCGGCTCGGAGCACGTCGTCCAGCAGATCGTCAACCAGCTGGGCAAGCTGATCGACGTCGTGCGCATCGACGACATGACCCGCGGCGAACATCTGGAGCGCGAGCTGGTACTGGTCAAGCTGCGGGTCGAGCCGACGCGCCGCGATGCGCTGCGTGGCTACGTGGTTCGCACCGGCGGGCGGGTGCTCGATCCCTCGATCGAGGGTTTCGTGGTCGAGCTGCTCGGCAGTGAAACCGAGGTCAGCGGGTTCCTGCGCGAACTGGCGGCGCACGGCGAATTGCTGGAAGTGGTCCGCAGCGGCGCCTTGGGCATCAGCCGCAACAGCCGCTCGCTGCGGCTGGTAGAGCCGGCCTGAAGCCGGACAGGCCACGCGCAGCGCAGTGGGGGGATACTACGGGCGCGTGACCTGCCGGCTTCAGGGGTGCTAGAGAGCTGAGTTGTCGGTCTCGCCAGTGCGGATGCGGATCACGCGCTCGATCTCAGTGATGAAGATCTTGCCGTCGCCGACCTTGCCGGTCTTGGCGGCCTTGAGCACGGCTTCGACAACCTGATCCACCAGCTCACTGCGTACCGCGACTTCGACGCGCGTCTTCGGCACGAAGTCGACGACGTACTCGGCGCCGCGGTAGAGCTCGGTATGGCCGCGTTGACGGCCGAATCCCTTGACCTCGGTGACCGTCATGCCCGAGACACCGATCTCGGACAGCGCGGCGCGCACGTCGTCAAGTTTGAAGGGTTTGATGATTGCAGTAACCAGTTTCATGCGAGCACTCCCGCCTCCGTTCCATGTGGGGCCGGCCTTCCGGCAGTCAGGAAATGCACCTTTCGTGCCACACCAGCAGACGCGCCACAGCGGCCGGATTGCCACGATCCGGGTCGGCACAGCGCGCTACGGCACCAAATTGGCGCGCCACGGAGAATGTGCTGCCCGCCAGTGGTGCGGGCGAATCAGGCCAATCGACCGCGCAGGCTGGCGATGCTGCCCGACTGTTCAGCCGACGCCAGCGCGCGCGCGAGCTGTTCACCCTGCACCCGCACCCAGCCGGGCACCGCGTCCGCAGGCATAGGCCGGCTGATGAAATAACCCTGCGCCATATCGCAGCCCAAGCGCAGCAGCGCGGCCCAGACCTCGGGCGTCTCGATGCCTTCGGCCACCACCTTCAAGCCCAGGCTGTGGCCGAGCTCGATGGTCGTGCGCACGATCGCCACATTGCTGGCCGCGCGATCCAGGTTCATCACGAAGGCGCGATCGATCTTCAGCTCATCGACGGGGAGCGCGTGCAGCTGCGCCAGGCTCGAATGTCCGGTGCCAAAATCGTCGATCGCGAAGCGCACGCCCGCGGCGCGCAGCTGCTGCATGACCTGGGCCGCCAGCTGCGGCTCGCGCATGATCGCGCTTTCGGTGACCTCCAGCAGCAGGCGCGTGGCCGGCGCCGAATGCTCACGCAGCAGTGCCAGCACGCGGGCTGGCAGCTCGCCGTCGGCGAAATCCGCGGCCGAGAGATTTACGGCAATCTCGGCATCGATGCCGGCGCGCTGCCACTGGCCCAATTGTGCGATCGCCGTGCCCAGCACCCAGCGCGACAGATCGGGCAGTACCGAGGCGCGCTCGGCCAGCGGAATGAATTCGGCGGGCGGAATGTTGCCGAGCGTGGCGTGCGACCAGCGCAGCAGCGCCTCGAAGGCGACCACGGTACGGTCGGTCATGTTCACCAGCGGCTGGTAGTGCAGCGCCAGGCTGTTGCTGGCGAGCGCCTGGCGTAATTCGGCCACCAGCAGCACGCGACGCCGGTGATCGGCATCGTGGCTGGCCTGGTAAACCACCGCCACCGTGCCCTGCTCCTTGGCCTGCAGCAGCGCGACGTCGGCCTGGCGTAGCAGGTCGTCGACCCCGACCCGCGGCTCGCGCCATTCACTGATGCCGGCGCGTATGTCGATACTCAGGCGCAGCGACCTAAGCTGCACGCCGGCACGCAGCTCGTCGCTCAATACCAGCACGCGATGCAGCAGTTCGCTGTCGTGCAGGGGGCAGATCACCACGAACTGGTCGGCGCCGACGCGCGCGCAGGGCAGATCATTCCCGGCCAGCCGCGCGAGGCGCGCCGCCAGGTTCTTCAGCAGCTGGTCACCGAGCTGATGGCCGACCGAGGCGTTGACGTCGCGGAAACGCTGCACATCGAGCATCACCGCGCTGTAGGGTCCGCCGGCCGGCAGCGCCATCAGCCGCTCGCGCAGGCCGTCGCGATTGGGCAGGGCAGTCAGCGCATCGTGCGTCGACTGACGCACGATGTGCGCCTCGCGATCGCGGATGCCGGCCTGCATGGTGTTGAAGGTGCCCGCCAGGCGCTGGAACTCGCTGCCACCGGGAACCTGGATGTCGTCGCAGTAGTAGCCCTGCTCGATCTGGCGCGCGGCATCGACCAGCATGCCCAGCGGCCGCACCGCGCTGCGGCTGACCAGCAGCGCGACCACGAAGGCGCCGAGCAGCGCCACGCCGCCGATAAGCAGCAGCGCAAAGCGCATCTGCCGGAACGGCGCCATGGCCGCATCCTGCGACTGCTGGGCGATCAGCTGCAGCGAACCGCTCTGCGTCTGCAGCGGGGCGCTCAAAGTGAGGTACTGCGCGTCATCGAGCGTCGAGAGCATCGGCAGCCCACGCACCGTGCTCTGCGGCGTGGCGCGCGCCAGTGCCGCGGCGCGCGCCGGCGCCAGCGTGGAGATGATCGCGTTGTCGTTGCCCGGCTCGTGAAACACGAAACTGATGTCGGTGCCAGCGAGCGCGGCCAGCTGCTCGGCCAGCGGCTGATCGAGCGCGAAGCCCAGCGCCACCCAGGCGATGGGCTGCGGTGCACGGAGCGGTGCGATCACGATCTGGTAAGGCCGGCCGCCCATGATCGCGAACGGTGCGGCGATGGCATCGGCATCGGGCAGGTGCAGGTTGCGGCTCGCCTGTTCGGCCAGCGCCGGCGTGTTGGCGCTGATCACCTTGCCATCGAGCCCGTAGAGCACGGCGAGATCGGCCGACACGCGTTGCGCGTGATTGGCCAGCGCCGACTGCATGGTCGGCTGGTCCGAGGTGGCCACGGCCTCCTTGAAGCCGTAGTCGCGCACCAGCACGTCGGCGGCGGACTTCAGCAGGTGGGTGCGCTCGGCGAGCGTGCGATCGAGCATGGCGCGCGTGGCGCTCAGCTGCTGCGCCGAATCCGTACGTACGGCCGAGCGGATCGAGCCCAGCGCAAGCACGATCGTCACACCCTGCGCCAGCGCCATCAGGGAAACGATCAGAATGAGTAACCGGTTCTTGAAGCTGCCCACTGTTGCGCGCTCTAATCCACCTGCTTATGGATAGTAGGAGTGCTTGGCGCTTGGCTTGTGTGACCGTCTGCACGGTTCTGGCCGGGCTACGAGTGGCGACGGCCGGCGGCGGGCTGTCGGTCACGATAAACGGCGCCACCGGCGCCGCGATTGAGGGCGCTGTGGTCATCGCTGAGCCCCTGCAGGGCGCGGCCCACCCCCGCCCCGGGCAGAAATTAGCCATCATGGACCAGCACAACCTGAGGTTCGTACCCGAGGTGCTGATCGTGCAGACCGGCACGGCGGTGGATTTCCCCAACAGCGACCAGGTGCGCCACCAGGTGTACTCGTTTTCGGCCGCCAAGAAGTTCGAACTGGCGCTCTATGCCGGGCGCGCGCACGCGCCGGTCGTCTTCGACACGGCGGGCCTGGTCACGCTGGGCTGCAACATCCACGACAACATGCTCGGCTACATCTGGGTCACCGACTCGCCCTGGTATGGACGCAGTGATGCCGGCGGCCATCTGCAGCTGCGCGATCTGACGCCGGGTGAATACACCGTGCGCATCTGGCACGCGCTGCTGAACGAGAGCGGCCCGGAGCTGGTGCAGCGCGTCGCGGTGAGCGACAACCAGATCAGCGCCGCGAACTTCCGTCTCCAGCGGGCGCTGCGCGCACCAACTCATAACCACGGAACGGACAAGCAGTGGGCAGACTACTGAACGCCGCAACGCTGGCGCGGGCGCTGGGACTGGCCCTGCTGCTGGCAGTGCCCGCGATCGCCTGCAGCGGCGAGCTCGATGTCAGCCTGGATCTGCGCGCGGTCAGCAGCGATGCTACCGACACCCGCCTGGGCGGGGCGCTCGGCAAGCTGCGCTACGACGCCAATCACGAGGGTCTGCGGCTCGGCTACCTGCGCTTAGGGTATCGGGGCGATCTGAGCTCGACGCTGCACGTCACCGTCGAAACCGTGAGCTATGGCGATCACGACGTCAATCCGCTGGACTTCACCGAGATGTACCTGGACTGGCGCCCGCTACCGGCCTCCGCCTGGCGTTCGCGCCTCAAGGTCGGCGCCTTCTACCCGGAGATATCACTCGAAAATCGCATGCGCGGCTGGCGCTCGCCCTACACGCTGTCCTATTCCGCGATCAACACCTGGGTCGGCGAGGAGCTGCGCACCATCGGCGCCGAATACAGCCTGGACTGGCTAGGCCTCGCCCACGGCCATGGCTTCGAGTTCAGCACCAGCGCCGCCGCATTCGGCTGGAATGACACGGCCGGCACCGTGCTCGCCAGCCGCGGCTGG
>Ga0075026_100000045_pt1 | contig 37164 bp, 31 predicted proteins | sample Str012_2_FD_71392 | JGI IMG/M metagenome (GOLD analysis project Ga0075026, IMG submission 71392) | Freshwater sediment microbial communities in response to fracking from Pennsylvania, USA - Straight Creek_MetaG_SC_2012 | ecosystem: Environmental > Aquatic > Freshwater > Creek > Sediment... | reverse complement strand
CTTTTAGAGTAAAATCACATATTAATTATTTTTTTAATATTTCAAAACCTGCTAAAATTATGGCTGCATCCAAACTTGAGTACATCTGGCTCGATGGTTACAAACCGACCCAAAGCTTACGTAGCAAAACAAAAATTGAAAAAGATTTCAGTGGCAAACTGGCCGACTGTAGCAATTGGAGTTTTGATGGCTCTTCTACAGAGCAGGCGCCAGGTGGTTCGTCTGACTGTTTGCTGAAACCAGTATATATCGTAAAAGACCCCCAGCGCAAAAACGCATACCTTGTAATGTGCGAGGTGTTGAATGCAGATGGTACCGCCCATGTTAGTAACGGACGTGCTACTATTGCAGACGATGACAACGATTTCTGGTTTGGTTTTGAGCAGGAATATTTCCTGTGGGATACCAAAACAAACAAACCCCTTGGCTTCCCTGCCGGCGGATATCCAGGACCACAAGGCCCTTACTACTGTTCTGTAGGCGCCCAAAATGCTTTTGGCAGAAATATTATTGAAGAACACCTGGATGTTTGTCTTGAAGCAGGTCTTAACGTAGAAGGTATCAATGCTGAAGTTGCGGCAGGTCAGTGGGAATTCCAGATTTTTTCTAAAGGTGCAAAAGATGCCGGCGACCAGATTTGGTTGGCCCGTTATTTCCTGGAAAGAATTGGCGAAAAATATGGTGTATCTATTAACTGGCATTGTAAACCATTGGGAGATCTTGACTGGAACGGCTCTGGTATGCATGCTAACTTCTCTAATACAACCCTGAGAACAGCCGGCAGCAAAGCAATATTTGATAAGATATGTGAATCATTCCGCCCGGCTGCAGTTGTTAAAGAACATATTGATGTTTACGGAGCAGACAATCACCTGCGCTTAACCGGTAAACACGAAACCGCCAGCATCATGGATTTCAGCTATGGTGTATCTGACCGCGGCGCATCCATACGCATACCGGTTCTTGTACCGCAAAAAGGCTGGAATGGCTACCTGGAAGATCGTCGTCCTAACTCTGCTGCAGATCCTTATAAAGTAGCAGCAGTTATTATCAAAACTGTTAAGTCGACAAAATTATAAGACTGAATTATTTTCTTTTATATAATTTTTCTTTTAATCCTCCGGCTTACCGGAGGATTTTTTTTACAACAGAAGTGAGCAACGGCTTACAAATTGTTTACTGGCTTTATTTTACAGTTTCAGTAAAAAATAAAAAGGAATCTCTGCAAATGTTCTTATTTTGAACACTTATTATACGTTAAAAAGAATATATCATGTCGCTACGATTTAAGGCACTCAACAACATTACCTACAATACGCAAACAACCACCGTTGAAGCGTCTGCTAAAGTAACTGCTATCTTCAGCCAGAATGTTTTTACGCTTAAGACTGCCCGTGAGTTTTTAAGTGACGAGGCTTACAAAAGTCTCGTCAATTCCAGCAAAGGCGGCAAAAAGATTGACCGTGCAGTTGCCAACCAGATTGCATCGGGCGTAAGACAATGGGCGGAAAGCCGCGGTGTAACGCATTTTACGCATTGGTTTCAGCCTTTAACCGGTGCAACCGCAGAAAAACATGATTCATTTTTTACGATAAAGGCCGATGGTACGCCCATTGAAGAATTTGACAGCGCCGCCCTGATACAGCAGGAACCGGACGCTTCCTCCTTCCCCAGTGGCGGCATCAGGGCAACCTTTGAAGCACGGGGTTATACCGCATGGGATCCTTCGTCGCCAGCATTCATTGTAGAAATTGGCAATGGCAAAACATTGTGCATCCCTACCATATTTGTTTCTTATACCGGCGAAAGTCTCGACAACAAAGCACCCTTGCTGAAGTCGCTGGAAGCATTGAACAAAGCAGCAGTAGAAGTAGCCAATTATTTTGATAAAAACGTAACCAAAGTAAGTGCTACCCTGGGCTGGGAACAGGAATATTTTGTAATAGATGAATCTTTTGTAAATGCCCGGCCCGACTTAGTGGTAAGCGGCAGAACAGTATTCGGTCATGCTTCTGCAAAAGGCCAGCAGCTGGAAGATCATTATTTTGGTTCTATTCCGGAACGTGTGTACGCCTTCATGAGAGATTTTGAAGACGAGGCCTACAAGCTGGGTATCCCGCTGAGAACACGTCATAACGAGGTAGCACCAGCGCAGTTTGAGTGTGCCCCCATCTACGAAGAAGTAAGTGTAGCCGTTGACCACAATATTTTGCTGATGGACATCATGGACCGCGTTGCACGCCGCCACAAACTGCGTGTACTGTTTCATGAAAAACCATTTGCAGGCATCAATGGCAGCGGCAAACACAATAACTGGAGCATGGCAACCGATACCGGCGTTAACCTGCTGGCACCCGGAAAAACACCCAAGACCAATTTCATGTTCCTCACCTTTTTTGTGAACACCATTAAGGCCGTGCACGATTATGCCGATGTACTGAGGGCATCCATTGCATCCGCGGGAAATGATCACCGCCTCGGTGCCAATGAAGCGCCACCGGCCATCATTTCCGTTTTCATCGGCCAGTACCTGAGTAAAGTTTTACAGGATGTAAAAGAAAGGGTGAGCGATAAATTTGACGAACAGGACGAAGCCATCCTCAAACTGGATTTGCACCGCAGCATTCCTGAACTGCTGCTGGATAACACAGACAGGAACCGGACTTCTCCGTTTGCGTTTACCGGCAATAAATTTGAATTCCGCGCTGTTGGCTCCTCTGCCAATTGTGCTACTTCTATGACGGTGCTGAATTGCATCATGGCAGAAACACTTAAGAATTTTAAAGACGATGTGGACACGCTGATAGACAAAGGCGAGAAAAAAGAAATCGCCATCATGCATGTCATCCGCGAATACATTGTTAGCAGCGAAAAAGTTTTGTTTGAAGGCGATGGATACAGCGAAGAATGGCAGAAAGAAGCCCTGAAGAGAGGATTGCCCAATGTTAGAACTACCCCACTTGCACTGGACGCACTGGTGACAGACAAATCCATCCAGTTGTTTGAGAACAATGATGTACTGAGCCAGGTAGAAGTAGAAGCCCGGCATGAAATTGAACTTGAAAACTATATTAAGAAAGTACAGATAGAAGCCCGTATCATGGGCGAACTTTGCACCAGTCATGTGCTGCCTGCGGCCATTAAATACCAGAATGTTTTAATTGAAAACATAAAGGGGCTAAAAGAAGTGGGGCTAAAAGAAAGCAGTTATGCCAATCAAAAACAAATCCTTGAGAAAATTGCAGAACACATCAGCAAGATCAGTGAACTGGTAGAAAAAATGATTGAAACCCGCAAAATAGTAAATGCCATAGACAATACACGTACACGTGCTATTGCCTACGAAAGCCAGATAAAAGAGCCCTTTTTTGATGCTATCCGCTACCAGGTGGACAAACTTGAAATACTGGTGGATGATGAAACCTGGTTATTGCCCAAGTACAGGGAAATGCTTTTTCTGCGCTAATTTAAAAAACTGGCGTCATTAAATAAGGCAGTTCGCAAGGACTGCCTTATCATTTGTGTGCGGTTTTGCGCGGCTGCTATGCATGCCTGACACCTGCCATAGCAGCTAGTTCAGTTTTCCTTTTACCCAGCCCTTTACCAATTCCAATTGCTCTTTAATTCCAATATTTGAATTGTCGAGCTCAATAGCATCTTCGGCTTTGCGCAGTGGACTTACCTCCCGGTGAGAATCGATGTAATCACGCATTTCAAGATTGGCTTTTACTTCTTCGATGGTGATATTGGGGTTCTTATCATACAATTCCTTGAACCTGCGCTCTACTCTTATGGCATTATCGGCCGTCATAAAAATTTTCAGTTCAGCATCCGGAAAAACAACGGTGCCAATATCCCTGCCATCCATTACAATGGCTTTGTCGCGGCCCATCAGCTGCTGCTGTGCAACGGCAAACTCCCTTACTTCTTTGATGGTGGCCACATCACTCACTTTTTCTGCCACTACCAGGTCGCGGATCACATACTCCACGTTTTCACCATTCAAATAGATTTCAGTCTGGCCGTTTTTATGATTACTCCTGAACTCAAGCCCAATATCATTTAAGGCGTTTACCACCTGATCGTGTTCTGTCCAATCAATATGATTGCGCAAAAAAAACAGGGTAATGGCGCGGTACATGGCACCACTGTCAATATAAGTATAACCCAGTTCTTTTGACAACTGTTTGGCCAGTGTGCTCTTGCCACAGGATGACCAGCCGTCGATGGTAATGATGATCTTTTTGTGCGATGACATGAAGGGGAATATGTTTCAGCAAAAATGCAAAAAAAAGATTGAATTGTTTCACGCAACAGTGCAAAGCTGCAAAGAATTGTTTTTTGCAAAGAGCAGCCAGCTATCAAAAGAAAATGCCCCGCCAGTTTATGCGGGGCATTGTGTATTTAAACTTTGTTGAATTATCAGGCTTCTGATTTTTCGATGGCTTTTTCTTTCAGTGTAAACTTAATCTTAGCGTTTTCTTTGTCAAGATCGGCTATGAGCACGTCTCCGTTCTTGATACTCATATTAAGTATCTCTTCTGCCAGCGGGTCTTCCAGGTATTTCTGAATGGCACGGTGCAATGGTCTTGCGCCAAACTGAGAATCGTATCCCTTATCAGCAATAAAAGTCTTTGCTTCTTCTGTCAGTTCAAGGCTAAATCCAAGGATGGCCAGGCGTTTCAGCACGCCCTTCATCAGGATATCAATGATCTGGAAGATATGCGATTTTTCGAGCGTATTGAACACCACTACATCGTCAATCCTGTTTAAAAACTCAGGAGAGAAAGTGCGTTTCAGCGCTTTTTCAATCACCGCTTTGTTATTTTCTTCTGCATTTTGGATGCGCGAAGCCGTAGCAAAGCCAACCCCTTCACCAAAATCTTTCAGCTGGCGTACACCAATATTGGATGTCATGATGATGAGGGTATTCTTAAAATCTATCTTTCTGCCCAGTCCATCAGTCAACTGTCCATCGTCCAGTACCTGCAACAAAATATTGTAGATATCCGGATGTGCTTTTTCAATTTCGTCCAGCAGGATAACGCTGTATGGTTTGCGGCGTACTTTTTCGGTCAGCTGTCCGCCTTCCTCATAGCCCACATACCCGGGAGGCGCACCAATCAGGCGGCTTACCGTAAATTTCTCCATGTATTCACTCATGTCTATACGAATAAGCGAATCTTCACTATCGAACATGTATCTGGACAATGCCCTGGCCAGCTCGGTTTTACCAACGCCGGTGGGGCCTAAGAAAATAAATGTACCAATGGGCTTTTTGGGATCTTTCAGCCCTACCCTGTTGCGCTGAATGGCTTTTACTACTTTTAAGATGGCTTCGTCCTGACCCACAACCATACCCTTCATATCTTCATTCATCTTCTTCAGCTTGTCGGTCTCGGCCTGCACCATACGTTTTACCGGAATACCCGTCATCATGCTCACTACTTCTGCAATCGCATCTTCGTCTATGGGATAACGTTTGTGCTTGCTTTCCTCTTCCCACTGATTTTTTGCTTTTTCCAGCTCTTCGGCAAGGCGTTTCTCTGTATCCCGCAAAGAAGCCGCTTCTTCAAACTTCTGGCTCTTTACTACTTTATTCTTTTCGTTCTTAACGTCTTCAATTTTCTTTTCCAAATCCACCACATCCTGCGGCACATTGATGTTTTTTAAATGTACGCGGGCGCCTACTTCATCCAGTACATCAATGGCTTTATCGGGCAGCAGGCGGTCGGTCATGTAGCGATCGCTCAACTTTACGCAGGCATCAATGGCTTCGGGCGAATAAATAACGTTGTGAAAGTCTTCATATTTGCTCTGGATGTTGGTAAGTATCTGGATGGTTTCATCCACGCTGGGCGGATCTACCATTACTTTCTGGAAACGCCTGTCGAGCGCACCATCTTTTTCAATATACATCCTGTATTCATCCAAAGTTGAAGCGCCAATGCACTGCAGTTCTCCACGCGCAAGGGCCGGCTTAAATATATTGCTGGCATCCAGCGAACCACTGGCACCGCCTGCACCTACAATGGTGTGTATTTCATCGATGAACAGGATAACGTCGCGGTTTTTTTCCAGTTCATTCATGATGGCCTTCATTCTTTCTTCAAACTGACCGCGGTATTTTGTACCCGCCACCAGTGCAGCCAGGTCAAGGCTCACCACTCTTTTATCGAACAATACCCTGGATACTTTTCGCTGAACAATGCGCAATGCCAGGCCTTCCACAATGGCGGTCTTACCCACGCCGGGTTCTCCGATTAATATGGGGTTGTTCTTTTTTCTTCTTGATAAAATTTGCGAAACGCGTTCAATCTCTTCTTCCCGGCCAACAATTGGATCCAATGATCCGTTTTCTGCCAGCCTGGTGATATCGCGTCCAAAATTATCCAATACCGGGGTTTTGCTCTTGGCAGTGCCGGCGGCTTTTGATTTTTGCTGTGCGTATTTTTTTTCTTCATCAAATTCATCATCTCCTTCTTCTGAATACTCACTGCGCACATCGTTGCCCTTGGATGATACGCCAAGTTCATTTCTGAATAAATCGTAGTCCACGTCAAACTGATTTAAAATTTGTGTAGCAATATTTTCTTTGTTCTTGAGAATAGAAAGCATGAGGTGCTCTGTTTCTACGGTAGTGCTTTTGAGTGCTTTTGCTTCCAATACGGTTACGCGAATGACTTTCTCTGCCTGTTTGGTGAGTGGCAGGCTGTTGATATTTGCGATGTTTTTGCCGGTCTTGTCTTTTACCGCCAGTTCAATTTCCTTGCGTAATTCATACAAATCTACATTGAAGCTTTTGAGGATGCGGATGGCCGTGTTATCTCCTTCACGGATTAAACCCAGCAACAGATGTTCTGTGCCTATGAAGTCATTGCCAAGCCGTAATGCTTCTTCCCTGCTGTACGAGATAATTTCCTTTACTTGTGCTGAAAAATTATTGTCCATGTTTTCCAGGATTTATGGGTGATACAATAATAACGAATATTTTTGATTCCTGTTGCGGCTTGTTAATCGCCTTACCCCTTATTCACAAGTACGGGTTTTTTGTGTAAAAGTTTCCGGGATCTAACGTTTTTAACAAGCTTTAAATTGTAAGAACTATTTTGTGAGCAATATGAATGTCAAAACGGATACCAAAGAGAAATTCCATGTCATTACCATCGGGGAACCGGCAATTGCTGCTAATATGACAGCGGAACTGGAGCAAACGTTGAAGGCTTACCTCAAAAACAGTGTCAAAAATGTAATCCTGAATTGTACAGACATGCAAACCATGGATGATGCTGCTGCTGAAACCATTGTAAAGATACAGCAACAGTATTACGAACAAAATGCCTCATTTGTTGTATGCGGATTGCAGCCCCAACTGGAAAAAAGCTTAGACAAAGCAGGCCTGCTTGAAACCATGAACACCGTGCCCACTGAAAGCGAAGCCTGGGATATCATTCAGATGGAGGAAATAGAAAGAGAGCTCCTCCTGGGTGACGATAACCCGGGCTAGCCATGCGGGGCCGGGCAGACTATAGGTAATACGACTTACTACAGCATTGCCCCAACCCATTATTTTACGGCTTCAAGCAGCAAGCCTTTTAAAAATCTGTCTTGCTCTAAAAATATTAGCATACTGGCGTCGTTATTTCAACTGCTTCGTTAGTTTTGTTGCTGAGCACCTTTACCCATTATTATGCTGGCTGTTACCATACTTGGAAATAACTCTGCCCTTCCGGCTTTTGATCGTCACCCTACCGCACAGGTAGTGACGCTGGATGATCAATTGTTCCTGGTAGATTGCGGAGAAGGCACCCAGATGCAGATGGCCAAATACAGGATAAGACGCAGCCGCATCAACCATATTTTTATTTCGCACCTGCATGGCGACCATTATTTTGGGCTGATTGGCCTGATAACCAGCATGGGCCTGCTGGGTCGAGAACACGATATGCACCTGTATGGCCCTGCCCAGTTAAAAGAACTGATTGACATGCAACTGCGGGTAGCCGATACTACCCTGCCCTTTGCGCTTCATTTTCATCCCTTGCAGGAAGGGCTGATTGCCAACGAAGACAAGTTCAGGGTGTTTTGCTTTAAAGTAAGCCACCGCATTCCCTGCTGGGGTTTTAGGTTTGAACAGAAAAGGGCGCCGCGCCGCATCCTGCCCGAAAAAGCAATTGATATGGGCGTGCCTGCTGCCTTTTTTGATAAACTAAAATGGGGCGAAGACTACACTACAAAAGCAGGACTGCTGATAAAAAACGAAAGCGTAACCATGGCCGCGCCTTCACCACTCAGCTATGCCTACAGTGCCGATACCATGTACGATGAAAACATCATCGATAAAATAAAAGGGGTAAACCTGCTGTACCACGAAACCACTTACCTGAAAGACCTGGCCGACCGCGCCATCAAACGGTTTCACTGCACCACCGAACAGGCAGCTACCATTGCCGGTAAAGCAGCTGTGGGCCGGCTTATTATTGGCCACTTCAGCAGCAAGTATGAAGTATTGAGCGAATTTGAAAATGAAGCCAGGGCTGTTTTCAGCAATACAGATTTGGCGCTGGAAGGGGTCACTTACAGAGTGCTGGGTTCATAGTTCAATGTTGCCTTTAGCGGCATTATCGAACACCGGACTAAAAAATCCATTTATAAAATTCAGGAAACACGGCACACCAGGTGGCTTCATTGTGTTTGCCATGCGGGTCTATTACAATGGCTGTTTTCGGATTGGCGGCTTTTTTTATTTCATTTGCAATGGCGCTCATGTTTTTTGCCGTTTCATGCGCTTCTTCACCGCCGGCATAGAAAAAATATTTTTGTGCAGCATGACTGCTTTCCCTGGCCAGTTGTTTTACCTGTGTTTTCAGTTGCGGCGCAATCCAGAAAGAGGGCGACAAAATACCCAGCACACCAAACACCTGCGGGTAATACAAACCTGCGTAGAAAGAAATGAGGCCACCCATAGAACTACCGGCCATGTATGTGTGCTGTTTGTCGTTTAATGTCCGGTATTTTTTATCGATAAAAGGTTTCAGGCTGTTTACAATAAAAGACAGGTAGGCTTTGCCTTCGCCTTTGCCAAACCGCCTCGTGTTATTGGGATTGTATTCATTCATCCGCTGCACACCAGCATTGTCTATACCCACTACGATACATTCATTCTTAACGGCATCCAGGCTTTTATCTACCCCCCATTCGCCGGCAAATGCGGTGGCATTGTCAAAAAGGTTCTGTCCGTCGTGCATATACAGCACAGGGTATTTTTTGCCGGTTCTGTGATAGCCCTTTGGCAGGTATATCCAGATGCGCCTGTTGCGGCCCAGTTGTGGTATGGAAAACGCGGTATCCAGTACGGCTACCTGTTCGGATGCAGTCGAGACGCATGACTCTGTTTCAAACCCATCTTTCCAGCCGGCAATGGTGAACCGGTATTCGGTGCCGTGCTGCACTTGCAGGCTCCTGTTGGGCAAATCATTTCCTGCGCTGCAGGTTTCGGCATTGTTCCAGCTGCCGCGGGTAAATTTGAATGCGTGGCTAACCGCATCCGGGTATTTTATTTCGATAAAAAAATGTCCGGCCGCATCTTTTTGCAGGCGAAAATTTTCGTCCCTGGGGTTCCAGCCGTTAAAATTACCGGCAATGTAGATAGTTTCGGTTGCCTGTGCTGCGGGCAAGCCGGTTACTTTCAATTGCACGGTATGCGTATGTAGTGACGGTTCCGTTAACATTTCTATTATTGAAGCTTTGGCGCTGTGGTTGATTGCAACCATAAAAAAACGGAAAATTTACCGCATTAGTGTCTGCCGGCAGATTCCTTATTTGTGATCAATAAAAAATATGCCTTACTGCATGAGTAAGGCATACTGCTGAAAAAAATGAGTACAATATTATTATTGTGCCAGGCAGGCTTTTACTTTTGCATGCAATGGCCCGCTCAAAGGCGTCACCGGAAGCCGGAAATAATTGCCCAATAAGCCCATTTCGGCCATAAATGCTTTTACACCTGCAGGATTGTTTTCTGCAAACATGATTTCATAAGCTTCAATCAGTTTATCGTTCAGCGCTTTTGCGTTTTTAAAATCTGATTTTAAAGAAAGGCGCACCATTTCTGAAAAAGCTTTTGGAAAACTGTTGGCAGCCACGCTGATAACACCTTCCATACCGCAGGCAATTTGTGGCAATGCCAGCGCATCATCGCCGCTTACAACAAAAAAATCTGCTGGTTTATCGCGCAGCACTTTCATGCATTGTGCCATATCACCACCGGCTTCTTTCAGTCCTGCAATATTGCCGATATCTCTTGCAAGCCGCAAAATAGTGTCTGCATCAATATTTCTGCCGGTTCTGCCCGGTACATTGTACAGCAGTATGGGCTTATCTGTAGACGCCGCAATGGCTTTATAATGCTGGTACAATCCTTCCTGCGATGGCTTGTTATAATAAGGGCTCGCACTGAGTACGGCAATGGCCTTATCCAGCGGGATGCTTTGCAAATCATCAATCACCTCCTGCGTACTGTTGCCGCCGATGCCCACTACCACGGGTACACGGCCATCCACTTTCTCGTAGGTGAAATTTGCAATGGCCTTCTTCTCATCCTTTCGCAGTGTGGGGGTTTCGCCTGTTGTGCCAAGCGTAACTACATACTCTACGCCATCCCTGATAACAAAATCGATGACTTTGCCCAGGGCATCGTAATCAATTTCAAAATTGGCGGTGAAAGGGGTAACCAGTGCAACACCGGTTCCGCGAAGACGATTGCTGAGTGACATGAATGATTCTAAATTTTGAATTTTAAATGTTGAGTTATTGAAGGCTTGTAATTTTATTTTTAATAAGTAAGGTATGCGGCAAAACATTTAAAATAACTACGCCGGTACTTCATCCCAAAAACCCATCTTACCAAACTTCTTTATCCGGTTGTTGATCCTTTCCTGCGGATCCTGCTGCTTTAGTTCTGCAATGGCATTGATGAGTACGCCTTTCAGGTTTTGGGCTGCTTCGTTATAATCCCAGTGTGCGCCACCCAATGGCTCGGGTACAACCCCATCTACCAGGCCAAACTTGAACATATGGTCTGATGTAAGGCGTAATTCTTCGGCCGCTTTTTCCTTCATCTCCCAGCTGCGCCATAAAATGGAACTGCAGTTCTCGGGAGAGATCACCGTATACCAGGCATTCTCCATCATAAAAACTTTATCGCCCACGCCGATGCCCAATGCACCGCCTGATGCGCCTTCGCCAATAATGGTGCAGATAACGGGCACCTTTAACCGCATCATTTCATAAATATTGCGGGCAATGGCTTCACCCTGTCCTCTTTCTTCTGCTTCCATACCCGGATAGGCGCCCGGTGTATCTATTAAGGTAATAACCGGTTTATTAAACTTCTCTGCCAGCCGCATCAAACGCAAAGCCTTGCGGTACCCTTCAGGATTGGCCATCCCAAAATTGCGCAGTTGCCGCATTTTGGTGTTGATGCCCTTTTGCTGGCCAATGATCATCACTGTTTCATCTCCGAGTTGCGCAAAGCCGCCAACCATGGCTTTGTCGTCTTTTACATTCCGGTCTCCATGCAATTCCACAAAATTGCTGGCCATTTTCTGAATGTACTTCAATGTATAAGGCCGGTCGGGGTGCCGGCTCAGCTGCACCCTTTGCCAGCTGTTGAGGTGCAGGGTGATGTCTTTTCTTTTTTCAATAATCTTGTCCCTGTATTTCTGAATATGCTCCGACGGATCAATTTTTGTTTTCTCCGCCGATTGCTGCAATTTCTCAATTTCATCAAAAAGATCTTTGATGGGCTTCTCAAAATCCAGGAACTGTCTGTTTTTATCTTCAGGCATTTTTGTTTTTTATTGAGGCGGTAAAATTAAGGGAAAATGGGTACAGGGAAAATTGTTGATTACAGCCCCTTTTCGCCAGCTTTTTTAGCGCACTAAATATAGGGCTTCGGACCGGTAAACGGCAATAACATCCTTTTAACCAGTTCACTCAAAGTATATAAACTGGTTGATTTTCATGCGTTCCCGCAAGTTTACCGCACTGTTTCCGGCTGGCGGCCCTGGTATCCGGTTCAGTTTGCGGCCAGTGTCAACCACGGTACACTGATAAAACCGGGATACCGGTATATTTGGTTGAATAAAATCTGTCTCAAAAAGTATGGCAGGGTAAATACCACAATCACAGACAAGACAACATTTTTCATCATTTTTATAAACCCCAAAAAATGGACAAAAAGTTACAGGGACAAATTGCCATCATCACCGGCGCCAGCAGCGGTATCGGTGCAGGCGTTTCAAAAGCATTGGCGGCAGCCGGTGCCACCGTAGTGGTAAATTACCCCGTGCCGGTTACCAAAGATGCGGCCGAACTGGTGCTAAAAGAAATTACCGGCGCTGGCGGCGCCGGCATTACTTATGCCTGCGATGTAAGCAAAGAAGACCAGGTAATAAAAATGTTTGCCGATGTGGTGGCACAGTATGGCACCGTAGATATTCTGGTAAACAACGCCGGCCTGCAACGGGATGCAAAATTTACAGAGATGACACTGGAGCAATGGAATTTTGTACTGTCTGTAAACCTTACTGGCCAATTTTTATGTGCCCGCGAAGCAATCAAAGAATTTTTGAGAAGAGGCCTGGATGAAACCCGCAGCAAAGCGTTGGGTAAAATCATTTGCATGAGCAGTGTACACGAAGTGATTCCCTGGGCAGGACATGCAAACTATGCAGCCAGCAAAGGCGGAATCATGATGATGATGAAAACAATCGCCCAGGAATTTGCGCCGAAAAAAATTCGCATCAACTCCATCGCGCCCGGCGCCATAGCAACGCCCATTAACCACGATGCCTGGGATACCGCCCAGCATTTACAGGAATTACTGCGATTGATCCCCGAAAAACGCATCGGGCAGGTGCAGGACATTGGCAACGCAGCCGTTTTTCTTGCCAGTGATGATGCAGATTATATCAATGGCACTACCCTGTTTGTAGATGGTGGTATGACCTTGTATCCGGGTTTTGAAGACAATGGCTAAGAACACGGGCCCTGAAGAGGAGACTTAGATCGAAATCAAAAAGTATTGGCATCATTCATTCGATGCTATTTAGAAAATTATTTCTCTTTTTATCTCTTGGTTTTATGAACAAAGAACAAGAACGGCTGCAGGACAACGACTGGAAAAAATGGGGCCCCTATGTAACCGACCGCCAATGGGGTACGGTACGCGAAGACTATAGCGAAAACGGTGCGGCCTGGGAGTACATCAGCCACGACATGGCCCGCAGCAAAGCCTACCGCTGGGGAGAAGAAGGTATAGCCGGCATTTGCGACGATCAGCAATTGCTTTGCTTTGCAGTGGCACTCTGGAATAAAAAAGATCCCATCCTGAAAGAAAGGTATTTTGGTTTAACCGGCAACGAAGGCAACCATGGAGAAGATGTAAAGGAACTGTACTATTACCTCGATTCCACCCCCACGCATTCTTACATGAAGATGCTGTACAAATACCCGCAGGCGGCATACCCTTATGAATGGCTGATCAATGAAAACCGGAACCGGAATAAACTGCAGCCGGAATTTGAACTGATTGATACCGGAATTTTTGATGAAGACAATTATTTTGATGTTTTTACCGAATACGCCAAAGCCAGTGCCACCGATTTGCTGATAAAGATAACCGTGCACAACCGCAGCCTGCAGGATGCTTCATTGCATGTACTGCCCACCCTCTGGTTCCGGAATACCTGGGCCTGGGGCTACGACAATTACAAGCCGCAAATGTCTTCCTCCAACAGCGGCGATATTATCATTACCCATAAAGATTTGGGGCCAATGACTCTTCACCTGGGCAATAAAGCGCCACTGTTTTTTTGCGACAATGAATCGAACAATAAAAAACTATACGGTGCCGGGGACACAAGTGCTTATTGCAAAGATGGAGTTCATGAAAGATTGGTAAATGGCAATGAAAAAGCCGTGAACATTTACCAGCAGGGAACAAAAGCCACCGTCAATTACGACGTTGTTGTAAAAGCCGGAGCGTCTTATACCATACAATTGCGCCTGGAGGCAGCCGGCAACATGCATCCCTTTATTGATTTTGACGAAATATTTGACAACTGCCGTAAAGACGCTGACGATTTCTATTACGACCTGCAAAAAGACATTCAGAGTGAAGACGAAAAAATGGTACAGCGCCAGGCTTTTGCCGGCATGCTGTGGAGCAAACAATTTTTTTATTACGATATTGAACAATGGCTGACAGGCGATCCTGCGCAACCTGCACCAGCCCCGCAACGCAAAAAAGGCCGCAACCATGAATGGACACACCTGAACAATGCAGACATCATTTCCATGCCCGACAAATGGGAATACCCCTGGTTTGCGGCCTGGGATCTTGCATTTCACTGCATACCCTTCTCATTGGTTGACTCCGTATTTGCGAAGAACCAGTTGCTGCTGCTCACCAAAGAATGGTACATGCACCCCAACGGTCAATTGCCTGCCTACGAATGGGCCTTGGGTGATGTAAACCCGCCCGTGCATGCCTGGGCCGCCTGGCGTGTATACAGCATCGACAAAAGAAACAACAACGGCACCGGTGATATTGCTTTCCTGGAATCAGTATTTCACAAACTGCTGATGAATTTTACCTGGTGGGTAAACCGGAAAGACGCTGAAGGCAATAATATTTTCCAGGGTGGCTTCCTGGGGCTCGACAATATTGGCGTTTTCGACAGAAGTGCCCCCCTGCCCACCGGTGGCGAAATTGAACAATCGGACGGCACCAGCTGGATGGCCATGTATTCGCTCAACCTGATGCGGATTGCGCTTGAGCTATCCTGTTATAACCCTGTTTACCAGGATATGGCCACCAAATTCTTTGAACACTTTCTCTACATAGCCGGGGCCATGGCAAGTATGGGCGACGGCAGCGAAGGACTATGGGATGACACCGACCAGTTTTACTACGATGTACTGCGTTTACCCAACGACGGTAGCATAAAACTGAAAGTACGCAGTATGGTTGGATTGATTCCCTTGTTTGCTGTGGAAGTATTGGATCATGTGATACTGGAAGCAGTGCCTGAATTTGCAAAACGGCTCACCTGGTTTTTGAACAACCGGCCCGATCTGGCCAGCCTTGTATCACGCTGGCAGGAAAAAAGTGAAAACGAAAAACATTTGCTGAGTTTGTTGCGCGGGCACCGGATGAAAAAAATCTTGCAGCGTATGCTGGATGAAAGTGAATTCTTCAGCGATTACGGCATCAGGGCTGTTTCTAAATACCATGAGCAGCATCCTTACGAGTTCTGGTTGCAGGACAGTTGCTTCAGTGTGCATTATACACCCGGCGAATCTACCACCAATTTGTTTGGCGGCAACAGCAACTGGAGGGGCCCTGTGTGGATGCCGGTAAATTATTTACTGGTAGAAAGCCTGCAACGCTTTCATTACTATTATGGAGAAGATTTTAAAATAGAGTGCCCCACCGGCAGCGGCGTATTTATGACGCTGAATGCGGTAGCCGACGAACTCTCCCGGCGTTTATCAGGATTGTTTCTGACCAATAAAGATGGCAAGCGGCCGTTCCTGGGCGATAACCTGAAAATGCAGACGGATCCGCATTTCAACAATTATATTTTATTCTATGAATATTTTCATGGAGACAGCGGCCGGGGTGTTGGCGCATCCCACCAAACAGGCTGGACGGGGCTTGTCGCAAAATTACTGCAACCCAAGAGGGCCGAAGAACCGCAGGGTATTGCAAATCCCGTACAAACGACCGCAACCGAAGAGACACTGCCACCGGAACGCCCGGATGTTTTGGGAAAGAAATAGATGACTAACGCAGATGCAGCTGTGAAAATGTAAAGTAACATGCCAGAAAAAGACAGTACTACCCTGCAAGATTTTGTAACCGCAACTGGTTGTGAGTGGCAGGAAACAAACGGCCTTGGCGGCTGGAGCAGTTCTACCCTCATTGGTTGCCATACAAGGCGCTACCATGGCTTGCTGGTGGCCGCTACCGTTCCTCCGTCGGAAAGAATGGTATTGGTATCTAAACTGGATGAAACCATTGTTACGGCAACCGGAAGATTTGAACTGGGCACCAATAACTACGACAATACCATACATCCACAGGGCTACCAATACATGATAGGTTTCAGCAAAACATTTTTTCCGGAATTCTTTTATGAAGCCGGTGCTGTACAACTGAAGAAAACCATCTGCATGGTGCAGGGAGAAAATACAGTGCTGGTGCTGTACAAGGTCATAAAAGCCGCCAACCCGTTTACAATGGAACTCTTGCCCCTGCTTGCTGTAAGAGATTACCACAGCCTGGTGCACGCCAATGATGCCGTGAACCGTGAAGCCTGTTTTCAAAACGATGTTTTTACAACAAAATCTTACCCGGGAACGCCCACTATTTATATCAAAATACCCGGTGCCCGTTTTACAGCGGCACCCAATTGGTTTTACAATTTTAACTACAGCATTGAGCAATACCGTGGGCTCAGCTTTGCTGAAGATTTGTTTTCCCACGGAATGTTTTCAGTTCAATTGAAAGAAGGCGACACACTGGGTATCATTGTATCAACAGAAGATCCGGCAGGCAAAGATGCACACGCGTTATTGCGCAGCGAAGAAAAAAGAAAAAATGAATTGTTGAATCGCAGTGATAAAGACGAAACTGTTCAGCAACTGGTTTTAGCTGCCGACCAGTTTATTGTAAACCGGGGCGAAGGACTGAAGACCGTAATTGCCGGATACCACTGGTTTACCGATTGGGGCAGGGATACCATGATAAGCCTTCCCGGTCTTTCGCTTAGTACTGGCCGTTATGAAGACGCCCGGAAAATAATTTCTGCTTTTGCTGGCAGTGTGAGCCAGGGTATGCTGCCCAATCGTTTCACAGATTATGGCGGAGCGCCGGAATACAATAACGTGGATGGTACACTCTGGTATTTTATTGCCGTATACAAATATTTACTGGCAGCAAATGATACTGCATTTGTATTGCAGGAGATTTTGCCGGTATTAAAAGACATCATTGACTGGCACTACAAAGGAACACGTTTCCATATCCGCGTAACAGACGATGGCTTACTGTATGCGGGTGAAGAAGGACAACAGCTGACATGGATGGATGCGAAAGTGGACGACTGGGTAGTGACACCGCGCAGGGGCAAGCCGGTAGAAATACAGGCACTCTGGTACAATGCGCTGAGGATATTTGCTGAACTACTGCAACTGAATAACCAGTATGATGAAGCAGCAAACATTTTACACGATGCAGCAAAAGCAAAACAAAGTTTTACCGATCTTTTCTGGTATGCGGGTGGCAATCACTTGTTCGACAATATAGACGAGCATGGAAATTTTGATTCCTCATTAAGGCCCAACCAGCTTTTTGCCATCAGCCTGCCATTTTCACTGATTGAAGGCGAACAGGCACAAGCGGTATTACAAATTGTAAAAGAACAATTGTACACGCCTGTTGGCTTAAAAACCTTGCCGGCCGGCGATTCAAATTACATTCCGGTGTATGGAGGCGATCAATGGCACAGGGATGCTGCTTACCACCAGGGCACAGTATGGAGCTGGCTGCTGGGCCCATATGTAGACGCAATTATAAAACTGGAAGCCGAAAGTGGTAAGGCAATGGCAAGAGTTGTCATTGAAAATTTCAAATACCATTTGAACGAAGCGTGTATTGGAAGCGTATCGGAAATATTTGATGCAGACCCGCCACATCGTCCACGTGGTTGCATTGCCCAGGCATGGAGCGTTGCAGAAGTTTTGAGGGTGATAAAAGAATACGGGCTGAACGATTAATTACGCCAACTTAAAATATTGATCCTTGCAGCATTTCAGGTTCCCTCATAAAAATCACCCTGCTGCGACAAAATCTCCCTGTATTTGTTGAACACTTTTGTTTTGGAGATAAAGCCGGCAAATTTTCTGTCCCTGGTCAATACAGGCAGGTACCAGCTTTGGGTAATGTCAAACTGTTCCATTACTTCATGCATGCTTTGGTCTTCGCGCAATATTGCCGGTGGCGTTTTCATTAAAGATTTTACAGAAACGTATTTCGACTGTGCCGGCTGAAAAAGTTTTTGCTTAATATCGTTTAATTCAATCATCCCAACAAATCGATGCTTTTTGTCGTGCACAGCAAAAATATTCTTCTCGCTCTTTTTAATTATTTCAATCAGGTCGTTCAGGTTTTTATCCATGCCAATGCTTTCATAACTATCCTGCAGCATTTCGTCAAGCCGGATACTGGTAAGCATATTCTTTTCTTTCTGGTGGGTAAATATTTCGCCCAGCGAAGCCAGTTTTTTTATCTCCATTGAAAAAGGTTCACTGGTTTTTACAATCAAAAAAGAGATGGACGAGACAATCATCAGCGGAATAAACAATTCGTAGCCGTTGGTAATTTCGGCAATCAAAAAAATGGCAGTGAGCGGGCAATACATGACACCGCTTAAAACACCTGCCATGCCTACGAGACTGAAATTGCCTTCGGGTATTTTTAGCCAGGGGCTGCTGTTCAACAGCCTGGAAAAACAGAATCCGAGGTAAGCCCCGGTGAAAAGCGATGGTGCAAAATTTCCGCCATTGCCGCCGGCGCCAATGGTAATGGCTGCCGCAACGGGCTTTGCCAATATGATAAAGGCTGTAAACGCAATCAATCCCCAGTGTTCACCCAGTCTTGAAAACAGCGTGGTATTGTCTGTAAAACTGCCAGGCATCCCATTGGCCACCAGTTTTATGCTGTTGTAGCCTTCACCAAAAAGTGGTGGAAACACAAAGCAAATTGCCAGCAGTAAAATTCCGCCAATCGCGGCTTTTACATACGCATTGATGCGGCTGTTGTGCAGGCGGCCTTCAACATTCTTAAAAGCCTTTGCATAATACAACGATACAAAGCCGGCCAGAATACCCAGCAGGATATAAAACGGAACATTTTTATAATCAAAATTTTGTTTTAGCACAAAATTGAACAAGGATGCTTCCTTCAAAATTATTTTTGAACAAAGGGCGCCCATTACTGAAGAAATCATGAGCGGGATAAAATAACTAACCACTGTTTCAGTAAGCAATACTTCAATGGCAAATATAACGCCGGCAATGGGCGCATTAAATACAGCAGCAATACCAGCAGCAGCGCCGCAGGCAATCAGCAGTGTGCGCTCCCGGTAGTTAAGATCTGTAATACGGGCCAGGTTACTCCCCACGGCTGAACCGGTTGCTACAATGGGGGCTTCAAGCCCGGCAGAACCGCCCAGTCCCACCGTAACCGAACTGGTAATAATGTGCAGGTAAACATTTTTCAATGGGATGAATGAAGATTTGCGGGCGATGGCTTTCAGCACCATGGCTATCCCCTTTTCAATTTCTTTTCCAAAGAAAAACCGGATGATAAATACAGTAAGGAGCAGGCCAACACCGGGAAACAGCAGATAAGCAAAACGCGATACTGGGATTTCGGTGATCCAGTGCTGCACATAATGAACCAGGGTCTTTAGCAACACTGCCACCAGTCCGGAAACAAAACCTGTGAGTGTTGCAATGATCATAATAAACTGCACCCGGGTAACCCTGGTGCGGAGCTGGTTGATTACAAGCTGGTACAATAATTTTATAGAAGCCAATAATAAAAGATTTTGTAAACAAAAGACAAGCTGCAAATATAAGGTAGTGCCGTTAAACCGGTTTGCACTTCCCTGCACGCCGATACAGGGGGGTTGGCATATTGCTGCATTTAAATCATTGCTTTTTTATCCAGCTGCGGACGGCAAATTCATCTGGTGATGGTTTACCCATTTTTTTACCAGCAAATTGATAAACCGCTTTAAATAGATTTCATTTAAAAAATTGTTCGACCAGTTATCGTAACGCCGGCACTGCACGCCCAGGTAAAAAAAGTAAAGGCTTACTGCTGCAGCGGGTATCAGCTCCATTTCTTCAGGGCTAATGGCCGCCACGGATTCGTATCCTTTTAAAAAATGCGCTTTTTTCAGGTTGAACTCATTTTCATCCTTTTCGGTGCTGTACAATTGCAGGATATAATAAGCGATATCAAAAACCAGCAAGCCGTTGCCACAAAAATCAAAATCAAAAACGGTCAGCGCATCATTGTCAATACTCATATTATCGAACCAGATGTCGAGGTGTACAATTCCTTTGCGCAAAGCACCCCGGTCTGTATTGGCGAGGCGGTTCAGCAAATATTTTTGCAACAACAGCATGTATTGCATTTCTTCGGTCTGCGCCGGTAAAAAATTTTTCAATTCCTCAAAAGATTCCAGCAGCAAAACTTCAGGGGTATAGTGCACCCGATCTAAAGATAAGTTGCCCGTAACGCGGTGTATTCCCGCCATTATTTCTCCTGCTTTATAATGCAATGCCGCCGGAAACTGCAGCATCTTTATTCCTTTTGCAAAAGAGAACAGCACGGCGTATCGCAAACCTTCGGGCGCCTGCAAATACTGAATGGTTTGCCCAGAAGCGTCTTGTATAGGATAAGACACAGGTAGTCCGTTTGCCTTTAGCAAGTTCAGCAAGCGGATCTCAGCTTCAATTTCCTTTTCTGTGCGCCATTGGTAGCTGTAAACACGTAAAACAAATTGATCCGCTTCATTGCTGACCAGGTAGCTGTGGTTGATACCTGTTTTTAAAATGCGGGCAGACACCGCAGCATTCAATTGGTATTTATTTTTTACAAAAACGGCAAGTTGCGCAGCCGAAAGTGCAGAATCAGTGACAGGAAAAACATTCATGAAAGATGATTTAGAATACCCGCAAAAAAAAGCCCGTTGCAGGTGGTTTATTTAGTGGCTGCTGCGCCGTTTGCGTCATTAACGGCGATTTTTATTTCGGCATCAACTTTCCGCAATTTGGTTTCGCAGGTATCAATCCATTCATTGGCCTGCTTTATTTTCACCGCCAGGTCTTCGAGCTGTATATCGCCGTCTTCCAGTTGAGACAGCAGTGTTTCCAGCTTTTCAAATGCCTGGCTATAATTCAGTTCTTTTTTCATCTAGTTCTTTTTTGGTAACGGTACTGCAGATGATTTCGTTTCTTAGCAGGGTCTTCATTGCGCTACCGTTTTTTATTTTTTGGGGATCCGTTACAATTTTGTTGTTGATGGTTACAATGGCAAAGCCCCTGGCGAGGATAGTTTGCGGACTCGACAATTTTACAATGCGCCTGGCATTTTCTAGTTTTTCCCGGGCATCCTGCACCTGGTCATTAACCAGGTTGAACAAATTTGTCTTCAAATCCATCAGCTGGTTTTCAAACAAAAAATTATGCTCCACAAAAAGTGCAGCTACTTTGGTAGGCGTTTTTTGTTCCCTTGCCATCAGGTCAGCAATGCTCTGGTTGCGATCGTGACCGATACCCGTAAAGACCGGAACCGGGAACCCGGCAATGTATTTTGCCAGGTCGTAATTGTCGAAAGGTTTAAAGTCTGCCTGTGATCCGCCGCCGCGCACAATGGCTACCGCGTCGAACGCTACTGCACCTTTTTCAATCCGTTGCAACTGTTCAATAATAAGCTGGTGGGCTGTTTCGCCCTGTATGGTGGTTAAAAATTCAGCCACTGAAAAAGTATACCCATGTTTATTTTTAAGCAATTCCTGCAAAAAATCCCGCTGGCCATCCGAGTGCGGGGCGGTAATCAATGCAATGTTTTCAATAACGGCAGAAAGCTGCAACCGGTTGTTGTACGTTCTGTAAACCCCGTCGAACAACTGAATGCTGGCCGGATTTTCTTTAACCAACCGATCGAGTGTTTGTTGCCTTTCCATTTCCAGCACACCCAGCGTGTGTGCTGAATCAATCTTTATTACATCCAGGTTAAGGCCATAAATCTTGTGAAACCGCAATTTTACCAGGCAAGTTATCTCAATGCCATCTTTGAAAACCTGTTTTGTGATTTTCTCAAATTGCTCAATCTCAGCATAGGTATTTGCCCAGAAAACGCTTTTTAGTTCGGCAGTGCGGGTACCATTTTCATAATCTTCCAGCGTTAAATAACAACGCCGGTTTTTTTCATATTTTTTTACATTCATGATCCTTGCCTTCACCCAATACGCCCGCCCTTCAAACTCCTGTTGAACGGTTTCCTGTATCTGGTCTGCAAGTTCAGAAAGCGTAATCGTATCGGTCATAGTAGATTGCCGGTAGCCGGCGCTGCCTCATTTTATGCTGCCAAAAATAACCGAAAGTTGCCAGAGCGTGTATGATTAATTGTGCGTTGCGATTGCATTAAGAAAATATCTTTTGCAGGTACGCTTCAAGCCTTTCTATGTTTTGTTGCTGTCCTTCATCTGCTTTAAATATTTTTACCAGCTGCTGAAATTCGGGGCTGTACCAAAAGCATATGCCAGCTCAGTAAAGCTTTCCTGCCTTGTTCTTCAAATGTAATGGTGGCCTGGAATTTTGGGCCAGTTACATGGTCAAAAACAATGCGCTCTGGTTTTAGAATTTCTTTGTAGATACTTTTGTTTTTGTAATCCGTTCCATCCGGGCCGTGCATTACAAATTGCCAGGTGCCGCCGGGCTGCACGTCCATGGTATCAATGGTATTGGTAAAGCCGTTGGGCCCCCACCAGTTTTTAATGTACTCGGGCTTTGTCCATACCTCCCACAACAGTTCACGCGGGGCATTCAATACGCGGGTAGTGCTTAATTCACGATCCGAAGTATCGCTACTTTTTACGTTTTTGCTTTTCATCTTTTTATTTTTTGATGGCACTGTATCCAGATTAGTTTCAAGGAATTCAGTTTGGCTTCGTAAAATTCCCATTCCTGTTCCAACCATACCAATAATTTGTGCAGCTGCAGCCTGGCTTCGCAATATTTTTCCCTGCCTTGTTCAGGGATGCTTATAAGCCCGCATTCCATTCATATTTTCACATGTTTTGAACAACAGGCCGGCTGATGCCAAAGCGATTGGCCACGGCCTTGAATTTTAAAGGTTTTACCGCCACCACCCGGGTAATGTGGCTGCGACAGGGATCGGCGATTGCCTGGAATACGTCTATTCGCATAGGGTATCTTTTTATGCAACTGTTCGGTTGCAAACATATGCACAACCCGCCGGGTGAGTTCAATTTTTTCCTGGAATTTTGTAAATTTAATCTGCCCTTCGTGTCGCGGCAGGCCAAAAGCTGTGGGCAAAACCAACAGTATGAGTAAAGATCAAACCAAAGACTTACTGGCTTTCATCAAACCATTTGATAAATACACCCAGGAAATTGTACTCTGGCTGCGATCCATTGTATGGGATTTATACCCCGGCACCAATGAACTGATTTATGACAATTACAATGCGGTGGCGTTTGGGTGGTCGCCAACAGACCGGGTGGGACATACATTTTGTTCAATTGCCATTGGCAGAACCAGTAAAAACATTCATTTTGGATTTTACTGGGGAAATGAAATTGCAGATCCGAAAAAAATTTTGCTGGGCGATGGCAATCAATACCGGTATATACTTGTAAAGGACAAAAAAGATTTTCCGGCAGCCTACATCAAAAAACTCATGAAAGAAGCCTATGCCAATTCACTGGCAAAAGTGAATGACAACAAACTCCTGATGGAAGGGGCTACCATTGTAAAATCTGTGTCTGCAAAAAAAAGGGAATTGAAAAAAAAGCCGGGCGAAAAAAAGAAATAAATCCTACCTTCATTTCCACTACTTCTGAGACCTGCCGCCTGCACCTTATCCCTACCCAACAACCACCAACATGCAAAAACAACCGTCTCCAACCAACAAATTATTCCTGACTCTTATTGTTATGTCTGGCTGGTTTGCGCTGGTTACACAGTTATACATTAATATCACTGCAAAAGCAGGATCCCTTGCAGAAACCATTACTCGTTTTTTTAGTTATTTCACAATTCTTACCAATCTGCTGGTGGCCATCGCGTGTACCGCATTGCTGTTGAAACCCGGTTCAAAATGGGGCCGTTTCTTTTCGGGGCAGCAGGCGTTTACTGCTATCACCGTTTACATTGTAATTGTTGGTCTTATTTACAATACCATTCTTCGTTTTACCTGGGATCCGCAGGGGATGCAAAGAGTGGTAGATGAAATGCTGCATTCTGTTATTCCGGTACTGGTACTGCTTTACTGGTTAATTTTTGTTCGCAAAAATGAACTGCAATGGAAACATATCTTCCCCTGGCAGGTGTTCCCTTTCGCTTATATTATTTTTGTGCTCGTCCGCGGTGCTGTTTCCGGTTTTTATCCCTATCCATTCATCAACGCATACAGTCTTGGTATTAACAAAGTAGTGGCCAATTCGGTGGGCATTGCATTACTGTTTATTATTGCTTCCATTTTTTTTGTAGGCCTCGGTAAATTCCTCAATAATAAGATCTGACCGTTTTTTATCAAATCGCAGCGGTCCAATTCTTCTCCGTCAATCACCTCAGTTTGAGCAGTAATTTCTACAATTGGCAGTCCTGAATCATTTGATTGGCCTGATTGAATGCTGGCATTGTTTTGTTAGCCTGCAGGGTACAATCACCAAAAAAAGAATTTATGGCAACAGAAAATAGAAAGAAAGTATTGTTTGCAGGATTTCTTGGCATGCTGGCATTTGTTATCATATCGTCCTGTGGCAATGATACAGGTTCAGCCAATGGAGAAAAAACCGCAATGTCAGCGGATACAACCAGTTCCGTTAATGCAGGTACAGACAGCGCAACTAACATGGCTACCCGAAAGAAAAAGGGAAAAGCTACCGCAATGATTAGTAACGATAACAATGCAAAAGCAAGCATTGGACAGGATGGTATTTACAACAAGGCAGAAAAAATGCCCGAATACCCCGGCGGCGAAGCAGCGCTGTCAGATTTTGTTGAAAAAAACACCAGTTACCCACAGGATGCTATCGATCAAAATACGGAAGGCACGGTAAATGTTTCTTTTGTGATTGACGAAAAAGGAAAAGTTACCAACCCGGTTACCACGGGTAAATTAGCTGGTCACGGGCTGGATGAAGAAGCAATAAAAATTGTAAAGCAAATGCCGGCCTGGAAACCAGGCATGGTGAAAGGCAAACCGGTAAAAACGCGTTTAATGCTACCTGTTACTTTTAAACTGGCAGATGTTTAAAATACGAACCGTCATTTTGTGGCTGTAAAAAGCTGCGATAAATAAAAAACAGGCTCCGGTAATAAAGCCTGTTTTTATTTACCACTTAAATGAAGATCTGTACATTATTTAGCCACTTCTTCTATTACATGTCCCACACATCCATTGGGCATTTGTATGTGCAGCATGGCCGCAAGTGTTGCAGCAATATCTGTCATGTGTGTCTCGTGGTTGGTTTTTCCGTGCGCAATATTCCATCCGTAAAACAAGAGCGGAATGTGTGTGTCGTAAGGATTCCAGGTGCCGTGAGTGGTACCGGTTTTGCTGTACCCTTCAAACCAGCCGGCAGCCAGTACGATTTGAACGCCACCGCTGCGTTTAAAATTATAGCCATTGGCAATCATCGTTTTTATAGGTTCCGGTACGGGTGAATTGCCCAGCTCGGCCACGTCCACCGCGTAACTGATACCAGGTTGTTGCTGCAGGTATTCAACAGCGGCTTTTTTGATGGCGGTATAATCAAGGTGTTCGTTGTAAATTTTGGTAAGGTTAAAATTCACCTGGTAATTCATGATCGATCTTACAAGACCGGGGGTATTAAATTTGGACGCCAGTATTTTATTGAGCGTGTCTGCCATAGGTCTTCCGTACCAGAAATCTGCCGGCAGATTGTGCTCCTGCATAAAACCAATGGCGTGAGCAGCGCCATGATCGGCTGAGAGGAATACAAGGTATTTGCCTTTGCCAATTTTTGCATCCAGCAACTGGAAGAAAGACGCCAGCTCCTGGTCGAGCCGCAGGTAAGTATCTTCTATTTCAATAGAATTGGGGCCAAACATGTGGCCCACATAATCCGTAGAAGCACAGTTAATGGTTAAGAAATCGGTGGAACCGCCGCGGCCCAGTTGGTAAGCTTCCAGTGCCGCCTTTGCGAAATCAAGTGTAAGTGCATTGCCAAAGGGTGTAGAGCGCAAGCTTGCTTTGTTTTGCTTATAGATTTCATTGATGGCATGCGGAAAAGTGGATGTTACTTCTCCTTTAAATTTGCCCTCATAGCTCCTGTCATCATTATCGCTGTTAACGTAGGTATTCAGCGGGTACAATGTATTCCAGCCCTTTTCAATTAACTGCCCCACTCTGTTGCTGTTGTTATAGCCATTTACCCAATCGGGCAATTGCTGCATGTAATAACTGCTGCTGATAAAATGGCCGCTGGCATCATCAAACCAATAAGCAGCATTGGCCAGGTGACCAGCAGGCAAAATAGAAGCACGGTCTTTCAAAGACACGCCTATTACTTTCGATTGAAAATTGGTGCCCAGCCTTAGCTCATCTGTTATGGTAGACACCAGCAGGTTGCGCGGAGACATTTTTCCATCTTCGGCTTCATTGCCCACGCTTTGTACGGTACTGTCTGCTGTGCAATACATTGTTTTTCCGGTCAGCTGATCTATCCAGTCGTTGCCGGCAATACCGTGCAGAGCAGGAACAGCACCTGTAAAAATAGTTGAGTGCCCCACCGCGGTATAGGAGGGCAGGTGCGAAATAAATGTATTCTCGCAGGAAAATCCCTGGTTGATGAGCCTCTTAAATCCATCATTGCCGTACCGGTTGTAATACCGGTATAGATAGTCCCAGCGCATCTGGTCTACTACAATACCCACCACCAGTTTGGGGCGTTGCAGCAACTGCGGCTGTGCATCAACGGTTGTTTTTTTTGCAATTGCTTTTGAATGTTTTGTTCTTTTTGACTGGGCAATTCCATTAGTACACAAAACTGCAAGTGTGATGAATGAAAGCAACAATTTCTGCATTGCGGTAAAATTATTTTTCACAAATGTATAGGAACGGAAGGTATGTTAAAGATTAAAACAAAATGAAACGGCATATAATAAACGGGGTAAAAAAAAGCTGCCGGCTTTGCAAAACCTGTTTGCCTGGCATTGCAATATTGCAGGTGAATTGCTTTTTATTTGATTTCAATCAGGTTTTCCAGGTTGCTTTTAAAAATCACAATAAGCAGTTAAGCCCGTTTATACAAACTTGCCTTTTTACGCGAATACTTTATCTTTGGCGCATTCCGGAAAAAATTGACCAAACACATAGCTATGGCAGATGTTTTTGAAAAATTAGTTAAAGATGGCGGGCCCATTGGCCAGCACATGAAAAGAGCACATGGATATTTTACTTTTCCAAAACTAGAGGGTGAGCTGGGCAGCCGTATGATGTTCAGGGGAAAAGAAAGAATTGTGTGGAGCCTCAACAATTACCTGGGGCTTGTAAACCACCCGGAGGTCAGAAAAGTAGATACCGAAGCAGCCGCCCGCTGGGGCATGGGCAACCCAATGGGAGCCCGCATGATGAGTGGCAATACCAGCTACCACGAGGAACTTGAAAAAGTAGTGGCCGGTTTTGTACAACGTGAAGATGCAATGCTGCTTAATTTTGGCTACCAGGGTATTATGAGCTGTATTGATGCACTGGTAAACCGCAGGGACGTAGTTGTATACGACGCCGAAGCGCATGCCTGTATTGTAGATGGCATAAGGCTTCACATGGGTTACAGCTATAAATACAAGCACAACGATATTATTGATTTTGAAAAGCAAATGGAACGTGCCACCCGCATGGTTGAAAAAACTGGTGGCGGCATCCTTGTAATTACAGAAGGTGTATTTGGCATGAGCGGCAACCAGGGCAAATTAAAAGAAATTGTAGCGCTGAAGCAGAAATATGAGTTTCGTATACTAATAGATGATGCACATGGCTTTGGTGTAATGGGCCCCACAGGCGCCGGTGCCGATGAAGCCCAGGGATGCCAGGAAGCTGTGGATTTGTATTTTTCGACCTTTGTAAAATCTATGGGCAGTATTGGTGCCTTTATTGCAGGCCGGAAAGACGTACTGGCCTACCTGCGCTACAATACCCGTTCGCAGATATTTGCCAAAAGCCTGCCGCTGATCATTGTTGAAGGCATGCTGAAAAGGATGGAAATGCTGCAAACAATGCCGGAACTCAGAAGCAAGCTCTGGTACAATGCCAATAAACTGCAACAGGGGTTAAAAGAAAATGGGTTCGACATTGGTACTACCAATACCATGGTTACTCCAGTGTATATGAAAGGCGATATCCCGGAAGCCACGGCCATGGTGCTGGACCTGAGAGAAAATTATGGCATTTTTTGCTCGATTGTAGTGTATCCCGTAATACCCAGGGGCCAGATTATTTATCGCCTGATTCCTACAGCGGCACATACCGATGCAGATATTGAAGATACTTTGAGGGCCTTTACAGAAACAAAAAAGAAATTGGATGAAGGCAGTTACCGCGCAGCAGAAATTCCAGATATGGCAGAAGCCTAGAAGCAGTATGATGGCGACTGTTCTTACATCGTATTAATAGACTACTTTAAAACCCCTTCTTTTCTGAGGGGTTTTTTGTTATACAGAAGAAATAAAAGACCTGGATTGGCAAAAAAAATCCCGCCTTGCGGCGGGATGCACTAATCAAATACCATTAACCATTAAACCTTATCCTATGAAAATTCAAATATAAGATGTTGCGACAATAAAACTAGTTGCATAAGCAAATATTTTTTTACCCACTTACCTTAAGTTGATCAGTATCAACTTGAATGGATTGCGTAATACGATAAAATGGAGCTGTTGGGTAATTGGGGGAGCTAAATGGGAGGCTACTAAAAAAAAGAGGGCCAGGATAGAAATCCAGCCCATTTTTAATCCAATATCCTATGAAAAACCTATCTATCAGACAGCATCTAAGTGTTTATCGTTGCATACATATAAAAAAATATGGCCCCGATAGACATCAGGGCCGTTTCAATCCAATATTCTATGAAAATCAATCAGGTGTATTTCAAATTCTTTGCCAAAGCTCACCACTCATTTTTAAACGCCTTCTGGTATTCTTCAAAAGGCTGTTTTCCGTATTTGCCATCGCCAAAATAACGTACTATCAGCTCCAGTTCCTTTGGTTCCAGATAGCCTGGAACTGGCTGTGGGCCGCTGTTATCGGTGGGTATGATAACAGTAGTGGGATACGACAGGCGGCCATACGTTAAAAAAACTGCAAAATCATTGGTGCGGCTGGAACTGTTGAACTGGTAGGTCTTTTCGTTCCAGCTTACGGCTTCTTTTGATTCTGCATTTACCTTCACCGTGTAAAAATGCTGCTGCAAGTAGTCGATTACCTTTGGATTGCTGTATGTCTTTTTATCCATTACCTTACACCAGCCGCACCAGTCTGTATAAAGATCAATCAGGATAGGCCTTTTTTCTTTCAGCATGGCTTCCTGGGCTTCTTTCAGCGTCATCCATTTCAGCTTTTCAGCCCCAGGTGCCGGCTTTTCAGCAGAAGAAAGACCCAGCACCAGCAAGGCCGAAATAAAAACAAGCATAAACTTCTGCATAGTATTTTTGTTTGAAGTACAAATTTAAACGAACCAGCATGAACAAAATTGTAATCGCCGTTACCGGTGCCAGCGGATCTGTATATGCCAGGCTGGTACTGGACAAATTACTTGCCATAAAAGAGCAATGGACCGAAATTTCTTTGGTGATGACAGCCAATGCAAAAGAGGTCTGGAAAACCGAGCTGGACAATGAAAGCTACCAGGACTACGCGTTTAAAACTTATACCCAACAAGATTTTGCGGCGCCATTTGCTTCGGGATCGGGTCAGTACAATACCATGATCATTATTCCCTGCTCTATGGGAACCCTGGGCAGGATTGCCACCGGCATTTCAAATGATTTGATAACCCGTGCTGCCGATGTAGTGTTAAAAGAAAGAAGAAAATTGATTTGTGTGGTACGCGATACACCGTATAACCTGGTGCACATCCGCAATATGGAAACGGTAACGCTGGCTGGCGGCATTATTTGCCCGGCCACGCCTTCTTTTTACAGCAAACCCAAAACCATTGACGAACTGTCCGCCACTGTGGCCGACCGTGTATTGGACCTTGCCGGGTTTGATATCAGTACTTTTCGCTGGGGGAAATCGTGATATGTGTGAGCCTATCTTGACTGAGCTACAATCCCCAGGGCCCCAGCTAAACATCCTGTTGAATTAAATGCTGTTGCAGACTTAGTTTTTAATGAACAGCAATTACCGTAGATCCACCTCTTCTACCCCGGGATATTTGCTTTTGTCGAATACAAACATTTGATCGCTAAAGCTCGCATTGCCATTGAGCGAGTTAACGGTATAGGTATATTTATTGCCGTTTTTGTCGAGTACTTTAGTGCTGTAAATGCCTTGCCTGGCTTTGTCTACATACACATAAACTTTATGGAAGGCCTTGCCTTTGTCGGTGGGCGTCATCTCAATCTCCTGCAGGGTGCGGGCGCCATCTTTTTGTTCGCCATTCAGTTTGTACAGAAAATCCTTGTCGTAAAAATTGGTCATTAAGCTCTGTGGAGTAATGGTTCTTGCACCGGGGTCCATTTTGGTAATGGTTACTTCATTGGATGCTTTATCATAAGTCCAGGTATTGGCGCCATCCGAAAAAATTTCTTTGTTTTCTTTGCCTGCCAGCGTCACCCTGTATTTATTGCCTTTCATGTACACCGTACCTTTTTGATTGCCCTGCAGTTTTCCTTTGCCATCTTCTACTTTCAGTGTAAATGCTGCCTGTACTGCTTTATAGGTTTTAAATTTGGCACTTACCCCGTCCAGAATTTTTTTTGCAGCCGGGTCGTTAGAAATGCCAGTCTGCGCATTACCCATTACTACAAAACCTGCCAGCAAGCAAATCATTAAAAAATGTTTCATCATACAGTATTTATTATAAAAATAAAAGAGGGCTCTTTTTAAAAAACTTCCCGCGATAGTTACAATCCGGGCGGGCAAAGATAGGCTTTCGCACATTCGGTTCAGACAGCAGCCATTAAAACGCGTTTAAACAAGCCCTGTTAAATTGTGCCTATCCCAATGCATTTAACTGCTGCTGTAAATCTGCTTCGGTTTTTATGAGCACATCCCGCACCTTACTGCCCTGATTGGGGCCCACAATGCCTGCAGCTTCCAGTTGATCCATCAAACGGCCTGCACGGTTATAGCCCAGCTTCATGCGCCTTTGCAACAGTGATGTAGAGCCACTTTGGCTTTGAACAATCAGCCTGGCAGCATCATCAAACAAAGAATCGCGGTCGCTCAGGTCAAAGTCTTTGCCTTCCATTTCTTTTTCATCCACGTATTCTGGCAGTAGAAAAGCCTGCGTATAGCCACGCTGGTCGCCAATAAAATTGGTAATCTCTTCCACTTCCGGCGTGTCTACAAACGCACACTGCAAACGCGTCAATTCGCCATTGTACGAAATCAGCATATCGCCCTTTCCTATCAATTGCTCCGCACCGCCGGTATCCAGGATGGTTCTTGAATCTATTTTAGATGAAACTTTAAATGCGATGCGTGCGGGAAAGTTTGCCTTGATGGTACCCGTGATAATATTTACCGAAGGCCTTTGCGTGGCAATGATTAAGTGGATACCAATAGCACGGGCCAGCTGCGCCAGCCGGGCAATGGGCATTTCCACTTCTTTACCGGCCGTCATAATCAAATCTGCAAACTCATCAATCACCAGCACAATGAAAGGCAGGTACTGGTGTCCTTTTTCGGGGTTCAGCCGCCGGCGTACAAATTTATCGTTGTATTCTTTTATGTTGCGGGCCCCGGCTTCTTTCAGCAAATCATACCGGTTGTCCATTTCAATACAAAGAGCATTGAGGGTATGGATTACTTTTTTTGTATCCGTGATAATCGCATCTTCTTCGCCGGGTAACTTGGCCAGAAAATGTTTTTCTATGGTGCGGTAAATGCTCAGCTCAACTTTTTTGGGATCAATTAGTACCAGCTTGAGATGCGAAGGATGCTTTTTATACAGCAACGAAACCAGGATAGCGTTTAACCCAACCGATTTACCCTGGCCGGTGGCACCCGCCATTAAAAGGTGGGGCATGGTTGTAAGATCCACAATAAAATTTTCATTGTCTATCTTTTTGCCAATGGCAATGGGCAGGCTGTAAGCGCTGTTCTGAAATTTATCTGCATTCAGCAGGGTTTTCATACTTACCACCGTCTTTTTTACATTGGGTACTTCTATACCAATGGTGCCCTTACCAGGTATGGGTGCAATAATACGGATTCCCAATGCAGCCAGGCTAAGCGCAATATCGTCTTCCAGGTTTTTAATGCGCGAAATACGCACCCCGGCTGCCGGTACAATTTCGTAAAGGGTAACCGTGGGGCCTACCGTGGCAGATATTTTCTGGATGGCGATATCGTAATTCTTAAGCGTTTCAATGATCCTGTTTTTATTGGTTTCCAGCTCTGCGGGATCCTGAACAATTTTTTCGCTGCCATGGGTTTCCAGCAAATCGAGCGAAGGATATTTGTAGTCGCGCAGATCAAGCGTTGGCTCGTACAAATCAGTTTCTGCAATCGCTTTTTTCTCACTTTCAATTTCAAGAGTGGTATCGTTGGCGGCTTCCTTTATTTCGAACGACACATCGGCTACCTGCTGCTTCTTTTCTTTTTTCTCCGGCTTTACCGTCGGAATGAAAACGGGTTCTTCCGGTTTTGCCTTGGCCGAATTTTCAAATTCATTTTCTCCCGCAAAATCATGTTCATCTTTTTCAGTAATCTTTAGTTCAAACGCGGGTTCAGTATTGTTCTCCCCGGGGGGAATTACCATGGCCGAACCTTTTTTCAGCGTATTACCCTTGCCGTTGGTGGCCGGGGTTTCTATAAACAACAAGGCTCCACCTTCATCCTCCGCTGCTTCGGGATCATTGCCTGCGTTCTTCGAGAAAATGTTTTTTCGTTCGGGCAATCTCGGCACCTTAAAAACTGGATTAAACCGCCAGATGATGTAGGCCAGCCCAACAACCGATAAAAGAGCCGCAGTTCCAATCCAGCCAATGGACTGTACCAGTGCCCTGCTGATATTATCGCCAAAGCCGCCGCCCCAGGGAAAGCCATTGCCCTTCATTACAAATGACAGGCTTACACTAAAAAAAACGAGGCCCGCCACTACATACTTGGTATTGCGCCAAACAGAAAATAACTTTTTGCCAAACAACAGGTTAACACCCGATACAAAGAAGAAAGTACAAAGTAAAAAAGAAGCGATGCCAAACCCGTAGTAAAAAAAGAAATGGGCTGTTACAGCGCCGAGATTGCCCAGCAGGTTGACCGTTTTAATATTGCCGGAAGAAAACAACGGCGATAAGCCCTTGTTTAAAACGCTTGCCTGGTCTGCTTTCCAGGTAAATAGGTAAGAGGCAAATGCAACAAAAAGAAAGAATGCCAGCAAAATAAGAACGGCCCCGGTAATTTTGTGGGTACGTTCATCTTTTACCAGGTTTTTGATGGGTAATGGCGGGTCTTTTTCTGTTTTTAGTTTACCCGCTTCAGTTGCCTTACCCTTCTTTGTTTTCAACTTTTCTGCCATGGCCGCAAAGATAAGCATATAACCAAATCATCCGCTTACCATGCATTGCGGGCTTTACTAAATAAAGTTGTAATTTTCTGTTTTATTGCAATCCCTGCCCGCCAGATAAAACAACCCTGCAAATGATGTTTGTTAAACCGCCTTTGAAAAAAATCATCTTTTTTCTGCTCACTTTAATTGCCCTGACCGGCAGGTTGCAGGTATTGGCCCAGCAAAAAACACCTGTCATTGATGTGGCTAAAATACTGCTTACAGACACCATCGACTACCGCAGTGTCTGTTTCCAGGACAGCCTGCACAAAGTAAGACTGGGCGATTTAACCAGCCTGAAATTTACCGCACCCCCAAAAAATGTTTTCCGCCACCTCAGTACCCATCAAACGGAAGAGGATTGGTGGCTTTGTTTCCGCCTGGCAAATTCTGCAGACACGCTGATACAAGTGTATTTCTTTCCCGGTGTTTTTGCCAGCACCATTGATGTGTACGAATACAATGACTCATTGAAATCCATTCAGGAAGTGCCATTGCTGCTGCCGGTCTTCACCGATTCAATCGGGTACCGCGGTATCCGCGTGCCGGCCGGGCACAATACCCTTTATTATGCGCACCTGAAATTTGTGCATACCAATGTAAATTCGATGGACATCCGCATCGTAAGAGATTACTACCTCGTGCATTTTTCCAGGAGCCTGAAAATACCGCTTAACAGCAGCAATATGTACACTTACATCATTACAGGCATCCTGCTAATGATGATTTTTTATTCGATGGCCGTATTTATCCTCAACGGCAGTATAGAATTTATGTATTATGCCTGCTTTGCATTGTTTACGGGGCTGCTGTTCTTTTTAAAATCGTTTTATACCAAGAGCACCGTTTCTTTCAATTATTATTTTGAGAGCTACCTCGATTTTGTGATACAAAGCCTGGGCATCTTCTTCTATTTTATTTTTCTGCGGAAGTTTTTGGAAACAAGAAAAAACTTCCCATTCCTGCACAAACTTTTTATAGCCGGGCAGGCCGTTACCATTGTCAGTCTTGCCATCTTTTCTTACCTCAATTTTTTTACAGGCAATTATTCCCTGCAGGAGATCATAGAAACCTATACAAAATACACCTGGGTAACCACCACCGTTATCTTTATTATTTATGCGCTGGTAAAAAGAAACAAGATGCTTAACTTTTTGGCGGCCGGGCATTTCTTTTTGCTGGCACTCTCGGTGTTTTCACTGGTGCTCATCAGCAATCCCGCCATCCTGAAAATAGCGGCACCTTCCATCTGGCGGGACTCTATCTTTTATTATGAACTGGGTATGACCGTGGAACTGATTTTTTTCCTGATGGCCCTGGCTTTTAAAAACCGGCACGACATTATTGAGAGGACCCGTGAACGGGAAAGATTATTGCTTGATAATGAGAGAAAAGAATTTGAAAAACAGCTGGCCATTGTTGAGGCCAAACAGGAAGAACGCGACCGCATCTCTACCGATATGCACGACGAACTGGGTTCGGGTGTCACCGCCATCCGGCTGATGAGTGAAATTGTGAAAACCAAAATGAAAGGCAATACGCTTCCGGAAATTGATAAAATTTCCAATAATGCAAATGAACTGCTGAGCAAAATGAATACCATCATCTGGACGATGAGCAGTAGCAATGACCGGCTGGACAATATGATTGCGTATACCCGCTCTTATGCACTGGAGTTTTTTGAAAGCACCAATATCAATTGTCATTTTGAAAGTGCCGAAAACATTCCCCCTACCGAAATGAGCGGCGAAAAAAGAAGAAATGTTTTTCTGTGTGTAAAAGAATCGCTCAATAACATTGTAAAGCATTCCAAGGCAAATGATGTATGGATTACGGTAACTGTTTTGCCCGGCACGCTGGAAATACAAATACACGACAATGGCGTTGGTATCAATTTTCAGAAACTGCGTGAATTTGGCAATGGCCTTAACAATATGAAAAAAAGAATTGAAAGTATTGATGGCAGCTTTTCTATTGTAAACAAAGACGGAACAACAACGACGCTGATAGTTCCGATGTAAGGAAAATCTATATGGCATAGGTTTTTAAACCATCCCCATTCAGCCTTGCCAGTCCATAAACCAGTAATTGTTGTGTAGTACTTTTGCAGCGGCAGGTAATTGTACTGCATTTTTAAACAAGGGGCAGTTGACCACTGCCGTATGAAATTCGCCATTCTCTCCGCAAACATCCACTCCTTTTTCTTCCAGCCTTTCCATCAGTGCCGGTGAGAGGTATTCACCCAAAAAAGTTTCGCCCAGTAAAGTATTGCAAGAGACGATCAAGGTTACAATACCCGCTTCCAGCATCTGTAGTACTAATGCCTTCCGGTCTTGCTGCCACAACGGTAATAAAGCCTCCAATCCCGCTTTGCTGCATACCATTTCTTCCCAGTCGCGGTGGGCCTGCAAATCAATATCGCCAAAAACCATCGCCGCAATGGCATGGTTTTCCCGGCAGCTGTTTAGCACCGACACAAAATTATTTTCATACTCATTCCAGGTAGTGGGTGTAGCTATCAAAGGAAGATTCATGGCTGCCGCCTGTTGTTGAAGGATGGCTTTGGGCAAACCATGAGAACGGGAAATTTTTCCTTGTTCGTTCATCATATTGATGAGTACCGAAGGAATACAACCCTGATCAATGGCCTGCATCATGGCAAAGCAACTGTCTTTGCCACCACTCCAGGAGCATCCAATTCTTTTATTCATGAACCGGGCCTTTTTTAATAAAGGCAATCACCATCAAAATCCAGCCGGCAATAAAAAACAGCCCGCCGAAAGGGGTAAGAATGCCAATCCATACCGGAATTTTGGTTTCTGCTATTCTTAATGCGGTGATGACATAGAGCGACCCGGAAAATAAAACGATGCCCAACTGGAAACAATTACCGGCCGATTGCAGTAAAGAACCTGCATATTTTTCATATAAAATGGCTACGGCCAGCAACGCAAACGCGTGATAGAACTGGTATCGGACGCCAGTTTCAAAAGAAGCCACAATGTCTGCCGATGCGGTTTGTCTTAAAGTATGTGCGGCAAAAGCACCCAATGCCACGGACAATGCCCCAATAAGTGAAGCTGTAATTAAAAACCACCTATGCATCCTGTATTGATTTTAATAATGATTCTGTTGTTATTGACTCCTCGTGCAGCATTACATGCGCCTGCTCGTAATACATCTTCCGGTCCTGCAATTTTTTAATGATATACGCTTTCAGTTCGCTGTCAGAAATATTTTTTATCAGCGGACGGCTGTGTTTTTGTTTCAAAAGCCGCTCCAGCAGTATGTCTACGGCAGTGTTCAGCCATACCACGATGCCCTGCTGCCGCATAAAATCAATGTTATTAAAAAAGCAGGGCGTTCCTCCCCCGGTAGAAATAATTACGTTGTTGTGATCTTCGGCCAGCGCTTCCAGCACTTCCTGCTCTTTTACGCGGAAATATTCTTCGCCCTTATCGTGAAATATCTGTTGTATACTTATTTTTTCTGAGGCCACAATCACTTCATCCAGGTCAAAATAGGGCAG
>Ga0075026_100000044_pt1 | contig 37352 bp, 23 predicted proteins | sample Str012_2_FD_71392 | JGI IMG/M metagenome (GOLD analysis project Ga0075026, IMG submission 71392) | Freshwater sediment microbial communities in response to fracking from Pennsylvania, USA - Straight Creek_MetaG_SC_2012 | ecosystem: Environmental > Aquatic > Freshwater > Creek > Sediment... | reverse complement strand
TTTTAAATCAATAGAATTTCCGGGAGCTTTACAATAAGCTTTACAGTACCAACTATTTCTCATAGAGCAGTCAATCGTTAAAGGAAAAGCGGTGTTTCTACACCGCTTTATTATTTTGGCAGGCAGTCGCCCGGAAAGCTCCGGCAGGGGTGGGTTTCATACACAAATATGCCCTGCAATACCCCGGGGTCTTCGTCCATTATTTTTTTTGTGGCAGTTTCGTCTGCGTTGAAAATGCCAATACCTTTTACATCGCTGGCGTCCTGTACGGGGCAAACAACAGAGAGCAGCCCTTCTGCGCGGAGTGAAAAGTTTCTGCGGCCATGTTCCCATATAATTTGTTTTGCATCGGCGCGGCCAATATTGGGGCCGGCTTTTAAAATGATGGCCGTGTACACTTTGGTGCTGGTCATCATGTGCATCATGTGTTCGTCTGTAATGATTGGCATATTATTCAGGTTTAATTTTTGCTGGCCAATAATTTCAATACTTTTTATACAAGCCGGTGGGTTGGTTTGGGGTAGCCCGGCTGAAAGGCAGACTGGCTGCTGATAACAATCCGGCAGTTGTGCTCCGTTTCAAACAAGGTAAACACCTGGTCGGTTAACCTTGTTAAATAAGCAGGTTCCGTTTGCACCCGCATATTTATGATCATACTGGCTGAAGGTGCTTCTCCGGCTACAAGGGGTACCATTGTTTCACCGGCCGCAGTAAAACTTATTTTCAGGCTATTGTTGATGAAGAATTTTAAATGGCCGATGGGATATTGCTGCTGGCAGACAGCCGCATACAATTTGTTGGCCAATGCTGCTGCCAGTTGCGGCGCATTGTTATCTGCGCTGTATATTTCTACCAACCGGTCGGCCCAGGCAAGTTTTGCTTCCCCACTGGCATATACATCGTAGTCAATCTGCAGTGAGGGAAGGGCGCTGGCGCTGTTGTCTGCATCAATCACATTCAGCCATTGCTGCACATTTTCTTTGTTGAACGAATTTTGAAACAGCAGGTGCTTGTGTCCGTATTTTTTCTGCAGCAATGCCCTGGTGGCTAAAAGTTGCCGCCCGGTTACCAAATCAATTTTATTGATGACGATGGTGCCGGCTTCTTCCAGTTGTTTCAGGTAGATATACCGCACCGTTTCATCAAAGCCGGTGGATCCTTTATACAATAGCATCTGCAAAAGGCGGACGTCTGCAAAAACGGAGATGGTAATGGGGGTGTCTGGCCGCGACTGTCGCAATGGTTTTAGCACTGTTGCCACCAGGTCTGTACAGGAGCCCACCGATTCAGCAAAAATAATTTCGGTGCCGTGCATGGCCACCAGTGAACTGATACTGTTTCCTAGTTCTTTGTAATTGCAGCAAAAGCAACCATTGATTACTTCGCGGTTGGGTATGGCCAGGCTTGTAAACAGGCCGCCATCTACCAGGTGCCGCCCCTGGTCGTTGCTGATAACGCCTGTTTTAATGCCTTGCTGCAGTAAAATGCCCGCTGCCTGCCGGATGGCCGTCGTTTTGCCACTTCCTAAAAACCCACTGAGTAAATGTATTTTCATCTGCCTGTATTGTAACATGCACAATCTGCTTCACAAGCCTGCACGATTGCCTGTACTGGATAACCCAATACTATTTCTTCGGGCAATGCTGCACGCACTTCGTCGATACTAACCTCAAAGCAAAATGCCTCTTCCGTTATGCCCGGTATTGTTTGCAGGTAAACTTTTTTTTTGTCGCCTGCTTTCAATCCCACCAGCTGTTCCTGCAGCACAGCAAGTATTGTGCCGCTGCCATGGAGATAATGCACGGGCAGGGCATGCAGGGTATCCTCCAGCACTTCCTGCCGGCTGTTTTTCATGGTATACCGCATGGAAACCACGCAGTTTTGTGCAATGTTCATCCTGTTGCTAGTTTTTACGATACAATTTTTTTATCCACCGCAATGCTGCCATATACTACATTTATGGTCAGCTTTCCTGCTTTCAGGCTTACAGTGCCAAAACCTGTTTCTGTACTGAGAAAGCTTGTAAAATCGCCCAGACGGCTGCTGGCATACAACGTTTTCTCCACTGCGTCATAACGTACGCCAGTAAGCGCCTGCAGGTATCCGTAACTCGACAATGCCCTGGCGTACCAGTGACCGCACTCGTATTCGTTGAAGGGATTGCGGATGCGCCCATCGTAACGGTTGCGCGAAGCCCGCAGGATTGCGAGACCTTCTTTTACCTGCCCGGTCAGCATCAGGTGCGATGCCACCTGGTGTTCAATACCGGTCCATACTTCATCGCTGTATACAAAGGGCAATGATAATTTACCGCCTTTTGGCCACGTGCATAGTAACAAACCAGCTTCATCGCCCAGTGCATACGCGGGACGCTGGGGATTTGCGTGCTCGCTCAGGTTTTCTTTGAGGTTGTATTTGTGCACGGCCTGCAAATGGCTTTTTATTTTTACCGCATCAAGGGCATCCTCCAGTCCGCACATACGGGCAATCCAGGCACCCAGTACACCGTCCGATAAACAACCGGTGCCGTACTGGTATTTAGGCCCTTCTTTTTGCAGCAGTTCAATGGCTTCTTTCGAATATTCGCCGCCATAAGATTTTTCTGTGGCAGGATTTTTTGCATTCAGCCCTTCTACTTTTATTTGCTGGATAAAGTATTCGCCATTGTACAATATTGTTTCCATGGTTTGCTTTCCGCTTGCCAGCAGTTGCTGGTACCTGTCAACATCGCTGTTCAGGAACCGGCCCATCGCAATAATGGCCGTCAATGCGCCGAGGTAAAAACTGCCATGCATTCCGTCGGGTCCCCAGAACTCAATATCGTAGGTATTGTGGTGTGGTTCTTCTATCACGCCTTTTCCGCGCGGATCCCAGGTTTGGATGCAATAATCCATACTTGTTTTTACCATGGGAAACATTTTTTTCAACCATTCATTGTTGCCACTGATGCGCCACTCGCGGTACACTTTCATGATGCCACCCAGCTGACCGTCGGCTGCTGAATGAAAATTGTGGTCTGCCGGCTGAATGGGCAGGGTAGCCCTGAAATTCTGGTGCCCTTCTTTGCTCTGGCTTTCGCAAAATTCTGTATGGCGCAAACTTCTTTCCAGTGCCGGAAACAAGTGCGGAATCGCCTGGGCGTAGTTCCATACATGGGTACAGGAACCATGACAGCAGCCCCCGGTGTCGCCGCATCCTTCAAAACTCCATAAACGCCCATCGTATTGACGCATTACCGTAGGCGATTTTAAAATGGTAAGATTGGCTGCTACAGCCTCTGTTACTTCGGGTGGTAAACTGCTGCTGTAGAACGCCGTTGTAAAAAGGCCGGAATTTTTTTTCAGCACTGCATATTTTTCTTTCCAGTAAGCCGCCACTTCTTCCACGCTGGCAAATTTGCTGCTGTACCAGGGTTTATAATATTTGCCGTTGAAATCTTTGTCGTATTTATCAAGCGCCATATCAGCAGGCGAATTGCAGCAGCCGCTATCGGGGCCGCAGTTTTCTTTTCGTGTACCCATGCTGCCATAAGTTTGTTCCGAATCGGGCGTATACCAGGCCATCATCAGGCGGATGGTCTTTTCTTTGCCGGCGGCCAGTGTAAAAGGCGTATAAAGACTTGCGCCCGGCGCCGCTTTTTCTACTGGTGCTGTTGTTTTTACTTCGCCGTTTTTTACATGGTTCCATGCCATGGTAAACGGGTCCCACCATCCGCCGCGGAACCAGCAATGGTCAACCTGTGTTGCAGGGTCATCGGTATACACGGCAAAATCTGACGGGTAAGGTTTCTCCGTGCTGCCCGCTTCCGTTAAAATAAATCCGTTTTCAAAAGGGCGGATGCGGTCATTGCCTTTCTCAATGCTTAAAAAATTTTTTGCGTTGAAAGAAAATACGGCGTCAATACTGCTGGCGCCAGTATTGCTGAATTTGTATTCTATGGCACCTACCGGCAAACTGGAATTGTCATCGTCTGTTGGTATAAAAGGGCTCCATGCACTGAGTTGTACTTTCAACGGAAGGTCTGCATCGCTGATATCGATGGTTGCAAAGGGAAAGCGGGTGGTAAAACTGCAACGACGGAAATGCGGCAGGCCTGTGGTAGCGCCACCCGAACCATTGCCCGCATCTTTCTGTCCAAATTTTTTCCAGTCGGGCACGGGCCCTTCCAAAAGTTTTGCCCCGTTCCGGATTCCTTTTACGCAAATGGCGGCAAACATACCAGGTTCATTAAAAATATCGGGTTTGTTGCGCACCGATACATGAGAAAGGGCGCCGCTTCCTTCAATGCAAAACATACCCGCACCCAGTCCGCCAATGGGAAATGCAATGCGGTTCAGGTATTGCCCGGTATAAGCACTGTTGTAGGTTCGTTTGCCGATGGAGGGCTCTTCTTTGTTTCGGAAATCTTTGATGGCGTCGCTGTCATTTGTAGCAGGGTTCAGTAAAATGCCGGCGGGAAGCAATGCAGCCGTACTGCCCGCGCCTATGTTTTTCAGAAAATCACGCCGGGAGTTTTTATTTTTCATACAGCAATTTTAGTGGATGGGATGGCGGCCAACTGGCCGAAGCCTGTTAAAGATACAAAACAGCGCTGCAAAGACAAGTTGCTTACTGAACTCTTGCCAGAAAAGATACGGTGGCGTGGGCGGCAATAGCGAAGGCCACCATGAATGGTGGCCCTCTTATTTGCCAGGTAACGACCCTCGAAAATTTGTGCTTACTGTTTTGAGATTTTGGTTACTGTTGTATTGGTTTTTAAAGTATAGATGCCATTGCTCAACCTTGAAATGTCGAGTGTAATGCCTGTTACACTGTTTTCAATAATGCTGGCAGATTTGGTCACATCCTGCCCGGCAGCATTGAAAAGTTTCAGTGTTTTTAATTCAGTTGCTTTGCCGTTGATGCTGATTTTACTGCTGGCCGGGTTGGGATAAACGGCCAGTGTATTGTTCAATGTATTTACCAGTTTTACGGTGCGCACTGCTGAGTAAACGGATTGCCCGTTGTTGTCTGTTATTTTCAGGCGGTAGTAAGAAGTGCCGCTGTACGGATTTTTATCCATGCTGCTATAGTTCCTGGTACCCGTTGAATTGTTTGCCCCGTTGATAGTGTTTACCATCTCCCAACTGTTGCCGGTGGAAGATCTTTCAATGGTAAAATAGGCATTGCTGGTTTCGGAACTGGTTTGCCAGTCGAGTTTTACCTGCTTGTTGTCAATAACGCTGGCGTTAAAGTTAACCAGGTTAACTGTCAGCGGCGTTAAAAGGCTGGCCGAGCCAATGCTAATGTATTTGGTGCTGTTTACCGGTATTACCGCATTGCTGATACCGGTTACGATAATAGACCCGATGTAAAAATTAACATCGTAACTGCTGTAAACGGCGGCATTGGTAAAGTCGGGACTATCAGACACCAGCAAACGCAAATCACTGATGTAAAACGGACCGGTGCTGTCCCATTTTATTTCGATGCCAAAATTATCGGTGAAATTGGTATTGGTTACTTTCCAGATTCTGTTGAGTCTTGAAAAGATAGTGACGGGTTTGGTTTGGCCGGCAACGGAGCCCAGCAAGCCGCCATCGTTTCCAATAACAATAGAAGACAAATTATTGCTGATACTGCTTGTATTGGATATATTGTCGGCCGCCAGTGCACCCATAAATACCCGCAAAGAATCATCGGTGGTATGCGATTGTTTTTGCAAAAGCGTAGAAGCAGTATCCCTTACGATACCAATTACCTGGTGATGATAAGCGGCATTGGCGGCGGCGCTCCAGGCCGTAGTGCCGTCCGACAAAAGGTAATCGCCTGCGCTTCCTCCAAGGCTGTTATCGAGCGTAATACCGTATTTAAGTGCAAAATAAGATTCTACCTGGCTTACTTGTGTTGCGGTAAGGCTGTTGCCGTTGTAATGCGCTATTTCAGCAATGTAGCCCGGGAATACCCTTGAAGGTTGGCCTCCGTAGGTTCTTCCGCCAATCTCAAAGCCGGAACCAGTTGTGTAGTTTGGCAAAGGGTAGTAATCCGGTGTGGTCCACATGGGCAACCCGTTTTTTGACATCACTGCACCATTTGTTGTATTGTCGTTTACATAATTTTCCCTGATTAAAGAAACCTCATTCAGCTGCGAGCTGGTGGCGCTTAAAGTGGGCCCGTAAGCGCCTGCACCATCCACCTGGAAAGTAGAATTGTTGTATTGAATACCGATGCTGCCTTCAGGCGCAACGGAATATGGATTGGCAATGGCACCAAGTTCGCCTGTTCCGCCATTGTTAGCCGTGGGCATGGTCACCACAAAAATATTGGAGTTGGTGTTGGGGAATGGGGGTACAGCACCGAAAAAGCCAAACAATACTTCACTGTTGGTGCCATCAAATTTTACCACAGGGTTGTAGTTGATGCCGTTGTTTACCAGTGTAACATGGCTGCTGGCAGTTTTACTGGCCTGGCTAACCATGGTTGTTTGTGTTTGATTGGTCCATTTGCTTACCTGGCCGCCAACAGCGGTAATGCCCGCATCTGCCCGGGTCCATTGCCAGATGTTTGCAGCAACGCCACCCGGAGATTTGCAATCGCTGTAAGTGATGGCAATTGTTTTGGATGAGCTGCCAATGGTATAATTAAAATAGTAAACTGCAGCGGGTGCGCTTGTAAAGTCTGCGGTGGCAACGCCGCCCACGGTACTGCTAAGCGCAACACCGGCGGGGTTGGCAGCACTGGCTATCCAGTTACCGGGTAATGGACCAACGCCTGTTAACGTGTAGGTGTGGGCGATAGAGCCGCAAACAAAGTTATCGGGGCCAATGCTGATAAAACCGGTGGCAATGGTAAAATTCATTTTATCCGTAAAATCAATACCAGCGCTCCACAAACTGCCGGAGGTATTTGTTAAGGGTGTCAGCGTTCCGTCGCTGTAATCGCCATCTGCATTGGGGTCGGTAATGATGTAATAGGGCAATGCTGTCATGCCCCTTGCCGGTACGGCAAATGCGGCATTGGCGGTATCCAATTGCAGGTATACGGTACCGATAGTGCCGGTTTCCTGCACCTGCCATTGACGGGTTAAGATTTTATAATTGGGTATGGAGCCGGTAGTGGTCCAGGTGGCTGCCCCATTGTTGTTGGTAATGGTTTCAAAGTTCAGGTTGCTGAGCGAAGTACGTGACGGGTCTGTATTGACCAATGCAAAATTATTGGTAGTGGCAACCGTAAGTATGTTATCGCTGCTAACCGAAGCAGACACTTTCTGGTCGAGCCCCGACGCGGCGTCCTTTCCTATTCCAAAAAGATCATTGTTAAAACCGGCTGTTGCTGCAGCAGCGGTCCACATTTTTGTGGTGCCATCGCTGGCCAGGTAATCTGCCACCGGGCTGAAAGTGATACCGTATTTAAAGGCGAGATAAGATTCGATTCTGTTATAGTCTGTGGCGCTGTGTTTGCCATTGTAGGCAATTACTTCGGCAACATCTCCCTGCCAGAAAGAACCGGAAGTGGCAGCGCGGCCAATATAAAATGGCGCAATGCCTGGAATGCTAACCCCGGCTTGTACTGCCAGCGCCTCGGCACTTCCATTGGCATTTACGTAGTAATTGGCCCCATCATATCCGCTTCTGGAAAGACTCACAGGGTTGGTTGTCCAAATAGGGTTTGTGGTAGAAACAATGGGCGTAATACTTGCAGATGTGGTACCCGATGCAAAAATGCTGTTGTTGGTGGTTCTTCTGCCACCGTGCATAGAAGTGGTGGCCGCTGATGCAACGCCACGGCCATACACCACCCTGATGCCGGTGCCTGCAGATTTGGCTACATAATAGTAAGTAGTGGCATTGGCATTGGCCAGCCATCCTTCCGCATTGGCATTGCCGTAGTAATCTGCTATGCCTCCCAATGTGGCAACAGGGGTAAAGTTGAGCATGCCGCTGACTGCAGGCGCACCCGCCGCCACAAGATTGTTTGAACCCAGCTGATCATCCCAGGCGCCGGCGCTCAACCCTGCATCACCTTTAAACCAGGATATTAAATTATTTCCAACGCCTCCGGGCGTGCCGCTGCAGTTGCTGATGGTAATTATTTTGTTGAGCACAACCAGGTTACAGATATCGGCACTGGCCACAGTAAAACTGATGGTTGCGCTACCAGGTGCAACGCCGGTTACCAGGCCTGCACCACTGATGCTGGCAATGCTTGCATCTGAAGTGCTCCAGCTGCCGGTTTCGGGATCCAGCATGGTAAATGTATTGCCTGCGCAAATGCCCAGGTTGCCGGTAATGGGAATAGCAGAAACCTGGCAGGCATCGCCATAGGCAAAAACACCTTTTGAGAATTCGGCGAGGGTTAATGCGGTTGCGGTTGTAAGCGTATTGGGTGCGCCGGCTGCATAGGTAGAAATGGGAATGATGGATCCATAAATACCCGCTGCAGAACTTGCTATTAATATTTTATTGTTGGATGCAACAACCGCATCGTTTTGCCGCATCCGCACGCTGACAAGATTGGCCGCACCCACCACTGCAGACGCTTCCCAACGGTTGGCCGATAGCGTACCCAATGGCGTTGCATTGGTGCCCGGGTTGCTGGTAAATGCTTCTGCCTGTATCTGCACTGAGCCCCCACTGTTAGTAGAAGGATCGATATGAACCGGCAGGTAAAGACCGGCCTTGCCAGCGGGTAAAATTGTAAGCGCTGTATAGGTGCCAACTGCGGTTCGGTTAGATACATAGTTACGGGCCACGGGGCCGTTTACGTATGATGCTGCACTGCCGCCCGCTACTGAAGCGGTACTGTTCAATATCAGCAAATTTGTATTGCTGGTAGATACAAGACCGTTGGTGAGGGTGAAGGTAGTATTAACGGTTACTTTTTTATCGAGCGTAAGGTTGAGCGATGCATTGGTAATGGTTAATACATCAATCAGTGCAGGAGAAGTTGTGGTAAGCTCGGCGCCGGTGGAGATAGCACCTGCACCATTGTAGGTATATGTTTTTGTGGTAACAGCAGTACCAAAACTGGCCGAAGCAGCCGTTATGGAACCGGCGGTACGGATACAGGTAAAGGTACCCGCGGTAATATCTGAACCAAATTTAACGCTGGCGCCGGCATCCAGCAGGCCTGCAGTTAGCGTTAAAGTGGAAGCACTCATTAAAGACAGGCCGGCCGGAATGCTGACAGTTCCGCTGGCATAGGTATTGTTGATGGTTACTGAAGGCAGTTCGCTGCTTGTAATGGCACCTGCACCCAGTGAAAAAGCCTGGTTGCCGTAGGTGCTGGTAAAAAACAAACCAGTGGCTGCCGTAGCAGAACCGTTTAAGGTAAGGGTGGCAGCGCCGCTTACGGTAATATTGCCCGGATTGGTGGCCGACATACCGGCCATGGTTAGCCCAAAATTTCCTTTGTTATAGCTGCCGGGTCCATACAAAGAAAGATCTCCTTTGATGGTTACGGCGGTAAGCTGTATGGCGCCCACGCCGGCAATGCCCGGCTGGTCTACTACCAGGTTGGGTGCAACCGCTGTAATATTGAATACAGTGGAAGCCGCTGTAGCAGCCAGTACAACTGGCGAAGCTACTGCGGCAGTGCCCAGCAGTACCGTTCCGCCGGTAATGGTTGACGTGGCGCCGGTGGCCGGTCCCCGGTAATCCAGGGTGGTTGCTTTTTGCACCAGTACAATATTGCCGCCCGACATATTAAAAACAGTACCGGTAGCCGTACCCGCATCAAAGCTGGCCAGCAAACCTGTATTGCCCGTATTGGTATTGGTATAAACAGTGCCGCCTGTTTGCGTATAGGTAATGGCGTTACCCGCAGCACTTACGCCAAACCGGCCTTTGGCGGCAATGGTACCGCCATTCACAATTATTTTTGAATTGGGTCCGAAAGTGATGCCTTCGGTAGTGGCGCCAATATTATAGACGCCCGCATCTACCTGCAAAGTACCCGATACCGTTGCTGCGGCAGCGGCCTGGCCAATAACGGTTGCATTGGGATTGGCCACCCAGAAGCCGGCACTGGCGCCAATGGTATACGCCAATACCACGGAGCCTGCGCCCGTGGTAAAGCCAATGAATTCGTTGCTGAGTGTTGTATTGCCCGATACTTTGAAAATACCGACGGATGCGGCCAGGTTTAAAAAACCACTGAAGCCATCGAAGGCAGGGCCGGCAGCTGTAAAAGCATTGCCGGGATTGAAATCTACCACCAATGCGGCGGCTGTTTTTGCAAGGCTTATCATATAAATATTGGTAACCGAACCTGCACTGCTGGTAAAACTGCTATTGGTAGATCCTTTAAAAATAAGTTTGATGCCATCCAGCAGACTGCTTGAAAAGCCATTGAACGTACCATTGTTGGTAAAGTCGCCGCCGATGGATAATGTATGTCCTTTAAAGAGCGGGCCTGTAACCGTAATGGTGCCACCGGTGTTAATGATAACACTGCCATTGACGGTTAAAATATAGGCCGCTGCATTGGCATATTGCAGGGTGCCACTACTGTTTACCGTTAGCATGGCCACGGTGGCAGTTACATTGGCAGTTACTGGCCCGGCTATAATGACCGTGTCTGCTGCAACAGGCACAACGGAACCTGTCCAGGTAGTGGTAGCGTTCCAGTTGCCACCGCCGGCAGTGGATGTCTTTATGGTAGCAAAGCTGTTGCTGGCCATTAGCAAAAAAAGCAATGAAAAAAACGTAACCAGTTTTTGGTTGCTTGCAATAACAGGCGTAAAGCTCACTCGCATAGGTTCGGATTTATATTTTATTGTTACAGGGTACTGCTGAATGCATGGTAAATGAATATTTCATACATGTATACGGCAGTGTTGCTGCGGATTGATTAAAAACGATTTTGGTTTTTTGTTATTGCCGCATTTTAGTATTTGCGTAGTAAAGCAATGTTATCTGCGGTTATATTTTTTCTACCATATGTAGTCCTGCTTAGTGTATGCGGGAGTTGCTTACTGCGGTGTTTATTGGGGGCATTTTTCTGCATTGATTAAATGCCGGAACTGTTGCCCCACAATGCCAGCCTGCTATTCTCAGCAAAAGAATCCACCCTGTTCAGGTACAGGGTGGAGCTGTATTCAATTATATTACCGCGCTGCGCTTATTTGAGCAGGGTAGCAGCGCCTGTTTTTGTTTTAATATGATAGGTGCCCTTGGGCAGGCTGGATAAGTTTAGTATTTTAACAAAGCCATTTTCATAAATAATTTTTGTCATCCGGGTAATGTCCTGGCCCGAATTTGTAAATATCCTTATCGATTTCAATTCTTCTACCGCACCTTTTACCACTACCTGGTTGTCTGCAGGGTTGGGGTACAGCGAAATTTTAGTGCCGGCATTGGCCGAAAACCGCACCGCTTTTACATCGGAATAAGTATAGTAGCCATCAATGTCTGTTTGTTTAAGGCGATAGTAAGATAAGCCGGAATAGGGATTGCTGTCCAGCGCACTGTAATATTTTACGGTACTTGAATTGCCGGCGCCATTTACAATGGTTACGGTTTCCCAACTGGCGCCATCTGCGGATCGCTCTACCGTAAAATGATCGTTGTTGATTTCTGAACTGGTTTGCCAGCTAATGCCAACGCTGCTGGCATCAATGGGCATGGCATTAAAAGCAGTTAGTACAACGGGCAAAGGCGTTAAAAGATTGGCCGAGCCAATGGTAATATACCTTGTACTGTTAGCAGGGATAACACTGTTGCTGATACCCTTTACAATAATGGAGCCGATGCTGAATTGTACGCTGCTGGCATCAAATACCAAAGCACTGCTCATATCGGGTATGGTAGATACCAGTAAGCGCAGATCACCGATATTAAAAGGGCCGCTACTGTCCCACTTTATTTCTACGCCAAAATTATCGGTAAAATTGGTATTGGTTACTTTCCATACACGGGCAAACCTGGAGGTGATGGTTGCCGGTTTTGTAAGTCCGTATACAGAGCGCAGCTTTGCACCATCGTTGCCAATAACAATAGAAGACAAATCATTGCTGATGCTGCCGCCATTGGCCTGGTTGCTGGCGGCCAGTGTGCCTACAAATACCCGTAAAGAATCATCGGCCGTATGCGATTGTTTTTGCAGCAGGGCAGAAGCAAAGTCCCTGGCAATGGCGGTAATGCCATTTTTATACACGGCATCTGCTGCGTATACAATTGTTCCGTTGCTGTTCAGGTAATCCAGCCCGGGCCGGGGTATACCATACTTAATGGCCAGGTAGCTTTCTATTTTCGTTCTTTCTGTAGCGTTTAATGCTGCCGGGTAAGCAATCAATTCGCCTACGGGTCCTCTCCAATCCCTTATATTAGCCAGAAAAGCACCTGCGTCATCTTGTCCGCCAAAAAAACGGTTAAGGGTGGTAACGCCGGATGCAGACACTGCCGACATGATATTGGGTGTAGTAAGGTGTATGGCATCGTACGCTACATCTGCACCATTTTGCCGCCAGGTGCCTGCCGCCTGGAAGTCGGGGTCGGAATTGGTTAATTCAAGTGCTGCTTTTCCGGAATTAATTGCCCCTGAAAGTGTTCCATTTGCAGGCGCACTGCTTGAAATGCCATTTACTGTAGCAATATGGGTTTGGGTTCTTGTCAGGTCGGAAATATTGCCTGCTACAAAGAGCGCGGTATAATTAATACCGGCTACAGCATTATAACCAGCGATAGAAAGGTATTGCCTGGGGGTAACAGGTGCTGCAAAATTGATAACCGGGTTGTAATTATAGGTAAGGCCGGGCGTAGACAGACCGGGTGTTCCATTTACAACCACGGTATTGCCGGCCGTAACCTGGTTGGCCCAGGCCGTTACCGGGCTGCTGCCTGTTACGCCCGCATCTGCCCGCAGCCACATGCTGGGTACACTTGCACCACCCGGCGCAAGTGCATAGATGGCAATGGTAAAATTAGCGCCATTGGGTAAATCAATGGCTGCGGCGGTTCTTAATAAATTGCCACTGGCCGTTAACGGTATAGCCACCCCATCGCTGTAATTGCCATCGCGGTTGGGGTCGGTAATTAATTCATACACCTGGGTGCCTGTTAATGCAGGTACATCAAAAGCTGCATTGGCAACGTCAAACTGCAAAAACACATTGCCTACGGTACCGGTTTCCTGCACATTCCATACGCGGTTGAGTGCGGTGGTATTGGCAATGCCGGTAGTGGTGCCAAAAACTGCGGTGCCACCATTGTGCGCAAAGGCGGCAAAGCTAAGGTTGGTGAGCACAGCAGTACGTGCTGCATCCTGGTTACTGGCAGTAAAATTATTGTCGAGCGCAATGGTGAGTATGCTGCCGCTGTTGACCGAGGTAGAAATTTTCTGGTACAAATCGCTGCCATCATCCCTGCCAATGCCAAAAATATCTTTGTTGTAAGTAGAAGCAAATGTTTGTGTATGATCCCACATTTTGGTGCTGCCATTGCTGGCGATATAACTCTGTGCCGTGCCCTGGTTAAGGGTAATGCCATATTTTAAGGCGAGGTAGGCATTTACTTTTGGCAGGGTGGCGGCGGCTGTTAAATCGGATGGAAAAATAATAAACTCTGCCGCCGAACCAACAAAAGGCGAATTGGATCCGCCACCGGCATAGTATTGCGCCGGTACGCCAATGGAATACGTATAGGCGCCACCGGGTGCAAACCCGGCATTGGGTGCGCCATTTACATTGGCTATGGGGTTGTCTGCATTTACATAGGCAAAATAATTATCAGTATTGGCCGAAGAACGCAGCACGGTTTGCAGTTTGGGTTTATTATCGGTGGCAACAATGCTGTTGTTCATGGTCATGGTAAATGCTCCTAAATTGGCAACGGACGAATTTGCCACATCCATCTCCCATGAATTGATTGTACTTCCAAAGAAACGCCCAAAAGCTGTTTGTTTGGTTACCAGCACCATGGTAAAAGGGTTGGCGCCCAAGATGCCCATTGTGGTGCCATTATTGGCGAGGTTTAGTTTGTTGTTGGTAAAATTGGCAACGGGGTTAAAGTTGATGGCCGATGCAGTGGCGCCATCATTAAAGATGGGCGAAAGTGCCGATACGGTAGTGGCTGTATTGCCATTGCCCGACAAATCGGCCCAGGTACTGATATTGCTGCCGGTGGTAGTAGTGCTGGTGCCTGCATTGGCTTTTATCCAAAGCGTAGCGCCGCTAACGCCGCCGGGTAAGGTACTGGTAGTGCCAATGGTTAAGCCACTGTTGGCGTTAAGGCTTACCGGGCTGGCGGTGCTCCAGAGACTGCCGCTTGTATTAACCAGTTTAACCGATACCCCATCATTGGCAAAATTGCCATCGCCATCGGGGTCCAGCAATAAATAATAATCGGTGCCGGCAACGGGGTTGGGTACATCAAACTGCGCATTGTTTACATTAAACTGCAGGTAAACGCTTCCGGTAAAGCCGGTCTTTTGCACTTTCCAGATCCGCGACAAGCCCTGCATGTTGGGAAGCATGTTTGCGGCCGACCAGCTGGCTGCGCCCCCATTGTGCGAGAAGGTTTCAAAATTAAGATCGGTAGAAAAATTAATGGTTCTTGTGGCATCCTGGTTGCTTACGGTAAAATTATTGTTGAGCGCTACCGTAAGAATGCTGCCCGCATTAACAGATGCAGACACTTTTTGGATAAGGCCGCTGCCATCATCTCTACCAATACCAAAAATATCTTTGTTGTAGGTGGAGGAGAAAGCCAATGTATGATCCCACATCTTAGTAGTGCCATTGCTGGCAAAATAAGATTGCGGGGTAGTTTGATTGAGGGTGATACCATATTTTAAACCGAGGTAGGCGTTTAGTTTTGGCACCGTACCTGCCGTAATTAAATCTGTTGGAAAAACCAGGAACTCGGCCACCGAACCGGTATAGCGCTGGCCCTGTTTATCGCCCCCGATAATATAGGTATTGGCGGCAGCCACCACATCGCCCTGTGGGTTTACAGCACAAGCATAACAAAACCCATTGCTGGCATAGTTAACGGCCACGGTATTGTTTTCTGTGCCCGCGTTGTTGGAGGAATAGAGTTTGGTAAGATCGGCCGATGAGCGGCGTCCGGTAATAATGCGTTGGATGCCATCGGTAAAAGTTGCACTCGCATCGTTCGACCAGGTAGTGATCTGTTGCCCAATTAAATAAGAAGGCCCAAAAGCCAATTGTTGTTGCGTGGCCTGGCCAAACAATGCACTGGAGGCAACCGTCTGTTTTGTAACCGCCACTATGGTAAACGGTGTGGCGCCGGGGATTGCGGAAAGCCCCATCTGGCCGGCGTTTTTAAGCAGGTCGGCATATTGTGTTCCATTAAAACCAATGGAAGGATTGAAATTAAAAGCCCCGGCGCTGGTGCCATCATTAAATATGGGCTGAAGGGCGCCGGTTGCCTGGGTGGCATTGTTGCCCAGGCCCGAAAGGTCTCCCCAAAAACTAACGCCCGCACCGTTGGTAACCGTACTGGTGCCCGAATTGGCTTTTAGCCAGAGTTTTGAGCCGACTACCCCTCCTGGTGTTTGCGCAATAATAAATTCAGTAAAAGAAAAAGTAAAAACCAGCAACAGGCTGGCAGCCAGGGCGGTTTTTTTGCGATTAGGGGAATACATTTTCATAGTAGAATGATTTCCGGAAATGATATTGAATAAAAAAATACGCGTACCGGCTGTTGGCCGGTACAGGTTTAGAAACGGTGCTGAAATGCCGATATTGCCGCAACCGGACTGCGTTTGCCCATTAATGTGTGTTCTGCTTATTTGCCGCTGCGGTATCTACGTATGCTTTTGCTAAGCAGCCGGCGTTAAATATAATTTTTTGGAAATACATACAGCCGTGCATGGCAGTTGGTGCTGAAAAAAGCAGGGAGAAAGCGGCGGTTTTATTTATTTTTTTGATCGATGCGAACCAAAATCAGTACTATACCGGCAAAGCACAAGTGTTTTTTTTAGCGCAGGCTGGTTACAACCTGCTAACCGGCCCATAGCATTGTTGTTGCCGGCAAGCAACAGCCCGTTGTGGGGCCATGCGCATAAAAAAACATCCTGCATCTGCAGGATGTTTTCAATTATCAGTAAGCAGCAAAAAGTATTATACAGGCCAATTATTGTTTAAACAATTTGGCGGTGGTTGTATTTGTTTGTATGCTGTAAGCGCCTCTTGCCAGGCCCGACAGATCCAGCACAATGCTGGTATTGCTTCTGTTAATAATTTTTACCAGGCTGCTCATATCCTGGCCCGCCATATTGTAGACCTTCACTGTTTTTATTGAATTGGCATCTGCTTTAATGGTCAGTTGGTTTACCGCCGGGTTGGGGTAAAGCAGCAACTGGCCTTCTTTTACTTTTACCAGTTTTACAGCTTTGGTAGCAGATAATTTGCTGCCGCCGCCCAGGTCTGTTTGGCGGATGCGGTAGTAAGAAACGCCGGTATAGGGATCCGTATCCAGGGCATTGTATGTTTTTAAGGTGCTGCTGTTGCCAGCGCCTTTTACGGTAGTTACGGTTTCCCAGTTATTGCCATCGGCCGATCTTTCAACGGTAAAATAATCGTTGTTGGTTTCGGCAGCGGTTTTCCAGCTAAGGCCAACGCTATTGCCCAAAATGTTTGCGCTAAAGGCAATAAAATTTACGGGCAGGGTATTCAGTAAAGAATTGCTGGCAAAGGTAAAGGGAGAAAATGAGTTGATGCCGGTGCTTACAATTTCAGACCCGCTGGCACCGTAGGCTATATTGCCGGCATTATTGCCCATGGCATCCCACTGGCTGCCGTTAAAATGGCCCACTTCCATAGTGCTTATATCGGTAATACCGCTGTTGGTACTGTTGCCGGTTATTAAAGAAATGTCTACCGGGCTGCTGCCGCTGCTGCGGTTAACATCCCAATACTCTGTTTTAGAAGCATGGTAACCAACGGTAGCCATGCTGGTAGTTGGGTATACGGCGTTGTAATACCTTACGGCAAAAGTATTGGCACCTGCGCCCGATGCCGGGTTGGTAATGCGTACCGGGTTAAAATTGCTGCCGGCACCCATGGGGTAAAAATAAGAATCCCCACCTGTGCCGCTTTGCGTCCAGGCCAGTATGCCATTCACAAATTCTGTGTAGAAACCACTCCAAATAACGGCGCCGGGGGAAGTATTGCTAACGGTAATGGTATTGGTGCCGTTGTTTACTATGCCGAGGCCGAGGTTCAATTGACCGCTTACGGTAAATGGTGTAGAAACGGTAACTCCGTTAGCGTTAACGATCTCCATAATGGGGATGGTAAAATTTGTGTTGCTGCCTGCGATGGTTTGTGTGCCAACAGCCCCAGCAAAAATTACATCAGCGCCTGCAACAAAGCCAGCCGTATTGTTTACGGTCAGGTTTCCGGGTGAAGAAAAATTGCCATAAATAGTAAAAGTCCCCCTCAGATTATCAGCGCCATTTATGGTTATATCACCATAAACGGGAATATTGGTGGTTGAAAATACGGTAATAGGGTTGCTTGCTCCACCATAAGTAGTAATGCTGGGCGATTTATTGCCTGCAACGTTTGCGATGCTGAAATTAGTGCCACCTGGAGGGGTAAGGCTATTGCCATACTGTACAGTGAAACCCGTAAAATTATAGATACTTGGCGTTACTTCCCAGTCGTTCTGGTTATTGCATTGCGTTTGTATTACAATGATACCACCTATCATGTTTAAAGTGCCACCCGTAAGTTTAAAAGTGCGCTCCCCTGCATCGGTATTACCCTTGGTATTTACTGTAACGGTGCCGCCTGTTTGGGTATAGCTGTTAAGGCTGGTGGCCACAATGCGGCTGGATGCAGTTAGTGCGCCGCCATTCATAATAAATTTAGAGCTGGCGCCGGATAAAGAAAATGTGGTATTGGCAGATGTATCTGCATTAAAACTGCCATCGTTTATTTGGAAAGAGCCGGCAGAAGAAGCGTTGGTATAGGCGGTTACGCTGGCCCCGCTGTTGTTAAGGTAAAACCCACCGGCGGCGGCCACAGAAAACAGGTCAAAATTAGTTGTAATGGCATCTGTAATGGCAAGTACGCCCTTGGTAACCACCAGGCCTGCATTTATATTGGTAGCAAATATAAAATTGGGGTTGCTGCCGGGGTTAAAACGAATGGTATCGGAGGCATTGGTTTTATTAACGGTTACCCGGTACAAGGTATAGTTGGCCGTGGCCGAAGAAGCGGCATCCGGAAAAGTGATAATACTGTTGCCTGCGCCGCCCCCTAAATTTATATTGACCAGGTTGCTGCCAATTATACCCGTAAAACTGCCATTGTTTACAAAAATGCCGCCTACCGCTAGTGAATGCGTAAAACTGCCCGATGCACCAGCGCTGATGCTGGCGCCTGCATTAATGGTAAGGTTGCCCGATGCGGTAATGGTTTTGACAACGTTGGTGGGGTATTGCAAACTGCCCGATGCACCCGCACCCACGGTAAGGTTTATACAGCTGGTATTGCCTGTAATATAGGTAGCGCCATTGCCTATAGCAACATTGCCGTTGGTATTGGTGATGGTAACAGAAGCCACAGAAGTGCTGTTGGTGCCAGTAAAGGTTCCGTTATTGGTAAATGTTTTGCCGATGCCGCTAAGGGTTAAAAAATGGATGATGGTGCCGGAAGCGGCGGTTGCAATGGTGCCACCGTTGTTGATGCTTACATTGCCCGATGCAGTAATGCCTTTTGAAATATTCGCCGGAAACTGCAAGGTGGCGGCATTGTTTACCGTTATGTCTGTACAGGAGATGGTGCCTGCAACAAACGTACTGGTATTGGTGCCATCGCCAAGAACAATATTACCGGTGGTATTGGTAAGTGTAATGGATGCCACGGATGTGCTATTGGTGCCCGTAAAGGTTCCGCTATTGGTAAATGTTTTGCTGGCGCCGCTCATGGTTAAAAAATGGATGACGGTGCCCGATGTGCCGGCGGCGATGGTACCACCGTTGTTGATATCAACATTGCCATACACGGTAAAACCTCTGACCACCAGCGCAGGAAATTGCAGGGTGGCTGCATTGGCTACGGTTAAATCAACACAGCTGGTGGTGGTGCCGGGTGTAAAGGAGGCGGCATTGATGCCATTGCCAATCACAAAATTACCCGTGTTACAGGCCAGGTTTACAATCTGTGTGCCCGCTGCGCCCGATGCACCGGTGAAAGTGCCGTAATTGGTAACGTTTCCAGCAACTGTTAACGTATTAACGGCTACACCTGCAGACGCAATGCTGCCATTTTTATTGATGAGTACGGCGCCGGAAAGGGTTACTGTTCGGGCTGTAGTATAAGCATTGAATTGAAAAACTGCCGTGGAACTAACGCCTGCACCCACGGTAAGGTTTACCAAATTGATGATATTGCCCCCCACGGTAAAACTGCCACCATCGCCCACCGTTATACTGGCCGTACTGTTACAATCTACTGTTATAATTCTGGTTACCAATGCCGCAACACCATTAAAAATGCCGTTTACCGTAAACTGGGTTCCTTTTACAATCATGTTAAAAGTGATGGCAGTAACAGAAACGTTGTTCAGTGTACCTGTGGCGCCAATGGTTGCATTGCCATTTACGGTAAGTGTTCGGGCGGTAATACCCGAGAAAGAAAGGGTACCGTTGATGATAATGCTGCTGCAGGTCACATCCTGGCTTACCGTAAATGTTTTGGTTGCATTAATGGTAAGCGAAGCCAGTACGGGCGTAGCGGCCGTCATGGTTACCGGTCCGTCTATAATAACATCATCACCCGCTATGGGTGCAATGCCGCCTACCCAGGTGCCGGCAGTAGAAAATACGCCGCCCGCTGCATTTGATGTAATGGTGCCGGCATAGCCATTGCTAAAAAAAAGCAATGCCAGTAACAAGCTGGCAGCGCAAGGAATCATACGCCTGCACGGATTTGTGGTTTTAATTTTTTGATTGACCGAAGTGAATGTGGTAAACATTTTTTTTGCTGAAGCCCGCTGTTGGAGGTAACTGATAATTTGCATAAGCATGGTTTTACATGATGAATATTGAATACCATAAAAAAAATTGCAATTCACTAAAACGAATATTGCAGATTGTTTTTTTTTGAGCGTCAATACAACGCAGGGTAATTTTCAATATTGCTGTATAACTTGCATGTGCATGGGGATATTATGCGAAAGGTTGCATTGTTTTTATTTTTATATGTTACTACGTAATTTTATTACGTAATACACATTATTAAATAATAACAAATGTGTATTGGCGTAAAAAATAGTAAAAAATAGATAGCATTTTTTTTACTGCAATTTTTATATTTCGGCAAATGAAAAAAATGCAGGAGTAAATTGGTAAGTGCTTTTATTTACAGGTGCTTAGCCGTTTTTTTTAGCAGCGGACAGCCAGGGCTAAAATTTGTAGAACCAGTATTTATAAGATTGCTGGCGGCGCATTATTTTTTCTCACCCAAAGAAAACCAGTTGCCAGAATCGTCTTTAAACAATGCTTCAAACGCATAAAATTCTTTGGTGGGTGGTTTTGTAAATACAACGCCTTTTGCTTTCAGCTCTTCATAGGTGGCTTGCAAATCATTGCATTCAAAAACGGCAAAACCAAAGGTGCCCTTGCTTACCAGGCCGCGCATGATGGGTGCAGATTCTTTGTTAAACAGCATGCCCTCGTCAATGGCCATTAAGGTTATTTCAAGATCGGGTTGTTCCGGCGGGCAAACGGTTAGCCAGCGGCTATGGGGGCCCATGCGCACATCGGTATGCACTTTAAAGCCAAGTTTGTTTACGTAAAAATCAAAGGCGCTGTCTTGGTTTAAAACAAAAATGCTTACATGGTTAATCTTTGTAATCATGGTGATAGTTTGGCTGTTATGAATACTGCAAACATGCGCAATAAAAATACAGCAGGCTTATTAAGAATTGCTATTTTCTGTCCAGCCGTTTTTTGCAGCAAAGCAGGCGGGTATGTATTTTAAAGGGCTGGCCAGGCGGTCGGCTTTCAGACCCAGTTGCAACTGCCGGTAGCCGGCAGGCGTACAACCGGTGTTTTTTTTAAACAAACTGGTAAACGAGGTGATGCTTTCAAAACCGCAGGCATAACAGGCTGTGGTAACCGGAATGTTTTCCTGTAGCAATAGCCGGGCTTTTTCGAGCCTTACCTGCACAAGGTATTGGTGCGGTGTTTTTTTGTAAATATTTTTAAACAGGCGTATAAAATGAAATTTGGAAAAATAAGCTTCATCGGCAATGGCATCCAGGTTGATGGGCTCATCAAAATGCGCATCCATGAATAGTTTTGCCTGCACCAGGCGGTGGTAAAAATAAATGGTTGGATATTGCGCCGCAGGGGTTTTTGCCACAGTTTTTTTTTTGCTGAAAGTAAATTTAACCCTATTAATTTGTTTTGTATTTAATAGCAGCACAGAAAAATGATATTATCGGATGTGTTCTTATTCTTTTTTGCTACGCCAGCAAAAACCTCTTGAATGCCCGTTGGTAAATGCTGGTTTTATTCATTCATTTTGCCGATCAGCTCTTTCATTAATTTATACGCAACCATGGCCGTCATATTGTGAACATCCCTAACCGGGTTGTACTCCACAATGTCTGCGCCCACTATGGGTATATTTATTTGCCGCAGGATGTCCAGCAATTGCCGGGTGCTCATGCCGCCGGGTTCGTGGTGCGAGATGCCGGGCGCAAATGCGGGATCCAGTACATCAATATCCAGCGAAATATATAAGGGTGATGAAAGCCGCTGTATAAAATCAAGGTTAAAATCTCTCATCTCTGTGATGCGCACCCCAAATTTTTTTGCCTGTTCTTTCTGGTGCGTATTCAATGTGCGGATGCCCACCTGGGTAAGCGATTGTATTTTGCCCTGTTCCATAATGCGTGCAAATGGCGAAGCATGGGAGTAGTGGTTGTTGTCGAAATTCTCGTACAAATCGCCGTGCGCATCCAGGTGCAGCACATGCAGGTTTTTGTATTTGTCTGCAAAAGCATCAATCACCGGGTAACTTACCGAATGGTCACCGCCAAGCGACAAGACTTTGTGATCTGCTGCTAATAACTGACTGATGGCCTGTTTGATGCTAGCAAATGCTTTTTCGGGTCTGCCGTCATCAAAAAAAATATCCCCTGCATCCTGGTAAGCGATGCCTTCTTTTATTTCCAATCCATTTTCTGCAAACGGATTGGCCGAACCTTCCTTGTCCATGAGCCGGATTCTTGCAGGCGCCAGCGCCGGGCCTTTTAAAAAAGAAGAATTGTTGTCGTAGGGTATGCCAATGAGTTTGACCATGAAAAAAATATTGTTGCAATGCTGTTACTGCAGTTTTTAATGATCTACTGCCGGTGTTTTTAATAATGTACAGGTTTGTATGCCTTTTAGGAACCAATGGTTACTCTTTTTCCGGTGGCGGCGCATTTGTAAATGGCTTCCACAATCCTGATATCACGCAAGCCTTCTTCGCCGGGCACCAGCATCGGTTTTTTTTGCAGGATGCTCATGCAGTCGTCGTCCAGTTGCCTGGCCTGTTGCCAGGGTACATCGTAGGCCGTATAAATTTCGCCGAGTGGGCTGCTGCCTTTAATGCCATTGTAACCGGAGTAAGGTTCCAGTTTGATATCGCCTTTTTCGCAGGCGATGTTCATGAAGTTTACGTTTTCGCCAAAAGTAGATTTTATGGTAGCCAGGGTACCACCGGCAAATTCCAGTGTTGCTTCCACGGTTTCATCCAGTCCGTTTTTATAAATTTCGGGCCGGGTGGTAGATGTTTTTGCAGTTACTATGGCAATGGGTTCCATGCCGGTGCCCAGGCGGGCGCCCTGTATGGCATACACGCCCATATCGTACGAAACGCCGCCACCCATTTCGCGTTTTTGTTTCCAGTGGTCGGTGCGGTTGTCGCGGTAGCCGGCGGCGCAATCCACCGTTTTCACTTTTCCCAGCAGGTGCTGGTTTACAATTTTCGTGTAAGCCTGTGTGTTAGGTTCGTGGTGCAGGCGGTAACCGATGGCCAGTGATTTTTTATTTTTATTGCAGGCGTCAATCATGTCCTGGCATTCTTTTACGGTAAGCGCCATGGGCTTTTCACAAAACACATCCTTGCCTGCATTGGCCGCCCTGATAACGTATTCCCGGTGCATCGATGGCGGCAGTACAACATAGACTACATCAATATCGGGGTTGTTGGCAATGGTATCAAAATTCTGGTAATTGTAAATATTTTTATCGGGTATATTGTATTTGGCTTTCCAGGCCAGCGCTTTGGAAGGCGTGCCGGTAACAATGCCTGCCAGGTAACAATTTTTGGTCTGTTGCAATGCCGGGGCCAGCAAATCGGTGCTGTAGTAGCCCAGTCCAACCAGTGCAATACCCAGTTTTTCTTTTTTGCGGTAACCTGCCAGTAAGCTATGGGGCGAAAGAAGCAATGCACCGCCACCCAGGGCAAGTGTTTTTAAGGCGTCTCTTCTTGATTGTTGCTGCATCGTTGGTATATTTTCTGGTGAGTAAATAAATGGCTGCTGAAGTTAGTGAAAATTTTGCCGCAGATCCGCGGATTGTTGAACCACAGAGACGCTGCAATAGGCCAACTTTCAATCCGATTACTTCAGGAAGTCTGAATACGGTGTACTCAATACTTTAATGCAGTCTTCTTTTCTTTATCATACCACCCTTTGTATCTTTTACAGAATTTCTTACTACAAAGGCGTTGGGGTCTATTCTTTCAATGGCGGCATTCAGGCGGCTCACTTCCAGCCGGGTGATAACGGTATAAACAATGTCGATATCGTAGGTTTCGCCGCTTTTGCCATAACCTCTTTTGCCGCGGTACACGGTTACGCCCCGGCCCATGTCATCGGTTATCATTTTGCGGATGAGATCATTTTTTACAGAGATGATGGTAACGCCTGTATATTCTTCGATGCCTTCAATGATAAAATCAACCGTCTTGGATGCGGCCAGGTAAGTAAGCACAGAATACAGCGCAGTTTCTACCGACAGCAGGTAGGCGGCCACACAAAAAATGAGGATGTTGAAACAAAGAATAATATCCCCGATGGTAAGACTGCTTTTGCGGCTTAAAAAAATGGCCAGCACTTCGGTGCCATCCAGTACGGCGCCACCCCGCACCGATAAACCAATGCCCGCACCCAGGAAGAAACCACCAAAGACTGCCACCAGTAATTTATCGTGCGTTACATCCGGGAAAGGAAAAAATGCCGTACATAGTGCGAGGCCGATGATGGCGAGGCTTGCTTTGAAAGCAAAAGTTCTGTCAATCACTATCAGCCCCAGCAGTACAAACGGAATGTTGATCAATACCAGCACCACGGGCAATGAGAAGGAAGTGAGCTCAGAAATCATCAGCGAAATACCGGTGGCGCCGCCATCAATAAATTTGGTGGGCAGCAGGAAACTTTTCAGCCCAAAGCCGGCGCACAGGATGCCCGCAGCAATTAAGACCGCGTCTTTTACCTGGCGCCAAACATTTAAACGCAGTTCGCGCAGGCCCCTGGCCAGTTCAAATGGCGTGAGCTGCGCCTGTTTGTTTTTCTTTCGGTAAACTGTATTTACAACAAGCTGCGACCAGAGATGATTCATACGGGTGAAGTTACGAAAACGGGTCTTTTTACCGGGTTAAAAAGCGATTACAGATTGTATCAACTGTTTCATATCTTCAGCACCAGCATACATTATTGAATGGATCAGACGCAGCTAAAAAAAACCATCGGCCTGTGGCCGGCAGTTTCAATCATCATAGGAAGTATCATTGGTTCGGGCGTATTTATGAAGCCTGCCACCATGGCCCAGCAGGTAGGCTCACCCTTATGGCTAACCGCAGTTTGGATAGTGGCCGGTCTTTTTTCACTAATCGGCGCATTGATTTATGCAGAAGTAGGGGCCATGCTGCCCGAAACCGGCGGCCAGTATGTTTATTTTAAACACATGTATGGCCGGTTTGTTGCCTTTTTATATGGCTGGGCAGCGTTTGCTGTTATCAATACGGCTGCCGTTGCGGCCATCTCTTTTGTGTGTGCGCAGTATGCAGATTATTTTCTGCATTTACCCAGGTTGTCAGTAGCAGCAGAACATTCTTTTATAGTGCACCTTCCATTCCTGGGCAATTTGTACCCGCTTGAAAATCTCGGCGTCAAACTTTTTGCCGTTGCATTGGTCATCGGTCTTACCTTGTTAAATTATATCAGCGTTCGTGCAGGCAGTGCTTTGCAGGTCATCTCCACTATCGTAAAAATGCTGGTGATAGCCGCCCTCGTATTTGGCATCTTTTTTTCCGGCAAGGGCTCCGTGCACAATTTTGTTGAAACCGTGCATCCAAAATCGGGCATCGGTTTGCTCAGCGGACTGGTGGGCGCATTAACCGGTGCATTCATGGCTTACGATGGATGGATCAACATCACGTTTGTGGGGGGCGAAATCAGTAACCCGCAAAAAACAATTCCGCGCAGTTTGTTTGCCGGCGTATTTGCGTGCATACTGGTTTATGTACTGGTAAACCAGGCCTACCTGTACGTATTGCCCATTGATAAAGTAGCCGCTTCACCGCTGGTGGCTTCTGATGCCATTGCAGTTGCATTGGGCACTACCAGTGCAGCCATTGTGGCGGCCATGGTGGTCATCTGCACATTTGGGGCTGTTAACGGCAACATCATGTCGGTGGCCAGGGTTACCTATGCCATGAGCATTGATAAATTATTTTTAACCTGGACGGGTAAGGAACATCCGCGTTTTCGTACGCCGGGCAATGCATTGTTGTTGCATGGCATCTGGTCATGTGTTCTCATCATCAGCGGTTCATTTGATATGCTGGCAGACATGTTTACATTTATTTCGTGGATTGCCTACCTCATGGGCGCGGTGGGTATTTTTATTCTGCGTAAAAAAATGCCACACACGGCCCGGCCCTACCGTGCCTGGGGTTATCCCTTGCTGGCGGCGCTGTTTATCGGTTTTGCTTCTTTTTATGTGGTGAGTACAATCTGGAACGATGTGAACAATTACAATACCGGTAAAGCACCCGTTATTAATTCTTTGCTGGGACTGGCCATTACGGTGCTGGGTGTGCCGGTGTACTGGTATTTCAGGAAAAGGAAGACATCCTGATACCATAGCGGAAATATTGCCGCGAAAAAACTATCTCGTAATTTTTTTCGTACTTTATGGTATGCGTTTCCAAAGAATAACAGCTTACTTTTTTTATTTTGCGGCTCCTTTTTTGTTTTTTGCGGGTGTTCTGCTGCTGTTGTGTTCCTGTACAAAGAAAGATGCAGGCAGTCTTTTGGCAGCAGTGCCCGTCAATACCGTTAATACTGATACTATGCCAATTACCGGTTCAAAAAAATACCTGGCACTGGGCGATTCCTATACCATTGGCACGTCTGTAAGTGAAGCTGATCGCTACCCCGAACAAACGGTTGCCCTCTTACAAGCACAGGGCATTCACATAAATCTTGAAACGATTGCCAGCAATGGATGGACGACCGGCGATTTGCTCAATGCAACCAATAACCAACCGGTTGGCCGCGACTACGACGTAGTTAGCTTGCTGATTGGCGTTAACAACCAGTACCAGGGCCGCAGCCCCGAAGAATACAAGCAGCAGTTTACTGATTTGCTGCAACGTTCCATAGCATTTGCGGGCAACCGGCCTTCACATGTTATCGTTTTATCCATCCCGGATTATTCGGTGACGCCGTTTGCAAAGGGGCGGGATCTGGCGGCCATTGCAGCTGGTATCGATTTTTTAAATGCCATTAATAAACTGGTAGCAGACAATTACAAAGTGCAATACCTCAATGTAACCGAAGATTCAAGAAAAGCAGCAACGGATCTTAGCCTGGTTGCTTCGGACAACCTGCATTTTTCGGGTAAGGAATACAGTATCTGGTCTTTCAAACTTGCGCCGATGGTAAGAACCGCCCTGCCATAAAATCTTCCGTTTTGGTTTATTGTCATTCCTGGAGCATTCACTAAGTTTGGAGTAATTAAAACCAAGCCATGCCTGCAAACAAAATTTTTTTGCTGATTTTTACCGCTTTTTTTTGCTGCACCCTTTTGCAGGCACAAGTACTCATTCCCGCATTTACCGGCTATGCCTCACCGGCAGAAAAGGGTTCGGAAGAAGAGGAGAGCAATTTATTCAGCGAAAAAGCCGGCCTGCACAACTGGACGGATACCAAACAAAGCCTGCAATATTTTTTCAATGTTAGGAAAAAGGGTTCGCTTTCCATTCAGCTGTTGTTAAAAAACACTGTGCCCGGAAGCAGGCTGCAGGTAATGGTGGGAGGAAAAAAATTTATCGTTGCTGTTCCTGCAGGCAATGCCTTTAAAAAAATAAAAGCCGGCAGCATCCTCATTCAAACACCGGGGTTTTATGCCATTACAGTTTCGGCCCTGCACAAAGCCGGCAAAACCATTGCAGACATACAGTCCATTGAACTGGGCGGCAGCGCCAGCCAAAATATTCAGTTCAATGCAAAGCCCCGGAGGAATGCAGCGTCTGTACATTTGCGTTATGCAATACCCGATACCGCCAGAACGATTGCTTTTTACAATGAAATAACGGTGCCTGCGGGTGCCGATCCATTGTATACCTACTATATGGCCTGTGGTTTTGCCAGGGGGTATTTCGGTATACAGGTAAACAGCCCCACCGAACGCCGTGTTATTTTTTCTGTATGGGATGCCGGCAAAGAAGCCGCCGACCGGAACAAAGTACCCGAAGAAAACAAAGTAAAGCTTTTGGGCAAAGGGATGGACGTAGTGGCCGGCGATTTTGGCAATGAAGGCACCGGTGGCCACAGTCATTGGGTGTACAACTGGAAGCCGGGCGAGACCTATAAATTTTTGGTGACTGCACTGCCCGACAGCGCCAGTAAAACAACCTGCTATACCGGTTATTTTTTTATACCTGAATTGCAAAAGTGGAAACTGATTGCCTCCTTTAAAGCGCCGGAAGATGGAAAATACCTGAACCACCTGTATTCTTTCCTGGAAGATTTTGACGGCGTAAACGGCCAGCTGCCGCGTAAAGCATTTTATAACAACCAGTGGACAAGGGATGAAAACGGCAAATGGACCGAACTGACCGCTGCATCTTTTTCTTATGATGCTACCGGCAAAGCAGGCGACCGCACAGATTTTGGAGCGGGCACAACAGGCAGTCAATTCTATTTGTGGAATGGTGGTTTTCAGCAGGCGGGTGCAAAGTATGCGGATACTTTTATGCGCAAAGCCCTGGCATTACCACCAGTGATTGATTATTATAAAAATGCCGACAGCGCTGCACAGGCCGCGGCCGACCAACAAGCCATCTTTGCAGCCATTGTTGCGGGCCAGGCGGATACCACGGGTTCCAAAGACGGGGTTTACTATAAAATATTGAAAGAGGGGAATGGGGGCAGCATACAGGTGAGTGACACCGTTGTTGCGTTTTACAAAGGGTATTTACTAAACGGGGAAGTGTTTGATGAAACCAAAGATAAACCGGCAACATTTCCATTGAACCGTTTGATCAAAGGCTGGCAGATTGCTGTGCCGCAGTGCAAAGTGGGTGGTAAAATAAGGCTGTACATTCCATCCGGGCTGGCATATACCATTCGTTCCAGGTCTCCCAAAATTCCACCGAATAGCGTGCTGGTGTTTGATATAGAAGTGGTGGAGGCGAAGCATGGCTAAGCGAACAAAAGGATAAACTGGTTGTACAGCGCTAAAAGAGAAAGAGTGGAAGTGTAATCGCACAGAGACAGAAGGGCAAAAGAGATGGAATGAGAAGGTTGGTTTGCATCCGTTTTGCGTTGCCGGCTCTGTGCGACTTGAAATTTTATTATTTTTTTAGTTCGTTTATACCTGCCTGTGGTACCAGTGCTGCATGGCATTTCTCCACCAGCAGTTCATTGGCCAGTTTAAAAGAAGCGCTTTGCCTGGTATCGGTTGAAGAGGCTGCGATCTTTACAGTGTAGTTGCCCGCTTCCGCTATCCATGCGCTTGCATTGGTATGGTAAGAAGCCAGATCGGCCGCCGGGATGCTGAACCGGATATTTTCAGACTGGCCGGGTTGCAGCAATGCTGTTTTGGCAAATCCTTTTAATTCTTCCGCGGGTTTGTTCAATAAGCCTGCTGGTGCACTGATGTACAATTGCACTACTTCTTTGCCGGCTGTTTTTCCACTGTTGGTAACCGTTATAGTGGCGGTAAAATTGTTACTGAATGAAGCGGCACTCAATACCAGGTTGCTGTAGGCAAAGCTGGTATAAGAAAGGCCATAGCCAAAGGGATAAGCTGTCTTTACATTAAAAGTATTGTAATAGCGGTAGCCGGTGTAAATGCCTTCTTCATACGTTACTTCCGATTCGTAGCCAAGCACCATGCCTCCCGGTCCTTTCAATGGCTCGGCCGAAAGATTTTTGCCAGGAAAGTTTTTAGCAGAAGGTATATCATTATAGGCCAGAGGAAAGCTGGACGTAAGTTTGCCGGAAGGGTTTACTTTTCCGCTGAGAATATCTGCTACGGCATTGCCCGATTCTTGTCCGCCCTGCCATGCCAGCAAAATTGCATCGGCATCTGCAGACCAGGCCGTAATGTCTACGGGGCCGCCGGTGTTCAGTACAACAACCAGTTTCTTACCTTTTGCATGAAATGCTGCTGCGGTATTTTTGATCAATTGTTTTTCAGTATCCGACAGGTAGTAATCGTTGGTTGTTTTCCGGTCAGAACCCTCTCCGGCATTTCTTCCGATGCTGATAAGCGCTACATCGGCCGATTCACTTTTTTGGGAGAAGATTTCATTGGCCAGGGGCATTTCGGCAATCGGTGGGGTAGGATTGGAAAATTCTTCCAGGAATGTTTTTTTAGGCTGTTTTGTTTTTTCGGCAGCAATATAGGCTGAATAAGAATGGCTCAGCGCCGCATCAATGCTGTAACCGGCATTGGTCAATCCTTCTTCCAGTGAAACGGTATAGGCTTCATTCACATCGCCACTGCCCGTGCCACCAGAAATAAAATTGTACGAGGTGTTGCCAAATGCAGCGATGTGTTTGATACTGTTATTGAGCGGCAAGGCAGTCATTTCATTTTTCAGCAACACCATACCTTCCGCAGCAGCCGTGCGGGCCAGCAGCGCATGTGCTTTCAGATCGGGCTTGTTGCTGTAAGCATATTGCTGGCAGGCAGCGGAGCCCAAAATATAATTCACCAGGCGGGTGGCATTGTCATCAATTACTTTCATGTTCAGCGTTCCGTTTTTTACCGCGTCCAGAATGGCTTTTGTTTGCAGCGGCGTGCCGGGCATCAGCAAATCGTTGCCGGCTTTCATTTGTGCCACCGGGTCTTTTCCACCAAACCAGTCAGACATCACCAGCCCTTTAAAACCCCATTCGTTTCTGAGTATAGTGGTCAGCAGGTCATATGACTGTGATGTATATACGCCATTGATTTGGTTGTAAGAACTCATCACGGTCCAGGGCTGCGCTTTTTTTATCACAATCTCAAATGCTTTCAGGTAGATTTCGCGCAGCGCTCTTTCACTTACAATGGTATTTACCTGGTTGCGGTTTGTTTCCTGGTTATTGGCCGCAAAATGTTTTACCGAAGTGCCAACGCCATTGCTTTCAATACCGTTTACCATAGCTGCTGCAATATTGCCGGCCAGTACCGGGTCTTCAGAATAATACTCGAAATTTCTTCCGCCCAGGGGATTGCGCTGTATGTTGAGGCCGGGGCCCAGCAAAACATCTACGCCGTATTCTTTTACTTCATTGCCCATGGCGTGGCCAACTTTTTCTACCAGTGCAGTATCCCAGGTAGATGCCAGCAGGGTGCCAACGGGGAAGGCAGTTGCGAAGTAAGTATTGTTATCGTTTTCCCTTTTGGGAAGTATGCGGAGACCGGCAGGTCCATCGGCCACTACGGTATTGGGCAGGCCCAGCCGGCTTATGGCATGGGTGATGCCGGCAGCACCGGGCACTTTGTCCATGGTTTGTCCCACTACGGGTCCGCTGCCGGTATTTAACCCGGGCATGTGCATGCCCATCCCCACCAAAAGATCTGTTTTTTCTTCCAGGGTCATGGAAGCGACCAGGGCTTTGGCTTTTGCGGTTTGATCTGTTTGCGAAAAAATGCGGGCTGAAAAGAAGCTGAGCAGGCTAAGAAGGATAACTCGTTTCATATTGCAATCATTTTAAGAATGCAAAATTCCGCCAGTAATGAACAGTACCGCTTGACAATTGTCAAATAATGAACGGTAAGAACAAGCAATGGTCCTTACCTGGAAGAGCGGATGCGGCTCAGTGTTTCCATGGTTACGCCCAGGAAGGAAGCGATATAGGAAAGCGGCACCCGTTTGATGATTTCGGGCGAAGATGCCAGCAACCGGCCATAGCGCTGCTGGGCAGTTTCGAACTGGATGGCGTTCATGCGGTGCTGCGATAAGATCAGCGAACCGGCCAGCATTTTCCGGAACAGGGTTTCAATTTCATGATGACTGGCCGCCAGCTCCATTAATTTGTTGTGGTGAATGCCCAATACTTCTGAAGGCTCCAGTAATTTGATGATGAGCTGGCTGGGGGTGCGTTCAAAAAAACTAACAATGGAAAGAAAGAAATTTTCATCCAGTGCAAACCACTCTGTAATTTCCCGGTCGTTCTTGTGGTAAAAAATTCGGGCAATGCCTTTTTTAATAAAGAAGATATAATCGCAAACCTGCTGTTCGCGCAGCAAAACATGATCTTTTGGCAATACCCAGTGTTCCCAGGCTGCTGTGTAAACATCCATTACTTCCGGCGATAGCGGTGAAATTTTATTGGTTTCTTTTGCCAGGATGTTCATACGTAAATATAAATGGAAGCCGAATGGTGTTGCAGCCAGGAATGCGAAGCAAAACTACATTATGTTCTTGTAAGCAGCCGGATGAGCTTGCTATGTTGCGGAAATTGTTGCAGCAAAGCAGCCCGTTCTGCCAGTTCAAAATCAGCAAAATCAAAACCAGGAGAAACGGTGCAACCCACCAGAGAATAATCGCCTCCTTCTTTTGTTTTTGATCCAAACCAGCTGCCGGCTTTTACTACGCACTGAAAGCTTTCATTTTTTTCGGGGTCATTGCCCAGCAGGTGCTCCGTTAAATGCCCGCTGCTGTTAATTTCATATACAATAAGTGCATCGCCATAATAAAAATGCCATAGCTCATCGGAAGCAATGCGGTGCATGGCCGAGAACTGATCTTTTTCGAGCAGGAAATAAATGGAAGTGGCGATGGGCCTGTCACCCTTAAAACCGGGTGGCAATTGCTGCTGCGGCACCAATAAATCTGAGCAATAGGTTCTGTTGTATGATCCGCCTTCAATATGCCTGGTAAGCTGCAATTGTTTGATCCAATAATCAGCAGACGGCCTCATTTAATGCTCAATTTTTACTTTGATGACGCTGGTGCCATAATACCAGGCGTTTAGTTGTTCTTTTACACGGGCCGTGTCTGCCGCTGTGCAGGGTACCATTGTATATATTTTGAAACTGAGCGAATCCTTTGTTTCTACCGCTACTTTGTTGTTGAACTCTTTTAACACACTGATGCCTTTTAGCTGCTCGTAACGTTTGGTGGCCCTGGTTTTTTTCTCCGTGGTTTCAAAAATAAATTTATAACCAGTGCCGGGCAAGGCAGCGGTCGCAGGCTTTAAGCCGGTACTGTCGGGTTTTGCAACCACTGTATGCAGGCTGTCTGGCTTTTTGCCCAGGCTGTCAGTAACTGTAATGGCGGACCGGGTAGTATCAGGAGCTGCGGAAGGCGTGTTTGCTGTTTTTTCTGCTGGCTCACTGCCACCGGCATTTTTGTTGTACAGGTAATAGCCGCCCCATCCAATTAGACCCAGCGTAATCACTATGCCCAATAAAACCGCCAGTTTGCCGCCGCTAAAGCCAGCACTACCTACAGCATCATCTTTGGCAAAGGCTGATTTTCTTTTTATTTCAATGTGTTTGTGGGGTATTTCTTCTGACTTCTGTATCATGGTGCCGGCAGAAAACGTGTATGCATTGTCTTTGTTTTTTTGCAGGGTGCCGATGCCTTCAAAATAAAAGGGTTTACCAATGTTTAAATACTGAAACGCTGTAGCGATATAAGAATACAGATCGGCCTCTGCCAGCGCCTTCATTTTACCCGTTTGTTCTTTAATGTATTGCACCAGCGAATCATCGAGGGCAGGGCCTGTTTTGGCGCTGAATGAAATGCCTTCAATGGCCATCTTTACTTTGGCCGTATCATCGGGCAATACCGCCTTATCGTCTAGTGTAAACAAACCAATACCCGGCAGCGACAGCCTTTTGTACTGGTATAGATAGGGGCCTAAAAGATTGTCTACTTTCACGAAAAATGGTTTTGTGCCAAATTACAATAAATCGCTGTCTTACAAACAAATAAATGGATGTAAAACGTGGCGTACAAGCCCAAATTGTATTTTTGCACAAATATTATTATGCTAACGGAGCGTGACAGGCAGTTTTTAGCCTATTGGAAAGAACACCGCGACAGGGAAAAAAAGCTGTTCCGGCAGCTGCTGTTTGGCCTGCCCATCGGGCTTTTATTTGTCATTCCGATACTGATCAATTTTTCTTCGGGCTGGGACAAGCGGGCGACCATGTGGGCCCGGGGCCATGCAGATGACAGCTCGGGCACGGTGCTGGTGGTGGCGGCATTAATTATCCTGGTGTTTATCGCCATTTTCTCCAAAAAGCACCGCTGGGAGATGAATGAACAAGCTTATCGTGAATTGCTGGCAAAACAGGAAAAAGAAGCCGGCGAAGCAGCAAAAGACTTTTAGGAATGGTCTCAGCAATACCGATATATTTGCAAAATTTTATTTAGAAATGAGAAAAGTTGTTATTGCGGTTTTGCTGGCTGTAGCCATTTTCAGCGGTTGCGCTAAAAGCAGTTCATCTGCTACCTGTACTTACGATCCCTGCTCGCTGAAAGCACCTGCCAATGAAGTTACCCAATTGGAAACCTACCTCGCCAACGCAGGCATCACCACGGCTATCAAACATTGCAGTGGCATGTACTACCAGATAAAAAGCGCAGGCTCCGGCGCCATGCCCACAGCCTGTAGTTATGTAACGGTTAACTACAAAGGTTCATTAACCAATGGCAATGTGTTTGACCAAACCACTACTACGCCCGCCTCTTTTCCGCTGGCTACTTTAATTGAAAGCTGGAGAAAGGCAATGCCCCTTGTTCAAAAGGGTGGTAGTATTACCATGTACATTCCGCCAACTTTGGGCTATGGCTACGCTGATCAGAAAGATGCCAACGGCAATATCGTTATTCCTTCGGGCTCCATCCTGATTTTTGATGTACAGCTGATAGACGTACAATAGTTGTAATAGCCTTTAATGGATGGGTGCTGGTGATGCACTGGTAAACTGCTGCAAGCTTGTTAACTTTACTGCAAACTGTTTCCTTTGCCACACGAAGCCATTTCTGTATTTGATATTTTTAAGATTGGTATTGGGCCTTCCAGCTCCCATACCCTGGGACCCTGGCGGGCCGCAGAGCGTTTCCTGCAATCGCTTCAAAAAAGCAACCGGATAAAGGATATTACCAGCGTGCAGGTTTTGCTGTATGGCTCACTGGCCAAAACCGGCAAGGGCCATGGTACCGATACCGCCGTGCAGCTGGGCCTGAGCGGCGATGACCCCGTTACATTTGATGTGAACAGCATCACTGCAAAAATCAATGATATCAGCACCCGTAAAAAGCTACTGCTGCAGGGCAGCCATGAAATTGATTTTGATCCACAGCACGATATTCATTTTCTTTTTACCGAAACATTGCCTTATCATCCCAATGCACTTACTTTTTTAGCAACGGCAGCCAATCACCCGCCTTTTGCTGAAACCTATTATTCAATTGGCGGTGGGTTTGTAAAAAAAGAAAATGAAGAAGAACAGGCCGGGGGCAATATCCAATTGCCGTTTCCGGTAGATACGGCCGATGATCTGTTGCACTGGTGTATGAAGGGTTTATCTATCAGCGAAGTGGTTATGGAAAACGAACTTTCCTGGCGTACAGAAGCAGCCACCAAAAAGGGTTTGCTGGAGATCTGGCGGGTAATGGCCGGATGCATGTACCGCGGTTGCCACCAGGATGGTATACTGCCCGGCGGCCTGCATGTAAAAAGGCGTGCTGCTGCACTAAACAAAAGATTACTGCCACAAAAAGAATACAGCGATTACGAATCCTGGATGCTGGCCATCCGGAAAGGGGGGAGTGATTTTAAATATACGCTCGATTGGGTGAGTTGTTTTGCGCTGGCAGTAAATGAAGAGAATGCCTCTTTTGGCCGCGTGGTAACGGCGCCCACCAATGGCGCAGCGGGCGTAATACCCGCCGTACTTCAATACTATATTACTTTTTGCGACGGCTTTAAAGAAGAAAAAATAATTCAGTTTATGCTTACGGCGGCAGAGACCGGCAGCATTTTTAAAAAAGGATCCACTATTTCTGCGGCCATGGGTGGCTGCCAGGCAGAAATAGGTGTATCCTCGGCCATGGCAGCTGCAGGTCTTACAGAATGCATGGGCGGCACACAGCGGCAATGCCTGATGGCGGCAGAAATTGCCATGGAGCACCACCTCGGTTTAACCTGCGACCCCATTGGCGGACTGGTGCAGGTGCCTTGTATAGAACGCAATACCATGGGTGCCATTAAAGCCATTACCGCCTCGCAGCTTGCCCTGCAAAGCAGCCCTGATTTTGCCAAAGTCTCCCTCGACGCTGTGATTAAAACCATGTGGGATACCGCCCTTGATATGAACAGCAAGTACAAAGAAACCAGCGATGGCGGGCTGGCAATTAATATACCGATTAGTTTGCCGGAATGTTGACCTCAGGTATGATGTTTGAATTGCTGATGTCTGGTTTGTGGTGGAAGCAGGTTCCTTAACCATTGCAAGCTTTTATCAATGCCGGCATTTGCAATTAGACAAATCAGCCACTTTTACATCGCCCATTAGTTTAATGTCGGATCCACATCAATGTCTTTCACTTCCACGTTGCTGTAGTCGCGGATTTCATTGTACAGCGTATCTCTTTCCACCGGCTGGCGTTTTACCTGTTTAATAAGTGTTACCAGTTGTGCCGTGCTCATAGAAGGCGTTTGCTCTTCACTGCCGGCCATGGAATATATTTTTGTGCTGTCATCAATGGTGCCGTCCAGATCGTTTACACCAAATGACAGGGTGAGCTGTGCGCTTTGTCTGCCCAGCATGGGCCAGTAAGCTTTAAGATGCGGAAAATTATCGAGGTACAACCTGGCTACTGCGTAAAGGCGCAGGTCTTCAATCACGGTACTTTCGGCCACATGGCTCATGTCATTGTCTTTATTGCGGAATTTAAGCGGTATAAAAGTATTGAAGCCATGGGTCTCGTCCTGCAGTTGCCGCAAACGTTCCATGTGATCAATGCGGTGCTCAAACTTTTCAATATGTCCGTAGAGCATGGTAGCATTGCTGTGCATGCCCATTTTGTGTGCAGTGCGGTGTATGTTCAGCCAGCCGTCGGCATCTACTTTGTCGGCACAGATTTGCTGGCGGATATCCGGGTGAAAAATTTCTGCACCACCGCCAGGCAATGAATCAAGACCGGCTTCGTGCAACAGCTTCATGCCATCTGCGGCAGACAGTTTTGCTTTGCGGAACATATAATCCAGCTCTACCGCGGTATAGCCTTTTATGTGCAGCGATGGCCGGTGCGCCTTTATCTGCTGCATCAAATCAATAAAAAAAGCAAGGTTTAGTTTGGGGTGCACGCCGCCCACAATGTGTACTTCGGTAATGGGTTTGTTGTCGTATCCTTTTACTATGTGCATCATTTGTTCTGTGCTCAGTTCCCAGCCTTCTTCGCGGTTTGCATACAATTTTGAGTAGGCACAAAATGCACAGGAGAAAACACAAACATTGGTAGGTTCTATATGAAAGTTTCGGTTGAAATAGGTTTTATTGCCATGCAGTTTTTCTCTTACATAGTTGGCCAGTGTGCCGAGATAGGGGAGACTGGCTTTTTCAAAAAGCAATAAGCCATCTGCGGGTGTTATCCTTTCGCCGGCCACTATTTTCTCTCCAATTTGCTGTAAGGGTTTGTCGGTTGTTTTAATAAGGGTGGATACCTGAAGGGTGCTGCTCATATTGCTTATATTGATTGCCGCAAAGGTACACGCGCAGGAGGAGAAGATGGTAAAAAATTGCAGCGGATACGTAACAATATTTTCAGGAAAATACCAAACAATGGTATTATTTGTTTGTTGTTTTTTTATTTGAAATGGATACAGCAATACCAGAATGAATCTTTTGCCGTTTATCAATTATCCACACCTTGTTAG